>Ga0136630_1000412_pt1 | contig 16255 bp, 17 predicted proteins | sample AntDrymUQ5682106_2_FD_105496 | JGI IMG/M metagenome (GOLD analysis project Ga0136630, IMG submission 105496) | Polar desert sand microbial communities from Dry Valleys, Antarctica - metaG UQ568 (21.06) | ecosystem: Environmental > Terrestrial > Soil > Desert | place: Antarctica: Dry Valley...
CGGCTCGATCGCGGTGGAGTGGCTGCGCGCGGAGTCCTTGGCCCGCGCGATCGCCGTCGAGGCCCGCGAGGAGCGCGCGGCGCGCATCGCCACCAACGCGCTCGCCCTCGGCGTGCCCGAGCTGCGCGTCGTGACCGGCCGCGCCCCCGGCGCGCTCGCCGACCTCCCGGCGCCCGACGTCGTGTTCATCGGCGGCGCCATCACCGCGTCCGGCCTGCTCGACGCCTGTTGGTCGGCCCTGCCGGGCGGCGGGCGCCTGGTCGCCAACACCGTCACGCTAGAGGGCGAGCAGGCCGTTGTCGCCGCGCGGCGCGAGCGGGGCGGAACGCTGACGCGCATCGACGTCGCCCATGCCGATCCGCTGGGCGCCTTCACCGGCTGGCGCGCGCAGATGACCGTCGTCCAGTGGTCCACCACCAAGGAGCCGTGACCCGCGGTGCCCGCGACCGTGCACTTCATCGGCGCCGGCCCCGGCGCCCCCGACCTGCTCACCCTGCGCGCCCAGCGCCTGATCGCCGCCGCCCCGGTCTGCCTGTACGCCGGCGCGCTCGTGCCCGAGGAGATCCTCGCCCACGCCCCGGGCGGCGCCCGGCTCGTCGACACCCAGCACCTCCAGCTCGACGAGATCGTCGCCGAGTGCGTCACCGCCCACGGGCGCGGCGAGGACGTCGCGCGCCTGCATTCCGGCGACCTGTCGATCTACAGCGCCGCGGCCGAGCAGATGCGCCGCCTCGACGAGCTCGACCTCCCCTGGGACGTCACGCCCGGCGTGCCCGCGTTCGCCGCCGCCGCGGCGGCGCTGCGCTGCGAGCTGACCGTCCCCGAGGTCGCCCAGACCGTGATCCTCACGCGTTACGGCAAGCGCGCCTCGGCCATCCCGCCCGGCGAGGAGCTGGCCGGCCTCGCGACGCACGGCACGACGCTCGTCGTCCACCTCGGCACCCAGGCCATCGAGGAGATCGTTACGACCGTCGCCCCGCACTACGGCGCGGACTGCGCCGCGGCCGTCGTGGCGCGCGCGAGCTGGCCTGACGAGGTCGTCCTGCGCGGGACGGTGGCCACCATCGCCGGGCTCGTGCGCGAGGCCGGCATCCGGCGCACGGCCACGATCCTCATCGGCCCCGCCCTGGCCGCCCGCGGCTTCTGCGAGAGCCACCTGTACTCCAAGGCTCGCGACCGCGGCGAGCAGGCGCCGTAGCCGTGCGCCGGCTGCTGCTCATCGGGATCGGCACCGGCGACCCCGACCACGTGACGGTCCAGGCCGTCCGCGCGCTCGACACGTTCGACGTCCTCTTCGTCGTGACCAAGGACGCCACCGACGAGCTCGTGGCACTGCGCCGCGCCGTCGTCGCGCGCCACCGCACCGCCGGGCCGCACCGCACCGTGACGCTCGCGGACCCGCCGCGGCCCTGGCGCGACGCGCCCGACTACCCGGCCGCCGTGCGCAGCTGGCGCGAGGAGCGCGTCGCGTTGTGGGAGGCGGCGCTGCGCGACAAGCTGACCGACGGCGAGACCGGCGCGTTCCTCGTGTGGGGCGACCCGTCGCTGTACGAGTCCACGCTCGCGGTGGCCCACGAGATCGCCGGCCGCGGCGCCGTCGCGCTGGCGCTCGAGGTCATCCCGGGCATCAGCTCGCTGCACGCGCTGACCGCCCGCCACCGCATCGCGCTCAACCGCGTGGGACGGCCCGTGCTCATCACGCCCGCGCGCCTGCTCGCCGACGGCATGCCCGACGTCGACGACGTCGTCGTCATGCTCGACGCGGGCACCGCGTTCGCCGACTTCGACCCGGCGGGCCTGCACATCTACTGGGGCGCCTACCTCGGCACCGAGGACGAGCTGCTCATCAGCGGGCCGCTGGCCGACGTCGCGGGCGAGATCGCGCGGACGCGCGCGGCGGCGAAGGCGCGCAAGGGCTGGATATTCGACATCTACCTCCTGCGCCGCGAGCCGTGAGCGGCCGCGTGCTCATCCTCGGCGGCACCGCCGAGGCGCGCGCGCTCGCCGCCCGGCTCGACGACGCGGGCGTCCCGGTCGTCTCCTCCCTCGCCGGGCGCGTCGCGCGGCCGCGACTGCCGGTGGGCGAGGTGCGCATCGGCGGCTTCGGCGGCCCCGAGGCCCTCGGACGCTGGCTGCAGGAGCAGGCCATCGCCGCCGTCGTCGACGCGACGCATCCCTTCGCGCAGCACATCTCCGCCTCGGCCACGCGGGCCGCCGCCGGGACCGGCGTCGCGCTCTTGCGCCTTGAGCGCCCCGGCTGGGTGGCCGGCGACGACGACCGCTGGCTGTGGGTCGACGACCTCCCCGAGGCCGCCGGCGCCCTGGCGCGGCTGGGCGCCGCGCGCGTCCTGCTCACGACCGGCCGCCAGGGCCTCGCCGCGTTCGCCGGCGACGGCGAGCGCTGGTTCCTCATCCGCTGCGTCGATGCGCCCGAGGTTGCGCTGCCGCCGCGCCACGAGGTGCTGCTGGACCGCGGGCCCTACACGCTGGAGGGCGAGCGGGCGCTTCACGACGCCCACCGCATCGACGCCCTCGTGACCAAGGACAGCGGCGGGGCGCTGACCGAGGCCAAGCTCCGGGTGGCCCGCGAGCGCGCCCTGCCCGTCGTCGTGGTGCGCCGCCCGCCACGCGAGGACGTCGCGACGGTGCGCACCGTCGCCGAGGCGGCCGCGTGGGCCCGCGCTCAGGCCTCGGGGTAGCGGCGCGGCGTGTAGACGCGGTCGGGGCCCGCGCCGTCACGCGCGGGGATCACGCGCGTCTTCGAGGCGCCCACGATCAGCAGCGTGCGCATGTCGACGACGGCAGGATCAAGCGCGCCGAGCGTCGTCACGGTCACGGCCTCGGCGTCGGAGCCGACGGCGCGGGCGACCACGACCGGCGTCTGCGGCGCGCGGTGGCGCGCCAGCACCGCGAGGGCCTGCTCGAGCTGGTCGCGGCGCTCCCTGGACGCGGGGTTGTAGAGCGCGACCGCCATGTCGGCGCCGGCCACGGCCTCGAGGCGGCGCTCGATCACCGCCCACGGCTTGAGGATGTCCGAGAGCGAGATCACGGCGAAGTCGTGACCGAGCGGGGCCCCGACGCGCGACGCGGCCGCCTGCATGGCCGACAGCCCCGGCACGACGCGCACCTCGACGCCGTCCAGCGGCGCCGGCGCGCCTTCCAGCGCCTCGAGCACCGCGGAGGCCATGGCGAAGATGCCCGGGTCGCCCGAGGAGACGACGGCGACGCGCGCGCCGCCGGCGGCCAGCTCCAGCGCATGGCGGGCGCGGTCGGCCTCGACGCGGTTGTCGGTGGCGAAGCGCTGCTGGCCGCGGCGGGCCGGGACGCGGTCGACGTAGGTCTTGTAGCCGATCAGGACGTCGGCGCCGGCCAGCTCGGCCTGGGCCTCCGGCGTCAGCCACTGCCCGCCCGCGGGGCCGAGCCCGACGACCGTCACGCGTCCCGGCCGAGCCGGCGCCGGACGGCGCTCGTCGGCGGTCGGGACGAGCACGAGCGACATGTACGGCACGTCGGCGGCGTCGACCTCGCGCAGCGGCGCGGTGCGCTCGCCGGCCGCGCTGGCGCGCTCGACATACACCGCGCGCTCGGCGACGCCCGCCGCCTCCGCCGCGTCGCGCACGCCGGGGAAGGTGCGCCCCAGCTTCATGACGACCGCGCCGTCGGCGCCACGCAGCCGCGTGGCCAGCTCGTCCTGCGACAGCGTGCCGGGCATGATCGTCAGCACGTCGTCGCGCTTGACCAGCGGTGTGCCGGCGGCCGCGGCCGCCGCGCTGAACGACGTGACGCCGGGCACGACCTCGGTGACGTAGCGATCCGCGAGGCGGTCGTGTAGATACATGTAGGAGCCGTAGAAGAACGGATCGCCCTCGCAGAGCACGACGACGTCGCGGCCCGCGTCGAGATGCGCGGCGAGCTCGGCGGCGCTTGCGTCGTAGAAGTCGGCGATCGCCGACTCGTAGCCCCCGGGGTGCTCGGTGGGCTCGATCGTGATCGGGTAGGTCAGGGCGATCTCGCGCACCCCGGCGGCCATGTGCGGGCCCGCGATTGCCCGGGCGACGCCGGTGGCGCCGGTTCGCGGCGCGATCGGGTAGGCGACCACGTCGGCGGCCGCGATGATCCGCGCGGCCTTGATGGTCACGAGGTCGGGGTCGCCGGGGCCCACGCCGACGCCGAAGAGCCGGCCGGGCGTCATTCTGCCGGGCTGGCCAGCGCGTTGATCGCGGCGGCGGCTATGGCGCTGCCGCCGCGCCGGCCGTGGACGACGACGAACTCGAGGCCGCCGCCTTGCTCGGCCAGCGCCAGCTTCGACTCGGCCGCGCCGATGAAGCCGACGGGTACGCCGATGACCGCGGCGGGCGCCGCGACGCCCTCATCGACGAGCTCGAGCAGGCGAAACAGAGCGGTCGGGGCGTTGCCGACGACGACCACGGCGCCGCCGAGGCGCTCGCGCCACAGCTCCAGCGCCGCCGCCGTGCGCGTCGTGCCCATGTCGGCGGCCAGCCCCGGCACCCGCGCATCGCTGAGCGTGCAGACGACCTCGTTGTCGGCCGGTAGCCGCGCGCGCGTCACGCCCGAGGCGACCATCGACGTGTCGCACAGGATCGGCGCGCCGTCTCGCAGCGCTCGCGCGCCGGCCTCGCCGAAGCCCGCGGAGGCGGCCACGTCGCCGGCCAGGTCGACCATCCCACAGGCGTGGATCATGCGCACGACGACGCGCTCGAGGACCGGGTCCAGGCCGGCGAGGTCGGCCTCGGCGCGGATGGTGGCGAAGGAGCGGCGGTAGATCTCCGCGCCGTCGCGGACGTAGTCGCTCATAGGCCCGCGCTCCCCAGAGCGGCGTGCGCCGCGGCCACGTCGGCGACGGCCCGCTCGTCGCCGGGCCCCTCGATCGTCAGCCGCGCCTCGTGGGCCGTGATCGTCACCGCGCCGGGCGGCCGCCCGCAGCCACGCTCGCAGGCCGACCAGTGCTCGGCGCGCGCCGCACGCGGGCGCGCCTGCGCGCGCGCAGCCGCCGCGCCCCGGACGTCCACGCGCGCACGCACGCACGCGCCCATGCCGGCACACGCCGAGAGGCCCGTCCATCCCGAGTCCGGCGACGTGACGAAGCCGGCGTCCGCGAGCGCGCCGACCAGCGCCGGCGCCTCCGACGGCAGGACGTCGAGCAGCGTGAGCGTGCGCCGCGGGGAGAGGCGCACGTCGTCGCCGGCGCGGCGCGCGACCGCGTCGAGCATCCCGACGTCCAGGCACCCCAGCGGCGGCAGCACCGTCACCGACACGCGCCCGTCGGCCTGCGCGGACACGCCGGGAGCCGGAGCGTCGCCGCGGTCGGCGGACCCTCCCTCCACGAGCGCAGCGCCGATCTGCCCGGCCACCGTCGCGGCGCCGCCGGGCAGGTCCGCAATGCGCCACGCGTCGCCGGTGGCCGCAAGGAATGCGCGCGCCGCCTCAAGCGCGAGCTGATGGTCGCCATGGCGGTCGGTCGGCGCGCCGGAGAGCACGAGCCGGAAGCGCCCGTCGTGCTGCGCTACCAGTGCGACGTCGGCCACGCGCCCGCCCAGCGTGGCGCTCGCGTCGTCGACTGCGAAGAGGAAGCGCCCCGGCAGCCGGCTCAGGTCCGGATCGGCGCACAGGCCAGCATCCAGGCACGCGACCAGCGCGTCGGTGGGCGCGAGCGCAGACGGGTGACGGGCGCCCAGCGGGCTCGCCGCGATGTTGCGTACGCGGTCGTGCCCGAGCGAGCGCAGCAGCCCGGAGGACCACAGCAGGTCGGCGACGACGGGGCCGGCCTCCTCGGGCAGGCCGCGCACCTGGAGGTTGGCCCGCGAGGTCAGCTCGAGCAGGCCGTTGCCCAGCAGCGCGGCCTCGCGGATCGCGCCGAACGCCGTGGCCGGCAGCACGCCGCCGGGCAGGCGCACGCGCGCCAGCAGCCCGTCTCCGGACTGGTGCAGGCGAAGGACGCCAGGGCAGCGATCGGCGAGCGGGCCTGCCACGACGGCCGGGTGGGCGGCACGACCTGGGTGCATCGCGGCCAGCATAACCGTGCGCCTCTCCAGCCCATTTTGTGACGCGTCGCGCGCACGACTATGCTGCGGCCGACGTGTGACGGAGCGAGGAAGCCGGTGCGATACCGGCGCGGTCGCGCCACTGTGAACGGCTCAAGAGAGCCGGAAGCCAGACACTCCGCCGCCACACGGCCCACCACCAACAACGGGACGCGTGATCCCGTAGGAAGGACGCGCACATGTCTGAAGCGATCGTCGAACGAGGAGCAGCGCACCCGCCGGTTCCGGTGGCTTCCCCGCGTGAGCTCCTGCCGTACGCGCTGTTCGCGGGTTTGCTGCTGATGCTCCTTCTCTACTTCGTCGGTGCCGAGGAAGGCGCCACGTCACTCGTGGCCGGCCACAGCGTGCACGAATGGATGCACGACGCACGCCACCTCCTCGGCTTCCCCTGCCACTAGGCGCTCCTTGACACGTTCCCTGCTCGTGCGGGGCATGCTGGTCGGTCTTGGCGCCGGCCTGCTCGCCTTCGGCTTCGCTCGCATCTTCGGCGAGCCCCAGGTTCAGCACGCGATTGACTTCGAGAGGCATATGGCGAAACTCCACCACGAGCCCGAGGGCGACGCGCTCGTCTCTCGTGGCCTGCAACGGTCGTTCGGCCTGTTGACCGGGACGGTCGTCATGGGCGCGGCCCTCGGTGGCATTTTCTCGCTGGCGTTCGCCTACGCCTACGGCCGCATCGGGGCGATGAGCCCACGCGCGACGGCGGCCGTGCTCGCCGCCGGCGCCTACCTGACGATCGTCCTGGTGCCGTTCACGAAGTACCCGGCCAACCCGCCGGCGGTCGGCAACCCCGAAACCATTGGGCGCCGCACCGTCCTGTACTTTCTGATGATCGCGATCTGCGTCCTGGGGGCGATGGCCGCCGCGCGCATCCGCCGTCGGCTACAGCCGCGACTTGGCCCCTGGAACGCGGGGCTCATTGCGATTGGGGCGTTCATCGTCGTCGTCGGTGTGGCCCAAGTGATCATGCCGGCGGTGCACGAGACGCCCATTGGTTTCCCGGCCGACGTTCTCTACCGCTTCCGCCTCGCATCGCTCGGAAGCAGCCTGACGCTATGGACGGCAATCGGCCTCGGCTTCGGCATCGCCGCCCAGCGCCTGCTCGTTGGGCCGCAGAGCGGCGGACCCGCAGTCGCTTCGCCGTCCCCGGTTTGGAAAGCCTTGAACTGAGCAGAGCGGAGGTTGCGTTCGCTCACGGCCCCACCGCACTTTGAAAGCCCTGCTAACAACAGGGTTTGGGGTTTTGGTGTTCTCGGGGCGGGGTGCGGGGAACCGTCGCCCTTGCCTCGCCCTTGGTAGGAGCTCGCGTCAGCGCGCGTTCTCCGAGGCTTAGCCGGCCACGGTCACGCCAGCGCCCCCGGCGGCAGGACGTAGCGCAGCGGCTTGGGGCCACGGCTCGCGCTCGCGACGCGGCGGTCGCCGTGCAGCCCTCCTTCGCGGGAGGCCGGAGCCTGAGCGAACTCGGGTTCGCCGGCGTGGTCCACGATCCACGTGATGATCGCCGCCGAGCCGCTGCCCTCCGCCAGCAGCGTCGCGCGCTCGATGACGTGACCGCCGGACGCGTGCGGGCGTGACAGGCGGCGGACGAGCTCGAGGATCGCGTCGGGTGCAGGGGCCGCCGCTTCGCTTTGCGCCACCGCGACGGGTCCGGGCGTGTGCTCATCCGTGTCCGGGCTCATCGCTCGATCACCATCGGCTCGGCCACGACGCGGGCGGTGCAGGAACGGCAGAGGCGCGGGATGTGTCGATTGCGCACGGGGTCCAGCCTTCTGAGCACGGACGCCTGTGGCGCCCGCAGGCTCTGTTGCTGTGATGGCCCTCCGTCGCTGGAGGCGAGAACGGTCCGGCAAGGACGCCGCCGGTGGCTGGCCGAGGGTGCGCTGCACGAAGGGTCGTCGCAGGGAGCGGTGAAGATGCCCTGTCCCGTCGAGGATACCGACGCACGGGGCCGGTTCCGAAGGACCGCGGGCTATCGTCACCTGCACGCGACGGCTCTGGTGTCGCCACGCAGACACCGAGGAGCAGCTCATGCGCATGCCCGCCGTCCTTCGCAGCATCACCGGACCCAGATCCAGCAAGGGCGAGGCCAGGCCGCCCCACCCCCAGGCGGCTGACCTCGGCATCGAGGGCTACGACGCTCCGAGGACGACGTCGCCCAGCGGTTGCGCAGCTCCAGCCAGCAGGAGCTGCGCGCCATCGAGGCCTACGAGCACAAGCGCCGGGACCGCCCGGCGATCGTCAACCGCGTCGCTTCGCTGATCGAGGACGAGCCGTGGGACGACTACGACCGCGCCTCGACCGAGGCCATCGTCGCGTCGCTGGACCAGAGGGGTCTGCCGGATGCGCGCAGGGTCAAGGCCTACGAGCGCGCGCACAAGGCGCGCCCCGCGGTGCTGCAGAGCGTGAACCGCCGCATCGAGCGGTCCTAGGCATCCGGGGTCGGCAGCCCGGGCGCGGTCAGCAGTTGAGCTGCGCCTTCAGCGCGGCGGCGGCAGAGAACTTCGCGCCGCGGCTGGCAGCGATCTGGATCGTCTCACCGGTCGCGGGATTACGGCCCTCGCGGGCCGCGCGTTCGGTCACGCTGAACTTGCCGAACCCGGCGATCGCAACGTCGCGCCCGGCGGAAAGCTCACCAGCGATCACGTCAAACGCGGCGTCGACGACGCTCGCGGCCTGCCGGCCGTGATGCCCACTAGCGGCGCGTGCCGACCGAGAGCAGGTACTCCTGCTCGAAGCGCGCCGGCGACTCGTCGCTGCCCCATTCGTCGCAGAACGCCGTCATTGCCGCGTCGAAGTCGGCCTCGAGCCCGTTCTTCACCGCGTTCTTGCGCGCCGCGATCGTCGGCCCGTAGTAGCTCTTGAAGTGCTCGCCCCAGTCGCCGGGTCGCTCGAAGGCGGTGATCTCCAGGACGTCGCGCTGCGCCGTGGCGAACTCGACGCGGTCGCCGAAGAGCCCTGCCAGGTGTTCCTCGCTGCCCCACAGCGGCGGCGACGAGGCACCGGGCGGGGGCGGCGGGGCGAACTCCTTCATCGTGCGAAACAGCGCGCCGATCATCCCCTCCGGCGTCCAGCTGATGAGCCCGATCGTCCCGCCGGGCCGGCACACGCGCACGAGCTCGTCCGCGGAGGCCTGGTGGTGGGGCGCGAACATCACGCCGATCGACGACATCACGACGTCGAAGGACTCGTCCTCGAACGGCAGGTTCTCCGCGTCGGCCGTGATCCACTCGATCTCCAGGCCCCGCGCCTCGGGGCGGTTGCGACCCGCCTCCAGCAGCGGCGCCGTGAGGTCGCTGGCGGTGACCTTCGCGCCGCGCTGCGCCGCCGGGATCGAGGCGTTGCCGGTGCCGGCCGCGACATCGAGGACGCGCGTGCCCTCGCCGATGCCGCAGGCCTCGACGAGCCGCGGACCCAGCGGCAGCAGGAATGTCTCGACCATCAGGGGGTAGTCGCCCGAGGCCCACATCGCGCTGTGGCGCGTCTTGAGCTCGGAGTCCGCCATGTCGACCGTCATGTGAATCCTCCGCTTTCGCACCGGCACTGATGGCCGGATCCACGGTGATCATGGACGCTCGCGGCGCGGCGCACATCGGCAGAACTACCTATGGGGCACCTGTCTTGCGGCTCGCGCCGCTGCCTCCGTTCGGTTGCTGACGCCGAGCTTGGAGAGGATGCGCCCGACGTGGTGGCCGGCGGTCCGCTCGCTGATGAACAGCGTTCGGGCGATCCGCGCGTTGGACATTCCCTGGGCGACGAGGTCGAGGACCTCCTGCTCGCGGGCGGTGAGGTCGCCACCGGCGCGCGGGCGCCCGCCTGTGGCGGCGCCGAGATCGCGCAGGACGGCGGCGGCCTCGTCCATCGCGCGCGCGGCACCGAGCTCGCGAAACGCGGCGTGCGCGACGCGCGCCTCCTCGAGCGCGACATCGGGCGCCTCGCCGGCGATCGCGCGGGCGAGCTCCAGCCGCGCCTCGCCGGTGTCCAGCGGCATTGCCAGCCGCGAGAACTCGGCGAGCGCGGAGCGCGCGGCATCGGCGGCGTCGCTCGTGCGCCCGGCCGCGATCGCGACCCGCGCCGCGGCGAGATCTGCCCGCCCGCGGGCAAGCGCGATCCCCGTGCTCGCCGCGAGGTCGGCGAGCCGCGCTGCGGTCGCCTGCGCGGCGTCGAGCTCGCCGCACGCCAAGCGCGCGTCGACGAGCGGCGCCAGCAGCTGGATCGTCCGGACCGCGTCGCCCGCGGCACCGAGCAGCCCGCGCTCCAGCAGCACCGACGCGACATGCGGCTGCCCCTGCGCGATGCGCAGATGGGCGAGCGCCCGCAGCGACCCGGGATGCTCCTCGCGCCCGGCGAGCAGCTGCTCGGCCTCGGGCATCCGCCCCTGGCGCACGCGCAGCACCGCCATCGCCGCAAGCGTCGGCGCGCTCATCGCCGGCACGTATCGGGCGTGCATCTGGAGTGCGTCCTCGAGCGCCTGCTCGGCGTCGGCCCACCGTCCGGTCGCAAGCAGTACGTCGGCGTGGACCGTCCGGCACGCGCCGAGCAGCGGCGTCGTCCCATGCTCGCGGGCGAACTTGTCGACGAGCTCGCACCACTCCGTCGCGCGCTCCCAATCGCCCGCATCCGTCGAAGCCATGATGAGGTTGCAGTAGGCCTCGGCGAGCGTGTGGATGTTGCGGACACGGCCGGCCGTCGCGGCCGCCATCGCCTCCTCGAGCAGCTGCATGCCGCGCTCGAGATCGCCGGCGTCGACCTGCGCGCGACCCAGCACGCTGAGCGCAAAGACCTCGAGGTCGCCGTCGCCGTGTTCGCGCGCGATCGCCATCGCGCGTTCGGCGTGCTCCATGCGCTGCTCGACGCTCGTCGCGTGACGCGCCCGCTCGACCGCGACCCAGCCGTGTCCTCCGCAGTCGACGATGCCCTCCACCGCGCGCTCGGCGCGGGCCAGCCAGCCGCGGGCCGCGGAGGCGCGGCCGCCGATGAGGTGCTGGTGGGAGACCCAGATGGCGATGCGCGCGGCGTCGCTGCAGCGCTGCTCGCGCACGTAGTTCTCGAAGGCGCGCTCGCGGGCGGCGATGCCCTCCTTCACATCGCCGAGAAACCACGTCGCCAAGCCGAGGCCCTCGAGCGCGTCGGGCGAGTTGGGCTCCTGCACCAGCACGGCCTCAAAGGCCGCGCGCGCCGCATCCCAGCGCGCCGCATCCAGCGCGCGCCACGCGTCGTCACGATGATCGACGGGCGGACCCCGTTCCATGCGTGCGCAGTATGCCATCGACACCCAGCGCCTTGTCCAGGCGCAGCGTGGCAAAGATTCGCGCATGGCGGACGAGCCTCGCACTCGTTGAACATCAGCGGCCGAAGATGAGCGCACTCCTGCAGATCGCGATCATCGCCGTCACCCTCTGGATCGGGTCCTGGCTGGTCATGATCGGCTTGGCCAAGCGGCTTCCGCCCGGACTGCTGCGTGACGCCGCCGAGTTCTTGACCGCCTGTGTGACGACCGCACGCCGGCTACGCGGCAACCCAGCGATCCCGCGGCGTGCGAAGGTCGCGTTGCTCATCGCGACCCTCTGGGTGCTGTCGCCGATCGATCCTGCTGCCCGAGTTCCTCCCGGTCATCGGACCGCTTGACGACGTCGTCGCTGTCGTCTTGCTGCTGCGCTACGCCGCACGAGCCGTACCGCGCGACGTGCTCCTCGCCGCCTGGCCAGCCGAACCACGACTGCTCGAACGACTGCTGCCGACACCCACGATTCGATGACGCGGCGCGATCCGCGCTCTGCTTTGCGGCCTGCGAACCCAGGCAGAGGGCCCGCGAGTCGGGCGGCCGATCAGCGCGCCGCTTGCGCGGCATGAGCAGGCTGCGCCGGGTGCCCGCCGGCTGTCGTCGAGCCGCTGAGGCCGATCGACGAGACGCCGAAGGCCGCGACAACGAGCGCGACTGTCGCGATGCGCATACGTTTGGGGGTGAGCCAGGTCAAGTGGGGGTAGCGCCATCATCGGCGTTCGCGGTAGCGCGAGAGCCGACGGAACGACGCGCGATGCGCGAATTACGAGCAGCGTCCCGGCCGTTTCACGCCGGCTGCCCGATCTCGTCCCAAGCGGTAGTCCGGCTGGCAACCGCCCAGCCTATGTGCGTCGCGCGTGTTGGCTGCAACCGGGCGGCACGGACGGGGCACACGAGCGCTCCCGCTCGACGGCTCAGCTCTGGCTCTACCTCAACGGCCGCTTTGAGGACGAGGATGGTCGCGGGTCGTCGGTCAGGCCCCGCCTGATGGCTCGATTATCCATCGTGCCAACTGCGCGAGCCGTCGCCGTCGCCCCACCGACTTCTCTCCCCACACGTCCCCGTGCGCGGGCTCCTCTGGACGCGGCGACCTGAGGACCCGCTGTTGCTCCAAGTTCCGGACCTCACCTGCGGTGAGGGCGACCAACCCGTATCCCGAACGCAGCACCAGGATTGAATCGGGTTCTCGCTCGTGTTCTCGAAGCGTGTCGTCCAGCACGATCGACATGCGGAGAGTCTCGGGATTCGGAAAGTTCTTAAAAGCGCCGTCCCGGCACTCGATCCCGGCGCTCGTGCGGCGAATATGAGCAGGAGCGACCCAGCGATAGAGGAGCGTCGAGTTTTCGATGCTCACGTCGTCGATCGGACCCTCTTCCGCCGTGGCCACGTTGGTTGGGCCGTATCAGCCGTCTAGCAGTGCCCGAAGTTCCGGCATATCGACCGAGCGCGCCGGGGTTTCGATGAACGTGTCCGGATCGTGCTGGGTCAGGACCATCGGATCGGATTCCTCGTCGCTGACGAAATCGATGCGGCGCCCCGGCGCGATGTGCCATTCGAGCTGCACTCCTCCGTCAGCGAGCGGAACTACGTCCGGGAGCGGGAGAGGCGTCACGCCGCCCGCCGCCAGTCGCACAAGAAAATGCATTACGAGGTTGGCGTGTCGTCGTCCAACCGGCAGAGCGCCCTCGCTATCCCACCCTGGAGCTAGTCGCTCGAGTTCCGCGAGGCGGGCCGTGATGACCTCGCGCCAATCGACGGTGCGCACGGGGGCACGTTGCGCCCAGTACAGCGCGGTGGTCAGGGTGGTCGTGTCCGAGACCGGTCGCCGGCTGAAGCCTGCCTCAGCCGTCTCGTACATCGTGATGCTCGTTGCCGTTGCCGTCATCGCGTCCTCCCCCATCGATCATGCATCTCTTTCGTCGTCAAATCGGCGAAACCTCGAACAATCCACTCGTGCGCTAGGTCGAGCTGCTCGAAAACCGCCTCGCTACCCGCGACCTCCCCAGGCAGGGCCCCAGTCATCGTTAGCAGGTAGATCGGCTGTTGGTCTCGTTGCCTTGACCCGGGCTGCGCTGCTGCGGTCAGTCGGCCAGCTGACCTTTCAGGTTCGCGCCGGATCGTCCACTGCCCCGTCCACTCCGCGTTATCTGGTGGCGGCAAGAAATCTGCATAGTTGAGCGGCTGCGCGACCCGCAAGATCGCGTCGAGCGGCGGGTGTTCCGCACCCGACCCTGGAGCCTCGAGTTCGTTGACGTACGTGAGCTCGCAGAAGTCTGCGCGAAGGCCCATTCCCTCTAGCTCCGGGACCACCTCGCCGAGCAGCTCAAGATGTTCTGCGAACTCCGCCCGAAGCCTCTCGTAGCGGGGGTACGGGACACCGCGGCCCAGCCCTCGCCAATTGAAGGCCACGCGGTCTTCCTGAACCTGGACCAGTCGCAAGCCGTCCTCGGAGACGAACCAGAACCGCGGGAGAGGCGCGCCCACAGAGATCAAGAACTGCTGAAACCCGGGTTCCGTCATACGCGGAAGTGCCGGCTGCAACTGCTGCACCGGGAACAACGGTTTCAACGCGCGCCCAATGTCGACGATACTTTCGAGCGACAGCTGGGAGTTGAGAAGCTGTACTGCAAATGCGATCTCTTGGACGGGCGGGCTCCTGAAGGACACCAGCTCGAGAGGATTCGTCGGCGGGTCCGTCATGTAGCCAGTTTAGGGCTGAGCACTCTTGTCGGAGGCGCCTCTGCGAGGCCGTCATGCCGTGGCCGCTCCGCCATCGGCCCGATGATCGCGCGCCGATGGCGCACTGCACGACCGCGAGCTCGCTCTCGAGGCCTTCGCGCTCACGCCGCGCGCGGGCGCGGTCGGCCATCCGTCCGCCTCCGCGGCACACTCCGACGTGCGCGCGCTTAGGCTCTAGATCGCGACGTCATACCGTCCACGCAGCTCGTCGATGTGCCGCGCGAGCCATGACGGCGCGGGCAGGTCGTCCCATTCGGCGAGCACGTCCTTCCAGGCGCGAACGTGCAGGCGAGGCCCGGCGTCGTCGCCGAGGCGGTCGACGAGCTCGGCGACTTCGGTGCGGTGCGCGAGGACCTCGGGAATGCCGTCTGAGTTGGCGGGCTCCCAGAAGCAGTACAGGAGGTGCTGCTCGGGACGTCGATGGTGCGACGCCAGCGCAAGAGCGTGCTTGATGAGCTGCTCGACGCCGAGGTGGGCGGGCTGCCACGAGCCTGACTGCGACGCCTCAAGGATCGACCGCCAGCCGTCGCTGACGAGCTCGGCCATCAGCGGCTGGAGGTAGGGCTCCTTCCAGTCGACCGGGTCGTGGCGCTCGAGCGTCTCGGTTAGCTTGCATTCGACGCCGAGCACGAGGCTGTCGGCCTTGATGAGTACGTCGAGGTTGGCGGTGCCGCCGCCGTGGGCGATCTTCAGTTTGTGCTCAAGCCGCAGCTCGGGCTCGAAGCCGCGCAGGCCGCACACGGTCAGGTGTTTCTCATCGTCAAGCCAGCGGCCGAACAAGTTGAGTGCGAACGCCGCCGACGAATACGGCGCATGTGCGCGGCGCTTGCCGGTGCGGGTCGGCGTCAGCTCGCCGCCGGCGCCGAGCTCAAGCTGCGCACGCAGGCGCTCAAGGTGTCCGAGCGGCAGCCCTGGCAGCGCGTTGTCGCCAAGCCGCCGCACGTGCGAGCCGCCGATCCAATGCTCCTCCTCAAGAGTCGGTGAGACTTGTCGCAGACGCGAGGTCAGCGCTGTCCACGCTCGTTCCTGACTCGGTGAAGCCACGTGGTCACACCCTATCCGGAGACGGGAGTAGAAAATGCGGGGCGCTGGCAACGGTCAAGGCGCCGCCGCGATTGTCGCGGCTCCCGCTTCTCGTCGAGGCTGTCACACAGACCCTTGGCGAGCTTGATGGGTCCGTTCTAAGCGTCGGCTGCGAGCGGCTCCGACCGGTCGACAGCGCACTATTCTGCGCAGACACCTTCCACGCCATCCGCTCCGATCGGCCCTACCGGCGCGGCGTCAACGCACGGAGCGCACTGGACGAGATCAGGCGTGCCGGGGGCTCGCAGTTGGACTCGGACACCGTGGACGCGCTGCTCAGAGCGGCTCGACGTCTGGACGCGGTCGTGCAGTCAGCGGCCAGCGGCCTGACGGCGACGCTGCGTTCGCGCAGGCTCGTAGAGCTCCTCGTCTAGTACCGAGCTGCACGCTGGCGACAACGTCGTCAGGCGCGGCGCGATCGGTCACGGCTCGCCGTAGTGGGCGGGCGTCGTGGACTTATCGTGCTCGAAAGCTCCTCAGCGAGGATCTGCCGGCGACGACGTTGAGCACGACGCGGAGCGGCTCGATGCGCCTGCCAGCCGTCCTTGCGCCTTGAACTGCTCCGGAGTCAAGGGCGCGCTGCGCGACAGCGCGTGCGCCTGAGAGGGGGTCAGCAGATCAGCCGCCGCCCACCTGCCAGCATCACGGCCCGTAGAGGTGGCCTGGTCATCGGAGCCTGTCGCCACGAGAAAACCCCCTTCGTCTGTTGGCAGCCCTCACACCCGGCGGCTTCTCGCTCGCGCCCCCGCAAGCTCCCCCTGACGCCCTGGACCATGTGCACTGACAAACGCACGCGGGTCCGACACGAGCCTCCCGGACTCGCGGACGTCCCCGCGCCTCAGACATGCTCACGTGCAAGCCAACATTAGGACGCGCTCGCGCGCCTGCCAGAGTACACACCAGCGACCGGATGATGCAAACCGGGATCCTGAGACCCCAAGAGGACGGCGGCCAATAGCCATTAGTCGCCGCCACGGATGGTTTGCGTCTGACTTCGCGCCACAGATCGGCGGGTTGATCAGACCGCATCTGGCAGTCTGTCGGGCCTGTTCAGAAGGAGTCGAAGATGACCGGCCAGTCCAACGGTACC
>Ga0136630_1000414_pt1 | contig 16225 bp, 21 predicted proteins | sample AntDrymUQ5682106_2_FD_105496 | JGI IMG/M metagenome (GOLD analysis project Ga0136630, IMG submission 105496) | Polar desert sand microbial communities from Dry Valleys, Antarctica - metaG UQ568 (21.06) | ecosystem: Environmental > Terrestrial > Soil > Desert | place: Antarctica: Dry Valley...
AACCCGAGCGGCACATACCATCCCCTCGACCGGGTACGCGAGTTCGCGAAAGAGCTTCCGGAAAACGTCGTCCTCATCGTGGACGAGGCGTACGTCGAGTTCGTGGACGATCCGAAGTATACCGACTCCCACACCCTCGCCCTCGAAAGCCCGAACGTCGTCGTGGCACGGACTTTCTCGAAGGCGCATGGGCTGGCGGGGCTTCGCGTCGGGTACGGCGTCGCCTCGAAAAACATCGCAGACTACGCCGAGCGGGTTCGGTTCCCAGTCTCGGTGAACCTCGCCGCGCAAGCCGCCGCCACAGCATCCATGCTCGCCAAAGAAAAGGTCGAAGAACGCGCCCTATTCGTCATCCGGGAGCGGAGCCGCCTCGAAAACGCTTTCGGGGATGCGAACCTCGATTTCATACCCTCGCAAGGAAACTTCATCATGGTTCGCTTCGCCGCCTCGGATTTCGAGAAGTGCGGCGTCCTCGTCCGGGAAGGCGAAGCACTCGGATACCCCGGGTGGAGCCGCGTAACGGTCGGGAACACCGAGGAAAACGACCGGGTCATCGGAGCATTGTGAGGTCGGATTTCGTTTCCGAAACCCGCGCACGCGCTTCGCTTGCCGCCTGTCAGCTTCTCGGGGGGATGGCGAACGTCGCATGAAACCTTCGCTCGCGCCGCCTCCGGCGAACAATCGTGAAGAAATGGAGGCTCCGACGTCTCCGAGGCGGAAGATTCTCGCGTTCACGGCGCTCGTGTTCGTGGTGTTTTCCGGCTCCGTCACCGCCCTCCTCCTTCATCTCGGACAGGGAGCGTTCGCGTCATTGCTCGCCGGATTCTTCGTCGGGGCGACGGCGGCCATCGAAGTCGGATGGTTCGGCGGGAGAGCCTTTTTTGGGGAGGACGCATGACGCGGAATCTGGATAATCGCTTTCCGAAAGTCGCATCCGTCCTTTCCCGGCTCCCGGCTCCCGAAGCGGGGTCTCTTCGCTCCGGGGAGTGGGAAGTCGGGAAGTGGGGAGTCGGGGTCGGTCCCGGCTCGCTCCCCCGCGGCGCCTCCGCATCCCCGCCCGGCGAACTCTCGCCTCGCTCAAGCCGGGGATTCGGGGCGGACGCTTCGCCTTCGGGCTTTCCCCGCTCCCTCACTTTCCGAGCGGCTCCCGGACCCGCCGAGTATGGGACTCTTCATCCGGGTTCCGCATGACGCGCTCGCTCGGGATCATCGGCGTCGGACTCATTGGCGGCTCCATCGGACTCGCCGCGAGAGAGTCCGGGTGGGATGAGATCGTCGGCGTAGACGCGCCCGAAGTCCTCGAAGAAGCATCTTCCCTCGGCGCGATTGACCGGGCTTCGACTTTGAAGGAGATTCGCGGCGTGAACCTCGTCGTCCTCGCCGCCCCGATCTCGAAAATCAAGGAACTCCTCTCCGAACTTTCCCCCACCGACGCTCTCATCACCGACGTCGCGAGCACGAAAACGGCCATCGTCGGCGAGGCCGAGTCGCATGAACTCCGCTTCGTCGGCGGACACCCGATGGCCGGGAGCCAGCTCGCCGGGGTGTCGAACGCGAAAGCCGACCTCTTCCGCGGCGCGCGGTATTTCCTCACTCCCACCGAAAACACCGACCCGGACGCATACCGGGAAATCTCGGCGTTCGTGCGGGATTTCGGCGCGATGCCGACCGCCGTCGAGCCTGAGAAGCACGACCTCCTCATGGCCGCCGTCTCGCACCTTCCGCACCTCATGGCCGCCGCGCTCCTCAAAGTCGCCGCGGACATCTCGCCGGAGGCGCTTTCCTTTGCCGGGTCGTCTTTCCGCGACCTCACCCGCGTCGGCTCCTCGAACCCCGAATTATGGTCGGATATTTTGGCGGAGAACGCGCCCGCGCTCGGGGAGGCGCTCGGGGCGTTCGCCGGGGCGATGGCGCAACTCGGGAGCGAAGTTCAAGACAAACAAAGCATGGCGAAGCGCTTCGACGAGGCGAGGGAAGCATACGACGCGCTCGGCGGCATCCTCATCGAGCGGAGCGGGGAAAACCTCGACCTCGCCATCCCGGTCGAAAACCGGCCCGGTGTTTTCTCCGAGGTCACGACGCTCATGGGATCGAACACAATAAACATCCTCGATTTGTACGTGCGCCACTCGAACACGGAGCGGGCCGCGCTCGTCCTCACCCTCGACGCGGGGGACGCGGAGAAAGCCCGGAAACTTCTCAGAGACACGGGGTTCCGGGCGGAGATACTCGGGTGAGGCTCCCTTCGGTCGCCGTGAGGTCGTGAGGCGCTTCGCTCCTTCGTCGCTCCGCTTCGTGAGATAGTGAGTCGTATTTACCGACCTCACGAAGCGAAGCGATCTCACGATTTCACGAAGCGAAGCGACCCTGTGAACCATCCACACGTTCGGCTCGACGTACTTTCCGATGCCGTTTTCGATGTCCATTTCGACCGGGACGAGCGCGCCTTCGACGATGTATTCGCCGCTTTCGTGGGAGCGCATCTTCGCCCATTTCTCCCACTCGGAGATGGAGCCGGTGATCCTCATTGACTCGGGCGCGACGCGGGCGACCTTCGCCCCGAGGCGTTCGTGGACGCGCATCCACGGGTCGAAGAGGAGGCCGTCGGAGTCCCGTTTCCATCGCACATAATTTCCCATCGGTGTGAGTGGATAAAGGCTCTTCATGGTCGGTCGCACGGGCGCGACGAGGGTATCGAAGCCGTGTCTCGCGGCCACTTCTTTCATCGCTTCGAGGACGACGCGGCTCAAACCGCGTCTTTGGTTTCCTTCGCCGACGACGGCGAGGAGCGCGGAGAGAATGGTGGGCGAACGTCCTTCTTCGAGGTCACGAAATCCATGTTCGAGAGCGGCGTCGAGGCCCGCGTCGGGGAGATTTTCCACGTCCCACGAAAGCGGGATGGTGTTTCCCGCCGCGACGACTTCGCCACTTTCGACGATGGCGATCTGGAATTGTGGAAAGTCGGAATAAAGCCTCGTCCATAAACGATTGACCGCCTCATCGTGGTGCATGAACTCGGGCATCGCCCCGAGTCGAGAGACCGTGCCTTCTCTTCGAGATCCGGCCTTTCGGCGAGTGTAAAAACGGAGAAGGACACGCTTTTATGCGAAGATCTCCGACACCGGAAGCCTCCATCCGGGAACCACGTCCGCCCCGTCAATGGCGTCGCCTTCCGTGAGGATGCGGATGTCGTCTCGGGAGCGGTACACGGTCGCGGTCTTCCGCCTCGGCTCGACGACGATGACCATGCGGCATCCGGCCTCGAGCCATTCGAGGGACTTTTCGACGACCTCGGAGTGGGTGTCGTTCGGGGAGACGACTTCGACGGCGAGGTCGGGCGCTCCGAGCCAGTATCCCTCGACCTCTCCCGTCGCTTCGAGACGCTCCCGGCTCACGAAAGCGGCGTCGGGGGCGCGGACTGTGTCGGGGTTCGAGGCGATATGGAAGCCGGTTCCGGCGGCGTATGAGCGTCCGAGATGATCGGCTTCGACGTGGTTTACGAGGGAGCCTCAGATATTTCCAGCCACGAATCCTTCCTCGGCTTCCGCGAACGGCATCTTTATAAGTTCACCCTTCACCAATTCGCAGCGAAACTCGATGCTCGGCATGCGGAGGAGTTCCTCGGCTGTCATTTGTCGCTCTCGAATGGTCATCTTCGCTCCGACCGTCGTTCGCCTCGCTCGTTCTCCATCATACTATCCGACCGCCTCATATAGCGCGTCGCATTCGCTTTCGAGGACGCCGCGCGTTATATCCACTTCGCCGAAAGCCGAGCGGGCGACGACTTCGTGGATCGGGATCTCCGTCCGGAGCATCCCGAGCTTTTTCAATGTCTCCGCCGACGTGCCGATGACGACGCGGGGAATGCCCGCCCATATGATGGCTCCGGCGCACATCGGACACGGCTCGGCGGTCGTGTACAAAGTGAGCGAGTTCCACTCCACGCCGGGATTTTTCTCGGCGAGGTCGTATATCGCGGCGGTTTCACCGTGGCGAACGGGGTTTTTGTGTCCCTCGTTGAACGCCGTGGCGAGAACTTCACCGGAGGCATCGTCCACGATGACCGCCCCGAACGGCGAGTCGGGATTCTTGCTCGCGGCCTCGATGGCGAGGCGCATGTACGCTTCGTGGCTCATTTGCCGAGGATGTGTCGGAGCGCGCCTTCGAGTTCGGGATGGCGGAAGCGATAATTCGTCGCTTCGAGCTTCGTCGGCTCCATGCGGGCACTCGTGAGGAGAAGAGCGTCGGCGACCTCGCCGAGCATGATCCGGGCGGCGGACGCGGGGAGCGGGAGGAGGGTCGGGCGTCCGAGGACTTCGCCGAGGACTTTCGTGTACTCGGCGTTCGTCATCGGGTTCGGGGAGCCGACGTTCACCGGGCCGATCACCGCGTCGTTTTCTATGGCGTGGCGGATGGCTCCGACGAGGTCGTCGAGGGCGACCCAGCTCCAAAATTGTCCGCCGCTCCCGACCTTTCCGCCCGCGCCCACTTTGAAGATCGGGAGCGTCGTCCCGAGCGCGCCTCCTTGCGTGGAAAGCACGATCCCGATTCTCGGATGGACGACCCGGATCCCCGCCTCCCGAGCCGCGTCCGCCGACGCCTCCCAAACTTCGCAAACCTCGGCGAGGAAGTCCGAGCCGGGGCCGCTGTCCTCCCGAAGAAGCTCGTTCCCCCGGTCGCCGTAATACCCGACCGCCGACGCGCTCACGAGGACGTTCGGTTTGTCAGAGAGCTTCGCCAAAGTCTCCGAAAGGAACGTCGTGCCTTGCCTGCGGCTGTCCATGATGCGGGCTTTCTTTTGCGGCGTCCACCGCTCGGTTATGGGGTTCGAGCCGACGATGCTCTCCCCGGCGAGGTGGACGGCCGCGTCATGCCCTTCGAGGCGCGACGAGTCCACGCTCCTCCGCGAGGGATCCCACCGGACCGTGTCCTCCGAAGACGGCTTCGAGCGGCTGAGCGTTGTGACTTCATGCCCCGCCCCCCGAAGCTCCTCGGACAACGCCGTCCCGACCATCCCCGTCGCCCCGCTTATGAGAATCTTCAAAGCTCCTCCTCAAGTTGGTTCCACACATGATAACTTTTACCCGTGAGAACATACTCCCACGCTCTTTTGACATACGCGGCGATACGCCTCGCAAAGCACGAATCTCCGAAGAAGACCGCCCCCGCCGCCGCCGGAATCGGAGCGACGCTCCCGGACATCCCGATGGCCCTCGGCGCCGCATGGCTGTGGGCAAGGGGAAGGGAGTTTTCTCATTCGGACTTCGACAAAGAAGTTTGCGGGAGGAGCCTCTTCCGCGACCCGGACGCCGCACTCCACTCCGCGCTCGCCGTCGCATCCGCGATGTTCATCGAGCACGCTTTCCGGGGGAAACCTTCGCATGGAAACCGGGCGACACAATCTTTTCTATTCCGGGCGTTCGCCGCCGGCCCGGTGGAAAGAGGCGCTCCGGCGAACTTCACGTCGGCGTTCCTCCTCGGATGGGCCGGACACATACTCACGGACTTCCTCACCCACGGCAAAGACGCCCGCCCGGTTTTCTGGCCCGTCTCGGAGTGGAAATTCGAGAGTCCGGTTTCTTATCGGGAGCGGGAGCGTCATGGAAGGACGTTCACCATCGTCGAACACGCGGCGGTTTTGGCGGCCGCGAGCCTCCTTCTCATCGAGGCGAGGCGGACCGTCCGGGAAAGCTGACGGCCGGCCGCTCGTGGCGTCGAAGGCGGCCCGTTCACCGCCCGAGTTCCCGGCGAGCGATGTCGTCGCGATTCTGGAGCGATTTTCTTTCTCCGGCGTTGTTCTCGTTCTTCTCGCTCGCCATCGAGGCTCCTCCGGCGAGCGCGCCGACGACCCCCGCCAAATCCTGCAACTCCGACGGGATGACGAAGAGCTTGTTCGCGTCGCCCTTCGCCATCTCCGGGAGGGTGCGGAGGTACAAATAGCGGAGAGCCTCCGGTGAAAGCTCGCTTTCGTCGAGACGCTCGAACAACGCCCCGGCCATCGTTATCTGGGCTTGCTGGACTTTCTGGTACGCATCAGCCTCGCCCTCGGCCCGGAGAACCTGGGAGCGTTGGTCGCCTTCGGCTTTCAGAATCTCCGACTCTTTCTGCCCCTCGGCTTTGAGGATGGCGGAGCGTTTTTCGCCCTCGGCGGTGAGGATCGCGGCGCGACGGGTTCGCTCGGCTTGCATCTGTTTCTCCATCGCTTGCTGGATGTCTCGCGGGGGCGTTATTTCCTTCAGTTCGACGCGGGTTATCCGCACACCCCATCCGCCCGTTACTTCGTCGAGGATCTCACGCAGCTTCGCGTTTATGTCGTCCCTCGAAACCAGAGTCTGGTCGAGCGTCATGCTCCCGATGACGTTCCGGAGGTTCGTCTGTGTGATCTGCTCCAGCGCAAGCACGAAGTTCGCCACCTCATACTCGGCGGACCGAGCCTCGACTATCCGATAATAAACGACGGTCGAAATCTGCATCCCCACATTGTCGTGGGTGATGACGGCTTGCGGCTGGAACGAGATGACTTGCTCGCGCATGTCGGTCTTCGGGAGCATCCGGTCCATCACGGGGACGACGAACGTGAGGCCGCTCTCGGCGGTGCGGTGGTATTTCCCGAAGCGTTGGATGATGCCGACCCGGCTTTGGGGGATGATCCTCACGCTCCTCGCAACCAAAAGGAACATCACGAACGCCACTATCCCGAGGACTATCAAACCCGTCATGAACTATCTCCTCCTTCGACTGACTCCACTTCCATCGCTTCCACGAGCGCGGTGAGGCCGTCGGTGTCGAGGACTCGGACTTTCACGCCCGTCTCGATTCTTTGATCCGGATACAGTGAACGGGCCGTCCAAAACTCGCCGTTCCCGATCTTCACCGTCCCGCTCTCCCCCGGCTCGATCCCCTTCATCACAACCCCGCCCCTCCCCGTCAAATTATGCGGACTGTCATAACTATCTCCGTATCCGAGCGCGAGCCTGTTCAAAAGAGCCGGGCGAAGCACCACCATGCTCAAAAGAGAAGCCGCCACGAAACCCACGATCTGAATCCCCATCCCGAACCCGAGGAAAGCCAGCAAAACCCCGACCGTCGCCCCGAGAGCGAAGAAAAGCAAAAAGAAGGAAACCGTCATAATTTCGCCCACGAAAGCCAGCGCGGCGAGAACAACCCAGAAAATAACTTCCCAATCCAAAGCTCCGTGAGCCTCCTTTCGCATATTCTATAACAGCGTGTGAATGGTGCATTTACGACCTGCCCCCCCGACCCACGCACACAGAAAAGCGCCCCGAGACCGGAGCGCTTCGGGAAACCGGGTTTTGACCGGAATTATCCGGCTCCGCGCTCCGACCGGGCGAGATGCGCCTTCCCTTTTTCGGTGACATCGAACCATGCGATCTCCGCGATATTTGGTTCGCGATCCAGGTCGTCCCACTCTCGCTCGATGCGCTTGAGCGACTCTGTCGCGGAGAGATTCCAAGCGTCGAAGCGTTCGCGTCCATCGGGAAAACCGGCTCGCATGAGACCCGCCCCGAGGAGATCCGTGAGCATACGGAGCGTGATCTCGCGCCGCTCGCCCTCGTCCTCGATGCCGAACTCTTCCCGAAGAGGCCATATCATGGACCACAAACCGAGGTGATCCTCGGCGCACTCTTCGAGGAGTTCTCTTTCCAGCCGGGCTATGTCGAGGGTTTCCAAAACTCTACTCCACGAACTTGATCTCCTTGATCCTTACGCCTTCGATATTAACATCGAGTGTGGCCGGCTTCGACTCCTCCGGCGGCCGATACCCCACAAACCCCACGCCGGGCAAGCGAACGAGCAAGCCGCCATAAGTCGAACTCCGAAGCTCCTCGCCCATCTCCGCAAAGCGCCCGAACATCTCTTCGGCCGCGCTTTCGCCTCCCGGAACCACGCGGATGCTTCTTCCCGTCCCTCGCACACCGATGTACTCCCCGCCGGGCCTGAGAATATTCTCGATGCGCCTCCGAACTTCATCCGGGTCATACGGTTCCATGAAACACGCTTATATCATGAACCATCCGACGGCGGCGGCGAATACCGAGCCATTCCCGTATACTCGAACGCCGAGATGGGAAGCATCGTCCGGGAGGTTTTTGCATTGAAGATCGCCGTTCTCATGGGAGGCACGAGCACCGAACGCGACGTCTCGCTCTCCTCCGGCACAGCCGTCGCCACAGCCCTCCGCTCCTCCGGCCACTCCGTCTCCGAAATTGACACCGCCCTCACCCTCGAATACCCGGAAAAGTCTTTCTTTGGTAAAGACGGCGCGAACGAAACCTCCGTCGGCGTCGCCCGGAAACCCCCGACCCTCTCCGAACTGAAGGAGATGGAGGGGAAGTTGCGCGGCCACGTTTTCGCGCCGGGAATCCTCGAAGCGTGCCGGATGGCGGACATCGCGTTCATCGCGCTCCACGGGGGTTTCGGGGAGGACGGGCGTATTCAAGCCGCTCTCGAAATGGCGGCGATCCCCCACACCGGGACGAGCTATCTCGGATGCGCCCTCGCTTTCAACAAGGACGTCTCGAAGCGCGTCATGCGCTCGTCCGGCATCGCCACCCCCGAATGGCGCGAAGTCCGCGATACGGAAACGAAAGTTTCGGAGATCGAGGTTCCGTTCGGATTCCCGCGCATCGTGAAGCCCGCGAAGGGCGGCTCGACGCTCGGGGTCTCGCTCGTCGAGAATGAAAGCGAGTTCGAGGATGTCGTCCGCGAGACGCTCGAATACGGCGAGGTCGTCCTCATCGAAGAGTTCATCGAAGGTCGGGAGTTCACGGTCGGGGTGCTTGGCGAGGACGCGCTCCCCGTCATCGAGATCCAAACTTCGGGAAAGGTCTTCGATTACGAGTCGAAATACCAGCCCGGCGAAGCGAAAGAAATATGCCCCGCCCCCATCCCCGACGACCTCGCCGAAAAACTCCAAAAACTCGCCCTCGCCACACACGAAAGTTTGAAGGTCGGAAGGGACGCTTATTCGAGGGTGGACTTCCGCGTCTCCGCAGGCGGCGAGCCGTTTTGCCTCGAAGCGAACGTCCTCCCCGGCATGACCCCGAACAGCCTTCTTCCACTCGCCGCCTCGACCGCCGGGATCCCGTTCCCGGAGTTGTGCGGGAGGATTTCGGGCATGGTCGCGCCTCGGGGGTAGCCTCGGCGAACTCGCACGAAATCCCTCCCCGCAAGCAAATTTTAAGTTTCTCGTGAGGAATCCCGTATAAACTCCGGGGCGATGGAAGAGGGAGAAACAAAGAAGCCCGGCGGAGGCCCGCCCCCGCGAAAGTCGTTCCTCGTCCGGCGCGGGCAAAAGTTCGCGGCCCTCTTTTTCTGGGTCGTCCTTCTCGGCGGATACCAGATTTACGCGTGGCGAGCCGGACTGAATCCGATCGGGGCGGCGCGCGAACTCGCGGACTTCATGGCGACGAACCCGCTCGGATGGCTCATCTTCCTCGCCGTGTACGCGGCGAGGCCGCTCGTCCTCTTTCCCGCGACCCTTCTCACGCTCGCCGCCGGGTTCGTGTTCGGGCCGGTTCTCGGCGTCATGCTCACAATCGTCGGCGCGAACACCTCGGCGATGGTCGCGTACTACGTGGGACGGTTCTTCGGGGGGGAGGTGATCGAGGACGACGGGGAAGGGTTCATCGCCCGCTATACGAAGCGCCTCCGGGAGAACAGCTTCGAGACGGTCCTCGTGATGCGCTTCATCTTCCTCCCCTTCGACCTCGTGAACTATACGGCGGGGTTTTTGCAAATACGCCCCCTCCCCTTCCTCCTCGCCACAGCCCTCGGCTCGCTCCCCGCGACCCTCTCGTTCGTCCTCTTCGGAGCCTCCGTCGGAAGGGAAGCCCTCGCCGGAAGCCCGGACCTCGACCTCCGCATCCTCGCCGCCGCCGCCGCGCTGTTCGTAACGAGCCTCGCCCTCTCACGCTATTTCAAACACCGCGAACGCAAACGCGACGCGAAAAAAGGAGAAACTTGAGTGAAAAGTACGACCTCGTCGTCATTGGCGGCGGAACCGCCGGACTCGTCTCCGCCGCCGGGGGTGCGTCCCTCGGGGCGAAGGTCGCCATAGTCGAGCGCGACAAACTCGGCGGCGACTGCCTGTATACCGGATGCGTCCCGACGAAGGCTCTCGTGAAGAGCGCCCGCGTCGCGAAGCTCGTGGAGACCTCCGAGGACTTCGGCATAAAAAGCGGCGGCATGGAGGTGGATTTCCCCGCCGTCATGGCCCGCATGAGGAACATCATAAAAACAGCCGGGGAGGCCGACGACCCCGACCGGTTCCGATCCCTCGGCGTGGATGTGTTCCTCGGAGAGGAAGCATCCTTCGTCTCTTCGGAGGAGATAAACGTGGACGGACGGAGGCTCCGGGCGGCGAGTTCCATCGTCGCGACGGGTTCGCATGCGACCGCGCCGCCCGTCTCCGGCCTCGAAGAAGTCGGGTACCTCACGAACGTCGGGGCATTGTCGCTCGAAAAGTTGCCGGATTCGATGGTCATCATCGGATCGGGGCCGATCGGATGCGAGTTCGCCCAGATTTTCGCCCGCTTCGGCTGCGACGTGGCGATGATGGACATGGTCGAAAAGCCGCTCGCCAAAGAAGACCCGGAGATCCGCGACGAGATGCTTCGTTGTTTGGAGGCCGACGGCGTCTCATTCCACGGCGGCTTCACCGCCGAGGCGGCGAGAATGGAGGGCGGCGAAAAGGTTCTTTCGGCGACGAACGGGCGTGGGGAGAAAACCGAAGTTCGGGCGGGGGAGATACTCGTCGCAGCCGGACGCGCCCCGAGCGCGGGAAGCCTCGCCCTCGAAAACGCCGGGGTGTCCATCGAGAAAACGGGGATTCCGGTGGACGAGCTTATGCGGACGTCCGCGCCGAACATTTATGCGGCGGGGGATATTACGGGGAAGCTGCTTTTCACTCATGTGGCGGAGTATCAGGCGAGGATCGCACTCCGGAACGCCCTCTTCCCCATAAAGACGCGGGCCGATTATCGCGTCGTGCCGTGGACGACTTTCACCGATCCGGAGGTGGCTCGCGTCGGAATGACGGAGGACGAGGCGCGGGAGGCGCATGGCTCGGGCGTGAAAGTATTCCGGAAAGAGTTCTCGGATGTGGATCGGGCGATGGCCGACGGCGAGACGGCGGGGCTGGCGAAGATCGTGACGACGAAGCGGGGCAAAATCCTCGGCGGCCACATCATCGGCCCGGACGCCGGAAACCTCATCCACGAGGTCGTGCTTGCGATGAAGAAGAACATCCCGATACAAACTCTCTCGCAAACCATCCACGTGTATCCGACGCTCGCGCAGATAAATCAGCGAGTCGCCGACGAATATTACCGGGAGAAGCTATTTTCCGGCCCGGCGACGAAGGCGTTCTCGGCGTTCTTCTCGGCGCGGCGGATGGTCCGGGAGCGAAGGGGGTCGTGAGTCGGAACATCATGGAAGCTGCCGACGACCCGTCCACGGCGGCGAACCTCTTTGTCTCGTGGCGCGCGGATATGCGGTTTCGGGGGCGGCTTTCCGTGGCCGGGGTCGCGGCTTCCGAATGTCTCCGGCGTGATCCACACTCATCCGCACGGCGTATTCCGAAGCATATGGAACGACCGGGGGAGCCTCCCGGCCATCCTCGAAGAAAGGCCATGATTTCTTGAAACTCAAAGCATCGTCTCTCACCTTCGTCGCCGCCCTCGCCGCGCTCGCGTTCATCGTCTCGGCGTGCGGAGGCGCGGGCGGCGGAGATTCTTCGGAAAGCTCCGGGGAGACTCGCTCTTTCGAGGAGCTTTCCTCCGAGGCGGAAGGTTCGACCGTCCGTTTCTTCGGCTTCGGAGGGGACGACCGGACGAATGAATACCTCGACGAATGGGTCGCCCCGAGGCTGGAGGAGGAGCATGGCATCACGCTCGAACGAACCCCCGTCAGCGACACCTCCGACGTTGTGAACAAGCTCCTCAACGAGCGGCAGGCCGGGGAGGAAAACGGGACGACCGACCTCGTGTGGATCAACGGCGAGAATTTTTATACGGGTTCGCAAGCCGAATTGTGGTTCGGGCCGTGGGCCGAAGAATTGCCGAACGCCGAGTTCGTTGACTACGAAAGCGAGAGCATCGCCTTCGACTTCGGATACCCGGTGGACGGGATGGAGGCCGCGTGGAGCCAAGCCCAGTTCGTCATGGTGTACGACTCGGCGGAAGTGGACGACCCGCCCGAGTCCTTCGCCGAACTCGCCGAATGGACGGAGGAGAACCCCGGACGCTTCACATACCCCGCCCCGCCCGACTTCTTCGGGAACGCCTTCATTTTGCAGGCGCTTTACGAACTCACCGACGACACCGAGACATACGGGGAGCCGTTCGACGAGGCGATTCTCGAGGAGCGAATCCCCGAGTTCGCGGAGTATTTCAACGACATCGAGCCGAATTTGTGGCGCGGGGGCGAGACGTATCCGACATCGGGGGCCGCTCTCGACGAGCTTTACCAGAACGGCGAGGTGGACATGACGGTGACGTACAACCCGTACTCGGCGCGGCAGCAAGTCGAGGATGGCGTGTTCCCGGAGACGACGCGGACGTATCTCTTCGAGGACGGGACGCTCTCGAACACGAGCTATCTCGCCATCCCGTTCAACGCACCGAACACGGCGGGGGCGCAAGTCGCGGCGAACTTCATGCAAAGCCCGGAGGCGCAACTGGAATTGCAGGAACGGAACGTCGTCGGCGGCCTCGCGGCTTTGAATGTCGAGAGTCTGCCGGAGGAGGATCGGGCCGAGTTCGAGGAGGCCGGGGCGTCGGGCGAGGCCGCGTTGCCGCTCGATGAATTGCAGGAAAACCAGCTTCCCGAGGCTCGAACCCAGTGGACGCTCGAACTTCAGGATGCGTGGATCTCCGAAGTTCAAAGGAATTAAGTGTCTCCAAGTTGAATTCGGAAGAAATAGTCGGCCTTTCTCCGGGAGCGCGGGCATCCTGCCCGCATGCGCGATTCCGCCGTTACAGGCTGGAAGCCCGCGCCCCCGGACGAGTCGGCTCGGAGCGACGCGGACACCGACCCATCGAACCATCGCCTGACCATAGCCTGGAGACACTCAAGCACGCTACGTCTCATCGTCGGCTCGATGAACGGACACAGACCGCCGACCCGAAGCGGCGTCTCCGCCCGCGACACGCGCTTCGGCTATGCGGGCGAGGCGCCCATCCCCCCGGAGAGGAAACCTGAATCGTGGGCGGACGGCTCAAAATATCGCTCCTTCTCGCCCCCGCCGTGCTCGTGATCGGGACATTGTTCGTCGGCGGGCTTTACGCCGCGCTCGTCCAGTCGCTCGGATACTTCCCGGCGATCGGACAGACGGAGATGAGTTTGTCCGCGTACCGGGAGGTGTTTTCGAGCGGGAACTTCATTGACTCGCTGATTTTGACCATATACATCGCCGTCGCCTCGACGGTCATTTCCACGACGCTCGCCGTTCTCGGGGCTTTGGCTCTCCGGCGATCCTCCGGGACGGTGAGCGCGGTGGTTTTCCAGATCCCGATCACCATCCCCCACCTCGTGGCGGCGGTCGGCATCGCGCTCGTCGTCTCGCAGACGGGACTCGGGGCGAGGCTCGCCTCCGCCTTCGGGATGGTCGGGGAGCCTTCGGATTTCCCGGCTCTTCTCTATGACAAATATTCCATCGGCATCATACTCACGTATGTCTGGAAGGAGGTTCCGTTCGTCGCGCTCGTCGTTCTCGCGGGGCTTCGCGGCGTCGCCTCGGAACTCGAAGAGGTCGCGCAAACTCTCGGGGCGAATGCGTGGCAAAGGTTTTGGCACGTTATTTTCCCCGTCATCGCACCGGGGGTCGTGGCGGCGAGCCTCATCGTCTTCGCGTTCACCTTCGGGGCGTTCGAGGTCCCGTACCTTCTCGGACAGGATTATCCGACGATTCTCCCGGTGACGGCGTACAACGAATACCGGAGCATCGAGCTTTCCGACCGACCTGCGGCGATGGCGATAAACATCATCATCGCCGTCATCACCGCGCTGTTCGCGGCGGCGTACCTCCGTCTCAGCCGAGGTCTCGGGCGTGGGTAAAAAGCGACATAATATTTGGCTCATTCTCGCCGCGCTCGTCGTGGCGATCCCGTTCATCCCCCTCGTTTTATGGGCTTTCGCCGGGGAATGGCGGTTTCCCGAACTCCTTCCGACGGAGTTCTCGCTGCGGGGGTGGGAGCAGATAATCTCCGGCGGAAACCGCGTCCCGGAGGCGGTCTTGAACAGCCTCATAATTGGCGTGGCGGCGACCGCAGCTTCGGTGGCGGTGGGGCTTCCGGCGGGGATGGCGATCGGCGGGTACGAGTTCCGATTCAAGGGAGCCGTAATTTTCCTCATCCTCCTCCCGATACTCGTTCCGCCGCTCGCCTCGACTATGGGGATACACCTCACGTTCATTCGGCTCGGGCTTTCGGACACGGTTTTCGGGGTATTTTTGGTTCACCTTATTCCGACGGTTCCGTATACGGCCATCATTCTCACGAGTGTTTTCGCGGACATGACGGGTGAGATGGAGGAGGCGGCGCGGAGCCTCGGGGCGAGTCCGTGGCAGGCTTTCCGACACGTTACGTTGCCACAGGCGGTACCCGGAATCGCGGTGGCGGCTCTTTTCGCGTTCCTCGTCTCGTGGAGCCAATATATTCTCACCGTGCTCATCGGGGGCGGGTCGGTTATAACTTTGCCCATGCTTCTTTTTTCGGCGGCCTCCGGCAGTGATCCGGTCATCACATCGGTGCTTGCGATACTCTTCGCACTCCCCGCGCTCGTCGTGCTCGTCGTCGCGCTCCGTTTCTTGCGAGGTGGCGGCGATGAGTCCGGCATGATCGGGCTGGGGAAACCGTCGTGAAAAGCGCGGGAGTCGGGAGTCGGGATGTCCTCGACTCGCTTTCCCTGAAGAGGCTCGCCTTTCCACTCGACGTCCCCACACCGGGTTCGTCGGACATGGGGACGGAAGTATTCGAGAAGAGTGAGTCGGGAATATCCCGACTCCCGAAGCGAAGCGCCTTCCGACTCCCAACTCCCCGGAGCGGAGCGACCCGCGACCGAAGGGAGCGGCCATGAGCGCGAGCCTCGAAATAAAGGGACTCTCCCATCGGTACCGGAAGGGCGACGAGGCCGCCGTCTCCGACCTTTCGCTCGATGTCGAGCCGGGCGAACTCGTCGCGCTCCTCGGCCCGTCGGGGTGCGGGAAAACGACCGCGCTCAAAGTCATCTCCGGCCTCCTCGCGCCGACCTCGGGCGACGTTCTCGTGGACGGCGCGTCCATACTCGGGGTTCCGCCGGAGAAAAGGGAAGCGGCGATGGTGTTCCAGAAACCGCTCCTCTTCCCGAACATGACCGTCGAGGAAAACGTCGGCTTCGGACTTCGAATGCGGAGAGTGAGGCGGGAGGATTCGTCCCGGAAGGTCGAGGACGCGCTCCGGCAAGTTCGGATGGACGGGTTCGCCGAAAGAAAACCGGGCGAGCTTTCGGGCGGGCAGCAACAAAGGGTCGCGCTCGCGAGGGCGCTCGTCACCGAGCCGAAGCTCCTCCTTCTCGACGAGCCACTCTCGTCCCTCGACGCGAATTTGCGCGAGGAGATGCGCGAGCTTGTGAAGCGTCTCTGCCGGGAGGGCGGGTACACGACGGTGTTCGTCACACACGATCAGGAAGAGGCGGTGGTTTTAGCGGATCGCATCGCGCTTCTTTTCGGCGGCGAGCTTCAAATGCACGCCGAGCCGGAGGCGTTTTACGACCACCCTTCGAGCCGCGAGGTCGCCCGCTTCTTCGGGGCGACGAACTTCATCGAGGGCGAGGCGAAGAACGGCTCGGTCGAGACCCCGCTCGGAAGACTGAGGCTCGAAAGCACCGCGCCTCCGGGTCGAACCACGCTCACCATCCGCCCCGAAGCCGTGCGCCTCGACGAATCCGGCGAAAACTCTTTCCCAGCCAAAGTCTCGTCCGCGACATACCTCGGGACGCAAGTTCACTATGAACTCGACGCGAACGGTGTGAAATTGCGGGCCGCGCTCCCGCCGCACATTCGGCTCGAAAAGGGTGACGAAGTCATCGCCCGGCTCCCCGCCGAGTCGTTGTGGGCTTTGGGGTAGGTCGCTTCGCTCCCGGTTGTTGGTTTTTGGTTTTTAGTTCTTGCCAATAACCAATAACCCGTAACCAATAACCAATAACCAGCCAAACGCCGCGCTTC
>Ga0136630_1000415_pt1 | contig 16188 bp, 16 predicted proteins | sample AntDrymUQ5682106_2_FD_105496 | JGI IMG/M metagenome (GOLD analysis project Ga0136630, IMG submission 105496) | Polar desert sand microbial communities from Dry Valleys, Antarctica - metaG UQ568 (21.06) | ecosystem: Environmental > Terrestrial > Soil > Desert | place: Antarctica: Dry Valley...
CGACACGCTCGTCAGGAAACCGGTCGGCCACCAGTACCGGCGCGGCGCGATCGGGCAGGATCATCAACCGGAGTAGTAGATCATCCGCTCCGGACCCATTGCTCGACCCAATGGCGCTAGCCGACCGTGGCAGTCGTGAGGCCGAGCGACGCAGCGGCGCCCAGCAGGGCGCGGTCCCCGGCCACGACGACAAGGTCGCGGTCACTCACCCGATCAGCGGCCGCCAAGTGGACAGCGTCGTAGCCACGCAACCCATGGACCTCGGCGAGCCCACCGGCGCGCCGTGCGAGTTCGTCGTCGATTTCCACGACATGCACCTGCGGGTAGCGATCCTCCAGAGTGCCAACCGCCGCGCGAAGTTGTGGGGCGGTGAGCCTTCCGATCCGATGGGCTTGAGCCATGGCGGCGCGTGCCTCGGGATACAGCAGGCGAACACTCAAGATCCGGATCGCTTCGTCCCACAGCTGACGCGCAGCGTCCGAGCCCGCTTCGTCGATGAGCAGCGGCACGATTGCTGAGGTATCGAAGTAGGCGTTCACCGCCGCTGGTCGGCTACCAGGTCCGAGACAGTGCCGGGTGTCGTGATCGGGCGGCTCGACGGTTGCTTCGGTCGCCGGGCCGGGGTCACGAGGCCTTGAGCGATCAGGCGGTCGATTGTCCGCTCGCCGCTCATCGGGAGGACGCGAGCGATCGCTCTGCCCCGGTCGGTGACGACGACCTCATCGCCGGCTTGGACGCGGTCGAGGTAGCGGCTCAAGTTGTTGCGTAGCTCGCGCACGCCTACTTCCACCACTGCCTCCTCGCCGGGCTGATGACGCCACTTTACCAGCGCCGTGGTAGCCACCTTATGCGACCGGTGCGCGAACGCTGAGCGAGCGTTGTATCGGTAGGGTGCCTGCCACGGTGGAGGCCTGCACAGGAGGCGGCATGGCAACCGTGCTCGACCGGCGCACCACGTCACGAGGCGAGGTGGTCCTGCGCCGGGACGGGGCCGCGCTGGAGGTCATCGCCAACGGCATGTTCCTGATGTCAACCGCCGGCGGGGGAGTCTCGGAACGCCTGCTGGTGCGAGAGGCGCTGCGAGGGCCGCCCGCTGGAGTGCACCTGCTGCTCGGCGGTCTTGGTGTCGGGTTTTCCCTGGTCGAGGCCCTGCGCCATCCCTGCGTCCGGCGCGTCACCGTCGTCGAGGTCGAGGAGGCGGTGATCGCCTGGCACTGGACCTATCTGCGGGAGATGACCGCGGCGGCTATGCAGGATTCCCGGGTCGAGGTGGTGCACGCCGACCTCCTGGACTGGCTGGACGGCGCACGCGAGACGGTCGACGCGGCCTGCCTGGACATCGACAACGGCCCCGATTGGACGGTCGTGCCGGGCAACGCGCGGCTGTACTCCGATGCCGGCCTGGAGGCGCTGTCAGCGGTGCTCGCGCCCCACGGCGCGCTGTCGGTCTGGAGTGCCGCCGCCGCCGAGGCCTTCGAGCGGCGCCTGCGCCGCCACTTCGGCGTCGTGGAGGTGCACACCGTGGCGGTGAAGCGTGGCCATCCCGACCACGTCTTCGTGGCGCGTCACCCGAAGGGGGGAGAGCACTAGTCCATTCGGGTCATCCACAGAACGGACTATCCAGGGATGGCCAACAACGACCGATCCTTGTACTTGTATGCATTCTGCTGGGGGGACGATGACGGCCATCGGCGCCGTGGGCGACGGGCTTGCCCGCGTGCCGACATCGTTGCCGTACCTGCGGGCATTACGGTCGCGGATCGAAGCGGTGCTGGCCTCGCCGGCGGGGATCACACCGGTGTTCCAGCCCATCGTGATGCTGGCCACCGGCAGGATCGTCGGCTACGAGGCGCTCGCGCGCTTTCCACAGCTGCCGTTGCAGGCACCGGACGTGTGGTTCGCCCAGGCGCATGCCTGCGGCCTCGGGGAGCCGTTGGAGGCCAAGGCCGTCAAGGCCGCGCTGGCGGTACCCCGCCCGCCCGGCACCTACGTGTCGGTCAACCTCAGCCCGTCGGCCGTGACGTCACTGGAGGTGCTCGAGGCGCTGCCCACCGACCTGCGGGGCGTCGTGGTGGAGATCACCGAGCAGCAGGCGGTCACCGATGAGCGGTCGTTGGAGGCGGCGCTGGTGGCCCTTCGCGGGGCAGGAGCGCGCATCGCCATCGACGACACCGGTTCCGGGTATGCGGGTCTGCAGCGCATGATGCGCACCCGCTCCGACTTTCTGAAGATCGACCGGGCCTTAATCGAGGGAGTGCACCGCGACCCGGTCAAGGTCGCACTGATCGAGTCGCTGGTCCGCTTCGCCCGACGCACCGGCACGGGCGTTTGCGCCGAAGGGGTCGAATCCCTCGATGAGCTGACGATGCTGGCCGATCTGGACGTGGCCTACGCGCAGGGGTACGCGCTGGCCCGGCCGGAGGCCCCCTGGGCGAAGATCCAGACCGCAGCCGCGGCTGCCTGTGTTGGCGCCAGCTCAGCAGCCATGCAGTTCCGCCGTGAACGGCGTGCGCCCATCGAAGATGCGGATCGGTACCTCGAAGACCTCGCCGGCTTCCTGCCCGACATCACCTCGCTGGACGATCTGGCGCCGCTGGTTGAGGACATGGCGGCCATGCTCGGCGCGGACCACGTGTTGCTGTCGTCGTTCGACGAGCAGGCCGACGCGCTGGAGTCCATCGACGTGGCGGCGTGGCGCAGAACGGGCGAGCGCTTCCGGCTCGCTGACTACCCGGCGACGGCCGCCGCGTTCAAGCGCCGCGAGGTGCTACAGGTGCTGTCCGACGACTCGGGCGCCGACCCTGCGGAGCGGGCCTTGCTGGGCGTCATGGGCTATCGCTCCGTGCTGCTGGTGCCCATGCACGCGCGTGGCCGCGCCATGGGCTTGGTGGAGTTCTACAGCCGCACGCGCCGGCTGTGGACCCGAGCCGAGCTGCACCGCGCGCGGATCGTGGCAGGGCAAGTCAGCCTGGTGATCGCCGGCCTGGAACGTCGCGACTAGCCGGTCTCGCCGCCTCGGCGCGACGGCGCAGGTCGGCGACGCCTTCGGCGTAGCTGGGGTAGCGCCATAACGCGCTGCCGGAAACGAACACGTCAGCCCCCGAGGCGGCCGCACCGGCGATGGTGTCCGGTCCAATGCCGCCGTCGACCTCCAACTCGATGTCGTGGCCGCTGGCCTCGATCATCGCGCGAGCGGCGGCGATCTTGGGTTCCATCGACGGCAGGTACGCCTGACCACCGAAGCCAGGGTTCACGGTCATGATCAGCAGCAGGTCGATCTGATCGAGCACGTGCTCGACGGTCCCGAGGCCGCTGGCGGGGGACAGGGCGACACCGCTGCGCACCCCCAGCTCGCGGATGGCGCCGTAGGTGCGGTGCGGCTGCTGCAGTGCCTCGGGGTGCACGATGACCAGCTCGCAGCCGGCCTCGACGTAGGCGGACAGCATGTGCTCGGGTCGCTCACACATCAGGTGCGCCTCGAAGCCGCAGGTGGCGTGCGGCCGGCAGGCGGCGATGACGTCGGGTCCGAAGGTCAGATTGGGCACGAAGCGCCCGTCCATCACGTCCCACTGGATGCGATCCACCCCGGCCGCGTCGAGCGCGGCGCAGTTCTCCCCCAGGCGGGCGAGGTCGGCGGGCAGCACCGACGGGACGATCTTGGCGCGATTCACTCGAGCTCGTGATCGTTGTGCACGTGCAGCCGAGGTTCGGCGAGCGACTGCCCGGAGCCGCACGGCAGCGCCAACGCAAAGGAGGCGCCGCCACCCTCGCGTTCGTCGACCCACAGCTGGCCCGCCTGGGTGCTTAGCAGCAGTTGCTCGGCGATGTACAAGCCCAAACCGCTTCCGGGCACGTTCGCGGCGCCGTCGCCGCGAACGCCGCGGAGGAAGATCGAGGTGCGTTGCTGCGGGTCGACGCCGGGTCCACGGTCCTCCACCCGCAGGACCACCCGGTCGCCGTCAGCGTACGCGCGAACCGTCACGGCGGAGCCCGGCGCGTAACGGCGGGCGTTGTCCAGCAGCGTCTGCACGATCTGCTGAGTGGAGTCGGCTCGGCCGAGCACCGTCAGCACGGCTGGGGTGTCGGCAACCACATCCGTACCGCGGGCCCGCTCAGTGACCAGCAGCGGCTCGAGCACCGCGGCGAGGCCGAACTCGGCAATCGCGGGATCGTCGGCTTGGTTGCTCACCAGTCGCTGCAGCCGCCGGATCTCGGTACTGACAGCGGCCGACAGGGCGGTCCGCGTCTCGACGTCAAGGCGTTCGCGGTAGCGCTCCAGCGTCACCGTCGCTCCTTCGATGGCGGCCAGAGCGGAACGCGCCTCGTGCGCCCGCTCCTCGGCGGCGGCCGCGTCCACACGCATCCGCTCCTCGGTGGTGGCCGCTCGGTACTCAAAGCGGAACAGCGATCGAGAGGCAGCTTGGTAGGTCAGCAGCACCTCCCGAGTGGCACCGGACAACGCGATGGACAGCCCCAGCAACCGGATCAGCTCGCGTCCCAGCAGTCCGCCGACGACGGAACCCGGCGCGGCCACCCTGGTCATCTCACCCAGGGCCAGGGCGAGCAGCAGCAGGCCGCAGCCGGTGAACAGCCACCGCTGCCGGCGCCGCCCGATCCAGATGAAGGCCCCCGCTCCGGTCAGCCACAGCAGCGGCATCACCCCGAGGCCGCTCGTGGAGGTATATGGGCGGGCTCCCCCGCCTCTCACGCCGTCCACGAACGACGAGATTCCCGGCATGAACCCCATGACCGCCGCCGCCAGCGCGAGCGCCCCCGCAGCGGTCACGCACATCTGCAGGGGCGTGCGGCGGCTGTCGATGAGCGGTGCCCTGGCCGCCCCGGCCAGGAGCCCCGCGGTCACCAGCAGGCTGGCGGGACGCAACCAGCCCGCCAGCACGCTGACGACGTCGCCGGCCACGACCACGGGCAGCAGCTCGACCAATCCCAGGCGCACGAGTCCGAAGACTCCCAGAGCCGTCGACATCCACAGCGCGGCGGCGTCACCGGTCAGCCGCCAGCGGACCAGGCCCATGGCGCTGACCCCGAGGGCGAGCACCAGCGACGCCATCTGCAGCATGTCGGTCATCAGCCGCGCGTCGGCCCCTCGCCCCGGCGGCAGGGGCAGGACGATAGTCACCAGCAGGGCCACCGCGACCAGCACGGCGACCCTCCGGCCGACGTCGTGGCGCCCGGTCGAGGCGACCCCGGTAGCGATCCGCCGACGATCTTCCCCCCGATACACCGACGCCACCCGCCCCCTACCCATCGTCCCGCTCATCTTCCGGAAGTGTAAGAGGCGTGGGAAGACCAGCGAAAGGACCCGCAGGGACTAAATCGATCTAGTCCGAACGAATGATGGCGGTCCCTGTCGCTGTCACCGCAGCCGCTCCACGATCATCGCCATCCCCATCCCGCCGCCAACGCACATCGTTTCCAGCCCAATGGTCTTGTCGGCGCTGGCCAGGCCGTTGAGCAGGGTGTTCATGATCCTGGCCCCGGTCATCCCGAACGGGTGGCCGATCGCGATCGAGCCTCCGTTGACGTTGAGCTTGTCGACATCGACGCCGAGCTGCCGGGCAGAGGGGATCACCTGGGCAGCGAAGGCCTCGTTGATCTCCACCAGGTCAACGTCAGCGATGGTCATCTGTGCCCTGATTAGCGCCTGCCGGCTGGCCTTGACCGGGCCGAGTCCCATGATCTCCGGGTGCAGCGCGCTGACGCCGGTGGACACGATGCGCGCCAGTGGGGTGATGCCCAGCTCGCGCGCACGCGTGTCGCTGGCGACCACCACCGCGGCGGCGCCGTCGTTCAAGGGGCAGGCGTTGCCGGCGGTGACCCGCCCGTCTGGGCGGAACACCGGCTCCAGCCCCGCGAGCTTGTCCATCGAGGTGTCGGGGCGCGGGCCGTCGTCCCTGCTCACCACCGTGCCGTCGGGCAGCGTGACCGCGGTGATCTCGCGGTCGAAGAAGCCGTTGCGCTGCGAGGCCACCGCTCGGCTCTGCGACCGCAAGGCGAACGCGTCCATCTCCTCGCGGGTCACGCCCTCCAGCTGCGCCACGTTCTCGGCGGTCTGCCCCATGGCGATGTAGATGTCCGGCAGCCCTTCGGGCACAACCCAGCTGTCGTCGCCGCCCTTGGCGCGCTGCGCCGTGCGGGCACCGGCCTCGGCGAAGCGGGGGTTTATGGTGTCCGGCAGGCTGTCGGAGCTGCCCTTGACGAAGCGACTGACCATCTCGACGCCGGCCGCGACGAAGATGTCACCCTCGCCGGCCTTGACGGCGTGCGCCGCCATCCGGATCGTCTGCAGGGACGAGGCGCAGTAGCGGGTGACGGTGGTCCCGGGGACGTCGGGCAACCCGGCCAGCACGCTGACGAGCCTGCCCATGTTGAAGCCCTGCTCGCCGCCCGGCAGGCCGCAGCCGAGCAGCACGTCCTCCACCTCGCCGGGGTCCACTTGCGGCACCTTGGCCAGTACCGCTCGCACCATCTCGGCGGCGAGGTCGTCGGGGCGGACATGGGCCAACGAGCCCTTGAACGCGCGTCCGACGGGGCTTCGCGTGGCGGCGACGATGACGGGCTCGGGCATTCCAGCTCCTTGTCGGCGGCCCGACGATATCGCAGCGGGCGAGGATGCCCGAGGGCGGGCTAGGCTTGCCCGCATGGGGGAGCTGCGGGTGCTGACGGCGCGTCCGTCCGTGCAGGCGCAGCTCATCAAGGGCGCGCTCGAGGCGGAGGGCATCGCGGTCCGCCTCGACCGGGACGCGCTCGGGTCGGTGTACGGGCTGGACAGCGGCAACTTCGCCACCAAGGTCCTGGTGGCAGCTGCGGACGCCGAACGGGCCCGCCAGCTCCTGGCCGAGCTGGAGTCCACCGACCGCTGATGGTGCCGTAGCGTCCAGGCAGGTAGGCACGGGCAGGCGGGCCGAACGGCCCGGTATCCTGCGGCACTTCGACTCACGCAGCCATCGGAGACGCAGGCGTGGCAGCACAGATCACCGTGAAGGGCTTCGACGGCTCCAGCGCGACCGTCGACGAGGGTGTCACCGCGCAGCAGGCGCTGCAGGCGCTTGGGGCGATCCGAGGGCAGGTGCTGGCCGCGCGCGTCGACGGCGACGTCCGCGACCTGAGCGAAACGGTCGCCGACGGCTCCAGCGTCGAGCCGGTGGCGGCCGACTCCGACGACGGCCGGACGGTGCTGCGCCACTCGGTGGCCCACATCCTGGCCCAGGCCGTGACCGACCTGTTTCCGGACGCCAAGTTCGCCATCGGGCCGCCGATCGCCGACGGCTTCTATTACGACTTCGACGTCGCCGAGCCGTTCACGCCCGACGATCTGGAGCGGATCAGCGACCGGATGCACGAGATCGTCCGAGAGGCGCAGCCGTTCACGCGGACGGAGGTGTCGCGCGACGAGGCGCTGGAGCTGTTCGCCGACCAGCCGTACAAGCTCGAGATCATCCGCGGCGTCGCCGCCCACCCCGACGAGGCGACCTCGCAGGGCGCCGCCGGTCCGGTCATCTCGGTCTACGCCAACCACCGGCCGGACGGCAGCGCCTGGCCCGATCTGTGCCGGGGTCCGCACATCCCCACCACGAAGTGGGTGCCCAGCTTCGCGCTGCAGCGGGTGGCCGGCGCCTACTGGCGCGGTGACGAGCGCAACCGGCAGCTGCAACGCATCTACGGCACGGCCTGGGAGTCGCGCAAGGCGCTGGCCGCTCATCTCGAGCGCCTAGAGCAGGCGCGCCAGCGCGACCACCGCAAGCTCGGCCGCGAGCTGGAGCTGCTGAGCTCGCCCGAAGAGCTGGGCCAGGGGCTGTTCCTGTTCCATCCCAACGGCGCCTGGGCCCGCATGCAGATGGAGGACTACTCGCGCACGGAGCACCTGCGGCGCGGGTACCAGCCGGTCTACACGCCGCACATCGGGCGCTCGCTGCTGTGGGAGACCTCCGGCCACCTGGACTTCTACGCCGAAGGCATGTACCCGCCGATGGAGCTGGACGCCAGCGAGTCCAAGCCTGGCGACCGCTACTACCCCAAGCCCATGAACTGCCCCTTCCACGTGCTGGTCTACCGGTCGCGGACCCGCTCCTACCGCGAGCTGCCGCTGCGCCTGACGGAGCTGGGGACGGTCTACCGCTACGAACGCTCTGGCACCGTGCAGGGGATGCTGCGCGCTCGCGGGTTCACCCAGGACGACTCCCACATCTTCTGCACCCCCGAGCAGGTCGTCGACGAGGTCAACGGCGTCATCGACTTCACCCTCGATCTGTACCGCGACTTCGGCTTTGCCGAGGGGCCTTCTCGGGTGGCGCTGTCGACCCGTCCGGACAAGGCCACGACGGTCGGCAGCGACGAGGGCTGGCAGCGCGCCGAGGACGCGCTGCGCCGGGCGCTTGACCGCTCGAAGTTGGACTGGGTGGTGGACGAGGGCGAAGGTGCCTTCTACGGGCCCAAGATCGATTTTCAGATCACCGACGCCATCGGCCGCGCCTGGCAGCTGACCACGATCCAGGTCGACTTCAACCTGCCGGAGCGCTTCGACCTGGCCTATGCGGGCGACGACGGCGCCGAGCACCGACCGATCATGATCCACCGCGCGCTGTTCGGCTCCGTCGAGCGGTTCTTCGCGATCCTGGTGGAGCACTACGCGGGGGCGTTTCCCACTTGGTTGGCCCCTGTCCAGGCCATGGTCGTGCCCATCGCCGACCGCCACGGCGACTACGGCCGGTCGGTCGTCGAGCGGTTGCGGCAACGGGGTCTGCGCGCCGACCTCGACGACTCGCCCGACACGATGGGGGCCAAGATCCGCCACCACCAGCTGGCCAAGGTGCCCTACCAGCTGATCGTCGGCGACAGCGAGGCCGCGGCCGGCACGGTCGCCGTGCGACCCAGGCGGGGCAACCAGCGCAAAGACGTCGCGGTGGCCGACTTCGTCGAGGCGCTGGCTGCGGAGGTGGCGCAGCGCAAAGCGCCCGAGTCGCAGGACTCGTCTACGGCCTGATGGACGGCGAGCGGCTCGACACGCTGCAGCGGCTGTGGACGCCGTGGCGCATGAGCTACATCAAGGGCGACGCCGGCGTCGACCCCCGCGACACGCACGGTTGCCCCTTCTGTGACCTGCCGGACCGGGGCCGCGACGCCGATGCCGAGTCGCTGATCCTGCATCGCGGCGATCACGCCTACGCGATCCTCAACGCCTTCCCCTACAACCCTGGGCACCTGATGGCCGTGCCGTACCGCCACGTCGCCGGCCTTGACGAGCTGGAGCCGGCCGAGCTGTTCGAGTTGGCCCAGCTGTGCCAGCGCGCCGTTCGTGCCCTCAAGGCCTGCAGCGGCCCGGACGCGTTCAACCTCGGCATGAACCTTGGAGCCGTGGCCGGCGCCGGCATCGCCGAGCACCTGCACCAGCACGTGGTGCCTCGCTGGTCCGGCGACACCAACTTCATGCCGGTGGTGAGCCAGACTCGGGTGCTGCCCCAGCTGCTGGAGGAGACCTACGCCCGGCTCGCCCCAGCCTTCGCCGAGGTCTGAACGCTGCCGGTGCGCCACCGACGACGGCTTCGTGAGCGCTAACCCGTGGCCATCAATGCCTATGCGAGGGCGGTGACCGACCGCCTGGTGGTGCCGATCGCCCGGGGGCTGGTGCGCATCGGCGTCACCCCCAACTGGCTGACCTTCTTCGGGCTGGTGACCACCCTGCTGGGCGTGGTCGCGGTGCTGCGCTACGGGCGTGTCGGCGCCTTCGTCCTGGCGTTGGGCACCGCCACGGACGCCTTCGACGGCAGCGTCGCTCGGCTGCGCAGCAGCGCCAGCCGCTTCGGCGCCTTCTACGACAGCGTCACCGACCGGGTCAGCGACGCGGCGATCCTGGGTGCCGCCGTGTGGTTGGTGCGCGACGACCCGGTGCTGTTCGGCGTGGCCATGGTGGCGTTGGCCGGTGCGCAGTTGACCTCTTACGTCCGTGCGAAGGCGGAGTCGTTGGGCTGGACGGCCACCGTTGGGGTCATCGAACGCCCCGAGCGCATGGCGATCATCGTGCTCGGCATCGGCTTCGACCTGCTGGCACCGGCCTTGTGGCTGCTGGCGATCGGTTCGCTGGTGACCGTGGCCCAGCGGCTGCGCACGGTGCTGTCGCAGGCCGAATCCACATGACGACCTACCGAGGCTCTGGCCATCCCGGGGCTGCGGTCGACCGCAACCCTGGCGCCGCGCAGCGACTGCCGCCAGACCCTCGACCGGAGGGCCGGCGCCTGCGGCGAATCGCGATCGCCTGGACTGCGCTGTGGGAGGTGGCGCGCAGGCTGCCCGAACCGCTGGCCTATGCCGGCGCCGACCTGGCCGCGCGAGCGCAGCACCGCCTCGCCTCTGCCACCCGCGCACGGGTCCGCGCCAACCTCGCCCGGGTGGTGGCGCCCGAGTCGCTGGACACCACCGTCAAGGCCGCCTTCCGCTCCTACGCCCGCTACTGGGTCGAGGCGTTCCGCGCCGCCGACATCAGTCCGGCCGACATCGACCGGCGCACGACCACGGCGGGGTTCGAGCACCTCGACGCCGCTCTCGAGCGCGGGCGGGGAGTCGTGGTCCTGCTGGCGCATCACGGATCCTGGGACAACGCCGCCCGCTGGGCGGAATGCCACGGCTACCATCTCGCCGTGGTCGCCGAGGTGCTGCGACCGCGTGCGGCGTTCAAGCGGTTCGTGGCCCTGCGAGAGGCCATCGGGTTGGAGGTGGTGCCGCTGGCCAAGGGCGCGCAGCTGACCGGTCGCCTGGCCGAGGTGGCCGCCGCCAACCACCTCGTCGGCCTGCTGACCGACCGCGACCTGTCTGGGCGCGCTCCGGTCACCGACTTCTTCGGCGAGCCGGCGCGCATCCCGGTCGGCGCGGCCGTGCTCAGCCGGCGCACGGGGGCGCCGATCGTGCCCATCACCATGCTGCAGCGCCCCGGCCGGCGCTGGCATCTCCAGGTGCTGCCTGTCGTGGAGGTGGCCGACGTGCCGTTGGCGGCCGCCGCGGGCCGGATCGCCGAGGCGCTGGAAGCCTTGATCCTGCTCGAGCCGGCGCAGTGGCACGCCTTCCAGCCGGTGTGGGCGGCCGACCTGCACGCCCGGCGCCGCGCCGGACACCACGCAGCTGAGCCGGCGGCCGGCGAGCGGCGGTCTTCGTGAAGATCGCACTGGTCTGCCCCTATGACTGGGCCAAACCGGGCGGGGTGAAGGCCCACGTCAGCGCACTCGCCACGTTCCTCGACGCTGACCACGAAGTCCGGATCCTCGCTCCGGCGTCCGGGCCGCTGCCGCACACCCGGGCCGACGGGCTGGTCGAGGTCGTCGGCCGCCCGTTCCCGGTGCACTACAACCGGTCGGTCGCCCCCGTCGCCCTGTCACCGCTGGTGGTCCGGCGCGTGGGGCGCGCCCTGCACGAGTTCGCCCCGCACGTGACCCACGTCCACGAGCCGCTGTCACCCATGATCTCGGCGGCCGCCTCGGCGCTGGCCCCCCATCCCGTCGTCGGCACGTTTCACGCCTGGTCTTCATCGGATCGGCTGTACCGGCTGGCGGCGCCGATCGCCCGGCGGATCGTCCGGCGCCTTGACGCGCGCGTCGCGGTGTCCCCTGCGGCCCAGCAGTTCGCCGCTGCGGCGCTCGACCTGCCGCTGGGGTCAGTCCGCGTCGTGCCCAACGGCGTCGACGCCAACGCCTTCGCCACGGCCTCGCCGATCCCGGAACTGGTCGATCGGCAGCGGCCACTCTTGTTGTTCGTGGGCCGTCTGGAGGCACGCAAGGGCCTGGATGTGTTGATCCGCGCCTTTCTGCGGCTGCGCACCTCGTGGCCGCGGGTGCGCCTGTGTGTGGTGGGAGAGGGTCCGCAGCGGCAGCGCTGCCAGCAGATGGTGCCGCCCTCCATCCGGCCGGACGTGCTGTTCGTCGGTGCGGTCGACGAGGCGCAGAAGCCGCGCTACCACGCCTCGGCCGACGTGTACGTGGCGCCCAACACCGGCGGCGAGTCGTTCGGCATCGTGCTGCTGGAGGCGATGGCGGCGGGGCTACCCATCGTCGCCGCGGACATCGCCGGGTTCCGCACGGTGATGAAGGACGGCCGCCAAGGTCGGATGGTGCCGGCCGGCAACGCCTTCGCGATGGCTGACGCCATCGGCACGCTGCTGGCCAACCACAACCTGTCGCGAGCCATGGCCGCCGAGGGCCGGCGCACCGTCGCTGACTTCACCTGGCCGGTGATCGGGCGCAGGATCGAGGATCTCTACCGCAAGGTGCGGGCCGCCTCCTGAGTCGCGTCGGCCGGCCATCCGGACGGTCCCGCCTCCGCGGCGGGACGGTGCAGCGCTCCTACACTTCGGCACGTCAGAGACCCGCCGCAAGGAGTGCCTCGTGCGCCAAGCCCTTTGCGCGCTGGTCGTGTTCGCGCTGTCCTTGACCGCCTGCACGAGCGACGCGCCGATGCGAACCGCAGCGGTGGCGGCACGCCCCTCGGCCGCCGGCGAGCAGCAACCGTCCAGCCCGCCGCCGCCGCCGGTCGCCCCGCTGACCGGTCTGCGCATCGAAGGTGACACCCCGTTGCCCCCGGTCATGGCCGTCAAGATCGACAACGCACCGGCCGCGGTGCCCCAGCAGGGCCTGGATCTCGCCGAGGTGGTGTTCGAGGAGGAGGTCGAGGGCGGCATCACGCGGTTCATCGCGCTGTACCAGTCGTCGCGACCGGGCGCGATCGGTCCGGTGCGCTCGGGGCGTGAGGTCGACGCCGAGCTGTTGCCGCCGTTCTCGCCAGTGCTGGGGATCTCGGGCGCGGCCGGGCCGGTCATGCGGCAGTTCGACAAGGCCAAGATCCGCTGGCTGGAGGAAACCTCGGGCGGTCCCAGCGACCCCTTCTACCGAGTGCCCGATCGCACCAGCCCGCACGATCTGTTCGTCCACACCCACGCGCTGCTGGCGGCCGGCAAGGGCACCGAGGCGATCCAAGAGCCGGTGTTCGCCTTCGACGCGCGACCCCCGACAGGCGGCCGGGCGATCCAGGCGGTCGATCTGGAGTTCTCGCCGTCCAGCGAGGTCCGCTGGGAGTGGTCGGGCGACGCGTGGCAACGCCTGCAGAACGCCAGCCCGCACCAGACGGTAGCCGGGAACGGGCTCACGGCCGACAACGTCGTGGTGATGCGCGTGCGGTCCCGCCCTGGCGACCGGACGGACTCCATCGGCAACCCAACGCTGGAGCTCGATGTCATCGGAGACGGCCAAGCCACCGTGCTGCGTGACGGGCGGGCGTATCCGGCGGGCTGGCGCAAGGCCACGGCCGACGACCACATCCAGTGGACGACGCCGCAGGGCGACCCGCTGGCGCTGCGCCCCGGCCGCACCTGGATCGAGGTGCTCAAGACCTCATCCTCGCTGCGCCTGGACCGCCCAGGGCGGGGGTAAGGCGCGCGCCAGCGCGCCGGCGGGCGGGGACGGGCAGCCCGCCCCGCGATACCCTCGCAGGGGCGCCGAGACAGCCCCGGATGCAATGCCGATCGACGAGGTGTGCGATGACCGACTCCACTGCCCTGCGCGGCACCGACCGGGTTAAGCGCGGCTTGGCCGACATGCTCAAGGGCGGCGTCATCATGGACGTCGTCACCCCCGACCAGGCCACGATTGCCGAAGAGGCCGGCGCCGTCGCCGTCATGGCCCTGGAGCGGGTGCCCGCCGACATCCGTCGCGACGGCGGCGTTGCCCGGATGTCGGACCCGGACATGATCGATGAAATCGTGCGGGCGGTGTCCATCCCCGTCATGGCCAAGGCGCGGATCGGGCACTTCGTCGAAGCCCAGGTCCTGCAGTCCCTGGGCGTGGATTACGTCGACGAGTCCGAGGTGCTCACGCCCGCCGACGAGGCCCACCACATCGACAAGCACGCGTTCACCGTCCCGTTCGTGTGCGGGGCCACGAACCTGGGCGAGGCGCTGCGGCGCATCTCCGAGGGCGCGGCGATGATCCGCTCCAAAGGCGAGGCCGGGACCGGCAACGTCGTCGAGGCGGTGCGCCACATGCGCGCCATCACCGGAGGGATCCGCCGGCTGGCGGGCATGGGAGCCGAGGAGCGCTACGCCGAGGCCAAGCAGCTGCAAGCCCCCTACGATCTCGTCGCCGAGGTCGCCGAGAGCGGCCGCTTGCCCGTGGTGCTGTTCACCGCTGGCGGTGTCGCGACGCCGGCCGACGCCGCCCTGATGATGCAGCTGGGCGCCGACGGGGTCTTCGTGGGTTCGGGCATCTTCAAGTCGGGCGACCCCGCCAAGCGCGCCCGCGCCATCGTCGAGGCCACGACCTACTTCAACGACCCCGACGTCATCGCCAAGGTCAGCCGCGACCTGGGCGAAGCGATGGTCGGCATCGAAATCGACACGCTGACCCCCGACCAACGGCTCGCCAACCGCGGCTGGTAGTCACCGAGGCGGTGACGAAAGTCACCGGAACTCAACGTGGTCTCCGGCGGCCGTCTCGTCGATCGGCTGACGATCCGCGTGGCGACTGGCTGATGGACTTTGGCGTGTGCCCGGGCGGCAAGCGGGCCGTCGAGCTGTGGGAGCGCACGGTGGTGATCCGCGATCTCGCCACGGGCGGTCGATGAGGGCAGGCAGCCGCCCGCCGGCTCGCCCTTGGCCTCAGCCTCGCCGGCGTCCTGGCCGCCATGTGCTTCGGCGCCGTCCGGCGGCGACCCCGCCGGCGCTGACCGATGATAGGCCGCCTCGCGCGGCGCGGAAGTAGCCTGCGGCTGATGGCGAGGATTCCCGGTGAGTCGCTGCTGGCCGCGCGACCGCCCGATGACGCGACCGACGGCGGCCCTCCTGGCTGTCCCACGATCGGCGTGCTGGCATTGCAGGGCGACGTGCTGGAGCACCTGCGCCTGCTGCGCGCCGCCGGCGCTCGCGCCGTGGCGGTCAAGCGGACCAACGAGATCGGCAACCTCGACGGCCTGGTCATTCCCGGCGGGGAGTCGACCACCATTGGCAAGCTGGCGGCGATGTACGGCCTGCTGGACCCCCTCCGCCAGCGGCTGCGGAAGGGGATGCCCGCCTTCGGCACCTGCGCCGGGGCCATCCTGCTGGCCCGACAGGCATTGCACGCCGACGGCCGTCCGGCCCAACAGCCCTTGCTCGCAGCCATGGACATCGTCGTGCGGCGCAACGCGTTCGGCCGGCAGATCGCCAGCTTCGAGGCTGACCTGGACGTGGTGGGGCTGACCGGCGAGCCACTGCATGCGGTGTTCATCCGGGCGCCGTGGATCGAAGCGCACGGGCCCTCGGTCGACATCCTGGCCACGGTCGGAACACCCCTGGGTGATAAAGTTGTGGTCGCCCGGCAGGGCAATCTCCTCGCGTCGGCGTTCCATCCCGAGCTGACCGACGACGGCCGCTTACACGCGTTGTTCGTCGACATGGTCCGCGAGGCTGCGACAGTCTGAGGGAGGGGCCGTGTCCGGTCACAGCAAGTGGTCGTCGATCAAGCACAAGAAGGGCGCCGCTGACGCCAAACGCGGCAAGCTGTTCGCGCGCCTGATCCGAGGCATCGAGTCCGCGGCCAAGGTCGGCGGAGCGAATCCGGAGGGCAACCCGACGCTGACCGACGCCATCCAAAAGGCGCGCGACGCCTCGGTTCCCAAGGACAACATCGAACGAGCCCTGAAGCGGGCGTCCGGTGACGCGGATGGCGTCAGTTACGAGACTGTGCACTATGAGGGCTACGCACCTGGCGGCGTGGCGCTGTACGTGGAGTGCCTCACCGACAACCGCAATCGCGCGGCCAACGACGTGCGCGCCGCCTTCAACAAGAACGGTGGTTCCCTAGCCGCGCCGGGAGCGGTGAACTACCTGTTCACCCGGACCGGCGTGGTGATCGTTCCGGCCGACTCGACGACCGAGGACGACGTGCTGCTGGCGGGCCTGGAGGCCGGGATCAGCGACATGGTGCGGGAGGGCGACAGCTTCATGGTCACCGCCGAGCCCAACGACGTGTACGGCGTGCGCGCCGCGTTGGAGGAGGCGGGAATCGGTGTCGCCTCGTCAGAGGTCACCATGCTGCCCAGCGTCACTGTCACCATCGCCGAGGAGAGCACAGCGAAGGCCGTGCTGCGGCTGGTGGAGGCGCTGGAGGACTGCGACGACGTGCAGAACGTGTACGCCAACTTTGACATCCCCGACCG
>Ga0136630_1000416_pt1 | contig 16186 bp, 16 predicted proteins | sample AntDrymUQ5682106_2_FD_105496 | JGI IMG/M metagenome (GOLD analysis project Ga0136630, IMG submission 105496) | Polar desert sand microbial communities from Dry Valleys, Antarctica - metaG UQ568 (21.06) | ecosystem: Environmental > Terrestrial > Soil > Desert | place: Antarctica: Dry Valley...
CACAGCCACCACAGTGCGCCGAACGCGGCGATGTGGGCGAGCTTGCGCAGGACGGTGTCCCAGCCGCCGAGGCCGGGGTTGAGGTCGGGCTGCGCGGAGAGCGCGAAGATGAGCACCATCAGGGCGAGGGGTGCGATGAAGCGTCTCGCGCTCCTCAGGCGCGACCGGGCCGTTCGTTGGCGTGCATACGCATCCAGGATCTGGCTCTACTACAACACAGTGGAGCCGCGCGGCGGAGCTGCTCAGGCAATCGATCCGGTGTGCACCGTGACCTCGAGTAGCCAGCGGGCGGTTGCCTGCTTCGATCGACCGGGAACGCCGAGCTTGGGCGTCTTGCTGGTGACCCGGCCGGGACGTCCTTGAAGGGGCCGGGCGGCGGCGCTGCTCCCAATCAAACAGGGCAGTCGTCTTGTCGCCCGGCACGTTCCTTCGCGGGCAGTCCGCGAAGGGGCGGTTCTCAGGACCGCGAAGGGCGGTTCTCAGGACCGGCGGTCGTCCTCGGCTTCCTCGACGTCCTCGACGGACTCGATCGACCCCTCGGGCGCCGGGTCGGTCTCCAGGCGGATCTCCTCCCACTCGCGGCCGTAGTGCTCGTGCAGGAGCTGCTCCTGCTCCGGACTGAGCTCGACGTCGGGGTCGATGTCAGGCGCATCGTCGAACAGGGCGCGCTCGTAGGGGAGGCGCAGATCGCCGCCATCCTCCTCGGCGCCGCTGAGCGGCACGATCGTCTCCGAGGTGCGCAGCAGACCGCGCTTCACGCTCGCCCACGCCGGACGGCTGCTCTCGCTGTCGAGGTACAGCTCGTTCAGCTTGCCGAGGTCGTCGCCCTCGCGGTCGCGCACCGTGCGCCCGCGCCAGGCCATGGCGGTGTCGATGTCGGGAGCGCTCATGTCCGCAGAGCTACCCGGGGTGATTCGGGGGGCGCAACGCGCGTTCGCCGAGCGCGAGGCGGCCGACGAGGCGGCCCGGCGCGCCGAGTCCCTCGCTGAGCAGGCTAAGCAGCGCTCCGCGTCCGCGCAGGAGCAGCGCGAGGCCGCCGAGCGCCAGCTCGAGCAGGCCCGCAACGTCGATCCCGACCGCTGAGCCCCGCGCACCTTCCCGAGCGCTCGTCTCACCACGGGACGGCCCTCTAGCATCCGGGCGAGCGGATGCTGTCCATCACCACCAAGTCGCCCTACGCCCTGCGGGCGCTGACGGAGCTGGCGCGCATGGGCGCGGAGGTCCCGGTTCCCATCGGGGAGCTGGCCCGTCGCCGCCAGATCCCCGTCCAGTTCCTCGAGCAGCTCTTCGCCGTCCTGCGCCGTGCGGGCCTGCTCAAGTCCCAGCGCGGCGTCAAGGGCGGCTACTCCTTCGCGCGCGGGCCCTCCGAGATCACGGTCCTGGAGCTCGTCGAGCTGCTCGACGGCCCGCTGGGCAACGGCGCCAAGGGCATCTTCGACGACGCCGCGGCGGCCGCCCGCGCGGTGCTCGCTGCGACGACGGTCGCCGACATGGTCGAGCGCGAGTCGCGCGAGGCCGGGGCGTCCATGTACTACATCTAGATTGAGGGCCTGAAAGCCGTGCAAATAGCATAGATCCGTCGATCCGGTTCCGGCGGTCCATGGCGGCGCTTCTTCGCAAGCGCGAGCAACTCGCGTCTGACAGCGAGTTTCGCTCGTCGCGCCAAGCCCAAGCGACAAAGGGTCGAAGAGGGCTCGTCGAGTCTATGTCTCCGAGCCACGGGCTCTTGGCACTACGCTCGCCGACGCGCTGTCGCTGATGGTCAGCGTGTCGCTGGCAGCGCGGACGAACGAAAGCGGCTCCACGCGACGGCTCGCGAGGTAGCGTCGGAACAGCGGGTCGATGACGGTCCATCGCCCCTGACGCTCGCCCCGGGTGACCAAGCCGCGGTCGAGAAGTGCTGCGAGGCCGCGGGAGGCCTGCTGGGGCTTGAGGTCGGTGTACAGCTCAGCGCCTGCGGCGACACGGATCGCCATGCGCTCGGCATGGCGGCCCAGTGTGCGAACGAGTTCGAGCTGCTGGTCGTGACGGAGGCGTTCCTGGCGCAACGCGCGTTCCAACGCCTGTACGACGAGCGCGTGGTCGATCTCCCGACGCAGTTCCTCGACCGCGCCGGCGTGCGCTTGTTGGATGAGCAGCATCGTTGCCCGCGGATGCCCCTCTCCGAGCGCGACCACGCGATCGAGCGCGTCGTCGGTGATTGCGGTGTCGTCGTCAGCGAGCCGGCGCCGTATGCCGGCCCGCCACTGCACTGCCGTGATCCGCGCGAGCTCGTGGAACGCTCCGAACTGACTGAGCGCGCGGTCGGTCGGGGCGAACAAGTCGCGCATGAGATGCTCGATGCTGCCGGCGAACAGTACGCTCACGTGGCGCGATCGCTGAAAGACCGCGCGCATGAGTCGCGTGATTCGATCGGGATCCCCGAACCGCTTGTCGGCGCCGACGATCTCCTGAAATTCGTCGAGGAAGATGACGACGCGCTTACCGTCGCGCTGGGCGAGGAGCTCGCCGAGACCGAGCGCTACGCGTAGGCGGTCGTGGCTGTCGGGGTCCTCGCGGTCGAGTCCAACCTCGAAGACCAGCTCCACCCCATCCCCGAGGTCTTGCCGCGCCCGTACTACGGCGGCCTGGCGTAGGACGCTGAGAAGCTCTCGGCCGACGCCTCTCGCCTCGCCGAGCGCGCGCTTGAGCACAGGGCGGTTCGAAAGCAGCTGCACGGTGAGAGCTTGGGCAAGCTCAGAGGCATCGACGAGGTCGAAGAAGTCAACGGCGGCCACGTACGCGCCCGCTTCGCGGCAACCCTCGAGAGCCGCGTCGGCAACGGTCGTCTTGCCAGTTCGCCGAGGGCCAGCCAGTACGATGTTTCCACCGCCCACCAGCGCGGTGGCGACACGATCGACGTCGTCTCCGCGCCCGATCATGTGCGCCGACTCAATGGGGTGGTCCGTAGGGAATAGATCTGCGCTTCCCTGCCGTTTATCACTCATTGCGTGACACACTATCACTCGTTGCGTGACGTTGGCGCGAATGCGGATACCTTGCCGCTTCGGCGCGATCCAAGCCCAAGCCGGGCTCGCGCTTCCGCGTGGTGAAGCAGCAGCGCTGGCGGGCTCGGGGCGGCGCCGCCGATGATCAGCGGCCGGCGGGCCGCGGAGCGGCAGATCACGGCCGAGCATTCACCGGGCACGCCAGCAAGAGAATCATTCCATGTGCAGGCACTTCCTCACCCGCAAGTGATACGTTGTGCCCCGCACCACCCACCCGCCGCCGGTACTACATCTGAGACGGGGCACCCTACCTAGAGCCGGAATGTGAGCTAGTGCAGCGTTCCTGAAGTGGGTTGTTGTTTGGTCGCTTTGGTGAGTTTGTCGCGCCCTCGGCGGCACGCAGCACGATCCGGGCCCGCAACGCCTGCTGCTGCGACACCGACGGCGTCCGCAACACCGTTCGCAACACCCGCGCCTCTTCCTCGGAAAGCGCGATCGCGACTGCCGCCCGGGCCATACCCCGACCGTACCGCAACTCCCTTATGAATACAAGGGACTAACGGAACGCTCCACTAGCGCGTTCGAGTTTCCTGCGCGGCCTGCCCGAAGCGCCCGGGGTCGTACACGAGTCCCAGACGTTGTATCCACGTCACTCCGGAGTCGGACTGCAGGATCCACCGCGAGCGGGGCGGCGCTGTGCGCTACCGATAGTTTGCCGACCATGAGCCATGAACCCGTCATCGTCTACGAGGGTGAGCGCGAATGGGAGACATGGCCAAGACCCGAGATACCGCGACGAGGCCACGCTTTCTGGAAGACGCTCATCAGCGCCGACCTGACGCGCAGCGACTCGCTCACCTTGGGCGTCGCGAAGCTCGGTTCCGGGGAGGCGTTGCACGAGCACCGGCACGAGCAAGCGGAGATCTACTTCGTCCTGACCGGCTCTGGCGTTGTCACCATCGAAGACGAGTCGCGTACCGTCGGTCCCGGGGCGGCGGTCTTCATCCCCGGCAACGCCCTGCACGCGTGCGAGAACCCGGGAGCGACGGAGCTGCGCGTGGTCTACGTCCTCGCCGCAGATTCGTTCGAGGACGTGCAGTATCTCTTCACGGAGTAGACGGCCACAGCCCAGTGTCTTGTCGGCCTGTAAAGCGACGCCGGAGGCGACCTCAGATCGCGAATCGCATGGGTGAGGGCGAGCGCTCTCCTTGACCTCCCGGTGAGCTGCGACGCCGTGCTGCCGCGATACTGGGCGCATGCGTGAGCCAACTCCCCAGACGTCGGCCGGCGGTTGCCTCTGCGGCGCGGTGCGCTACGAGGCTCGCGGCCGGCTGCGCGATGTCGTGAACTGCCACTGCGGCCGCTGCCGGCGCAGCCACGGACACTTCGCGGCGTACACGGAGGTCGCGGCAGCCGACCTGGCGCTACTTGAGGACCGCGGCCTCGGCTGGTACCCGGCCGACGGGCGCGAGCGCGGATTCTGCCGCGAGTGCGGTGCCAGCCTCTTCTGGCGTCGTCCGGGCGAGCGCAGCATCTCGATCGCGGCTGGGACGCTCGACCAGCCGACGGGGCTGCGTACCGTGGCGCACATCTTCGTCGACAGCAAGGGCGATTACTACGACCTCGCCGACGACGTCCCGCGCTTCGGAGCGAGCCGCGAATCGGCCCCCGAAGTCCGCGTGCCTAACTCTCCAGAAGCGGAATCATGAGCGGAACGTACGTACACGGCTATCACCCGCGCGAGAACGAGCGCCTGCAGGATCAGGCCGGAACGCTGGTCGACCTGCTGCATTCCGACACCGCGTACCCCCGCGGGAGCATGGTGCTCGAGGCCGGGTGCGGCGTCGGCGCCCAGACGGTCACCCTGGCCCGGCGGTGCCCGGGTGCTCGATTCACGTCGGTTGACGTCTCCGCAGACTCACTCGCCGAGGCCGGGCGAAGAGCCGACCGGGCTGGACTCACCAACGTGGAGTTCCGGCAGGCGGACATCTTCGCGCTGCCCTTCGAAACCGAGTCCTTCGACCACGTCTTCGTCTGCTTCGTCCTCGAGCACCTCCCGCAGCCGGTTGAGGCCTTGGGGATCCTCAACCAGATGGTCAGGCCCGGTGGCACCATCACCGTGATCGAAGGCGATCACGGGTCGGCGTACTTCCATCCCGACAGCTCCGCGGCCCACGCGGCGATCCAGTGCCAGGTCGAGTTGCAGCGGGGGGCCGGCGGCGACTCGCTGATCGGCCGACAGCTCTACCCGCTGATGTCCGCGGCGGGTTTCGACGCGGTCCGTGTCTCCCCGCGGATGGTGTACGTGGATTCGAGCCGACCCGACCTGGTCGATGGCTTCACGAGGAAGACGTTCACCGCGATGGTCGAGGGCGTTCGCGAGCCCGCGATCGCGGCGGGTCTCATCGAGTCGGAGCGCTTCGACGCGGGCGTTCGGGCTCTCCACCGAACGACCGACGCGGACGGCGTGTTCTGCTACACGTTCTTCAAGGGCGTGGGGGAGAAGCGGCGAAGCGTCTGACCCGAGCTTCACGCGGCGGTTGCCGGCGACGGGCAGCCGGTAGCGGTCCGATCGGTTGCGAGACGGGCCACTGGGCGGCCCAATACGCTGTAGCACCCCAGATGGATGCCATCCCGATCAACATCGCCGACCACGTCGGCCGCACGCCGATGGTGGAGCTGACGCGACTGCTGCCGGAGGGCGTGCGCGCCCGCCTCTTCGCCAAGCTCGAGATGTTCAACCCAGGCGGCTCGGTGAAGGACCGCATCGGCGTCGCCATGATCGAGGCCGCGGAGGCCGAGGGCCGGATCGAGCCCGGGCGGACCACGATCGTGGAGGCCACCAGCGGCAACACCGGCATCGCGCTCGCATTCGTCTGCGCCGCCAAGGGCTACGACCTGATCCTCACGCTGCCGCAGGGCATGAGCCGCGAGCGCGAGGGGCTGCTGCGGCTCTACGGCGCCCAGGTGCAGCTGACCGAGTCGCTCGGCGGGATGAACGAGGCCGTCGCCGCCGCTCAGGCGCTTGCCCGGGACTCCGACGTGTGGCTGCCCGACCAGTTCTCCAACCCGGCCAATCCCGACGCCCACTACCGTGCCACCGGGCCGGAGATCTGGTCGGCGATGGAGGAGCGGGTGGACTGCCTGGTGGTCGGCGTCGGGACCGGCGGCACGCTGACCGGCGTCGGGCGCTGCTTGAAGGAGCGCAACCCGGGCTGTCGCGTCGTCGCCGTGGAGCCGGCGTCCTCGCCTGTCCTGTCCGGGGGCCGGCCGGGCGCGCACAAGATCCAGGGCATCGGCGCCGGCTTCGTCCCGCCCGTGCTCGACCGCGAGCTGGTCGACGAGACCATGGCGGTCGACGACGAGGACGCCCTCGACACCGCCCGGTTGGTCGCCCGCCGCGAGGGCGTGCTGGCCGGCATCTCCTGCGGTGCCGCGTTGTGGGCCGCGATGGAGATCGCCCGGCGCGAGGATGCGCCGCGGCGGATCGCCGTCGTGCTGCCCGACTCGGGCGAGCGTTACGTCTCGACGCCGTTCTTCGCGCCCGAGCCGGCGCCGCTCGCGGGACGCGCGTGAGTCTGCGCGAGCGCGACGGGACCGCGGGTGCGCCCTGGGAGCGCCCGTTTCACGGCACGCTCGACAAGCTCGTCGTCGAGAGCGACCTGCTCGCCGCCAACCCGCTGGGCGACCCGGCGCACCGCCCGCTGTGGGTCTACCTCCCGCCCGGCGTCGAGCGCGACCACCCCAAGCCGCTGCCCACCGTCTACGTCATCCAGGGCTACACGGGCCAGCTCGACATGTGGGCCAACCGCGTGCCGTTCGAGCCGACCTTCCTCGAGCGACTCGATCACCTGTTCGCCACCGGCAACTGCCCGGACGCGGTCGTCGTCCTGGTCGACGCGTGGACGAGCTACGGCGGCTCGCAGTTCATCGACTCGAGCTCGACCGGCCCTTACATGTCGTATCTGTGCGACGAGGTGGTGGCCTTCGTCGACGGGAAGTACCCGACGCTGGCGCATCGCGACCATCGCGGGCTGACCGGCAAGTCCTCGGGCGGCTACGGCGCGATGGTGGTGCCGATGCTGCGGCCCGACGTGTTCGGCGCGCTCGCGTCGCACTGCGGCGATGCGCTGTTCGAGAACTGCTACCAGACCGGCTTCCGCGTGACGGCGCGCAGGCTGCGCGACAAGTTCGACGGCTCCTACGAGCGGTTCTTCGAGCAGCTCGCCGCCGCGGACCACGTGGACCTCGCTCGCTTCGCCGAGCCGCTGGAGATCTACGGCTGCGCAGCGTGCTACTCACCGGACCCCGGTAGCCCGGGCAAGGCGCTGCTGCCGTTCGAGGTCGACACGGGCCGGATCATCGACGACGTGTGGCAGCAGTGGTTGGGATGGGATCCGGTGCGCTTGGCACCCGAACACGCCGAGGCGCTGCGTTCGATGAAGCGCATCCACCTCGACGCGGGCCGGCGCGACGAGTACTTCCTCGACCTGGGCGCCACCGCGTTCGCTCAGCAGGTCGAGAAGGCCGGCGGGACGTGCACGCTGGAGCTGTTCGACGGCGCCCACGGCGGACTCACCCATCGCTACCCGGGCGCCATCCGCGAGCTGGCGATCGCACTGGCGTCGTAGCGTGCGCGGCGAATGAGCAACAGCCGCCGCGGCTTCTTCCGTGAGCTGGGCTCAGTGCTCGCCTCCGCCAAGGACGCGCTCGATCCGGAGCCGGATCCGGCTCCGGAGCCGATGATCGCGGATCTCTCCGACGAGGAGGTCGAGCGCTACTCGCGCCAGCTCGTGTTGCCGGAGTGGGGCGCCGCCGCTCAGCTCGCGCTGTCGGAGGCGAGCGTGTTGGTGATCGGCGCGGGCGCGCTCGGCTCGCCGGTGGCCATGTACCTCGTGGGAGCGGGTGTGGGACGGATGGGCATCGTCGACGACGACGCGGTCGAGCTCTCCGACCTGCACCGTCAGCTGCTGCACTTCACGCCCGACGTCGACGTGTCCAAGGCGAAGAGCGCCGCCGCCAAGCTGCGCTTCCTCAACCCCGACGCGGTGATCGAGCCCTATCAGGTGAGCGTGGAGGAGGCCAGCGCGCCGGCGCTCGTCGAGGGCCAGAGCCTGGTGGTCGACTGCTCGGACTCCTTCGCCACGCGATACGCGGTCAACGCGGCGTGCTGTGCCGCGCGAGTCCCGCTGGTGGAGGCGGGCGTGCTGGGAATGTCCGGGCTCGTGATGAGCATCAAGCCGGGACGGACGGCGTGCTACCGCTGCGCCTTCCCGACGGCTCCGGTCGATGCGCCGAGCTACGCGGACGCCGGCGTGCTCGGTCCGGCGGCGGGCGTGATCGGCTCGCTGCAGGCCATGGAGGCGCTGAAGCTTCTCACCGGCGTGGCGCCGGCGATCGCCGGCGGCTTCCTCCTCGTCGACCTGGCCACGACGGAGTTCCTGCGCGTCCACGCCGCGCGGCGCGCGGACTGCCCGGACTGCGCCGCGCTCTAGCATTGGCTCGAGATGCTCGGCCTCGGCACCACGCTGCGACGCGTCGCATATGAGCTGCGGCGGGACGTCGCCGCGGCGCACGCCCGCGACCCCGCCGCACGGGGGGTCTCCTCGCTGGAGATCCTCGCTGCCTGGCCAGGCGTGCAGGCCCTGCTGTCGCACCGTGTCGCCCACGCGCTCTCAGCGCATGGCGTGCCGGTCGCGCCGCGGATGCTCGCGCTCCTCTCGCGCTCGTTCACGAACATCGAGATCCACCCAGGCGCGGAGATCGGCGACGGCCTGTTCATCGACCACGGCACCGGCGTCGTGATCGGCGAGACGGCCGAGGTCGGAGACAACGTCACGATGTATCAGGGCGTGACGCTGGGCGGCACCGGCTTCGCCACCGGCAAGCGTCATCCGACGGTGCAGGACAACGTGACGATCGGCTCGGGGGCCAAGCTGCTGGGACCGATCACGATCGGGCACGGCGCGAAGATCGGCGCGAACTCGGTCGTGATCCACGACGTGCCTTCGAACTCCACCGTGGTCGGGGTGCCCGGCCATCCCGTGCGTGTCGAGGGCATCCGCCCGGAGGGCCCGGACGCCGACTGGGGGCACCTGCCCGATCCCGTCGCCGACGCGGTCAAGATGCTGTCGGCTCGCGTCGCCGAGCTGGAGCGGCGCCTGGCCGAGGCCGAAGGCTCACCCGCGCCCGCCGAAGTCGTCCCGCTGCGCCACCGGCGCGGCCCGAACCCCGCCGGAGGCTGAGCATGGCGTTGCGTTGCGAGAGCACCGTCAGCGTCGCCCGGCCGCCCGAGGAGGTGTTCCCGTGGCTGCTCGACGCCGACAAGGTGCCGCGCTGGATGACCGGTCTGGAGACGTACGAGCCGCTCGAGCCAGGGCCGCTGCGAGTGGGCTCGCGGATCCGCCAGCACCTCACCGTCAGCGGGCAGCAGTTGCGCTTCGAGCTCGAGATCGTCGAGCTCGAACCACCCTGGACCGCCCTCCTGCGCTTCGAGGGCTCCGGTTTCAAGGCGGCCAACGAGTACACGGTGGCCGGTGCGCCCGGCGGCGCGGCCGTCACCTGGGTGATCTCGGGTGACACGACGTCGTTCAAGGCCAGGCTGGTAGCGCCCATGGTGCAGGCCAAGCTTCAGGATAAGCTGGACGGCGACCTCGCGAGGCTGCAAGCGCTGCTCGAGGACCAGAGCGCGGCGGCGTGATGCGTGTAGCCCGCGCTTCCCATGGGAAGGCCATGACCATGCGCCGATCGCTGCTTCTCATCTCTTCGCTCTTGCTCCTGATTGCGGCTCCTGCCCCGGCTCGGGCCGGCGAGCTGATCGACCGGGCCGCCGCCGGGCTGCAGTCCGACAACGTGTACGTCGATCCCGATGCGGATCCGTCGCTGACCGAGGCCGAGGCCGAGGCGCTGCGCGACCGGATCGCGAGCACGGGGGCGGCGCCGATGTTCGTCGTCGTGGCGCCGCAGGAGATCCGCGGCGAGGCCGGCGGCGACCCGGCGCTCGCGCTGAGCCGGATCGTGAACACGATCAGGCAGCCCGGCACCTACGTGATCGTGGCCGGCCGGACGCTGCGGGCGGGCGCCACCCGAGGCGTGCTGCCCAGTGGCGAGGCCGGAGAGCTCGCGGACGAGGCGATCGCCGCGGCGGGTGAAGAGCCTGACGTCTCGACGCTCCTGCTCGGACTCACCGACCGGGTGGGGGAGGCGCGCGCGGGCGGCGGTTCCGATGGTTCCGGGGGCGAGGGCTCCGGCACGGGCGGCATCGTTCTGCTCGGCCTTCTCGGCGCGGGCGGCGCGGCGATGCTCGTGAGCCGGCGCAAGCGGCGCAAGCAGGGCGACGCCGAGTTCGCCGAGGCCAAGCGCAACGCTCGCGACGACCTCGTCGCGCTCGGCGACGACATCCGGGCGCTGGACCTCGACGTGCAGATGCCCGGCGTCGACCGGCAGGCCAAGGCGGACTACGACCACGCCGTCACGCGCTACACGGAAGCCGAGGGCATGTGGGAGAGCGCGCGCTCGCCCGAGGACCTCGCGCCGGTGGGCTCCGCGCTGGAGGAGGGCCGCTGGGCGATGGCCTCCGCCAAGGCGCGCTTCGCCGGTGACGCGCCGCCCGAGCGCCGCCCGCCGTGCTTCTTCGACCCCCGCCACGGCCCTTCGACCCGCGACGTCGACTGGTCGCCGCCCTACGGCGAGGAGCGTCCCGTGCCCGCCTGCGAGGCGGACGCCATGCGGGTGGAGCACGGTGAGGACCCGCACACGCGCGAGGTCGACTGGGGCGGGCAGCGCGTCCCCTACTGGCAGGCAGGGGGTGCCTATGCGCCGTTCGCCGGCGGGTTCTTCGGCGGCTTCGGCGGCGGTCTGCTGCCGGGCCTCCTGATCGGCTCCATGCTCGGCGGGGCCATGATGCCGGGGATGGCGTACGGCTCCGGCGACTACGGCGGTGGCGGGGATCCCGGCGGCGGTGACTTCGGCGGTGGTGACTTCGGCGGTGGCGGCTTCGGGGGCGGTGACTTCGGCGGCGGCGGCTTCGGCGGCGGCGACTTCTAGCCTGCCGTCGGGTTCCGGCCATGTCACTAGGGTGGCGCCGGTGCGCGCCGTCACGCTGCTCCGCGAACCGCTCGACGTCGACGTGCCACCGGCCCGGGCGGCCCTCGTCCTGCGTGGCGAGGACCGCCCGTTCGCGCTGATCGGCGCATGGGCGGGAGGCGGGGCGGTCCTCGGCTCCGAGCCCGTCCGGGCGGCCGGCGGCGACGATGACCTCTTCGCGCTGCTCGACGAGCTGCCCGCGGTGGGTGGAGACGACACGCCGTCCGCGGACGACTCCTTGCCCACGGTCGGCGGGGGCTGGTTCGGCTTCCTCGGCTTCGAGGCGCGCCACCGCGTGGAACCGGGTCACCCGCCGCCACCGCGTCCGGTGCCGATGGCCGAGGGCGCGCTCGCCTACTACGACCATGTGCTCCGCCTGGACGCCGGCGGCCGATGGTGGTTCGAGGCGCTTGTGACGCCCGCGCGCGCAGCCGCCATCGCACAGCGGCGGGACAAGCTCGCTGCGCGCCTCGCCGATCCCCCCGCGCCGCGCCCGTTCTCCACGCGCGCGTGGCGATGGATCCCGTCGCCCGCCGGCCACGCCCGGGCGGTCGAGGCATGCCGCGACAGGATCGCTGCGGGTGACCTGTTCCAGGCGAACCTCTGCCTGCGCCTCGAGGGTCGCCTCGAGGGCGACGCGTTCGACCTGTTCGCCGCGGCCGCGCCGGCGCTTCCGACCGACCGTGCCGCCTTCGCGGCCGGGCCGTGGGGGACGGTGGCGAGCCTCTCGCCCGAGCTCTTCCTCGAGCGAACCGGCCGCACGGTCCGCAGCTCGCCGATCAAGGGCACCCGCCCGGCCGGCCGGCGTGAGGAGCTGGCCAGCTCCGAGAAGGACCGCGCGGAGAACGTGATGATCGTCGACCTCGTGCGCAACGACCTCGGCCGTGTCTGCCGCGCGGGCAGCGTCCGTGTCTCCGCCCTGGCCGAGGTCCGCCGGCACGCCGGCGTCTGGCACATGGTCTCCGAGGTCGAGGGCGAGCTGCGCGACGGGATCGGGGACGAGGATCTGCTGCGCGCGACGTTCCCACCGGGTTCGGTCACCGGCGCGCCGAAGCTCGCGGCGCTGGACGTCATCGCCGAGCTGGAGTCCACGGGCCGTGAGGCGTACACCGGTGCGATCGGCTTCGCGAGCCCGCTCGCCGGTCTGGAGCTCAGCGTCGCCATCCGCACGTTCGAGGTGCGCGGGGAGCGGATCTGGCTGGGCGCCGGGGGCGGCATCGTGGCCGACTCCGAGGGGGAGGACGAGGCGCGCGAGGCCGCCGCCAAGGCGGCGCCGCTGCTGGCGGCCATCGGGGCCGAGCCGCCGGCGGGGGAGGGGACAGTCCCCGCTGCGCATGGGGTCAGTCCCCTCCGTGTGTTCCGGCGGGGGCCCAGGCCGACTCCGCGGCCCGATCCCGCCGCCGGGCTCTACGAGACGATCCTGCTCGTCGACGGGCGCCCGGAGGAGCTCGACGCCCACTTCGCCCGGCTCGGGGCGAGCCTCACCGCCCTCTACGGCGAGTCGCTTCCACGCGACCTGCGCGAGCAGATCGCGGACGCGGACGCGCCGCCGGGGCGCGCGCGGTTGCGGGTCGACGTCGTTCCGGGCGAGGAACCGACCGTGCTGGTGGCGCCGCTGGGAGAGCTCGCGCCGGTGGTGCTGAGACCCGTCGTGCTGCCGGGTGGGCTCGGGCCGCACAAGTGGCGCGACCGCACGCTGCTCGCAGCCCACGAAGCCGACGACCAAGACACGATGCCGCTGCTCGTCGACGCCGACGGGCTTCTGCTGGAGGCGAGCCGCGCGAACGTCGTCCTCCGTGCCGCGGACGGCACGCTGCACACACCGCCCGCCGACGGCCGCATCCTCCCGGGCATCACTGCGGCACGCACGGGCGCCCGCCCGTGGGCGCTCAGCCTCGACGACCTCCACGCGGCCGGCGCCGTCTACGTCACGAGCGCGCTGCGCGGCCTCAGTCCAGCAGCTCGTACGCCGGCAGGGTGAGGAACTCGGGAAACTTCTCACCCAGCGCCACCTGCTCGAAGATCCTCCGCGTCTCCGCCGGCCGCCCCTTCTCCCAGACCTCGTCACCCACCTCGGCGCGGATCTTGGCCGTCTCCTCGTCGAGCACCTCGATGACCCGCTCGCGCGTCACCTTGCCGTGGCGCACCCACTGCCAGATCTGCGAGCGCGAGATCTCCGCGGTCGCCGCGTCCTCCATCAGGTCGTCGATGCCCGCGGCGCCGCGCCCGCCGAGCCAGAAGGAGACGTACTGGAAGCCGACGCTGACGTCGCTGCGCAGGCCCGCTTCGGTGATCTCGCCCGGGGTCGAGCCCGCGTCGAGCAGGTCGGAAGCGCCAACCGAAACGTCGGGCCGCTGCTTGTCGATCTGGTTGGGCCGCTCGCCCAGCACCCGGTCGAACTCGTCCGTGGCCACCGGTACAACGTCCGGGTGCGCGACCCACGTGCCGTCGAAGCCGGCCTCCGCCTCGCGCTGCTTGTCCTCGCGGACCGCGACGATGGCGCGGTCGTTGGCGTCCGGGTCCTTGCGCGACGGGATCAGCGCCGCCATGCCGCCCATGGCGAAGGCGCCGCGCGCGTGGCACGTCTTGACCAGCAGCTCGGAGTAGGCGCGCATGAACGGCACCGTCATCTTCACGTCGTCGCGGTCGGGTAGCACGAACTGCGGCCGGTCGCGGAAGCACTTGATCATCGAGAAGATGTAGTCCCAGCGCCCCGCGTTCAGGCCCAGGGAATGCTCGCGCAGCTCGTAGAGGATCTCCTCCATCTGGAACGCCGCGGGGAGCGTCTCGATCAGCACGGTCGCGCGCAGCGCGCCCGTGCCGAGTCCGAACGTCTCCTCGGCGAAGCTCAACGCGTCGTTCCACAGGCGCGCTTCGAGGTGGTGCTCGAGCTTGGGGAGGTAGAAGAAGACGCCCCGGCCGCGCTCGTCGAGCCGGCGCGCGGAGTGAAACGCGTGCAAGCCGAAGTCGAACAGCGAGCCGGAGACCGGCACGCCATCGATTCGCATGTGCTTCTCGGGCAGATGCCAGCCGCGGGGGCGCACCAGCAGCGTCGCGACCTCGTCGCCGAGCCGGTACTCCTCGCCCTCCGAGCTCGAGTACTCGATCGTGCCCTCGATCGCGTCGATCAGGTTGACGTGGCCCCCGACCTGGTTGGCCCAGGTGGGGGAGTTGGCGTCCTCGAAGTCGGCCATGAACCCGCGCGCGCCGGAGTTGAGCGCGTTGATCACCAGCTTGCGGTCGGTCGGGCCGGTGATCTCGACTCGGCGGTCGCGGTAGTCCGCCGGCGGCGCCGCGACGCGCCAGTCACCGGCGCGGATCCCGCTCGTCTCGTCGAGGAAGCCGAGCGTGCCTCCACGGGCGAGCTCCGCGGCCTGCTGCCGGCGGGCGTCGAGCAGCTCCTGCCGGCGCGGCTCGAAGCGCCCGTGCAACTCCGCGACGAAGTCGAGCGCGTCGGGGCTCAGGATGTCGCGCGACTGCTCGTCGCGAGCCGGGGCGACGTCGAGGCGCGGGCTCATGGGCGGGTGCCCCGGATCGAGTGGTCGAGCAAGGTCATCGGGTGGTAGATGGGCAGCTCGCGCCCGTCGAGGTGCGCGGCGATCTGCAGCGCGCAGCCGGGATTGCCGGCCGCGACGGCGTCGGCGCCGGTGGCGACGAGATTGGCTGCCTTGCGCGCGCCGAGATCCGCGGCAGCCGCGGGCTGCACGAGGTTGTAGATCCCGGCCGAGCCGCAGCAGATCTCCCAGTCGGCCGGCTCCAGCACCTCGAGCTCGGGGATCCCGCGCAGCAGCGCGCGCGGCTGGACGCGGACGCCTTGGGCGTGCGCGAGATGGCAGGCGTCGTGGTAGGCGACGCGGAGCGGCAATGGGTGGCGCGGCGCCTGCGGCTCGTGCTCCGCGAGCAGCTCGGTGACATCGCGGACCTTGGCCGAGAAGGCGACGGCGCGCTCGGCCCAGTCGGGGTCGTCGGACAGCAGGTGCGCGTAGTCCTTCATGCCCGAGCCGCAGCCCGCCACGTTGACCGCGACCGCTTCGAAGTCCGCGTAGGCGGCGATGGTCTTCCTCGCCAGCTCGAGCGCCTCCTCCTCCACGCCGGCGTGCATCTGCAACGAGCCGCAGCAGCGCGGTTGGCGCGGGGCGTGCACCTCCCAGCCCTCGGCGCTGAGCACGCGTACGGTGGCCGCGTTCACGTCGCCGAAGAACACGCGCTGCACGCAGCCCTGCATCAGCGCGATCCGCCCGCGCCGTTGCCCCCGGGCCGGGACGACCTGTGGCAGCCGCTGGATCGCGGCGCGGCGGGTGACCGGCGGCGCGAGCCTGAGCATCGCCTGCAGCTCGGGGACCCGTTCCAGCCGGGTGGCGAGCGCGGCACCGGCGCCCAGCTCTTGCTGGATCCACAGGACCGGGGCGAGCGCCCGCAGCCGGCCGGGATGCGTGAACAGGGCGAAGATGAGGCGGCGGTGCAGCCGCTCGCGCAGCGGTCGTGGAGCGTTACGCTCGATCTGCGGGCGCGCCTGCTCGATCAGCTTGTCGTACTGCACGCCGGAAGGACATGCGGTGACACACGCCATGCAGCCGAGGCAGCGGTCCAGGTGCACGCGCATCTCGCTCGATGCCTCCGAGCCCTCCTCGTTGCCCACGCGCATCAGCACGATGCGCCCGCGCGGGGAGTCCATCTCCTCCTCGAAGACCGTGTAGCTCGGGCACGTGGGCAGGCAGAACCCGCAGTGCACGCAGTCCGCGATCAGGTCGGGATCGGGCGGGCGGTGCTCGTCCCAGGCGCGCTGCTGTGCCGGGACGTCGTGGCCGGGCGCGGGGGTCGTGCTCATCTCAGATACCTCCCACAAAGGTCCCCGGGCGAAAGATGCGGGCGGGGTCGAAGCGCTCCTTGATCCGGCTCATCACGACAAGCGCGCCGGCCTCCGGCGCCGCCCACGCATCGGCGCGCAGCGCTTCGGGCGCGTCGAGCAGGGTGCAGGCGCGGGGGGAGAGGGCGGCGCGCGCCGCGGCCACCGCCTCGGCGTCGAGCGCCGACGGAGTCGACTGCGGTGACGAGGCCGCAGGCCGAGCCAGTGGCAGCGAGAGCCAGTACAAGCCCAGCGCGGGCCGGCCCAC
>Ga0136630_1000417_pt1 | contig 16173 bp, 17 predicted proteins | sample AntDrymUQ5682106_2_FD_105496 | JGI IMG/M metagenome (GOLD analysis project Ga0136630, IMG submission 105496) | Polar desert sand microbial communities from Dry Valleys, Antarctica - metaG UQ568 (21.06) | ecosystem: Environmental > Terrestrial > Soil > Desert | place: Antarctica: Dry Valley...
CGACCTGATCGACGAGTACGCGCGCCACAACGGCCACGCCGACCTGATCCGCGAGTCAGTGGACGGGCTGGTGGGCGAGGACCCACCGCAGCCAGGATGACGGCCATGAAAGCGCCGATCCGCGCCGAGCAGCTGACCATCCTCCCGGCCAACGAGGCCTCGCGGAGAACCTCGACGCGGTCTATGGCATCACCGATTACCCGGGCCGGTGCCGGTGCCAGCGGTTCAAGGTCGTCGGCTGGTTCTGGCGCGACACCACGCAGGAGGAGCGGGGCGGCCGCGTGCGCCGAACTCAACCGGCGACATCCCGAGCGCGTGCAGCTGCGAGGGATGCGCACAGCCGAGGACTGCCGGGCGATGTGGGACACGGTCGAACGCCGCTGGTCGCCTCGCGGATGCCGCAGCTGGGGCTCGACCTCGACGCGCGGCCGTCGTACGCCGAGGTGCTGGCGCTACAAGCCGAGCGCAGGGCGCGGATCCGCGGAATCGTCGCGGGCGTGACCGACAGCGAACTCGAACAGATCCGCACCGCCGTACCCGCGCCTGCGTGGGGGATGGAGTCGCACTCGGTCGGAGGCTGCCTCCGCGTGGTGATGAGAGAACACTGCGAACACCGCCGCTACGCGGTGCGCGATCTCGGGCGACTCGAAGCAGGCGCAGCAGCGTTGGGATGATCTAGTCCATGTCTGTCTTCCCGGCGCGTGATGGAACGAAGCTCGCCTACCACGTGCTCGGGGAGGGCACCCCCGTGGTCTGCCTGCCGGGCGGTCCGATGCAGGACTCGGCTTACCTCGGTGACCTCGGCGGTCTTTCCGGGCGCCTGCAGCTGATTCTGTCCGACTCCCGGGGTACCGGCCGATCGGGGACACCCGCAGACACCGGCTCCTACCGCTGCGACCACCTCGTGAACGACGTGGAGGCGCTGCGCGAGCACCTGGGCCTCGACCGGATCGACCTGCTTGCCCACTCCGCTGGGACGAACGTGGCCGCGATGTATGCAGCCCGGTATCCCGAGTGCATCGGCAACCTTGTCCTGCTCACGCCGAGCACCCGGGCGGTTGGGATCATCGCCACCCCTGAGATGCGGCGTGAGGTCGTGCAGCTGCGGGCGGGCGAGCCGTGGTTCGTACAGGGGTCGGCAGCCTTCGAGGCGATCCAGGCCGAGCAGGCCACGCACGACGACTGGGAGGCCATCACACCGTTCACCTATGGCCGGTGGGACGCTGCGGCGCGAGCCCATCACGCGAGCGGGGACAGGCAACGCAACGAGGAGGCTGCCGCTGTCTTCGGCGCCGAGGGCGCCTTCGATCCGCCAGCCACCCGCGCGGCCCTTGCCAGCTTCGGGGAGCCGGTGTTGCTACTTGCCGGGGAACTCGACGTGGCAGCCCCGCCGAGCGTGGTGGCGGAGTTGGCCGGATTGTTCCCGAACGCGAGGCTGGTCACCCAGCCGGGAGGCGGCCATTTTCCCTGGCTCGACGACCCCGTCTGGTTCAGCACGACGGTGGCAGCGTTCCTGCAGTGACAGCCGGTGCCACGATAGGCAGGTGGATCATGGTGTGGGGGTCCCGGCCTGTACGCCGAGGAGCTAGCCCGCCGTGGGGCGTACGTCTCCGGATTCGATCAGAGCCCGAGCATGGTCAACTTGAGCCGAGACCGCGTCCCGCAGGCAGACTTCCGGGTCCACGAGGCCGGTGAACCTTTCGACTGGCTGCGTCACGGCGGCAGCTACTTCGACGTGCGCGTCATCGAGGAGACCTGGAGCAAGGGCTGGCAGGTCCGCTACTGGATCGCCCCGCTGGAGCAGACCTGTGAGGAGCTACACGAAGCCGGCTTCCTGATCGAGCGGATGCGCGAACCAAGGCCGGTACGCGAAGCCAAGGCGCTGAACCTGGAAGACTACGAACTGCTGCACCGCGAACCTAACGGTTCAGCACCGACAGAACGGGTAACAAGCCGATCGGACAACAAACCTCACTGTGGAGGCATCATGGAGACGAGCACCATCATCTGGATCGTCGTGGCAGTCCTGGTCGTACTGGCTGTGATCGCTGTGGCCGTCAGAATGAGTGGCAGCCGGAAACAGGACCGTCAGCGTTCGAAGGCCGGTGACATCAGGCAGCAGGCGGCTTCGGAGGAATCAACGGTTCGCCAGCACGAGGCCGAGGCAGCCGAGCAGGATGCCCTGGCCCGTCAAGCTCGTGCTGAGGCCGACCGCAAGGCCGCCGAGGCGGAGAAACTGCAACTGGGAGCCGAGGAGCGGGGCGAGCAGGCCACCGCGAAAAGGACCGAGCACACCGACCGGCTGCGCAGCGCCGATGAAGTGGACCCTGACGTACCCGACCGGGGTGTCGGGAACACGCACGCTGACCGGTCAGCCGACACACGCGATGCCGGACCTGCACCTGGTGCGAGCGGTCGCGGGGAAAGCGGTCGTCCGTCAACCACCCATGGTCCCCTCGAGGGCACCCAGTAGGTAGATCACCAGCACGACAGCGGCGAGGCACAGCGCCAGGACAACGACAGTCGGCACCACAACCCACCGGCGCTTGAAGCGCCACCTCGGCCGCTGTGGTGCGGGCTGTGCGGGCTGACCGATCGAGGCCTTCTGCCTCGATGCCCTCGCCGGCCTACTCGGGCTGGACGTGGGACGTCCGCGCGTTCCAGTCGAAGCGGCCTCGGCGGCTTTGTGCGCAGCCTTGGTGGCCAATGAGCGCGTTGCCTTGGCCAGGGCGGACAGGTCAGCGACGTCCAGGCGCTCCACCCTGGTCGGTTCGCGAGGGACGTACGAAGTCGGCGGCGGTGCGGCCGGTCGGCTGATCGCAGGGGCGGGTCCCATCAGCACCCGATTCAGGCCAGCCTGTACCTGGTCGACGGTCATCCGATGAGCCGGGTCCTTGGTCAGGCAACCCAACAGGACCGGCGTCAGCGGTCCGGCGGCCAGAATCGGAGCCGGCGGCTCGGTGATCACCGCAAGCAGCGTGGCCATCGCGTCGCCGCGTTCGAACGGCGGCCGCCCCTCCACCGCGGTGAACAGGGTCGCCCCCAGCGACCACACATCCACCGCAGGCGAGGGGACCTCGTTGCGAGCCCGCTCCGGTGACATATACGACGGCGAGCCCAGCAGGATGCCCGCTTCGGTCAGGCCGGATTCCCCGCTGGAAGTGGCGATGCCGAAGTCGGTGAGCCAGGCTCGCCACTGCGCACCGATCAGCACGTTGTCGGGCTTCACGTCACGGTGCACGATTCCGGCCCGGTGGGCCGCCTGCAGCGCCCCGAGCAGATCCATGCCGATCCTGGCCACAAGATCCGGGGGCATGGGGCCCTGATCCTGGAGCACCTGGGCGAGGGTGCGTGAGGGTATGTGCTCCATCACGATCCACGGCTTACCGTCCTCCTCGACGACGTCGTGGACGGTGGTCACCCGAGGATGCGCGAACCGCGCGGCGGCTCGCGCCTCACGCAGCGTCCGCTCGCGCAGCAGGCGGCGTTCCTCCACGGCGGCGGCCTCGAAGGTGACTTCCTTGATCGCTACCTGCCGGCCCAGGACGGAGTCGGTGGCAAGCCACACCGTACCCATTCCGCCGCGCCCCAAGGGCGTGCGCAACGTGTACCGGCCGGCCAGGACGCGGCCCGCGCCGGCCGGCTCGGCCATCATGGGTCGAAGTTACCCGGCGCAGTAGCGACGAAACTGTCAGCGCGGTCGCCCGCCGAGTCCCGACTGCTGCGACCGGGCGCGGGGAGGTGTTCGCTGACTGGCTGGGCGATGGAGCAGAGCTCTTCGTCATCTCGTGCGGGAGGTGGTACGGGTGTCAAGTAGGCCCGTTCTCCCTGGGGGCCGAACAGCATGAGCAGCTCGGCGGGGCGGCTGTCGGCGCTGCCGATCCAGTGCGGCACCCGAGTGTCGAAGTCTGCCGCTCCCTGGGGCTCATCCGGAAGTCCTGGTCGCCGAGCACGAACCGCACCGCGCCGTCCAGGACGTCGAACATCTGGTAGCCCTCATGGGACTGGAGGGCCCGGGTGGACTCACGACCCGCCGGTGGTAGACCGCCTTGTAGACCTGCACTCCTCCGGGCCGAAGAGCCAGCGGGACGGCCAGTACGTCCGCTGTGGTGCGATTCACGACGGCCATCATGCAGATCTGCATGCTTCTTTGCGAATTCTGCGCGTGGGCGGCGACTCTGCCTGCGGAGGTGAGGGCCTGATGGTCAGGCATGACGGCGCAACCCGGGACGGCGCACGCGACCAAGGATTCCGATCCCACAGAGCCGAGAAGCAGTCCCGACGCGACCTGATGGACGAGCGGCTCCGGGGCGCTGGCGCGGCACGGCGCGCGGCACCGTCCGCATGGACGTCGGGTGTGCTCTCATGAGCCGGACGACCCGGCCCGACGGGCTGCGCACCCGGCTCGACGAGCTGCTCGAGGAGTACCGCGCGACCCTGCACGACAGCCTGGAGGGGCTGACCGAGCAGGAGGCCCGGGCGTCGCTCGTCCCCTCGAAGACAACCCTGCTCGGCCTGCTGAAGCACGTGACGTTTGTCGAGGCGGTCTGGTTCGGCGAAGCGGTCAGCGGCCGCCCCCGCCGCGAGCTCGGCGTGGCCAGCAACCCGGACCGGTCCTTCGTACTGCGCGAGGTCGACACGATCGCCTCGGTACAGATGGCCCATCTGGAGACCTGCGAGGCGTCCCGGCGGGCCACTGCTGAGCTTGCACTGGACGACGAGGTCACCGGCACCGGCATCCGCGCCCTGTGGCAGCTGTACCTGCAGTTGCTGCGGGAGCTGGCCCAGCACGCCGGGCACGCCGACATCCTGCGCGAGCAGGTCCTGGCGGCCCGTCAGGCCTGAGCGGCTACGGCGCCCCAGTCTTGTCAAATCGGATTGCCTCGATCAGCGCACTCTCCATGCTGATCCAGTCGGATCGCTTGCCCGCGCTGTTTCACACGTCTCGACGATTACTGGCCGACCCTGCCGTCGATGCGCTCGCGCAGCAGATCCGCATGGCCGATGTGCCGCGCGTACTCCTCGATCATGTGCACAAGGACCTCCCGCAACGAGATCGAGCCCTGGTCGAGGCTGTCACCAGTAATGCTGAGATCCGGTGAGTCGGCCACGAACTGATCTGCGAACGCGCATTCGTCCCGCCACGCCTGCCACGCACGCGCGACCACGGCGGAGTCGGGTACGGCGCCGTTCCAATCCCCGTCGGGATCAGCACCGGTGGAGAAGAGCCTCGGCAGGTCCTGCCCGGCCATGACGCGGCGGAACCAACCACGCTCCACCTCGGCCAGGTGGCGGACCATCCCGAGCAGCGACATCGTTGACGGCGGCACCGAACGCCGGGCCATCTGCTCGTCGTCCAAGCCGTCGCACTTCATCTGCATGGTGAGACGCCGGGTCCGCAGGTACTCGAGGAGTACTGAGCGTTCGTCCGCCAGCTCCGGCCCGCTTTCGCGTGGATCGTCATCGGGGTCGACCCACATGTCGGAGTACACGGTCGCGCGGGTCCATCGCGCTGCTGGTGATTGTTCGTACGGGTCGCTGCTTGACATGACCACAATCATCGCGAAGCTGCGCGAAATGCTCCACGCTTTTAGCTCGATGCGTTCGACAGCCTTCGTCAAGCGGGCAGCGCGAGTTCCAGGTCGAGCCAGCGAGCCAGCTCTTTGATCTCGCGGTGCACGGCGGAGGTCATCGTTGTGGTGAACGGCATATCCATATGGATCGCGTTGACCTGCAACACGCCGGCTTTGCGCTCGGCGGTGGCGTCGACCTTGCCCACCAGCCGGTCCCCGTACAGGATCGGCAGCGCGAAGTACCCCCAACGACGTTTCGCCGCCGGCTTGAACATCTCCAATTGGTAGTCGAATTGGAAGAGTTCCGTCGTCCGCTTCCGGTCGTAGACCAGGCGGTCGAGCGGGGACAACAATGCCGCACGTCCTCTGAACGGTTGACCCAACAGCGCCGGGTCGACGCGCCACGCGCCCTTGACCCCATCAACAACTGCCGGCTCGCCGGCCTCGCCCACGTCGTTCGGCTCCACCGGACACTCCGGGCCCCGTGCGCGCGCGATGCCCAGAGCGCGAAGTCGACGCTCGTTGCGCAGCCGGAGCGCCTCGCCCGCAGGGATCACCGCGTCATCCGGATAGATCCGCGTCGCGAGGTCCCACAACCTGTCGCGGGCGCGGCGGCCGGCCGTTGACACCTCACCGCGCAGCACCATGCACTCGAGCATCATGGGCACGTTGCGGTTGTTGTTCCATCCCGACGACCTCCATGGGACGGCGGCGGTATCCGGAAGTTCGCGGGATGTGAGCGGCCCGTCGCACCTCAGCCGCTCGAGGATGTCGCGACGGAACGCGTCATTGGCCTTGACCCATCGCACAGTGCCCTGCCGCCAGTCGGGCACCCCATCGAAGCCTTGCCACTCGGCCATATCGGCACGGTAGAGGGCAAGATCCTCGCAGGGGCGGATCATCCCGTGCAGCTCGATCAGCGTGCAGCTCTCGATGGCATCGGACAACTCAGCCGGCGAGTACGCGGACCCAAGCCGGCTCCACGCAACCAGATCGGCATTCGGCGCAATCGCGGCAGTCAAGTCACTCTGCAGCAGCGTCAGATGGCGGACCACGTCCAGCAGACCAGTTGGCTTGGGGCTGCCCAACAACTGCGCACGCACAGCGACGCGGCGCGCCTCGGTCCGGGACAACTCATGGACACTCACCACTTCGAGGCTAGGCGACGGATCCGACCGAAAGCACCATGCGCCGTTCCGGCATTCCTGCAGGCTTGCACCGAGGCAGTGCTGACCTCGGAGACCTGCCCCCGGGCGGCGCGTGTTCAGTTTGTGGCGGCGAGGACCGTCAGCTGGACCTTGACTCGGTCGCCGAGCAGGAGTGCTTCGGGCTTTCTGGTGGAGTTCTTGATCGGTAGAACGTACCCACCGTCTTTGGCGAACATCGATGTGCGCCACGTGGTTTTCCCGATCCGAGCCCGGACGGGGATCATGCCCCAGCCGTAGGTCACCTCATTTGCCAGAGAGTGGATGGCCTCAGCTTCATCGTCGGGAAGGGTGATGAAGTGGAAGGGCGACGGGCCACGCCAATACCAGAGCTCCCCTTCGAACTCGAAGTCCATGACCTCCCGCTCCCCGCGGGACGCAGCTCCGGTCATGCCACGCAGAGTCGCTCGCGCTGCGCCAAGTCCCGCGGTTCCTTTCCGGCAACCCTGATGTCGATGTTCAGACGGTTCTTCGCCGTCTTCCCCTCTGGCACCCGGAGGAAGCCGATCGCGGGACCCAGGTCCTCGGGATCAATGATGGAGGCGTTGTCGGGATCGTCGAATCCTGGCTCCTTGACATAGCCCAGCGCCATGGCCCAGAACGCCGCGAGCCGTTGGGGATCGGCGGCATCGCAGCCAAGTGTCCAAGAAGTCGCCATCACCTCAAACTAAAGCAAGCTGCGGACAGCGGCAGGGAACGCAGCCTGATCCAATCCGTCACGGTGTCATGCGACATCGAGGTCAGCCTGATGCGGTCGTTCCGGCTGCCAGCAGGCGGGCCGCGATCCCCTCCCAGCTCCACAGGCGGACAGCCGCCCGCCGCGCCGCGCGCCCCAGCTCCTCGCGCTCCTTTGGTGGCAGGGCGAGCAACGTACGCAGCTTGACCGCCAGGTCACTGGCGTCGTCAGGGGCGAACGCGACGAGGTCGCGCCGCGCTGCTGGGTACTCCTCCGCCAGCCCCGCGGCCACCTCGGCCAGCCCGGAGTGGCGCGCGACCAGCGGCAGCGAGCCACAGGCCGCGGCCTCGGCGGCCACCATGCCGAAGGCCTCCGGGAAGACCGACGGGGTCACGCTGACATCCGCGAGCGGCCACAGGTGCGCGAGGTGTCGGTGCTCCAAGGCGCCGGTGAAGAGCACGCGTCCCTCGGCTGCTTGCTCCAGCGCGTTGCGCTCCGGTCCGAAACCGACGATGACCGCCCGCGCGTCAAGCCCGCGAAGGGCCTCAAGAAGGAGGTGTACGCCCTTCTCGCGGCTGAGCTTGCCGACGTAGAGAACCGTAGGGGAGTCACCGGCGAGGAATGCGGCCAACCGGTCCGCGTTCCCATCGTCCGGCCGGCGCGGGTCGTGGTCCTCCGGTGGGTTGGGCGCGTCGCGCCGCGACTCAGCCACGAGCGCGGCCAGTGCCTCGGCGCGTGGCCGCGGGCGCAGCGCGTCCACGTCGACACCGGGCGGCACGGTGAGCACCTGGTCGAGGTGCGGGCCTGGGCCGAGCACCTCGTGAAGCACCGAGACGATGTGGGCCGAGCCGGCGATCACGGCCCGCGCCGATAGCAGGCACTCTTGAGCCCACGAGCACAGCTCGGGGTTGCCCCGCATCGCGAACTCGAGCTCCGAGCCGTGGGCCTTCACCACGTACGTCGCTCCGCTGGCCGCGCCAACGGCTGCACCGAGCAGCACGTGGTTGACCAGTACGAGGTCGGCCGGCAGTTCGGCGCGCAGGGCCTCCGCATTTGCGTCGACGACCCGCGCACGCTCGGCCACGGTGAGCTCGCCCAACAGCCGCGCTTCCACACCGGCGTAGGCGTCGAGTACGAAGACCGGCAACAGCGGCCCGATGTCCGGGCGAACCACCCGCGCACCGCTTAGGTCGAACTCCTCCGGGTTGGGATCCTGGCAGATGACCACCACCTCGTGACCCATGCTGCCGAAGGCCCGCGCGAGGGAGCGCGTGTAGACGTTCGAGCCGGTCCCACCGAGCAGGTAGCCGTGCCACAGGACGATCTTCACGGGATGCGGCTCACGCTGGGAAAGCTACCGTGACGGCGACAATTCCGTAGTTGCCTGACAGGTGGGCGCCGGCTAGCTGACGTACCGCTTGATGAACGCGAGTGGCCACGGCACCTGGTGGGAGCTGACGCGGGCGTCTGCGTAGAGGCCTCACGCGACTCGGCGCGAGTTCTAGAGTGCCGTGAGCTCTATTGGAGGACGCATGGCTGACGTGAGCGAGTCCGTACAAACTCTTCTGGACAAGGTCACCCCGGCGAGGCGGCGCCGGGACGCCGAGACGTTGTTGGAGCTGATGGCCCGCGCAACGGGAGAGTCGCCGCAGGTGTATTACGGGACGGGGATCGGGTACGGCCAGTACCACTACAAGTACAAGAGCGGCCGCGAAGGTGACGCCGCAGCAGCGGGTTTCGCGCGCGAGCCTGCTTGCCGGACACTCCTTGCCGGTGGTCCGACAATTGGCGACCGTCGTCGCGGCGGCCGCACCTGTCAAGCACGTTCTTGCTCTGTCCCAGTTGTCGACGGATCCCGACAGCACCGTGAGGCGGCAGCTGGCTGACCGGCTCCATGAGGTTCAGAATCTGCCACCCAGCGGGGCAGCGGACGGCGAGGAGCCGAGCGGGAACAGGGATCATGACAAGCGCTCGTCACAGTGCCATCGTGACCAAAATCCTTGGAGTACTGGCCGAAGATGTACGGCACTCAGTCCGGCTAGCGGCGACCGGACACGACATATGACGGAAGTCGCGTCCCGCCTGCGCCGAGCCCACATGTTGCCAGCGCGTTCGCGACATCGGCCAAGCACAGAAGGCTGGACGATAGCTCCCACGGAGCGCTCCTTGGCCGCGGTCGTACCGATCGCTTGGCCGGCGCTCCGACCTGAATCGCTTCCGGGATGCGGCGTCGCCGGGAATGCTTCGGAGTGTGACTACTCCGACGCGGGACCCAGCGCACCGCGCCGGGGAGGGCATCATCGGGCGGCGGCGCGAGCTCGACTCGCTGCGGGCGTCGCTCAGCAGCGCCCTCGTCAGAGCCGGGCGGCTCGTTCTCTGCGCCGGTGAACCAGGCATCGGCAAGACCAGACTGGCGCAGGAACTCGCCGGGCTGGCGCTGGCCGGTGGGACCGCCGTTGCCTGGGGCCGTTGCATCGAGGCCGAAGGTGCGCCGGCGTACTGGGCCTGGCGGCAGGTGCTGCGGTCCCTGTCGATCGATCCCGACACGGTCCTCGCCGGAGACCTCGATTCGCCGGGCGACCGGTTTCGCGTCTTCGAGGATCTGACCGAGGAGCTGCGAGGCATCGCGGAGCAGAACGGCCTGGTCATCATCCTCGACGACATCCATTGGGGCGACGAGGCCTCCCTGCTCCTCCTGCGCCACGTCGCCAGCCAGATGGGCGACGCACGACTGCTCCTCGTCGCCACGTTCCGCGACCAGGAACCGTCCGACGTCCTCGCCCGCGTACTCCCCGACCTCCTCCGCTCACCGGCCGTCGAGCGCCTCGACCTGCGCGGCTTCGACCTAGCCGAGGTCAGCCAGCAACTCTCGACCACGACAGAGCAGCCCTCCTATCAGGACGCGAGGGCCGTACTCGACGTCACTGGCGGCAACCCGCTGTTCGTACGGGAGGTCGCCCGGGCAATCACCGACGGCACCTGGCGACCGAACCAGCCACCGCGCACAGTGCTCGACGCCGTCGCGGCGCGACTCGGCCGAGTGTCAACTGACTGTCGGCGGCTGGTCCAAGCAGCGGCCGTCGTAGGACGTGACTTCTCGCTCACCCTCGTCGCCGCGACCCTCAACCAACCAGTCCCGCAATGCCTCCCGCTCATCGACGAGGCGATCGCGTACGGCCTGCTCGACCGCGTCGGCGAGGCCGGCGAGTTCCGCTTCGTCCACGCGCTGACCCGAGATGCGGTAGCAGCCTCGCTCACCAGCACCGACCGAGCAGCCCTGCACCGCGCAGTCGCCGAGGCGATCGAGGCGCAGTTCGCCAGCGATCTTTCCGAGCACCTGGCCGACATCGCCCGGCACTGGGCCGAACTCGCGCCCTACGGCGAGGCGGCAATCGCTCGCGGGTGGACCCTGCGCGCCGCCGAGGACGCCGTACGACGGCTCGCGTACGAGGAGGGCGTACGGCTCTATCGGGCCGCACTCGCTCTCGACCCGACATCACTGTCCGACGAAGGCCGCTGCCGCGCGCAGATCGGGCTCGGCCGTGCCGCTTACTTCGCCGGCGACCTGCACGGCTGCGCGGATGCCGCCGAAGCCGCCGCCAGCTCCGCGCGTGCGGCGGCCAGTCCCGAGCTCGTGGCCGAAGCCGCGCTCGTCCTCGAGGCGGCTCCCGACCCGAGGATCAACGCCGTCGCCAAACAACTGTGCGGGGACGCACTCGCCGCGCTCGGGGACGACGGCGACGCGGCACTCCGCGCCCGCCTGTACGCGCAGCGCAGTCATCTCGCTTTCTACGACGGCGAACAGGACCGCACCGAGTCGTTGAGCGCGACGTCCCTCGAACTCGCCTACATCGCAGACGACGACCGCGCCCTCGTCGAAGCCCTGCACGCCCGCAAGGAAGCCTGCCCCGGTCCGGCCGGCCGGGACGAACGGATCCGCCTCGCCAGCGAGATGCTCGCCCTGGCCCAACGCATGAACAGCTCCCGTACCGCCATGTGGGGCGAACTCTGGCGGATCGAGACACTGATCGAGCGGGGACTTTTCGCAGCCGCGACCGAGCACCTTCCCGAATTGCAGCTGGCTGTCGAGCGGGTTGGCGGGCCGGTCAGCTCATGGCATCTCGACCGGATCACCGCGTGTATCGCCCAGGCGCAGGGCCGGTACGCCGAGGCCGCGGCGATCGGTCGGCGCGGATTCGAGCGCATGCGCGTGGTCGAACCAGCTCCGGCAGCTGGCGCGTACTTCGCGCTGCAGGTCGCGCTGACCAGCCACGTCGGCGTCACCGAGCAAGCGGCGGCGTTCGCGCTGAACCCGTTCGACCCGCCGCCACGGTTTCGCACGATGGCTCGGCTGTCCCGCGCGTTCCTGCTCCTTGCCGCAGGGCGGCCTGACGAGGCGGCGGCCTCCTATCAACAGGCGGGGCCGCTCGAGACCTGGTCTCTGCCAGCGTTCTTCCTACTGCCCGGCCATGTGTACGGCGCACTTGCCGCCGCTCAGCTCGGGCGCTTCGACGATCTGGAGGTGCTGCTGGACCGGCTCGAGACGTTCCGCGGCGAGCATGCGGTCGGAGACGCAGTCGCCTACATGGGGCCGGTCGAGCTCACCCTCGCCCAGGGCGCCACGGCGCTTGGCCGACTCGACCAAGCCGTCGACGACTTCGCCATCGCAGTCGACCAGGCCAACCGGGCCGGGGCGCAAGGCTTTGTGGCGCAGGCGCGTTTCCACCTGGCGAGCGCGCTGCTTGCTCGCGGCGGCCCCGACGACCACGACCGCGCCCAATCCAACGCTCGCGACGCCGACAGCCTGGTCGTCGCGCTCGGCATGGCGGCGTACGCCGATCGGACCCGAGCGCTGCTCGCGCAACTGGACCGCAGCGGCGTACAGCCGGGTGCACTGAGCCCACGCGAGGCCGAGGTCGCCACCCTGGTCGCCGACGGGCTGACCAACCGGCAGATCGCCGAGCGGCTGTTCATCTCCGAACGCACGGCGCAGAACCACGTCCAGCACATCCTTACCAAGCTCGGATTCGCCACCCGCAGCCAGATCGCCGCCTGGCGGGTTCGTACGAATGAGCACGGATGAGCGGCCCCACAAATGAGTAGGCGCATGAGTGATCCGGCGGATGCCGGCCCCGCCGAGAATTCCTAGCGTTCCTCCTGCGGCCAAACGGGTCGCCGACAAAGGAGGAAGTCATGCAGTGGATCACCATCGCCACCCCACCGTTCCCGTCCATCGAGCAGTTCGACAAGGTCACCAAGTCGGTGGATGAGGCGTCGCCCGAAGGTATGGAGGGCCGGTACGTCGGAACGACCGACGACGGCAAGCTCCGCGTCGTCACCCTCTGGACGACCAAGGCGCACGCCGACCAGTTCTTCGCCAACACGCTCGGCCCGGCCCTGGCCAGGGCCTTGGGCCCGGAGCCGGTCGGCCGGCCCGAGGTGTACGGGATCGACGTCGCCCGCAGCTATGTACGCGAGTCGGTCAGCTGAATCCGCGCAGAGCCAACTGCCGGCCAGCGGCCGGTTGACTGATCGAGGACGCGCGAGGACGTAGCCAGCGAAGGCCGCCGGCTGCGTCCTCGGGCAGTCACGTTTCCCGGTCGAAGACGTCGACGAGCCGCTCAGGAACCGCTGCCGTGACGGCCTCGGTTATCTGATCAGCGGTCAGCCCGCCAACCCCCTGAGTGTTACCGGAGGTGTTGCACAGCGGCCCCGCCAGGTCCGGTCTTCCGTCGTACAACGTCTTGTAGTCCCGGCCATACCCGGATCCGGTGTGATGAATGATCAGCCCCGTGTAGTCCGAGGTATAACCGTTCCCCCGGCTGTAGCAGCCATCGGACTCATGGACAGTGACGCCGAAGTCGCGAAGTCCAGCAACAACCCCTTGGCGATGCTGACACTCACAGCCCGTTCCTCTCGGCCCTCGTCCGGGTCGTAGTCGGCTTTCAGGTACGGGGAGTCGGGTTCGGCATCGAGCGTTCCGATGACCCGCATGCCCGCGAGCAGCCCTTTTGGCAGGCTCCCGTACGGCCCTGAAATGCTGCCGAGTTCGCCCAACTGGGGGCCCCAGCGGGCATCCGGTGCATTAGCGTCAACGGCCTGCGACCTGAGCATGAATGTGGGGCCGGACATGACGTCGATGCCACTCTTACGAGAGCGTAGTTCGCGGTTGTACGCCGGGCTGCTCGAAGCCCAGGCGGCGAAGCCAAGCAGGTCCGGTCGCCGACCGCGGGCCGTCCGGCAGCCAACGCCCCTGCATTCGTTCTCCTGGTTCGATCCGGACGACGCCCTGGAGGCCACGGCGCTGTCGTTTCGGTTGTCAGCGTTGGCTGCGTCACGCTCCAGGGTCAATGACGGCTTGGACAAAGCGCTGGACCACGTCGAGGACCAGTCGAGTGAGTTCCATCCGGAGTTGGTCCGGCAGGGTTTCGCGGTGTTCGTCACGCACAACCGCAATGGACGGCTGCTCTCCAAGCCGCGCACCGTCGTCGCGGCTCCCGGGCTGTTCAATCCACCCCCTGCTCACGGGGGCATCGGCCTGGCGGTGTCCCTCGGCGGTGAGTCGCCGGAGCTGGATTACTGGCGCGAGGACGTGCTGGCCAACGAGCACCATCAACATTGGCACGAGGTGTACCCCTACACCGGGCTGCCGCCGCGCGATTTCCGCACCTGGGTGGGCGCGACCAGTCGGACGACGCTGAGCGCGATCATCGACCAGATCGCTCCCGGCCAAGGGGCAGCCTTCGTGGCCAACTCGTCACCGACCGAACTGGCCCGCGTGTTCTCCGGGATCAGGGGCTCACAGCTACGCGGGCTGGCCCCGGTCCACTACGGCGCCATGTTCCGGATGAACGACCGCCAGGGCGAACTCTTCTTCTACATGCACCAGCAGATGCTCGCTCGTTACGACGCCGAACTCATCTCGCACGGGCTGTCTCGGGTCGGCGCCTTCGGACCGGCGCAATGGGCCACCCGGATCGCCGAGGGCTACGACCCGGAGGGGTTTCTGCTGTTCGGTGGGGACTTCCGGCGGCGTGAGGAGAACCAGTTGCTGGCCGCCGACGCCGTCTCGTCCCTGCGTACCTTCACCTCAGCCATCGACGAAGCCCTGCGGACAGGGACTCTGGTCACGGCGAACGGCTCGAACGTCGACATCAACCGGACGAACCTCGGGGAGGCCGTCGAGGCCGCTGCCTGGCAGCTCACCGGGTTGGACCCCAACACCTATCCCGGCCTGCACAACAGCGGGCACGGCCGGATCGCGCGCCTGTCCCCTGGCGGCAACGGCGGAGTGATGGCCTCGACTGCCACTGCGATCCGGGACCAGGTCTTCTGGCGCTGGCACCGTGCCATCGACGACATCAATGCCCGGTGGCAGAGCGGGCAGAACCCGAACGACTTCTCAGACGCACCAAAGGTTCTCGTACGCGATGGAATCGGAACCCGAGCGACGGCATGGTCGAGTCCAGACATCATTGTCTGCCGTACGACGGACCTGCCGGAGCAAACCGACCTCGACGCCCTCGGCGGGCAACTTTTCGGCGGGGACCACTGGGATCAGAACTTCAGCTCGAACGTGCCCGAGGCGGGCGGCGTACCGACCCTGGACGAGCTGACCACCACGATGCTGACCACAACATTCGGCAACCGGCAGATCAAGTACCTCAGCCATGAGCCGTTCACCACCTTTTTCCGGTTGGAGAACACCTCCACGGCCGACATTCGGGTCACCGTACGAATGTTCCTGGTGCCTTCGACTCAGGCGACCGACCGACGGGCCTGGATCGAGCTGGACAAGTTTGTGGTCGACCTGGCCGCCAGCGCGCGGGTCGTCGTCGCCCGCAGTGATGCTGAGTCCTCTGTGGTCAAGCGGCAGATCGACCTCAGCCCGAACCAGGTGCTGGCGGCCGGCGTCGACCCCGACGACGACAGTTACTGCGACTGCGGCTGGCCGTACACCCTGCTCTTGCCCCGAGGCGATGCCGAGGGTCTGCGGTGCCGGCTGATGGTGATGTGCACCGACGCCTCGATCGATCTGGTGCCGGTGCAGGGCGAATGCGGGTCGATGAGCTTCTGCGGTGCAGTCGACCGCTATCCAGACGCCCGCGACATGGGCTACCCGTTCAATCGACCGTTCCCAGGGTCGCGGTCGACCGCGATCCGGGACGTCATCCTGGCCGCGCCGCACATGGCAGCGCGGACACTGACGATCCGGCACACCTCCTGAGGCCTGCGGTGCGCCGATCGGTACGACCTGTAGCCGTACGGACGAAAGCGGTACGGCCTAGAGCGGTACGACGACCTCGCGCCACCAGCCCGACTCCGCCGTGCAGTCCTGCGTGTTGACCAGCCGACTGCGGGTCTTCAGTTCCTCGACCAACCGGTCCCGCGGGACCTCCGTGCCTTGATCGGAATCGCCGTGCGTGCTCGCTCTCGTGGACAACAGGGTGATCAGCTGCTGTGCCGGGTCAGGCAGCCCGGCACGGACGAATCCGTTCCACAGCAAGGTGCGCGGAGTCGCATTGAGGCTGCCATGATGACCGACCTTGTAGACGCGGGTCTGGCTCAGACGGGACCGGATGTCCTCAGCGTTGGGGGCCCGTTGCAAGGCATAGCGCCAGTTCTCGAGCTGGGCGTCGCCCGGGAACAACAGGCGGGTGTCACCGATCGTGAACAGCAGGATCAGGCTGGTGTTGTTCATGACGCCGTCCAGGATGCG
>Ga0136630_1000418_pt1 | contig 16158 bp, 16 predicted proteins | sample AntDrymUQ5682106_2_FD_105496 | JGI IMG/M metagenome (GOLD analysis project Ga0136630, IMG submission 105496) | Polar desert sand microbial communities from Dry Valleys, Antarctica - metaG UQ568 (21.06) | ecosystem: Environmental > Terrestrial > Soil > Desert | place: Antarctica: Dry Valley...
CTCAAACGAACCGACGTCGTCCGCCGTGCCGCGGCATTCGAGGTTCCTCGGGGCCAACCCACGCTCAACGCGGCCCGGTAATGCTCATAGACGTCGGGCACGGCATGAAATCGGCAATCGAGCGTCACCGCGGATGGTTGTGAAATCCGCGTTTTACACAACCATCCACTGAGCTCTCCCCCAGGCGACACCTGACCCGGCGCCGTCCGAGCCTCCTGGTTTTCTACAACCAAGATGGCCGACTTCGCAGATGCCGCCGCGATCGCGCTCGACGTCGAGCTGCTCGCACCACCGGCGGCCGCCCGGCTGTCGCCGGCGCTCCCGGTCGGCGAGCAGCTGCTCGAGGCGAACCTCTACGCCGTCTGCGACCTCGTCGCCGCCCGTGCCGCGCGCGCTTCGAGCGCGCGGCAGTACCGCGCGATCTACACGCGCTTCTGCGACGCGCTGCGCGACGAGCTCGGCCGCCCGCCCGTCGTCGCCGACGTGACCGCCGACGCGATCGCGGCCTACAGCCGCGAGCCGGAACGCCACGGCGGCCGTGGCGGCGGGCCCGCGTCGCCAGCGACGCGGCGTGTGCACCTGACGATGCTGCGCGCGCTGCTGACCCAACTCGGCCGCGAGAAGGACGCGGCTTCGGTGCGCGTCCCGTCGCATCGCCTCGGGCCGCCCGAGACGCTGACGGCGGTGCAGTACGGCAACCTCATCCGCGCGCCCGACAAGCGCACGCTCGTCGGCAAGCGCGATCACGCGCTGCTGCGGCTGCTCGGCGACTGCGGGCTGCGCAACGCCGAGCTGCGTTCCCTCACGGCGCGCGCGGTCCGCCGGCCGCGCGCCAACAGCACGCACCACCACCTCTTTGTGCGCGGCAAGGGCGACGTCGAGCGCGAGATCCCGATCCGACCCCCGGTCCGACGCGGGCGCGCGGGAATGGACCGTCGACACTTCCGCTTGCATCTGTACGCGGCGCGACGCCCGTTGTCGAGAGGTCGGCGATCAGCTGCCCCTCGACGTTGCGGTTCAGCGAAGCGTTGAAGGTCGCGACGCGGACCGGACTCGCGGACCGATCGTCGCGGTGCCTGCCGCCGCCATCGACGGAAGCGGCGACAGGGAACGCCAGCAGAGTGGCGGCGACGGCGAAGCCCCAGCGGCCGAGGAGTGAGCGCATGACCGCAAGCTCTCATGGTTGCGCCGCCCGGCGAAAGCGATTCTCGGAACCTTCACAGCTGGTCACAAGCTGGGAACGCGGACCCCGTTCGACCCCTCCCCAACGGCTTACCGATCTGCTTGCGGCGCCGCGGCCTGCCGCTCGGGAGGCTTCACGACGCCGCTGACCAGCAGGTAACGGGCGTCGAGCTCCACCGCGGGCGGGCGGTTGTTGGCCGAGGCCAGCAGGCGCTCGAAGCCCGGGCGCAGCGCTGCGCGCTGGTCCTCGTCGAGGGTCGACGGCGTCAACGCGTCGAAGCACCCGTCCGCGCTCTGAAACGAAAGCGCGACGACGCATGTGCGCGTCTCCAGCTGCTCGACGTGTGGCGCCAGGCGGGCCTCGGCGCGGTCGGCGCGGCCCCAGGCGCCGACCGCCGGCACGCCCTCGGGCAGCGGATCGACGGCGTCGACGAGCTCCGGCAGCCGCCCAGGCAGACCGCGCGGCACCCACGCGGCCAGCACGACCTGCCCGCCCGGGCGGCAGACCCGGGCCAGCTCGCGCGCCGTTCGGCGCGGACGGGGCGCCTGGGCCGCACCGAAGGCGGAGACGACGACGTCGAAGCTGTCGTCGGCGTAGGGGAGCGCCTGTGCGTCGCCCTGGCGCCACGCGACAGCCATCCCGGTGCGGGCACGGCCGCGGCAGATCATCGCTGCCGACAGATCGCAGGCCTCGACACGCGCGCCGCGCGTCGCGCACGCCAGCGCCAGATTGCCATCGCCCGCGCCGACGTCCAGGACACGTGTCCCTGCCGCGACACCCGCGCGGTCGGCCACCACCTCGGCGACCGGCTCGATCGCGCGCAGCAACGCGGTCCGCGCCTCGCCGTCCCACGCGGCAGCCAGCCGCTCGGTCAGGCGGTCGAGGTCGACCGAGGCATGACCGAGCTTTGTCCGCGACAGTCCGAGCAGCGCGCGGCGCGAGAGGCCGCCGGCATCGCGCGGCACGGGCCTGGGGGCGGGGCGGTAGGCATCGTGCTCGGACAACCGGGCACGGACGATATGGCCTTACACGGCGCCAGAAAACGGTCGGTCACGGTTGCTTCACAAGTCCGCCGACCGTGGCCGGTACCAATCCGTCGCGCAAGCTTTGAGCAACGGACGGAGGAGCGAGGATATGGCCAGCGACGTCACGCGGAGGAATTTCGTACAAGGCTCGGCTGTAGTGGGCGCCGGCCTGGCGCTCGGGGGGCCGATGTCGGCCTACGCGGCGAGCACGCGGAGGGGTGGCGCGCACCGTCGGGCGCATGGCTATGGGCCGCTGACGCCCACGCCCGAGAGGGACAGCGGGATCGCGTACCTGGCGCTGCCCGAAGATTTTCGGTACCGCCTGATCAACCGCAGCGGCGACCCGATGACCAAGGGCGGACCGACACCCGGCATCTTCGACGGCATGGCCGCCTACGAGGGCCGCGGTGGCAACACGATCCTGATCCGCAACCACGAGAACCGCTCGCGCCCCGGCGAGATCACCGTGCCCGTGCCCGCCGGCAAGCGCTACGACCCCGACCCCAACGTCCGCGGCGGCAACACCAAGCTCGTCGTCGGTCGTAACCGCCGGGTCAAGGAGGTCTACGCGGTTCTGGGCGGGACGCACACCAACTGCGCCGGCGGCGAGACCCCGTGGCGCACGTGGATCACGTGCGAGGAGATCTTCAACTACGGATCGGTCGAGAAAAACGTGACGCCCGGCACCGGCGTGCCGCATGGCTATTCCTTCGAGATTCCGGTCGAAGCCACCGGCGCGGTGACCCCGCAGCCGATCGTCGACGCCGGGCGCTTCTCACACGAGGCGGTTGCCTGGCTGGACGGCGTTCTCTACGAGACCGAGGACCGCGGCGACGCGGCCTTCTACCGCTTCCTGCCCGCCAGGCGCCCCAGGGAGGCCGGCGACCTGGCGACCTTCGGCGGCACGCTCCAAGCGCTCGTGGTCCGCGGCCGCCCGGGCTTCGACGCCAACCTCGCCCACCCGGGCGAGACCTACCGCGCCGAGTGGGTGACGATCGAAGAGCCCAATCCGCTGGGCGACACGGTCCGCAAGGAAGCCCAGTCCAAGGGCGCGGCGATCTTCGACCGCACGGAGGGCGCGTGGATGGCCGACGGCCGCGTGTACTTCGACTGCACGACGGGCGGCGAGTCGCAGCTCGGGCAGCTGTGGGTCTACAGGCCGCGCGGCAAGGACGGAGGCACGCTGACGCTCATCTACGAGTCGACGAGCGCCGACGACCTGGAGAACCCCGACAACCTCGTCATCGTCCCGACCACCGGCGACGTCTTCCTGCAGGAGGACAGCGACGGCGAGCAGTTCGTCCGTGGGGTCACCAAGCGCGGGAGGATCTACGACTTCGCGCAGACCCTCGTCAACGACTCGGAGTTCTGCGGCGGCTGCTTCAGCCCCGACGGCGAGACGTTCTTCCTCAACCAGCAGGGTGGCCGCCTGGCGACGGGCCAGGCGCCCAGCGCTCAGCCCGCCGCCGACGCGGGGCTCACCTACGCGATCTGGGCCCGTTCGCCACCAAGTCCGACGACTAGGAGAAGGCCATGCCAAGCATCGGACCGATGGAGCTCATCATCGTCCTCGGGCTTGCTCTGCTCATCCTCGGACCCAAGCGGCTGCCCGAGGCGGGGCGGTCGCTGGGTCGGGGGATGCGGGAGTTCAAGCAGTCGCTGACCGGCGGGAACCCGCCGCAACGGACTGCCGAGCCTGGAGTCCAACCCGAGGCCGACCGGGCCGCTTGAGCCGCGACGGGCTTCCGTCGTCCCGATCAGGAAACGGGAGGGGAGACCGCAATCTCGCCGGCCAGTGCGAACGGCTCGACGAGCTCGATCCGGTCCCCGCTCCAGAAGCGCCCCGGGTCATACCAGCTCGCCGGCCGGCGGTCGGGCAGCAGCCCCATGTGCTGATAGGTCGTGGCGACGAGCTCGGCGCAGTAGACCGTCTGCAGCGAGGATCGGCGCCGGATGCGGCCCGTGATCCATTGCCGGGCGAGGCCGAGGCTGGTCGGAAACGCGCGCCCGTCGAGGCGCTCGATGATCTCGATCAGGCGGTCCTCGTGCCGGCGCTCGATTGTTCCCTTGAGCGTGCGCACCCAGGCGCGCTGCCCGTAGCGCTCGTTCCAGGTCGTCGCCGCATCGCGCAGCAGGTGCAGCTGCACGCCGCGCTGGCGCTCACCAGTCCAGACGTCGGGCAGCGAGCGGCCGAGCTCGGCGTGCCACAGCAGCGGCGGCAGGTCGTCGATCGCGACGACCATGCCGATGTGGTTGACCGGGCTGTTGGTGACCGTCTGAATCGCGCGGTCGGCGATCGACCGGCCGCGAAACAACCAGATGTCGCCGGTCGATGCGGCGGCGAGGGCATCGTCGAGCGCAAGCGAGGTGGCGGGCACGTCCCTAACCTACGCAACGAATGCGCGTGCCCTGGAAATGGCTCGGTCTGGCCGGCGCCGCGGGCGTCGCGGCGACGGGCGTGGTCGTCGCGCGCAAGCGCCGCGCGCAGCGCGACTACGACCCCGAGGAGCTGCGTGCCCGGCTGCACGAGCGCCTTGCGCAGGTGCCATCCAACGAGTTGTCGACGGATCGTCCCGCGCCCTGAGCGGGGCTGCCCCCGATAACGCCGCCGTACTACCGAAACCTGGTAGCGTCGATTTCAGGCCCGTTATCCATCAGAGGAGCTTGACTGTGACGACCCCGTTGCTGTTCGGTAAGCGCCGTCCGATCGCCGCTAGCGCGGCCGCCCAATACGTCGGAACCGACTCCGAGATCGACGAGAAGCTCAAGGGTCAGTGACAGGCGACGGTCGATGAGCAGGCGTCAGGACGGCTCCCCGGCCGTCCTGATCGTCACCCGCCGTCTCGACGACCACATGGGCCTGATCGAGCCGGAGCTGGCGGCGCGTGGAGCTCGCATCGCCAGGCTGAACACCGAGCAGTACGTTGACGATCACGCGCTCGTTCGCTTTCGCGCCGACCGCGGGCGCGCGTCAGCGGTCCTGCGGATAGACGGCGAGGAGCTCGGCGCCGATGACATCGGCGCGGTGCTCTACCGCAGGCTGCACATTCCCACGGCGCCCGATGTGGTCGACGGACCGGCGCGCGAGCTCGCGGAATCCGAGCTGAGAGCCGCGCTGGAAGGGTCGTTGCTGTCGCTCGACGCCCACTGGCTCGACCATCCGCACAACCTGCGCCTCGCGCGCCACAAGCTGCTGCAGCTGACGCTCGCAACGGACGAGGGACTGACGGTGCCCGACTCGCTCGTGACATCGGACCCGGTCGAGATCCGCTCCGCGTTTCGGTCCTGGGACGGGCGCATGATCGCCAAGCTCGTCGGCGGACAGGTCGTCGCGCCCAGCGCAGACGAGCAACACGTCGTCTACACGACGCTGCTCGAGGAAACCGACCTGGTTGACGACGCGGCGCTCGCAGCCTGTCCGGCTCTCTATCAACGGCTCGTCGAGAAGGCGTTCGAGCTTCGCGTGACGATCGTCGGCGACGAGCTGTTCGCCTGCCGGATCGACTCGCAGAGCGTTGCCGACGCCACGATCGACTGGCGACGGGCGGGTCCGCTGGAGGTCGGGCTCGAGGCGTGTGAGCTGGAGCCTGACATCGTGCGGATGTGCCTCGCGCTCACGCGGCGACTTCATCTGCAGTTCGCCGGCATCGACCTGATCGTCACTCCGGACGGTGAGACCGTTTTCCTCGAGCTCAACGCAGCCGGAACATGGGCCTGGATACAGGAGGCCACCGGCATGCCGATCGCCGCGGCGATCGCGGACAACTTGGTCACGGGGGCCCAGCGAGCCGTCAAGCAGCGCCTGCAAGCGCCGGCCTGAGCGCCGATGCGCGCGCCGCTGCCCGCCGGGCCGTTCCTCGTCGCCGGCCTCGGGCGTGCGGGCCGTGCCGCTGCCGACGCGTTGCTGGCCGCGGGCGCCGGTCCGATCCGCGCCTGGGACGCATCGAGCAAGCCCGCCCTGCGCAGCGCCGCGCGTCGCCTGCATGCGCGCGGCGTCGAGGTCGCCCTCGGCGGCGACGGGCTCGACGCGCTCGACGCAGCCGGCCCTGATGCGACGGTCGTCAAGAGCCCGGGGATCGCAATGGACGTAGCGCTCGTGCGAGCGGCTCGTGCTCGGGGGCTGGAGGTGATCGACGAGCTCGAGCTCGGCTGGCGCCTGTGCGCAGCGCCCGTCGTCGGCGTGACGGGGACCAACGGCAAGTCGACGACCGCGCGGTTGTGCTGCGCGGTGCTGGAGGGCGCCGGTCACCCCGTCGAGCTGGCGGGCAACACGGAGTTTGGCCCAGCGCTGTCGGCGGCGGGATGCGGCGGCTGGGTCGTGTGCGAGGTCTCCAGCTATCAGCTCGAGGCGTCGCCCTCGTTTCGGCCCGCTATAGCGGTGCTCACCAACCTCACGCCCGAGCACCTCGATCGCCACGGGAGCATGCACGCTTACGGGGTGGCCAAGCGGGCGATGTTCGTCGCCGCGACGACGACGGCGGGAGTCTCGGTCATCAACGTCGACGATCCGTTTGGCCGCGCGCTGGCGGCGGAGGTGCAAGGTGCGGGCGGCGCTGTGCTGGGCTACGGCTTCGACTCATCCGCCGACGTGCGAATCCTCGATGCGCACTGGGAGATCGATGCGGCGAACATGCGCCTGCGCGGACCGCGCGGGGAGGTCCAGTGCCCGACTCGCCTGCCCGGACGACATAACGCGCTCAACGCGGCCGCGGCGTTCGCTGTCGCGGAGGCCGCGGGGCTGCCGGTCGAGCGGACGCTCGCGGCGCTGCGCGACGCCGCGCCGCCCGCCGGGCGCTGGCAGCTGATCAACGAGGGCCAGCCGTTCGATGTCGTCGTCGACTACGCGCACACGCCCGACGGCATCAGGCAGCTGCTCGAAGCCGTGCGCGGCGCGATCGCCTTGCGCGAGCGCGCCGACGTGTGCACCGTCTTCGGTCCGCTGGCCGACCGCGACGCCGACAAGGAGCGTGAGAGCGGACGGGCGGCCGGGCTGCTCAGCGATCGCCTGATCGTCACGACCGGCTCGACGGGCGGCGACGGACGCATGGCGCGCATCGCCAACGTCAAGCGCGGCGCGCCCGAGCCCGATCGCGTCGAGGTCGTGCTCGACCGCAAGCAGGCGATTGCACGGGCGATCGAGGGCGCGCAGCCGGGCGACGTCGTCGTCTTGGCGGGCCTGGGCAATCTGCGCCGCCAGGGTCTGGATCGCTACACGACGCAGCCGCACAACGACGGCGAGGCGGCGCGCGACGCGCTGCGCTGTGGAGCCTGGGCGTGGAGCTGATCGTCGCAGTGCAGGAGCTCGCGCGGCCGGGCGGCCCGCAGACCTATGCGCTGACGGTCGCCGAGCAACTCGCCCGGCTGGGTCACGCCGTGACGCTGTTCGCGCGTGAGCTGGGCGACGTGGCCGCGCTCGCGCGTGAGCGCTGCCTGACCGTGACCGACCAGATCGGTGCGCTGCCCGAGCGCGCGGATGGCGTGCTCGTGGGCGTCGACCGGTCGCTGGCTTTCGAGCTCGCCGACCGCTATCCACGGGCAGCGCGGGTGTTCGTCATGCACAGCATCGACGAGATCCACCTGCCGCCTCCGGTCGACGGCGTCGTCGCGGCCACGGTCGCGCTCAACGATCGCTTCGCCGCGAGCGCGGCGGCCTGTGTCGGGGCGGGGGAGGTGGTGCGCCTGCGCCAGCCCGTCGACCTGCGCCGCTTCGGCGTGAGCAACCGCAAGCCCGCTCCCCGGCCGTCGCGCGTGCTGCTGCTGGGCAACTACCTCGGCCAACCCGGCTCGCGGGCGCAGTTCCTCAAAGACGCTTGGGCGCCGGCGGGGCTGCAATGGGAGCAGGTGGGCTATCCGAACGCGTCGCTCGACGTGACGTCGGCGATGGAGGACGTCGACATCGTCGTGGGCTACGGTCGCTCGATCGTCGAGGCCATGGGGAGGGGCAAGGCGGCCTACGTCTTCGATCACGCCGGCGCCGACGGATGGGTCACCCCCGAGTCCTACGAGCGCGTCGAGGCCGCCGGCTTCTCTGGGATGTCCTCCGCGCCGCCGCCTGACGCGACGCGCCTGCGGGCCGACCTCGACGCCTACCGTCCAGAGCTCGGGCGCCTGGGCCATGACCTCATTCGCATCCACCACGATGCTCGCGACCACGCGGCTGCGCTCGTGGCGCTGCTGCGCCGGCTGGGGCCCGAGCCCCCACCGCTTGAGCACTCCGCACTACGTGCGCTGGCACTGCTCAGCGAGGCCCAGCTTCGAGCCGAGATCGCGCGCGACAACAACCGCCAGGAGGCCCTGCAATGGTTCGGCCGGGCCCAGGCACTCGACGATCAGCTCGCCGTTCAGGAGGCCCGGGTGGAGGCGGTCCAAGCCTCGCGTCGCTACCGCCTGGCGCAGGTTCTCGGGCGCGCGGCCGAGCTGTTGCGGCGGGCACGCGGCGGTTCCCGAGATCGCCGGTCGTGAGCGCTGTTATGGAGCGCCGCTACCCTCAGTCCTCTTCCAATGAGAACTCGACCCCGGCAGACCGTGGGGGTCGAGGCGATTAACGGTGACCGCGGCGTAGTACCAGCCAGTTGACGATCCACAGCGCCGCGCCGACCGCCACGAGAATCGCCGCGCGCGCGTAGGTCGCGGACTCGATCTGCGTCAGCAGCGCGACCGAGATCGCCACGCCGATCACCGGCACGACCGACCACACGACGAAGTGCTCGTGCTCGACGCGCTCGCGGCGCAGGACGAGCACGCTGACGTTGACGACCCCGAGGACGATGACCAGCAGCGCAACCGTCGTGTCGGCGAGGGAGGCGAGGTCGCCGGTGGCGACGAGCACGGCGGCAATCGACGAGGTGAAAAGGATCGCCGTCCAGGGCGTGCGCCGGCCGGGGAGCACCTTGGCGAACGGGCGCGGCATGACGCCCTCCTGCGCCATCCCGTACAGCAGCCGCGAGGCCATGATCATGTTGATCAGGGCGCCGTTTGACAACGCGAGCAGGCCGATCGCGGCGAACAGCTTCTCCGGAACGCCGAGCGGCCCCTGGTCGACGACCTCGAGCAACGCCCCGCTGGAGCCGACGAGGTCACCGGTCGGCACGACCATCGACGCGCCGATCGTGACCAGCAGATACAGCGCACCGGCGATCGCCAGGCCGCCGAACAGCGCTCGCGGAAAGGCGCGGCTCGGATCGCGCGTCTCCTCGGCGACGTTGACGGAGTCCTCGAAGCCGATCAGGGCGTAGAACGCGAGCGCGGAACCGGCCAGCCGAGGCGGCGAGCACCGAGCTGCCCTCCTTGAACTCAAAGGCGCACCCGGGCTCGGCGTCGCCCTGGGCGAGCGCGACGGCGGCGATGACGACGATCAGCACGAGGCCGCCGACCTCGACGAGCGTGAAGCGGACGTTGAGCTTCACGGACTCGTCGATGCCACGCAGGTTGACGGCGGCCACGAGCGCGAGCAGCGCGATGGCGGTGAGCACCACGGGGATGTCGACGAACGCGCTGAGCTAGTCGCCGCCGAAGCCGCGCGCCAGCGCGCTGGCGGACGTGATGCCCGACACGACGACGGCGAACGCGACGAGGAAGCTCACGAACGGGCGACCGAACGCACGGTGCACGTACAGCCCGGCCCCACCCGCGCGCGGGTACTTGCTGACGAGCTCGGCATACGAGCCCGCGGTGAAGGCCGCCATCACGAGCGCCAGCGCGAACCCCGTCCAGATCGCCCCGCCGGTCTCGCCGGCGACCTCGCCGACGAGCGCGTAGATGCCACCTCCGAGGACGTCGCCGACGATGAAGAACAACAGCAGCCCGGGCGTGATCGCCCGCCGCAGCCCGCCGTCCTCCGAGGGCGACGGACTGCCGGCGGCCACGGGGACGTTGGCGCTACGTGATCCGGGGCGTCGCATCCGCGAGTCCTACCCGCCTCGACGCGGAAGTTGCCAGTACCGGTAGGTTCCCTTGATGGCCAGCCAGCGCATCGAGCGCATCGCCCGCAACGAGAGTGCCTTCCGGGATCTGAACGAGAGCCTCGAGTCCAGTGTTCACCGTGGCCGCCCGGTGGAGGACTTCGCGGGCTTCGTCTGCGAATGCGGCGATCCGGACTGTGAGGCGACCGTGCGGCTCGGCCTGAGCACCTACGAGTCGATCCGTCAGGACTCGCAGCTCTTCGTGACCCTGCCCGGCCACGACGTGCCCGAGGTCGAAGACGTCGTCCGTACCAACGAGACCTACATCGTCGTGCGCAAGCACGACGACGCTTCGGACATCGTCGAGCAGACCGACCAGCGGCTCGGAAGCGGTTAGCGAGCAGATCGGTCACCGCGGGAAGTCCGCAGAGCCCAGCGACATGGAACGCTTAGCCGCGAGCGTGTTGGAGTTGTAGTCAGGTTGGTCTGGCCTCACCACTTGGGTCCGTCTGCTACAACCAAGAAGTCAGGTGTCGAGGCACGGGACCTCCACCGATTCTAGGACGGTCCACCGTGGTAAGTAGGGATTGTTCGGGCCAGGTCGGAGGAGGCGAGAGCCGCCCTCCGGGTTCGCACGAGCGAGACCGGGCCGGCGACGAGCACGATCGAGCCAGCGATCAGCGCGACCAGGCCGCCCGGCAGCGAGATCAGGCAGGCGACCAGCGCGATCAGGCCGCAGAGCACCGCGATCAGGCCGCAGAGCACCGCGATCAGGCCGCAGAGCAGCGCGACCGCGACGCCGAGCAGTCCGAGTCGCGCGTAGGCGCAGGGACCCCGGCGGACGCCCTGAGCCACTCGGCGCTGGTCCGTCGGGACGCTGCTTCGGACCGCGGGGACGCATCGCAAGATCGCCAGGTGGGGTCCCGCGACCGGATCGAAGCAGAACTCGATCGCAACAACGCTCTGGCCGATCGCGGCGCGTCGGCGAGGGAGCGAGAATCCTCGTCGCACGATGATCTGACCGGCGCGTATCTCAGGGGCGCAGGGCTGGTCGAGCTCGAACGCGACATAGCGCGAGCGAGACGGACCGAGCAGTCGCTCGTTCTGGCGTTTGTCGACGTCGATGGCCTCAAGGACGTCAACGATTCGCGCGGCCACGCGGCCGGTGACCGGATGCTGCTCGAGGTCGCCAAGACCCTCAGCGCACAGCTGCGCTCCTACGACTTGATCATTCGTTTTGGGGGGGACGAGTTCGTCTGCGCAATGGCACGTCTGACGATGGCCGAGGCGGCGAAGCGCTTCGCGCTTGTCAACGCGGTCCTCGCTGAAGCCCCCGAGCGCGGGTCGATAACGATCGGGCTCGCCGAACTGCAACCCGACGACTCGCCCGAAGACCTTCTTGCGCGGGCGGACGCCGCGCTCTACCGAGAGCGTCAGCACAGCAACACCCCGCCGCGTTGAGACGTCGTCATGAGCGACGCGCTCCTGCTGACCGCGATCGCCGCTGGGACGGCGCTTGCGACCGGCCTTGGCGCGTTTGTCGTCACGGCGATCGCGATCCAGAACGTGCCCGAGGGGACGGCCACCGCGGCGGCGATGCAGCCCGCGGGCTACGGGCGCTGGCAGCAGATATGGGGCGCCGTTCTGACGAGCGTGCCGCAGGTACCGGGCGGTCTGACGTCAGTTCGCGCGCCGGGCGAGCTGTCCCTGCGCCACGCCGCCGAGGTCGATGTCGTCCAGGCTGCTGACCACGATGTCGGCGTCCGCCTCGGCCAGCGGCGCCTCGTCGTTGTGTCGCGCGAGGCCGATCGCCGCGAACTCGCCGGCCTTGGCGGCCTGCACGCCCGAGACCGCGTCCTCGACGACGAACGCCGCCGGCGGATCGATGCCCAGCTCGCGCGCGGAGGTGAGAAAGATCTCCGGATGGGGCTTGCCCTGCTCGAAATGGCGCCCGGACGTATCCACGTCGAAGGCCGCCAGCAGGGTCAGGCCGGGCGCGATCCAGTCGTACTGCAGGCCCTCCTCCTCGGCGAACGTGTCAAGGCGGATCTGGCGCAGGAAGAGGCCGGCGTTCTTGGACGACGACGCCGCGGCCACGGCGATCCCGGCGTCCTTGACCGCGAGCAGGAAGCGCAGCGCGTCGGGATAGGCGGAGAACTTCCCGGCCTCGATCAGCTCGACGACCATCTCCTGCTTGCGCTCCGCATAGGCGTCGACCCTTTCCGAGGGTTCGGGCACGCCGAAATGCTCGAGTGCCGCCTGCGCGCCGTCCATGCGCGGCTTGCCCGAGAGGACCTGCTGGTAGACCTCGGCGGTGAACGCCTCCGGGGTCCACGTCGTCTGGTCGCGGATGTCGGCCCAGTCGCCCTCCATGAGCTCCTGGAAGGCGTCGCGCCAGGCCGCCTCGTGCGGTGAGTCGACGAGCACGCCGTCGACGTCGAAGATCGCGCCGCGGAATCCCTGCGCCATCGTCACTCGCTCCCTTCTGGGTCGCTGCCCCGGCCGGCTGCGGCGCTTTGCGCGAGCGTGAACGTGCAGCGCTCGCCGGCGCCCAACTCGCGCACGTCGTCGCCGATGCCGACCTTGATCGGCCGGCTGAAGCCGCCGGTGATGACGACCGTCAGCTCGCCACCGCGAAGCGTCACGCGGATCGGCGTCCCGCGCACCTGCATCGGAAACGACAGGCCCTCGAGCTGCTCGATCAGCGCCGGCGCGAAGTAGAGCACGCCGTCGTGGATCTCCGCTCCCGTGTAGGCGCGCTGAATGAGATCGACCGTCCCGGCCATCACGCCGAGGTGGATGCCCTCCTTCGTCGTGCCGCCCTGGACGTCGCCGACGTCGCTTTCGAGCGCGACGATGAAGCGCTCCCACGAGTGCTCCGCGTCGATCGGGGCGAGCACGCCGGCGTGCGCGATGTAGCTCAGCGTCGAGCCGTGCGAGGTGCGCCGGTCGTAGTAATCGATGTTGCGGCGGGCGCTGTCGGGCTCCCACGCGTAGCCAAGGCGCTCCATCAGCCGGCGGATCTCCTCCGCTGAGAAGAGGAAGAACAGCAGCACGGTGTCGGCCTGCTTGGCGAGCTTGTAGCGGTCGGGGTCGTCGCCCTCCGCGCGCAGGATCCGGTCCAGGCGCTGGATGTTGCCGTGCTCGGCGCGGTAGGCGTCCCAGTCGAGCTCCCCGAGATCCTCATAGCCCTCGAACTGGCTGATGATGCCCTCGCCGTGAAACGGCACGTACATCTTGGCGCTCATCTGCTGCCACTTGGAGATCTCCTCGTCGGTCAGCCCGAGCTTGGCCCGCAGGGTGTCGCGCCGGCGCTCGCTCAGCAGGCCGAGCACGACCTGCGCCTGCTCGCAGATCCACGCCACCATGATGTTCGTGTAGGCGTTGTTGCGCAGGCCGCTCTCGTCGGCGTCGGGGTACTTCTCGTGAAACTCGTCGGGGCCCATCACGCCGTGGATCTCGTAGCGGTCGCGCTCGGGGTTGTAGTGCGCGATCGAGCCCCAGAAGCGTGCGATCTCGAGCATCATCTCGGCGCCGTAATCGCGCAGAAAGGCGTGGTCGTTGGTCGCCTGGTGGTAGTGCCAGACGTTGTAGAAGATCGCTGCGTTGACGTGCCGCTGACGATGGCTGAGGTCGGGGTCCCATTGTCCGGAGAGGGGATTGAGGTGAACGATCTGCGTCTCCTCGCTGCCGTCGCTGCCGCTCTGCCAGGGGAACATCGCGCCCACATAGCCGGCCTCGCGGGCCGCCGCCCGTGCTTCGCCCAGGCGCCGGTGGCGGTACATCAACAGCTCCTGCGTGATCTCCGGCAGGCGCGAGGTGAGGTAGCGAAAGACGTACAGCTCGTCCCAGAAGACGTGACCGCGGTAGGCCTCGCCGTTGAGGCCGCGGGCCGGGACGCCGGCGTCGTGGTTGGTCGTGTGCAGCGAGCAGACCTGCAGGATGTGCGAGATGTGCAGCCGCAGCAGCTGCTGCACGCGCTCGTTGCCGGGTAGGTGGACGTCGCTGGAGCGCCACAGCTCGTCCCAGGCGCGGGTGTGGCGCTGCAGCGCCTCGTCGAAGTTCGGATAGCGACGGACGGACTTGCCGGCGTTCGTCAGCGGCTCGTTGATCGCGCGGTCACGCGACGTGTACAGGGAGACGAGCTTCTCGATTCGCAGCGGGACGCCCTGGCGCACCTCGAAGCCGAGCACCTGCTGGATGTAGTCCTCCATCTGGTAGAGCGAGCGGGTGGCATCCAGCTGCTCGGAGTCGCAGAACACGCGCGCGCGCGCGGCCTGTGCGACGTAGATGTTCGACTGGCGCGTCTCGACGTGCAGCGCGATGATCTCGGGGCCGAAGGTGCGCGGGGAGACGGGGTCGAGATGACGCCCCTCGAGCTGGCGGTAGCGCGCGACGTTGCCGTTGGTGACGCGGCCGTCGAGCGCCGAGACGACCTCGACCGAGCCCGACCAGTTCTCCGCCGTCAGCGTCCACTCGATCGCCGCCTGGTGGGAGTGGGCCATGCTCGCGAAGCGCCGGCTGCGCAGCGCGGTCTCGCGCCCCGCGCGGTCGCGGAAGCGCAGCTCGCGGATGACCATCGCGCTCCCGATGTCGTAGGCATGGCGGTAGTCGAGCAGCTCGACGTTGTCCAGCCGAATCGCGTCCTCGTCCTCGATCTTCAGCTTCAGCACGAGCCAGTTGGGCAGGTTGACGAGATCCTCGTTGAGCACCGGCCGCCCGCCCATGATCGTCGTCTCGCGGTTGTACAGCCCGTGTGCGTAGGTGCCGGGGTAGTGGACATCGTCAGCGTCCTCCCACTCGGCCGTGCCACGCGTGCAGAAGTAGCCGTTGCCGGTGGAGGTCAGCGCCTCGCGCAACCCCTCATCGGCGGGATCGAATCCGTCGTACTCCAGCGAGCGCTCGTCCACGCGACGAGAAGCTAGCGCACCCCTGTGACGCGCGCGTGGAGGAGACTCACCGGCCGCGACGATGCGTACGCGTCCTGGACCGCCTTTTGGGGCCGCGTCGCACTGCTTAGCTGTGCGACCGGCCTCGCCGCTGATGGCGTCAGCAGGATCTTGAGCGCGCCGTCGGCCGGGGGAGAGCCCGCCAACGAGATTGCCGCGAAACATGCGGATGACACCTCGCGGCTGTGATTTTTGTGGCGCAAACGAAGCATTATGCTAGCATTGTGCGACATGAAAATTCTCTACCTGCGCAATGTGCCGGACGATGTCAGCGAGCGTCTCGCGTCGCTGGCGGCCCGCGAGGGGCTGTCGGTGGCATCCTTCGCAGTGCGCGAGTTGACCGAAGCCTCGCGCCGCGCCGACAATGCGGCGCTGCTCGGTGAGCTTGCCGACCTCGATCTGTCCGCACACGATGTCATCGCGGATCTCGACGCCGCGCGCTCCGCTCGTTGATCGTCGCCGACGCGTCCGCGGCGGTCCTGGCGCTCCTAAACGACGGCAAGGCTCGCAGAGCGCTTGCGACCGAGACGGTGGTCGTTCCGCACCTCGCGGACTCGGAGGTCGCGCACGCCTTGCGCGGTCAGGTTCTTCGCGGACGCGTCGGAGCAGCTGACGCTGAGAGGGCGCTGGCTCGTTGGGCGCGACTCGGGGTGCGGCGATGCGCCGTGGTCGGCTTGCTCGGGAGGATGTGGGAACTCCGCGACAACCTGACCGCCTACGACGCCACGTACGTCGCATTGGCCGAAGCACTCGGATACGAGTTGCTCACCGCCGACGCCCGGCTCGCCAACGCCCCGGGCCCGAAGTGCACGATCGTCGTCGTGCGCCGCTGACTGCTCAGAGCATCAGGTAAATTCGCACTACTTCACATAACGCACGTTATCGAGCATTGATTCCTGCGCGAAGCGTGTCCGGATCGTCCGGGTGTGTTCGTGTCAGACGACAGCTAGATTGTGGGGCGACATCAGAATGGACCGGAAACGTCACTTCGGTGAGACCGGTGTGCGTCATCGCTTTGAGACTCGGCGTCAGCCGAGTTGGTTCATGGCGGTGAGGATCGATGACGGGCGGTAACGCTCGTACAGGCTGAAGGCGGCGTC
>Ga0136630_1000419_pt1 | contig 16152 bp, 13 predicted proteins | sample AntDrymUQ5682106_2_FD_105496 | JGI IMG/M metagenome (GOLD analysis project Ga0136630, IMG submission 105496) | Polar desert sand microbial communities from Dry Valleys, Antarctica - metaG UQ568 (21.06) | ecosystem: Environmental > Terrestrial > Soil > Desert | place: Antarctica: Dry Valley...
CGCGCTCGCGGGCGAGCCGCCGCAGGCCGCGCTCGGCGTCCGGGGCGAAGAAGACCTTGGTGTCGACGTCGCGGCACGCCGCTACGAGTTGCCAGTCCCACGCTTCTGCCACAGGCTGAGGGAACTGCCTCGGGTCGGCCATATGTGCACTCCTCGGTCTCGACGACGGTGGTTCGCCCGGCCGCGCGAGCGCGCCCGGACGTTTTCGTTCCCCCTTGTCCTTCGGGCCGTCGAGGCAGTTCGGATTGCTCCGGCTTGGAACTGGATCGTGTCGCCGCGTCCGCTGGCGGACGTCGTTCAGCCGCGCGAGGGCGGTCGGGCCAGTGCCAGCTGGCTCACCCCCAGGTACCCGGACCGGAAACCGGCCTCCGAGTAGGCCAGGTAGAGCTCCCAGAGCCGGCGGAACGGCTCGTCGAACCCGAGCGCGGCGACCTGGTCCCAGCTCTCGAGGAACCGGGTGCGCCACTGCTTGAGCGTCTCGACGTAGTGCAGGCGCAGGTCGCGCCGCTCGGCGACGTAGAGCGAGGTGTGCGCGGCGAGGTTCGCCTCGATCGCGTCCAGCGACGGGATCAAGCCACCGGGGAACACGTACTTCTGGATCCAGCCGTACGCGTTGCGGGTGGCCAGCATCTGGTCGTGGGGCATCGTGATGGCCTGCAGGCCGGCGCGCCCGCCCGGCTTGAGCAGCCGGTCCACGGTCGCGAAGTACTCCGGCCAGAGCTTCGGCCCGACCGCCTCGACCATCTCGACGCTCACCACCGCGTCGTACGTGCCGGTGAGGTCGCGGAAGTCCAGGTGCAACAGCTCGACGCGGTCGTCAAGCCCGGCCTCGGCCACCTTCCTCCGGGCCAGCGCGAGCTGCTCCCCGGAGAGGGTCGTGCTGGTGACGGTGGCTCCGCGCTGGGCGGCGCGGATCGCGAGGAACCCCCAGCCGGTTCCGATCTCGACCACGGACATGCCCGACCGCACGCCGGCGAGGTCGAGGATGCCGTCGACCTTGCGCACCTGGGCGGCGGCGAGGTCGGTGGCGCCCGAGAGGGTGAGGTCGTCGGGGAACCAGCCCGACGAGTAGGTCATCGTCTCGTCGAGGAACGAGGCGAACATGTCGTTGGACAGGTCGTAGTGGCGCTCGATGTTGCGACGGGCACCCGGCTTCGTGTTCTTGTCGCCCACCGGGATCCGCGGCTCCACGTAGCGCCGGAGCCACTGCACCGGCCGCGGGACGATCGACCGGATCCGCTCGGCGAACGGGGTCAGCAGGTCCGCGAGGTCCGTGCCGGGTGCGGCTTCCCAGTCGCCGGCGATGTAGGCCTCGCCGAACCCGATCTTGACGTCTGCGCCCATCCGGGAGAGGAACGCGTCGGGTCGGACGACCCGCATCGTCGGCGCGTACGCGTCGCCGGTGCCGAGCACCTTGCCGTCGGGCATCTGCACGCGGACCGGCAGTCCACGCAGCGCATGCGCCATGACGCCCGCGGCCACCGTCGCACGCACCGAGCTGCGCGGGGCGGGCGGAACGACGGACCGGTGCACGCGAGTCGGCTCGGTGAGCGTCATCGGACCCCCTCCTGGTGGTGGTGCGGGCGGCGCGGCACGATCGGCAGGCGGCGGAGCCACAGCCGGATGCCGTGCCAGTGGATCGCAGCGACGACACGCTGCGGCATGAGCGGGTGGCGGGCCGCAGCGCGGGCCAGGGCGCCGCGGGTGGCTGGTTCAGCCCGGCCGCGGAACGTCGCGGTGAAGAGCGGCTCGCCGTGCTGGCGGAGCACGATGCTCACCCCGACGTCGCCGCCGTCGAGCCTGAAGCGCATGTCGTACGTGCCCTCGACGGTCACGAACGGCGAGACGTAGAACGCCTTGTCCGTGCGCGCCTGACCGTTCTCGTCGAGCTCGAGCAGGTAGCAGTGCCGCTCGCCGTAGGTGTTGGACACCTCGGCGACGACGCAGGCCAGCGCGCCGTCCGGCCGGATGCACCAGTACACGGTCAGCGGGTCGAAGACGTACCCGAACGAGCGCGCGTTGGCGAGCATGAGGATGCGGCAGCCGGCCAGGTCGACGCCCTCGGTGCTCGCGTACGTGGTGAGGTTGTCCCGGATCGACCGGGCGGGGTCGCCGAGGTGGTCGGACGAGCGGAACGACGCGAGGGCGCTCCAGAGCCCGGACAGCTCCGGCAGGTCGTCGAGGTCGACCAGCCACTGGTAGACCCGGTACGCGAAAGCTCGGTGCACCGGCCTCCGTCGCACGTGCCGCACGGTCCCGGTGACGATGGCCGGCACGGACGGCGGGCGCACGATCGGACCGCCGGCGTGCGCCTGGGGCTGCGCCGGCGACGTCGACGTCGGCGCGCTCACCAGGTCACCCCGAAGTGCGCCGCGGCGGCGACGCCGGACTGGCAGCCGTCCTCGTGGAAGCCCCACCCGTGGTAGGCCCCGGCAAACACGGTCGAGCCGGTCGCCAGCTCAGGCAGGCGACGTTGCGCGGCGACCGCCCGGGGCGTGTAGACCGGGTGCGTGTAGGTCATCCGCGCCAGCACCTGGTCGGCGGCCGGCCGATCGGCCGGGTTCAGCGTGACGAGGTAGTCCACGTCGCTGTCGAGGTGCTGGAGGTGGTTCATCCAGTAGCTGACGAGCACGCGGTCCTCGTCGGCGTCGCAGCCGCGCAGGAGGTAGTTCCAAGACGCGCGGGCCGCCGGTGCCGACGGCAGCACACTCGCGTCGGTGTGCAGGACGGTCTCGTTGCGCGAGTAGGTGAACGCGTCGAGGACCTCCTGCTCCAGGTCGGTCGGGTCGGTGAGCAGCGCCAGCGCCTCGTCGGCGTGGGTGGCGAGCACGACCCGGTCGAAGGTCCTGAGGTCGTCGGCGTCGTCGTGGACCTCGACGCCGTCGGGCTTGCGGGTCACCCCGCGCACCGCGACGCCGACCCGGATCGCGGGGAGCGTCGCAGCGAGCCGGTTCACGTACGAGCGGGAGCCGCCGACCACGGTCGCCCACGAGTCCCGCCCGGCGACCGCGAGCAGCCCGTGGTGGTCGAGGAACGCGAAGAGGTAGCGGGCCGGGTAGCGCAGGGCGTCGGCGTGACCGGTGGACCACACGCAGGAGACGAACGCGAGCGCGTAGTGCCGGACGAAGTACGAGCTGAAGCCGCCGTTGGCGAGGAACTGACCGAGCGTGGCGAGGTCGTCCGGGCCGGTCTCGGCCAGGTAGCGACGGGCGCGGCGGTTGAACCGTTCGACCTGCGCGAGCATGGTCAGGAACCTGGGGCTCGCCGCGCGGCGCGGCTGGGCGAACACAGCGCGGGCCCCCCGGCCGCCGGCGTACTCCAGGCCGCAGCCCTCGCAGCGGACGCTCATGCTCATCTCGGTCGGCGCGACCTCGACCCCGAGCTCGGCGAACAGCTTGCGAAGCTGGGGGTAGGTGCGGTCGTTGTGCACGATGAAGCCGGAGTCGACGCCGACCTCGGCGCCACCGCGACCAGGCAGGTCGTGGGTGTGGGCGTGCCCGCCGAGCCGGTCCTGGCCTTCGTAGAGCGTGACGTCGTGAGTCCGCTGGAGCAGGTACGCGGCGGTGAGCCCGGACACCCCGGCGCCCACGACCGCCACGGCCGGACGCCCGGCGCTGCCCTCCGTGCCCTCGGTGCTCACGGTGCTTGTTCGCCGTCGGGGTGCCGGTCGGATTGCCGTGGTGGTCCGGTGACCGCCGGAGGGTCGGGAGGCACCGCCGGCCCGGTGCCGCTCAGGATGCGCCTGACCTGGTCGAGGCGCTGGGCGTAGGTGGCCTCCGCGCCGTGCCGCGTAGGGCGGTAGTACCTCCGGCCGAGGACGGGGTCCGGCGCGTACTGCTGGGGCACCACACCCCGCGGATCGTCGTGGGCGTAGGCGTAGCTCGTGCCGTGCCCGAGCGACTTGGATCCGCCGTAGTGGGCGTCGCGCAGGTGGGCCGGCACGCGACCGATCCGGCCGGCGCGGACGTCCGAGCTCGCCTCGCCGAGGGCGGTCGTCACGGCGCTGGACTTCGGCGCGAGCGCGAGCGCGATCACCGCGTGCGCGAGGTTGAGCTGCGCCTCCGGCAGGCCGACCAGCTGGACCGCGTGCGCCGCTGCCACGGCGGTGTCGAGCGCCGCGGAGTCGGCCAGACCGATGTCCTCGCTGGCCAGGACCACGAGGCGCCGGGCGATGAACCGCGCGTCCTCGCCGGCCTCGAGCATCCTGGCCAGGTAGTGCAGCGCCGCGTCGGGATCACTCCCCCGGATCGACTTGATGAACGCGCTGATGACGTCGTAGTGCTGGTCGCCGTCGCGGTCGTAGCGGACGGCAGCCCGGTCGACCGCGATCTCCAGGGTCGCGACGTCGACCACGGTGCGGCCCCGGGTGGTCGCGCCCCGGGCTGCGGCCTCGAGGTAGGTGAGCGCGCGCCTGGCGTCCCCGCCCGCCAGCCGGACCAGCTGGTCCTCGGCATCCGGGTCGAGCCTCACCAGGCCACCGAGTCCCCGGTCGTCGGTGAGCGCGGCCCCCACCACGGCTCGTACGTCGTCGTCGGTGAGCGGCTCGAGCGTGAGCAGCAGCGATCGAGACAGCAGCGGGCTGATGATCGAGAAGAACGGGTTCTCCGTCGTCGCCCCGATGAACGTCACCCATCGGTTCTCGACCCCCGGCAGGAGCGCGTCCTGCTGGGTCTTCGAAAACCGGTGCACCTCGTCGACGAACAGCACCGTCTCCCGACCCTGGGCCAGCTCGCGCCGAGCCGAGTCGATGACCGCGCGCACGTCCTTCACGCCTGCGCTGGTCGCCGACAGCTCGACGAACCGACGCTTCGTCAGCTGGCTGACGACGTACGCGATCGTCGTCTTGCCGGTGCCTGGCGGTCCCCACAGCAGCAGCGCGGTCGGACGGTCGTCCTCGACGAGCTGGCGCAGCGGACCGCCTGGCAGGAGCAGGTGCTGCTGCCCGACGACTTCGTCCAGCGTCCGCGGGCGCATACGGACGGCCAGCGGTGCGTCGGCCCGCTTCGCGCCGGCCAGGCTGCCCGTGCTGGTGCCGACCGCCGGGCGGGTGCCCGCGGTGGCGGCGGCGGGCACGGCGAACAGCCCGTCGTCGTCACCGTCCGTCGTCACCCGCCGACGATAACGGCGGAGCGGAGCCCAGCCGAGAGCCGGCGGGTGACACGGGTGCCTCTGGGCGAAGCCGTGGGTCACCGACGGCGATGCAGGATGGAGCCGTGCAGACATCTCCATCCCCGGTCGTTCGGTCTGACCGCGAGGTCGTCCGGGTGACGACCCGCTCCTCGCTCGTTGCCAGGTCCGGCAACGACGTGTTCGTCCGGTGCTCGTTCCCGCTCGAGCAGCAGGTCGAGGGCTGGGCACTGGGCACCGGGGTCGCGTGGTTCACCGCCTCTCCGCGGCGACGCGGCGCCGGCTGGGTCACGGTGATCGCGGACACAGTGACCGTGCCGGCGCTCGTCCAGGCCGCAGCCGAGAGCATCGGAGCCGGACTGTCCGGCGTGACCGTGCCGGCGGCGGCATTGCCGCACCTTGCCGCGGGTTTGCGGCCGACCGACTACAACCTCTGGGACTGGTTCTTCACCGTCACCCCGCCGCCGCTCCAGGCCGGCGAGGACGCGGTGGGCTGGGCCGAGGCCACGGACGAGCCGGCGATCGCTGCGCTGCTCGACACCGACAGCCCCCGGCACTCCGCGCGGCCCGGCGATCCGCATGTCATCCGCTGGTGCGTGATCCGTGGGGCTGACGACCACCGGTCCAGCCTGCTCGCGTGCGCTGCGCTCACCGAGCACTCCCCCGGGGTCGCCCACCTCGCCGGGATCGTGACCCGGGCCGACCAGCGCGGGCGTGGACTCGGCCGCGCCGTCACCGCATGGATCACCCGGCAGGTGCTCGCCGGCGGTGCGCCGCTCGTGACGCTCGGGATGTACGCCGACAACGACGCGGCGCGCCGCGTGTACGACGCACTCGGCTACGTCGAGGCGCATCAGTTCGCCAGCGGCTACCTGCCCGGCCGGCGCTCCCCCGAAGACGTAGATCCCGTCCACGACGAGGCCGACTGACCCCGACGTGGCCCCACCCGAGGTCCTACTCCGAGGGCTCCGGGAGCTCGCAGTCGACCTTCGGGTTGACGCCGAGGTAGTTCAGCGGACCGGCGACGATGGTGACCAGGATCGTCCCGACGTCGGCGCAGCTCGCGTCGCCGTCCCCGCTGTAGTAGCCACGCTGGCCGGCTGCGATGGCGCCGATCACCAGCCAGATCACGACGATGATCCCGATGATCTTTCCCATGAGGACCTCCTGCTGCTCGTGGGCGCCGTCGGCGCCTCGGACGGCGGGTCAGGCTCGATCACTGAACCACAGGTAGATGAGGCCACCAACGGCTCGACGACCTCAGGCGACGGGTTCCCTCGCCGCGTCCACGCCGGCCTCGGCGCGCTGGGCCGGCGTGATCGGGGTCGGAGCGCCGGTAAGCGGGTCGCCGCCGGATGCGGTCTTCGGGAACGCGATCACGTCCCGGATCGAGTCCACGCCGGCCAGGAGCCCGCACACGCGGTCCCAGCCGAACGCGATTCCGCCGTGCGGCGGCGGACCGTAGCGGAACGCCTCGAGCAAGAACCCGAACTTGCTCTGAGCCTCCGCGGGCGAGAGCCCGATCACGTCGAACACCCGCTGCTGCATGTCCCCGCGATGGATCCGGATCGAGCCGCCGCCGATCTCCGAGCCGTTCAGCACGATGTCGTACGCGTACGCCAGCGCGTTGCCGGGGTCGGTGTCGAAGCGCTCCGCCCACGCCTCGTGCGGCCCGGTGAACGGGTGGTGCACCGCGGTCCAGCCGCCGTCGGCGGTCGGCTCGAACATCGGCGCGTCGATCACCCAGAGAAAGTCCCAGGCGTCCGAGGCGATCAACCCGCAGCGTCTCCCCACCTCGAGCCGGGCCGCGCCGAGCAGCTCCTGGCTGGCCCGCTCCTCCCCCGCCGCGAAGAAGACGCAGTCACCGGGCTCCGCGCCGGCGGCTCCGGCGAGCCCGCTGCGCTCCTGGTCGGACAGGTTCTTGGCGACCGGCCCGCCCAGCTCGCCGTCCGCGCCGACCAGGACGTACGCGAGCCCACGCGCACCACGAGCCCTGGCCCAGTCCTGCCACCCGTCGAGCTCCTTGCGGGTCTGGCCGGCACCGCCGGGCATGACGACAGCACCGACGTACGGTGCCTGGAACACCCGGAACGGGGTCTGAGCGAAATGCGTGGTGAGATCGACCAGCTCGAGGCCAAGACGCAGGTCGGGCTTGTCGCTGCCGTAGCGCCGCATCGCCTCGTGCCACGTCATGCGTGGGAACGGTGTCGGCACCGCTGCTCCGGCGAGCTCGCGCCACAGGCGGGCCACGACCTCCTCCGCGAGGGCGATCACGTCGTCCTGGTCGACGAAGCTCATCTCGATGTCGAGCTGGGTGAACTCCGGCTGCCGGTCCGCCCGGAAGTCCTCGTCCCGGAAGCACCTGGCGATCTGGTAGTACCGCTCGAGGCCGGCCACCATGAGCAGCTGCTTGAACAGCTGCGGGGACTGCGGCAGCGCGTACCAGGTGCCTGGTTGCAGGCGTACGGGGACCACGAAGTCGCGCGCGCCTTCCGGTGTGGACCGGGTGAGGTACGGCGTCTCGACCTCGACGAACCGGTGCGCTGCCATGACCTCCCGCGCGATCCGGTTGGCCTCCGACCGCAGCCGCAGCGCCCGCTGCGCGACATCGCGACGCAGGTCGAGGTAGCGGTGACGCAGCCGGGACTCCTCGTTCACGCCACCGGCGTGCTGGTCCTCGACCGGGAACGGCAGCGGGGCGGCGTCGCTGAGCACCTCGACGCTCGACGCGATGACCTCGATGCCGCCGGTCGGGAGGTTCGGGTTCTCGTTTCCGGCCGGTCGGGCCGCCACCGTGCCGTCGACCCGCAGGCACTGCTCGTTGCGCAGCCCGTGCGCTGCCTCCTCGTCGCGCACGACGACCTGGACGACGCCGGAGGCGTCCCGCAGGTCGAGGAACGCGACGCCGCCGTGGTCGCGGCGGCGAGCCACCCAACCGGCGAGCGTGACGGTCGTGCCGGCCGGCTCGGCGCCAAGCGCGCCGGCCTCATGGGTACGGATCACGCGGTCGGCTCCTCGTGGACGATCGTGGGACTCAGATCGACGTCGGGCGGCGACCAGGTCGCGGGCTCGGCCCGGTGCTGCTCACCGGAGCGGATGTCGCGCACCTCGTGCGAGCCGTCCTCCTGCGGGAACCAGACGTAGGGGATGCCGCGCCGCTCGGCATGGCGGATCTGGCGCCCGTACTTCGTCGGCTCCGGTGCGACCTCCGTCGGGACCCCGCGGAGGCGAAGCTGCTGGGCGACGGTGCGGCACGACCGGCGCGAGGCCTCGTCAGGGAGAGCCACGAGGACTGCCGACGGGACCGATCGGCTGCCGTCGAGCCGGCCCGCGCTGAGCAGTGGTGCGAGCAGTCGGGTCACGCCGAGCGAGATCCCGACACCGGGGTACGTCGTCCGGCCGTCGGTGGCGAGCGAGTCGTACCGGCCGCCGGAGCAGACCGAGCCGATCCGCTCCCAGCCCAGCATGCGGGTCTCGAAGACCGTGCCCGTGTAGTAGTCCAGCCCGCGCGCGATCCGCAGGTCGGCGACCACCTGGACCCGCTCGGTGGCGACCTCGTGCGCGGCCTGCACCACGGAGACCAGCTCGGCCAGGCCCTGGTCCAGCAGCGGGTGCTCGACCCCCAGATCCTGGACCGCCTCGACGAACGACATGTCGGTCGTCGCGATCGCGGCCAGGGCGAGGCAACGATCGGCCGCGGCTGCGGCCAGACCGGCCTCGTCCACGAGCGCTCGCCGGACCTCGCCGGGGTCCACCTTGTCCAGCCGGTCGACCGCGCGCATCGCAGCAGCGGTGTCGGGAGCACCGACTCCCAGGAAGAACCCCTCCATGAGTCGCCGGTTGTTCACCTGCAGCCGCAGCGGCGGTACCGGCAGGGCGGACAACGCCTCGGCCATCACGGCAGCGATCTCCACATCGGCCTCGAACGACAGCGTGTCCTTGCCGACGACGTCGATGTCGGCCTGGGTGAACTCCCGGTAGCGACCCTCCTGCGGCCGCTCCCCTCGCCAGCACTTCTGGATCTGGTAGCGCCGGAACGGGAACTCGAGCTGGCCCGCGTTGTCCACGACGTACCGCGCGAGCGGCACCGTGAGGTCGAAGTGCAGGCCGAGGCCGCTGCGCTCCCGGCCGGGCTCGGTCCCGGGCTCGTCGGCGGCGTCGGCCTGCAGCCGGCGAAGCACGTACACCTCCTTGTCGGTCTCGCCCTTCTGGAGCAGCCGCTCCAGCGCCTCGGCCGAGCTCGTCTCGACCGAGGCGAACCCGTGCAGCTCGAACGTACGACGCAGGGAGTCCAGCACGCCGAGCTCGACCACCCGCTGGCTCGGCAGGTACTCCGGGAAGCCGCTCTGGAACACCGCGCGCTTCACCGCGAGCCGTCCCGAGCGGTGCTGCCGCCGGCGACGCGCCCGAGGGCGTGCTGGGCCTCGTGCAGGTACGGGTTGGTGGCCCGCTCGCGCCCGATCGTGGTGGCCGGGCCATGGCCGGGCAGCACCAGGATCGCGTCGTCGAGGGGGAGGATCTTGGCGGCGAGCGACCGCATCATCGCGGCGGTGTCCCCACCGGGCAGGTCCGTACGGCCGATCGAGCCGGCGAAGAGCACATCGCCGGACAGGATCGTGCCCGAGCCGGCCTGGTCGCGGCTGCCGTCAGGCACGTTGGGCAGGCGGAACAGCACCGATCCCGGGGTGTGGCCCGGTGCGTGGTCGACCGTGATGGTCAGACCGGCGAGCGTCATCGCCGTCGTGTCGTCGAGAGGGACGACGTCGTCGGGTGCGGTGTAGACCAGCCCGCTGGCCTCAACCATCGCGACCGCCTCCGGAGAGATCCCGAGCATCGGGTCGGCCAGCATGGCCTCGTCCGCGGGATGCACGTACGCGCTGATGCCGCGGGCATTGCAGACGGGCGCGACGGAGAACGTGTGGTCGAGGTGCCCGTGGGTGAGGAGGACCGCAACCGGCTGGAGTCGGTGCTCGCGCAGCACCGCGTCGAGCCGGCCGGCCACGCCGATGCCAGGGTCCACCACGAGGCATGCCTCTCCGGCGGCCGGCGCGAGCACGAAGCAGTTGGTCCCGAAGGCGGCGGCTGGGAACCCGACGACGAGCATGGTCGACCATCCTTCCGCGCGGGCCGGACGTCCTGGCCGACCAGTTCCGTACCGGTCGGGTGCCGCGAGACGGCTGACATCCGTACGGCGAGCGTACCGGCGCGCTGGAGCCGCTGGCAGCCGCGGGCGCCGAGTCCGTTGGCGCCGCCAGCGGCGCGCTCGGCCGCCAGGTCGACTGCGCCGCCCGCCCTAGACTGTCGCGGGATCTGCGAGGCCCGACCGGGCCTGGTCGTGCCGCCCAAGGAGGAATGCGTTGGTCAGCAAGGAGCAGCGACGGCGTGAGCTCGCGCGGGCGAAGCTGGCCCGTCAGCAGGCCAAGCGCGAGTCAGACGCGAAGCGCCGCCAGGTCCTGGCAGTCGTCGCGGCGGCCGTGGGCGTGCTGCTCGTCGTTGGTGCGATCACCTACCTGTCACTCGGCGACGACGACGCGCCACCGACGGCTGGCTCCACCCCGACCACCTCGTCCGGGGCGACCCCGTCGACCTCGGCGTCGCCCGAGGAGACCACGGGCGGGCCAGCCGGCACCTGCCAGTACCGTCCAGCCGGCGAAGCGACGAAACCGATCACGCCTCCGCCGGACGGCCCCGCCCCGGAGCTCGCGAGCGCGAGCACCACGATCACGACCGACCAGGGCGTGGTCGAGATCGAGCTCGACCCTGCCGCCGCTCCGTGCACGGTGCAGTCCTTCCTCGCTCTGGCCGACGGCGCCTTCTACGACGGCACCACCTGCCACCGCCTGACCACCGGCGGCCTCGCCGTCCTCCAGTGCGGTGACCCGACCGGCACCGGGAGCGGCGGACCCGGCTACGAGTACGACGACGAGACCACGCCGAACCTCACGTACGACCGGGGCACGGTGGCGATGGCGAACGCCGGCCCAGGGACGAACGGCAGCCAGTTCTTCCTCGTGTACGGCGACTCGCAGCTCCCCCCCGACTACACCGTGTTCGGAACGATCACCGCCGGGCTCGAGTCACTCGACGCGATCGCGGCGGCCGGCGTCGCGGATGGCGGGACCGACGGTGCGCCGGCCACGGCGGTGACCATCACCGGTGTCGAGACCGAGTCCGCGTTGTGACCGGGCCGCCCAGTCCCGCCGACCCGGTCGTGCCGGCCGAGGAGCAGGTCGTCGGCGACCCGAACCCCGTCTCCGAGCCAGGGACCGTCGAGCCAGCTCCCACCGAGCCGTCGCCGGCGCTCCCACCGCCGGCCGAGCCGTCGGTGGTCCCAGCGCCGAGCCCGCGACCGGTCCCGCGGCCGCCGGCCCGACCTTCGCCATCGGCTCGTCCGGCCGCGCCGAAACCGAAGCCGACGCTCCTCCCGCCGAGCGTCGAACCGGTCATCGAGGCGCCGCTGCAGTCCGACCCGGCGCAGTGGGGTCGGGTGGCCGAGGACGGCACGGTCTACGTCCGGACAGCCGACGGCGAGCGACCGGTCGGGTCGTGGCCAGAAGGTGAACCGGCCGACGCCCTGACGTTCTACGGGCGGCGCTTCGGCGCGCTGGTCGTCGAGGTGGAGCTGCTCGAGCGGCGGGTGCGCGCCGGCGTGGCTCGCCCCGACGAGGCCGCGACCGCGGTCACCCATGCCCGCTCGCACGTCGACGAGGCTCAGGCCGTCGGTGACCTCGCCGCACTCACGGCTCGGCTCGACGTTCTCGACGCGGTGATCAGCGAGCATCGGGCCGCACGTAGGGCTGAGCGGGCCAAGGCGCAGGAGGCGGGCCGCGTCGAGAAGCAGGCGATCGCAGTCGAGGCGGAGTCGCTCGCCGAGGGCGAGGACTGGCGAAGCGGTGCCGATCGGTTGCGTGCTCTGCTCGACCGGTGGAAGGCGCTGCCCCGGCTCGAGCGTAAGACCGACGACGCCCTCTGGCACCGGTTCTCCACCGCACGGACCACCTACACCCGTCGCCGGCGGAGCCACTTCGCCGAGCAGGCGGGCGAGCGCGAGGACGCGAAGCAGCGCAAGGAGAAGATCCTGGCGGAGGCTGAGGCGCTGAGCGGATCGACCGACTGGGCGCCGACGGCCGCGCGGCTCCGCGCGCTCATGACCGACTGGAAGGCCGCCGGGCCAGCCCCGCGTACGGACGAGGAGACGCTCTGGCGTCGCTTCCGCACCGCTCAGGACTCGTTCTTCGAGTCCCGCTCGAAAGTCTTTGCGGAGCGCGACCGAACCGAGGTCGAGCACCAGCAGCAGAAGGATGCGCTGCTCGCCGAGGCCGAGCGGCTGCTCCCGATCACTGACCTGGCGGCAGCCAAGGCAACACTCCGCGGCATCCAGGAGCGTTGGCTCGCGATCGGGAACGTGCCCCGGGGCGTGGTCGCCCGGCTGGAGAGCGGGCTGCGCCAGGTCGAGGAGGCGGTTCGCGCCGGGGACCAGGCCGAGTGGAAGCGCACGAGCCCGGAAGCGCTGGCCCGCGCCGAGGCGACGGTCAGCCAGCTCGAGGCGTCCGTCGCCCAGCTCGAGCAGCAGGTGGTCAAGGCGACGGAGCGCGGCGACGCGAAAGCTGCCGCCTCAGCGCAGGAGTCGCTCGACGCCAGGCGCAGCTGGCTCGCCGAGGCCGAGCGAACCCTCGCCGACTTCCGTCGCTAGCTCTGGTCGTCGCCCCGGGTGCTGGTGACCCGGGCGACGTCGTACACGCCGGGCACGCCGCGGACCGCCTTGAGCACGTGGCCGAGGTGCTTGGGGTCGCCCATCTCGAACATGAATCGGCTCCGGGCGACCCGGTCGCGCGACGTCACGACGCTGGCGGACAGGATGTTCACGTGCTGGTCCGACAGCACCCGGGTCACGTCGGAGAGCAGCCGCGCACGGTCCAGCGCCTCGACCTGGATGGCGACGAGGAACACCGACGAGGCCGTCGGCGCCCACTCGACCTCGACCATCCGGTCCGGCTGGCTAGCGAGCGTGCCGACGTTGACGCAGTCGGTGCGATGGACGCTGACGCCGTGCCCGCGGGTGACGAAGCCCAGGATCGTGTCCCCGGGCACCGGGGTGCAGCAGCGCGAGAGCTTGACCCAGATGTCGGTCACGCCCTTGACCACGACCCCGGGGTCGCCCTCGACCCGGCGCGCGGACCGGTCGAGGGTGGGCGTCGCGACCTCGGCGAGGTCCTCGGTCGCGCCCTCGGCGCCACCGAGGGCGCGGACCAGCTTCTCGATGATGCTCGCCGCCGAGACGTGCGCCTCGCCCACCGCGGCGTACAGCCCGGCGACGTCGGCGTACCGGAGCTCCATCGCGAGCCGGACGAGGTTGTCCCCACCGAGCAGGCGCTGGATCGGCAGGCCCTGCTTGCGCATCTGACGCGCGAGCGCCTCCTTGCCCCGCTCGATCGCCTCCTCGCGGCGCTCCTTCGAGAACCACTGACGGATCTTGTTCCGGGCGCGCGGGCTCTGGACGAACATGAGCCAGTCGCGGCTCGGTCCGGCCCCCGGCGACTTCGAGGTGAAGACCTCGACGACGTCGCCGGTGCCCAGCGCCGACTCCAAGGGGACGAGCCGGCCGTTGACCCGGGCCCCGATGCAGGTGTGGCCCACCTCGGTGTGCACCGCGTAGGCGAAGTCGACCGAGGTCGACCCCGACGGCAGCGGGATCACGTCGCCGCGAGGGGTGAAGACGTACACCTCGGAGGTAGACAGGTCGAACCGGAGCGAGTCCAGGAACTCGCTCGGGTCCGAGGTCTCCTTCTGCCAGTCCACGAGCTGGCGGAGCCACGCCATCTCGGTCGAACCGCTGTCCTGGCCGTCGACCTGCGGCGCCTTGGCCAGGACCGCGGACTCCTTGTACTTCCAGTGCGCCGCGATGCCGTACTCGGCCCGGCGGTGCATGCCGCGGGTGCGGATCTGCAGCTCCACCGGCTTGCCGTCCGGACCGATCACCGACGTGTGCAGCGACTGGTAGAGGTTGAACTTCGGCATCGCGATGTAGTCCTTGAACCGCCCCGCGATTGGGTTCCACCGGGCGTGGATCGCGCCGACCACGGCGTAGCAGTCGCGCAACGAGTCGACCAGGATGCGGACCCCGACCAGGTCGTAGATGTCGTCGAACTCGCGCCCGCGCACGATCATCTTCTGGTAGATCGAGTAGTAGTGCTTCGGACGGCCGCTCACGGTCGCCTTGATCTTGGCGACGCGCAGGTCGTGCTGGACCTGCTCGGTGACGGTGGCGAGGTACTCGTCCCGCTTGGGTGCCCGCTCGGCGACGAGCTTGACGATCTCCTCGTACCGCTTTGGGTAGAGCGTCGTGAACGCGAGGTCCTCGAGCTCCCACTTGAGCGTGTTCATGCCGAGCCGGTGGGCCAGCGGAGCATAGATCTCGAGCGTCTCCCGCGAGGTCCGCTCCGCGCTCGCCGGCGAGACGTACTGCAGCGTGCGCATGTTGTGCAGCCGGTCGGCCAGCTTGATCACGAGCACCCGGATGTCCCGGGCCATCGCGACGACCATCTTGCGCACGGTCTCGGCCTGGGTGGCCTGGCCGTACTTGACCTTGTCGAGCTTGGTCACGCCGTCGACCAGCGCCGCCACCTCGTCGCCGAACTCCCGGGCCAGCGCGTGGAGCGTGTACGACGTGTCCTCGACCGTGTCGTGCAGGAGCGCGGCGCACAGCGTCGGTGCCGTCATGCCCAGCTCGGCCAGGATCGTGGCGACCGCGACCGGGTGCAGGATGTACGGGTCACCGCTCTTGCGCTTCTGCTCCCGGTGGCAGCGCTCCGCCACTACGTACGCGCGCTCGATCTCGCGTGTGTCGCTCTTCGGGTGGTTGTCCCGGACGGTCCGCAGGAGCGGTTCGAGCACCGGGTGGATCGAGACCTTCTGCGCCCCGATCCGCGCCAGTCGAGCCTTGACCCGTACGCCGGCCGAGCGCGACGGCAGCACGTGGTCGAGGTCGGGCATGGACCCGGCGGGGCGCCGGGACGCGGGACGCGGCGGTTGATCCGGTCCGCTGTCAGGTGCGGTCCGTTGTCCCTCGGCCGGCTCGCCGTGGGCGCGGCCAGGCGCGACGTCGCCACTCGCGGCGACATCGGTCGTGCCGCGGACCGCGGTCCGAGCGTCTTCCGGCACGGTGGGACTCCTCGTGCATCAGCAGGAACCCAGTCTAACTTGGCCCACCGCCGTGGGACTCCCGGAGGGTGATCGACGAAGTCCTGGTCCTCGAGCACCACAGCACAGCTCGAGCACCACGGCCGGGGCGGCAGCCTCAGGCGACGAGAAGTGCGTGCACGTCGTGACCGGCGAGGCGGGACCGGCCGTCGAGGGAGCCGAGCTCGACGAGCACAGCGAAACCGACCGGCGTCGCGCCACCGCGGATGACGAGGTCGAGCGAGGCAGCTGCGGTCCCGCCGGTCGCAAGGACGTCGTCGATGACGAGCACCCGCGCGCCGGGACGGAACGCGTCCTCGTGGATCTCGACCACCGCCTCGCCGTACTCCAGCGCGTACGACGCGGTGATCGTGCGCCAGGGCAGCTTGCCCTGCTTGCGGATCGGGACGAACCCGACGCCGAGCGCGCATGCGATGGCCGCACCGAGGATGAACCCGCGTGCCTCGATGCCGGCGACGGTGTCGACCGGCCCGATCGTCTGCGCGTGCGCGGCGAGCTCGTCGACCACGGCCGCGAGCACCGCGCCGTCGGCCAGCACCGGGGTGATGTCCTTGAAGAGGATCCCCGGGCGCGGGTAGTCAGGGACGTCCCGGACGAGCTCTGCCACCCGATCGGCGACGGTGGACCCGCTCACGGGCGCTTCTTCGGCGGCGGGGTCGTCCGCCGCTCCCGGGACACCTTCTTGGGCTGCTGGCGCTGACCGACCGGCACGACGTTCCGGGTGCGCGAGATGACCGGGGCCGCACCCGCGGCTCCGGGCAGCTCCCGGCCGGTCACCGTCGCGCCGGCCGCCGGGCTGACCAAGGCCTGCCGAGCCTCCACCCG
>Ga0136630_1000421_pt1 | contig 16136 bp, 10 predicted proteins | sample AntDrymUQ5682106_2_FD_105496 | JGI IMG/M metagenome (GOLD analysis project Ga0136630, IMG submission 105496) | Polar desert sand microbial communities from Dry Valleys, Antarctica - metaG UQ568 (21.06) | ecosystem: Environmental > Terrestrial > Soil > Desert | place: Antarctica: Dry Valley...
ACGGCAACGGCCCCGGCGGCGGCAACGGCAACGGGCCCGGCGGCACCCCTCCCGTGGAACCCAACGCCGTCCAGTGGCGCGCGGTCCAGTGGCGGGCCGTCCAATGGCGGGCCGTGCAGTGGCGCGGCGACCACTGGGGCGACTCGGACTGGTCGCTCGCGTCCCGGGGTGCGGTCCAGTGGAGGGGCTACTGGAGTGGCCAGGCCCTCGTGGACCTCCAGCACCGGGCGGTCCATTGGCGCGCGGTCCGCTGGGCTATGCGGCCGACCAGGTGAGCCCCGCCCGCGCCGGCGCCGCACTCGGGCGGCGTCGCCCTGACGGGCCGGGCACAGCCGGCGAGCCGGCCTCTCCCCGACCTCCGCTGAGTCCCGGGTCGCGAGGCAGGGTGTCCGCTGGCGAGGTCCGCGCAGGCCCCTCGGCGGGAAGCGCCGGCCCCAGCGGGAGCGTCCCCGGCGGGGCGGGACCGGCACTTCCCCGGATCCGCCCGATGCGCGGCCGTTGGGGTGGAGGCCTCGCCCGCACCGTCTCGACGATGCCACCGGCCGCCCGGCGCCTCCTCGTCGTTCTGGTGGCCCTCGCCGGCGGCATGGCGGCCGCCGCGGCCGTTTCGGCCCCGCACCGGCCCTCGGCGGTCGGCGTCGCCGTGCTGGCCACCGGCATGATCGCGGGGGAAGCCTTCCGGATCCCGCTGCCCTACCGGCGGGGCGGCAAAGCGCTGTTCACCCTCAGCGACGCAGCGCTCACCGCCGGCCTGCTGCTCCTCCCACCGGCCGACGTGGTGATCGCAGCCTTCGTCACCATGCTCGCCTGGCAGCTGTTCGAACGGGTCGCACCCGTGAAGCTCGTCTTCAACACGGCCCAGTACGTCACGGGGGCCGCCGCCGCGGCGCTCGTCGTGCAGGCCGCCGCGCCCCGCCCGGGGGCGCTGGGCGCCGTCGCCTTCGGCGCCGCGGGGCTCGGACTCGTGCTCTTCCTGGGAGTCAACACGGTCAGCGTCGCCGCATCATCGCCACGACCGGCGGCGAGCCGTTCTCCGCCACCGCGCGGCGTCTGGCGCCCACGGCCGCACTCCTCGCCGCGGGGAACGCCTGCCTGGGGCTGCTCGCGCTGGTCCTCGCCCGCACCGAGGCGTGGGCGCTGCCCGCGCTCTGCGTCCCGCTCGTCGTCCTCTACACCGCATCCCGGCAGGACATCGGCGCCAAGATCACCCGGGAGCGGTCGGCTGCGTTCGTCTCCACCGAGCAGCGGCTGTCCGAGGCGACCCTGCCTGAGGAGGTGTCCGCCGCGCTCGTCGCCGGTGTGGGTGCCATCCTGGGCTGCGCGGCCGCGGTGTGGTCCGCGGGCCGGTGGACCACGCCGGTGCCGGAGGGCAGCGGCCCGTGCCCGGTCGACCCCGACCTCGCCCGTGTCCTGGTCACCCGTGGCCCGGCGCTCGGTCCCCGCGTGGAGGGCAGCGTCGCGGCTGTGGGCGTCGGGAGCGGCGTGCTCGTCGCCTGGTCGGCGGAGCTGACCGTGACCGCCGAGAGCGAGGAGTGGCTCGCCCGGCTCAGCCGGTCGGGTCGTGCCAGCTACGGACGCGCCGCCGCCACGCTGGCCCTGCACTCGGAGCGCGCCACGCTGCGGGCGGTGGTCGACGGCACCGGCGACGGGATCCTCGTCCTCGACGGCGACGGGATCGTCCGGCTCTGGAACCCCGCGATGGCCCGCCTGGCCGGGACGTCCGCCGACGCCGCGCTCGGCGCCTCGGTGGCGGCGATCCTCGGCGACGGTCCCTGGCAGCGACCCGGCATCCACGACGTCGTCCGCGCCGACACGGACCGGGTCTGGCGCGTGTCCGTGAACACGGTCCGGGAGCGCGACCTCCAGGTCGCCGTGGTCCACGACGTCAGCGCCGAGCGCCGGGTTGCCCGGATGAAGGACGACATGCTCGCGGTGGTCTCCCACGAGCTGCGCACCCCGCTCACGCCGATCAAGGCGAGCGCCCAGCTCCTCCGTCGCCGCTGGGAGCGCCTCCCGGAGGCCAAGCGCAACGAGCTCCTGGAGCAGATCGACCGCAGGGCCGACCACCTCACCCGGCTGATCGAGGACCTTCTCCTCGTGGGTCAGCTGTCGGCCGGCGAACGCGCGGCGCCCGGGATCCGTCTCGACGGCGCCGACCTGGCCGCCATCGTCCGCGACAACGTGGCGCAGCTGGCCCTGGCCCGTTCGTCGCACCGGATCTGCCTGACCGCGCCGGAGTCCCTGCCGACCGTCACCAATCAGCTGCGCGTCCGGCAGGTCGTCGACAACCTGCTCGACAACGCCTGCAAGTTCTCGCCGCCGGGTTCGCCGATCGAGGTGACCCTCGCCGAGGTCGACGGCCACGCGGAGCTGCGCGTGCGCGACCTGGGGCGCGGCATCCCGCCCGACGAGCTCGAGCGGGTCTTCGAGCGCTTCCAGCGGGTCGAGGACCCGATGCACATGACCACGTCGGGGGCCGGGCCTCGGGCTCTACATCGTCCGCGCGCTGATCAAAAGGCTGGGAGGGACGATCACCCTCGACAGCGTGTCGGGGCCGGCACGACCGTGACGGTCCGGCTGCCGTTGCGGGCCGCCGGCGCCTGATCCCGCCTGGTCCCGCGGTCTGGTAGACCGTGGCCGGTGAGCGGGCCGCTGCAGGGCCTTCGGGTCGTCGAGGTCGCGGGCATCGGCCCCGGCCCCTTCGCCGCCATGATGCTCGCGGACATGGGCGCCGACGTCGTGCGCGTCGACCGCCTCGTCCCCGGCCCCGGACCGCTGCCCGCCGCATCGGGTGGCGGCCACGACGTCCTCGCGCGCGGACGCCGGTCGGTCCGCGTCGATCTGCGGCACCCCCTCGGGGCGGACGTGGTCCTGGCCCTCGTCGATCGGGCCGACGCCCTGATCGAGGGCTTCCGCCCGGGCGTCGCGGAGCGCCTGGGCATCGGGCCGGACGAGTGCGGTGCACGCAACCCCCGCCTGGTGTACGGACGCGTGACCGGGTGGGGCCGGGACGGGCCCTGGGCCGGGATGGCGGGCCACGACATCGACTACGTCGCCCTCGCCGGCGCGCTGCACCCCATCGGACCGGCGGACCGCCCTCCACCCGTGCCCCTGAACTACGTCGCAGACTTCGGAGGGGGCGGGATGCTGCTCGCCTTCGGCATCGTCTGCGCGCTGCTGGACTGCCGGCGCTCCGGCGTCGGACAGGTCGTCGACGCCGCGATGGTCGACGGGGTCGCGGCGCTGACCGCGATGTTCCACGGCCTGAAGTCGATGGACCTGTGGACCGACCGGCGGGCAGCGAACCTGCTCGACGGCGGCGCGCCGTTCTACCGGACCTACGCCGCCGCGGACGGCTTCGTCGCCGTGGGCGCCCTCGAGCCGCGGTTCTACGGCGAGCTGCTCGGCACGCTGGGCCTCGACGCCGGCGAGTGGCCGCAGCACGACCGCAGCCGCTGGCCGGCGCTCGCAGGCGTCCTCGCGGGGATCTTCGCCGGCCGCACACGCGACGAGTGGGCGACGGTGTTCGCCGGTTCCGACGCGTGCGTGGCCCCGGTCCTGACCCTCGCCGAGGCACCCGGCCATCCGCAGCTCGCCGCCAGGCGCACCTTCGTCGACGTCGAGGGGGTCCGCCAGCCCGCACCAGCGCCGCGATTCTCGCGGACGCGCGCTCCGACCCCGCGCGCACCTGAGCCGGCCGGTGCGTCGACCGACGCGGTCCTCGCAGAGGCCGGCTTCACGCCCGCCGACATCGCGACGCTGCGCGCCGAGGGGGCGGTGGGCTGACCCGCGGCAGCCGGGGACTAGGCATCCCGGGCGGCCAAAGTGGTCACTTGGGCGGATGGTGGGAACCGAGGCCCGTGGCGATGCTTGAGCGCGTGTCCAGCCTCGCCGCGCCCTTCCGTGTCGTCATCGCCGACGACGAGCCGCACAGCCGGCTGCTCGCACGCCTCCAGCTGGGGATCGCCGACGGGTTCGAGGTGGTCGGCGAGGCACAGGACGGCGCCTCCGCGATCGCCCTGGTGCGCTCCTCGGCGCCGGACTTCCTGGTCATCGACCTCGACATGCCCGGGATGGACGGGATGTCCGCGATCCGCCTGCTGCTCGACGAGCCGGTCCGGCCGGGCATCGTCGCCTTCACGGCCGGCACCACCCGGGCCACGGTCGCGGCCCTGCAGACCCTCGGCGTCGAGGTGGTCTACAAGGACGCCGATCCCGACCTGCTGATCGAGGCGCTGCACCGCAGCCGCAACGGCCGCCCCTGAAGGGCGGCCGCCCCGGTGCGCCGCCGGCGCCGGACCCGCGGCGCGGGACTAGCGGCGTTCCTCGAGCTCCTCGAGCTCCTGGACGCTCATGAGCACCTGCCGCGCCTTCGGCCCTTCGGAGGGTCCGACGACGCCCATCGTCTCGAGTTCGTCCATCAACCGGCCGGCGCGGGCGAACCCGACCTTCAGCTTGCGCTGGAGCATCGACGTCGAACCCAGCCCGGAGCGGACGACGAGGTCCATCGCGGCGCGCGTGAGGGCGGCATCGTCGGCGTCGTCGCCGGTCACGTCCGCATGCTGGGCGTCGGAGCCCTGGCGGACGACGCCCGGCGCGTAGTCGGCGTGCCGCTGGCCCTTGCAGTGGCCGACGATCTGGGAGATCTCCGCCTCGTCGACGTAGCAGCCCTGGATGCGGTGGGGCTTGTTCGCGTTGGCGGGCATGAACAGCATGTCGCCGTGGCCGACGAGCTTCTCGGCCCCGCCCTGGTCGAGGATCGTGCGGCTGTCGTGCTGGGTGGCCATCGCCAGCGCGATCCGCGACGGGATGTTCGCCTTGATGAGGCCGGTGACCACGTCGACCGACGGCCGCTGCGTCGCCACGATCAGGTGGATGCCGACGGCCCTGGCCATCTGCGCGATGCGCACGATCGCGTTCTCGACGTCCCGCGGGGCGACCATCATCAGGTCGGCGAGCTCGTCGATGATGCACAGGATGTACGGCAGCGGCTCCCACGCCGGTCCCAGGCCGGCGCCGTCCGAGCCGACCCCCTCCATCCGGCCGGACAGCGCCGGCGCGGCCCGGACCGTCCCGTCCCGCACGGCGGTGTTGTAGGTGTCGATGTTGCGGTAGCCGAGCAGCGCGAGCCGCTCGTAGCGGTCCTCCATCTCCTTGACGGTCCACGCCAGCGCCTCGGTGGCACGCTTCGGGTCGGTCACGACCGGCGTGAGCAGGTGGGGGGCGCCCTCGTAGTGGTTCAGCTCCACCCGTTTCGGGTCGATCAGGATCATGCGGACCTGTGCCGGCGTGGCGCGGGTGATCACCGACGTGACGATGCCGTTCATCGTCACCGACTTCCCCGACCCCGTCGCGCCGGCGATGAGCAGATGCGGCATCGCCGCCAGGTTCACGAGCACGCTGTTGCCAGCGATGTCCACCCCCAGGCCCGCCGTGAGGGGATGCCGCTGCGCCGCCGCCTCCGGCGAACGCAGCACGTCCCCCAGGGTGATGAGGTCGCGCTCGCGGTTCGGGACCTCGATGCCGATCGCCGACTTCCCGGGGATCGGCGCGACGATGCGGATCTCGGCGGTCGCCAGGGCGTAGGAGATGTCGTCGGCCAGCTTGGTGACGGAGGACACCTTGACGCCCTCCCCGAGCTCGATCTCGAAGCGCGTGACCGTCGGCCCGCGGTGCATGCGCGCGACGACGGCGTCGACGCCGAACTGGCGCAGCGTGCGCTCGAGGGCCGTGCGCATCTGGTCGAGGGCGCGCTTGTTCCCGACCGCGGCCTTGCCGGTGTGGAACAGCTCCAGCGGAGGGAGCTCGTATCCCTCCCACTCCCGGTCGCGGGGCTCCAGCCGGGTTGCCGCGCCGTCGCCGTGGCGCAGGCCCCGCGGCAGCAGCTGCGTGTCCGACAGCGCCGGCGTCCCCGCCGGCTCCGATGTTTCGCCGGCGCCCGCGAACACCGGCAGGGCGTCGTCGAGGACGGTCGCGGGCGCTTCGTCTTCGAGGACGGTCGTGGGCGCCTCGTCATCGAAAACGGTCGTGGGCGCCTCGTCATCGGCGGGGGGCGCCGGTCGGCCGTCCTCCGGCTCGTCGAGCACGACCGTGCGGTCCCGACGGCGGCGTCGCCGGGGGCGGTCGGCGCCGCCGCGGGCGCGCCGCTCCGCCGCCTGCTCCCCGGTCTGGACGAACGTGCCGAGCACGGCGCGCACGAGCACCCGTGGCGGGGTGGCCGTGAGCACGAGGCCGCCGGCGAAGAGCACCGCGACGAGCAGCACGACCGCGCCGGCGGTCGCGGCGACGGCCCGCAGCGGCAGCGCGACGACCGCCCCGAACCAGCCCGCGGCCCGGTGCAGATCCGGCGTGGCGGCCCCGAACCCCGGTGCGTCGGACGCCAGGTGCCACAGGCCGGCGACCGCGACGAACAACAGCGCCGCCCCGATCAGGTTGCGCCGGTTCGCCGGCCGCGGCTCCCGCAGCAGGACGACGCCGCCGGCCGCGAGCGCGACGGGTGCCAGCAGCCCGAAGACGCCGAACAGCCCGCGGTACACGCCGACGAGGAACACGCCGAGCAGTCCCGCGGATCCGCTGAAGTACAGGCCGAGCGCCGAAAGGGCGGCGAGCAGCAGGAGCCCGCCGCCCCACAGGTCCCGCAGGTGGTCGCCGGTCTGGCCGCCCGCGGGCGGGCCCCCGGGCGGCGGCGTCAGGGCCCGCGACCCCGACCGCCTCGCCGGCGCCCGGGCGACCGGGCCCTTGGACGGCGCCGGCGGCCGCGGCCCCGACCGCCTGGCCGGCGCCTTCCTGGACGCGGTCGGCTGGCGCGGCACGGTCAGGTCTCCACCAGCAGCGGCAGGATGACCGGCCTCCGCCCCGTCTGGTCGCGCCAGAAGCGGCCGAGGACGGTCGAGGTCATGCGGCGGATCACCGCCGGGTCGCTCTCCCCGTCACCCCGCCGCAGCTCGTCCGAGAGGACCTTCGCGGCCAGGTCGAGCAGAACCGACTGCTCAGCGGAGTAGATGACGCCCTGCTGCACGACCTCCGGCTCCCCCACCAGCCGCGCGTGCTGGTCGAGCACGACGACGGCGACGCAGATGCCCTCGCTCGACAGCTTCTCGCGGTCGCGCAGCACCGCGTTGCCGACGTCCCCCACACCGAGGCCGTCGACGAACACCTTGCCCGGCGGGAAGGACTCGCCGCGGCTGACCTTGCCGTCGGTCAGCACCACGGTGTTGCCGTCCTCGCAGACGAAGACCTGGTCGGGCGGGGTGCCGGTCTCGACGGCGAGACGTGCGTGGGCGATGAGGTGGCGGTACTCCCCGTGGACCGGCACGAACGCCGATGCCCGCACGATGTTGTGGAAGAACTTCAGCTCGTCGGCCGCGGCGTGGCCCGAGACGTGGACGTCGGCGATGCCCTTGTGGACCACGTTGGCGCCCTGGCGGAACAGCCCGTTGATCGACCGGTAGATCGCCGACTCGTTGCCGGGGATCACCGAGGACGCCATGACCACCGAGTCACCGGGCTCCAGCTTCACCTGGCGATGCTGGCCCGCGGCCATGAGGGACAGCGCGGCGTACGGCTCGCCCTGCGAGCCGGTGCAGATCAGGACCGCGCCGTCGCGCGGCAGGCGCTCGACCTCGCCCATGTCGACGACGTGGTCGTCGCCGTACGTCAGGTACCCGAGGTCACGGGCGATCGGCATGTTCCGGACCATCGACCGGCCGACGAAGCACACCTTGCGCCCGACCCCGACGGCCGCGTCGACCACCTGCTGGACGCGGTGGACGTGGCTCGCGAAGGTGGTGACGACGATGCGCCCGCGCGCAGCGGCGAAGACGTCGCGCAAGGTCTTGCCGATCTGCCGCTCGCTGGGGACGTGGCCCGGCTGGTCGGCGTTCGTGGAGTCGGCCAGCAGCAGCGCGACCCCCTCGTCGCCGAGCGACGACAGGTGCGGGAGGTCCGTGACCCGCCCGTCGATCGGGGTCTGGTCGAGCTTGAAGTCACCGGAGTGCAGGATCGTGCCGTGCGGCGTGTGGAAGGCGATCGCGAGCCCGTCGGGGATCGAGTGCGTCACGGCGACGAACTCGATGTCGAACGGGCCGGTGCGGATGCGCTCCCCGGCCTCGACCTCGCGCAGGTCGGCGGCGACGTCGGGATGCTCCTCGAGCTTCGCCGCGATGAGTCCGAGGGTCAGCCTGGTCGAGTAGACGGGGACCGCCGGGAACTCCCGGAGGAAGAAGGGCAGCGCCCCCATGTGGTCCTCGTGCCCGTGGGTGATCACGGCGCAGTGGACGTCGTCGGCCCGTTCCCGCAGCGTGGCCCAGTTCGGCAGGATCAGGTCGATGCCGAAGTGCTCAGCGTCGGGGAACGTCAAGCCGACGTCGATGAGCGCGATGCGACCGTCGACCTCGACGCTGGCCATGTTGCAGCCGATCTCGCCGAGGCCGCCGTAGAAGGCGACGATCACCGGAGCGCTCATGGCAACTCCACGCCGGCGGCGCGCAGACCATCCCGGACGGCGTCGGTGGTCGCCTCGTCGGCGTCCGCGAGCGGCGGCCGCACCGGTCCCGCGGGCAGGCCGAGCAGCCGCAACGCAGCCTTGAGCGGTCCCGGGCTGGTGTCGACGAACAGCGCGCGGAACAGCGGCAGCAGGCGGAAGTGGACCTCCCGCGCCTTGGTCGGGTCGATCGGGAACTCGCCGATCATCCGCGCGAGGTCCTCCCCGACGAGGTGACCGGCGACGCTGACCACGCCCACGCCTCCGACGGCCATCGTGGGCAGCGCCGTCGCGTCGTCACCGGACCAGATCCCGAAGTCCCGGGGGGCGCGGGCGGCCAGCCACGAGGTCTTCACCATGTCCCCGACCGCGTCCTTCACCCCCGCGACGTTCTCGACCTCCTCCGCGAGCCTCAACAGCGTCTCCGGCGCGATCTCGCAGGCCGTCCGCGACGGGATGTTGTAGAGCAGGACCGGCAGGTCGGTCGCGGCGGCGGCGGCCCGGAAGTGGCCGTCGAGGCCGCGCTGGGACGGCCGGTTGTAGTACGGCGTCACCACCATCACCCCGTCGACGCCGAGCGCGCTCGCCGCGCGCGTCAGTTCGACGGTCGCCGCGGTGTCGTTCTTGCCGCAGCCGGCGAGCACGCATGCCCGCTCCCCCACCGCCTCCACGACCGCTCGGAACAGGTCGAGCGTCTCGCGGCGGTCGAGCGTCGGCGACTCACCGGTCGTCCCCGCCACGACGATGCCGTCGTTGCCGTGGTCGACGAGGTGGACCGCCAGCCGCTGGGCCCCGTCGAGGTCGAGCGTGCGGTCGGGCGTCATCGGGCTCGCCATCGCGGTCAGCAGCCGCGGGAAGGCCAGCATGGCGAGGTCCTCCAGTCTGTGCGTCGCAGGGGTCCGGAGTCTACCGGCGGGGCGCGGACCGTCCGGTGAGGGTCGACGCCGGCGGGCGGAGGGGGCCGTCGCGTTACGGCACGTGGTCGGCGACGCCCGGCTGGTCGTCGGCGCTGGGGGCGCCGCTCGGGGCGAGCCGGAAGCCCACGAGGAACCGGGCGCCGCCGCCCGGAACCGGCTCGTAGCGCAGGTCCGCCCCCATCGAGTCGCACAGCTCCTTGATCAGCGGGAGGCCGACGCGGGGCTGCCCGCCCTCGTCGGGCGCGTCGAACAGGTGCCGGGCCTCCCCGGGCGGGACGCCGGGGCCGTTGTCGCTCACGACCAGCACCCCGTGACCGGCCGTCGACAGCGCCGTGACCCTGACGGCCGTCCCCGACGGCGTGTGCTCGACGACGTTCTCGAGCAGGTTGAAGACGACCCGCCGCACCGCCCGACGGTCGGCGACCACCTTGAGCGGCGGCACGTCGACGTCGAGGGCGTGGACGGCCAGGCGTTCACGCAGCGCGATGACGCAGTCGGAGACGGCGCGCGCCAGGAGCACGGGTTCCGGTCGCTCGTCGACGAGCTGGTCGAGGACGCCCACGTCGGCGAGCTTGGCGACCTCGGCGTCGAGCTGGGTGACGCGGATGCGCAGCAGCGCGGCGAACTGCCGGCGCTCCGCCGCGGTCAGCCCCTCGTCACGGTCGAGCGCGTCGGCGACCGCCTCCACCGCCCGCAGCGGCTCGCCCACGTCGGCGGTCGCGCGGCGGACGAAGGACCGTCGCCGGCGGCCCCGTCGCCGCGTCACCTCGGCCTGCTGTCCAGCCTCGGCGATCAGCTCGTGGAGGCGACTGGCGTACGTGCCCGACAGGTAGCCCACGCTCGACAGGCCGGCGATGCTGACGAGCAGGACACCGACGCGGTCCGCGAGCTCGGGCCGGTGGAGCAGCGTCGGCTCGAGACCCATCTCCTCGAACGCCAGTTGCAGCAGCGCCAGCCCGACGGAGAGCGCAGTGAACCACCCGGCCGCCCCCGGTCCGAGCAGGATGCCGGCGCTCACGACGACGATCGCGTAGAGCAGCACGAGTCCCGAGCCGGTCCCGCCGAGGAACGCCACGGCGCCGCCGAGGACGAGGGCGTCGGCGATGAGCGACGTGGCGACCGCCGTCCGGGGGAAGGCGGCCGAGCGCAGGAAGTAGGCGGTCGTGACGACGCCGAGCACCGGCACACCGAGCAGCAGCGGCCACACCTGCCCGCCGTAGATCACGAACAGCACCACCACCGCGACGACGTAGGCGGCGCCGCCGACGGCGCGCACCAGGCCGAAGCGCCGCAGCAGCACCTCGTCCGGCGTCGGCACCCGCGCGTTGCGACCCACGTTCCCGCGACCTCACCCCTCGTTGCCCGGCGGCCCCGGGCGGATGCTACTGCCCGGCGCCCGACCGTCCTGTCCGGTGGCCTGCTACGCTCCGGGCGCTGCGGGTCACTCGGCGGAGGCGAGCATTGACCGGGGGGGCGAGTCGGCAGATGGAGCCACGGCACCGCCTCAGCGACCACGACTACCGGCTCACGGCGGACCTGCTGCGGTACCAGCTCGCCCTCGAGGCCGGCCAGATGGGCGTCTGGGACTGGGACGTCGGCGAGGACGAGGTCGTCTGGTCCGACACCCTCGCCGAGCTGCACGGGCTGGCCCCCGGCGCGTTCGAGGGCACCCGCGACGCCTTCCTCGCCCTCGTCCAGGCGGACGACCGCGACCGCGTGTCGGCGGCGCTGCGGGCCGCGCTGGCCGGCGAGCGCAGCTACGACCTCGAGTTCCGCATCGTCCAGCCGTCCGGCGAGGTCCGGTGGATCCGCGGGGTCGGCGAGGTGCTGCGCAGCCCCGACGGCAGGCCCGTCCGCATGCTCGGCGTCGAGACCGACATCACGCGCCGGCGGGAGGCGGAGCAGGCCCACTTCGAGTCGGAGCACCGGTACCGCCTCCTCGTCGAGCAACTGCCCAGCGTGACCTACACCACCACGGCGACCCCCGAGAGCCGGACGCTGTTCATCAGCCCGCAGATCGAGGGGCTGGTCGGCTACCGACCGGAGGAGTTCCTGAAAGACGCGCACCTGTGGGAGCGCTGCCTGCCGCCCGAGAAGCGCGGGGTCGTCGGCGACCGGCTAGCGGCCTGCCTCACCGACGGCGGGCGCTTCGCGCTCGAGTACCCGGTCACGGCGCGGGACGGTCGCACCGTCTGGGTCCGCGACGAGGCGAGGATGGTGTGCGACGCGGACGGCGCGCCGCTGTTCCTCCAGGGCATCCTCGTCGACGTGACGGATCGCAAACTGGCCGAGCGCGCCCTGCACGACCGGGCCGCGCGCGAATCATCCCTCACGGCCCTCGGGCGGCAGGCGGTGGAGGACAGCGATCCGTCGGCACTGTTCGCCGTCGCCGTCGCCGTCGCCGTCGACTTCCTGCCGCTGGACCTGTGCGACGTCATCGAGGTCCTGCCCGGCGGCGAGACGGGCAGGCTGCGGGAGAGCTTCGGCCGGCCCCCGGATCGACGGGGCGGCCCGCTGCAGGTCGGCGCCGGGACCGAGGCCGCCTTCGCGCTGCGCTCATCCGACACCGTCCTGATCGCCGACACCGCCCACGAGCGGCGGTTCTCGGTGCCGCAGCCGCTCCTGGACGCCGGCATGCGCAGCGGCGTCGTCGCGCGGATCGGCGGCCGCGGACGCGCCTTCGGGGTGCTGGCCGCACACTCGCTGCGGCCGGACGCGTTCGACGTCGACGACGCGGCCTTCGTGCAGTCCGTGGCGAACGTCCTCGGCAGCGCGATCGGGCGGCGCCAGGCGGAGGAGCAGCTGCTCCAGGCGCAGAAGATGGAGGCCGTCGGGCGGCTGGCGGGCGGGATCGCGCACGACTTCAACAACGTCCTCACGGCGGTGCTCGGCTACGCCGAGCTCCTGCGCCCCGCCTTCGACGGCGACGAGCGCCGGCAGGGATGGGTCCGTGAGATCGTGGAGGCGGGGCGGCGGGCGAGCGCGCTGGTCGACCAGCTCCTCTCGTTCAGCCGCGGCCAGATCAGCGAGCCGGTCCCGCTCGACGTCGGCGAGGTCGTGCGGGGCATGCGGGCCCTGATCGAGCGCGTGATCGGCGAGCAGGTCGTGCTCCACACGGAGCTGGACCCCGCCCTGGGCAGCACCATGAACGACCCGCACCGCATCGAGCAGGTGGTGCTCAACCTCGCCGTGAACGCCCGCGACGCGATGCCGAACGGGGGAACGCTGACGATCTCGACCGACAACGTCGAGCTGGACCGTGTGACCGCCGAACGCGCCGGCGTCGCCTCGGGTCCGTACGTGCGCCTCGCGGTGAGCGACAACGGGATCGGGATGGACGCGGCCACCGTCGCACAGGCGGTGGAGCCCTTCTTCACGACCAAGGAGCGCGGGAAGGGCACCGGGCTCGGGCTGTCGACCGTCTACGGCATCGTCTCGGGCAGCCGGGGCCATCTGGAGATCCGCACCGAAGCGGGACACGGCGCGACCATGTCGGTCTACCTGCCGCGGGTGGACGCGGCCGCGGTGCGCGAGGACCGGCCTCCGGAGTCGGAGATGCCCCGCCGCGGGAGCGAGACGGTCCTGCTCGTCGAGGACCAGCAGGCCGTGCGCGCACTCGTCGGCGCGGTGCTGCGAGAGCACGGGTACGAGGTGCTGGAAGCCGTCGACGGGCAGGACGCGCTCGGCCTCGAAGGTGCCACCGACGTCGACCTGCTCGTCACCGACATCGTGATGCCGCGGGTGGACGGTGTGCAGCTCACACGGCGCCTTCGCGCCGAGCGCCCGGGGCTGCCGGTCCTGTACATGTCCGGCCACAGCGACCACGCCGAGCCACCGGACACGGACGCGCGCACCGCGTTCCTCCCGAAGCCGTTCGGCTTGGTCGAGCTCCTCCGCTGCGTCCGCGGCGTGCTCGACGGCGACCGGGAGGGCGCACAGCGCTAGCAACTCAGCCCCCCGCCTCCACGAGCCCGCTCTCGTAGGCGATCACCACGGCTTGCGCCCGGTCGCGGAGGCCCAACTTCGCGAGCACGTGGCCGACATGCGTCTTGACGGTCTGCTCGGCGATCACGAGGGTGTCGGCGATCTCGGCGTTGGACAGCCCGCGGGCGATCAGCTGGAGCACTTCGGTCTCCCGGGCGGTCAGCCGTTCCAGCGCCGGCATCTTGCGACGGAGGTCGGGTGGCCGCGACCGGGCGAAGTCGGCGACCAGCCGGCGCGTGACCGAGGGGACGAGCAGGGCGTCCCCCGCCGCCACGACCCGGACCGCGGTCACCAGGTCGGCCGCTCGGGCGTCCTTCAGGAGGAAGCCGCTGGCTCCGGCGCGCAGCGCCTCGTAGACGTAGTCGTCCAGGTCGAAGGTCGTCAGCACGACCACCCGCGTGAGCGGCTCACCGTCGACGACGGGGTCGGCGAGCAGCGCGCGCGTTGCTTCCAAGCCGTCCAGCACCGGCATGCGAACGTCCATCAGCACGACGTCCACCGGGGACCCGGCGGCCCGCAGCTCGCGCGCGGTGACCACGGCGGCGTGGCCGTCGGGCGCGGTGGCTGCCACCTCCATGTCCGGCTGCGCGTCCAGCAGCGCGGCGAACCCTTCGCGCACCATCGCCTGGTCGTCCGCGATCAGCAGCCGGATCACCGGACATCTCGTCCTGCGTCCGCCTCGGGGAGCCGCCGGCCGGCGTCGGCCGGGTCCCACGGCAGGGTCACGTCGACGCTGAACCCGCCGTCGGGGGTCGGGCCTGCGGCCAGCTGCCCTCCGACCATCCCGACGCGCTCGCGCATCCCGGTCAGCCCGTGACCCGGACCCGCGAGCCCGTCACCGGATCCCCGTCCCGCCGGCCGGTCGGGCGGCGCGTTCACGACCCGGATCCGGACCGCCGTCGGGAGATGGCGGACGTCCACCCGGACGGCCGCGCCGTGGGCGTGCCGGCTGGCGTTGCTCAGCGCCTCCTGCACCACGCGGTAGGCGGCCAACCCGACCGCCGGCGGCGACGCTGCAGTCCTGCCGGGCCGTCCGTGCACGCGCATCCGCACGGGCAGGCCGGAGCGGCGCGCGGAGGCCACCAGCTCGGGGAGGTCGGCCAGTTTGCGGCTGCGGAGCGCGCTCGCGGACGTCGTGGTCGGTGCGCAGCACGCCGAGCAGCCGGCGCATGTCCACCAGCGCCGACCGCGCGTCGGTCGCGACGCCGGCCAACTCGCCGCGGCCGTCTCCGTCCAGCCCGGGGCGCCGGAACGGGGCGGTCTCGGCGCGGACCGCGATCATCGACAGGTGGTGCGCGACCACGTCGTGGAGCTCGCGGGCGATCCGGTTGCGCTCCTCCACGACCGCACGGCGTTCCTGCTCCTGGACGATCCGGCGGCGCTGCTCGGCGAGCCGACCGCTGGTCGCCTGCCAGGCGCCGACGCTGACGCCCAACCCCGCCACCAGGACGATGAGCACGAGTCCGCCCTGGACGAGCCCGAGGTCGGGCGTGGTCGACGCGACCGTGATCGCCGCCATCGCGGCGCCGTCGACGACCGTCGCCAGGACCGCGACGCCGCGCGGCACCGCGGCGGCGACCTGCACGAGGACCAGCAGGTGCGCCACGCCGACCACCGGCGGCCACGGCAGCCCGCTGCTGACCTCCAGTGGCGCGACCGCCGGCGTCAGCACCGTCGCCAGCACGGAGATCCGCCAGGCCAGCAGCGGGCGGCGTCGCGCCATGGCGACCGGGGCGACGTGGGCCACCGCCAGCAGGCCCACCGGGAGCAGCCGGTGGAAGGCCGTGCGCCGATCGAGCTCGGCCCAGTCCGCGGCGCCGAGCACGACCAGGAGCAGCGCCGCGCCCGCTAGGACAAGCAGGCGCCGCCACCGCCGCGGCAGCAGCGCGAGGAGGCCGTTGACCGGGGTGTCCGCCGGCTCGGGGCCGACCAGCAGGCGGTGGGCGGCGGACGCGAAGCTGCGCCACCACCGGTTCGGGGCGGACTGTCCGGCATCGCGGGCGATCCTACGGCGGACCGGGCACCCGGTCGTCACCCCGCAGGGCGGCTTCCGGCGTCCCCCCCTGGGGTGACCTGCGCCCGCGTCGCCGGTCTGCCGGGGTGCCCGCGACGGCGGCGCTGGCTCCGCGGGGGCACGGCAAAGACGGCTCCCGGGGGGGACGAGTCCGCGCTCGCCGGAGGCCAGGCTGGGAAGGAGCGTGGACTCTCGAAGGTCCGGAGGTCTCCCGATGACCACAACTGGAAGCATCCCCGGCGACGCTCCCGTCGCCGACCAGCACGGCGTGGCCGCCCGCGCCGTGGACCTGGTGAAGACCTACGCCGCCGGCGCCGCCCGGGTCGTCGCGCTCGACTCCGTGTCGATCGCGTTCCCCGCCGGACGCTTCACCGCCGTGATGGGGCCCTCGGGGTCCGGCAAGTCCACGCTGCTGCACTGCATGGCCGCGCTGGACGCCCCGACCTCGGGCCAGGTGTTCGTGGGCGGCACCGACGTCTCGACGCTCGACGAACGCCAGCGCACCTGGCTGCGCCGCGATCGCATCGGGTTCGTGTTCCAGGCGTTCAACCTCGTGCCGACGCTGACCGCCGAGGAGAACATCATGCTGCCCGCCAGGCTCGCCCGGCGCGACCCGGACCGCCGGTGGGTGGACCGGGTCATCAAGACCGTGGGGCTGCGAGACCGGTTGCATCACCGTCCCGCCCAGCTGTCCGGCGGCCAGCAGCAGCGCGTCGCCGTGGCGCGGGCGCTGGCGGGC
>Ga0136630_1000422_pt1 | contig 16123 bp, 13 predicted proteins | sample AntDrymUQ5682106_2_FD_105496 | JGI IMG/M metagenome (GOLD analysis project Ga0136630, IMG submission 105496) | Polar desert sand microbial communities from Dry Valleys, Antarctica - metaG UQ568 (21.06) | ecosystem: Environmental > Terrestrial > Soil > Desert | place: Antarctica: Dry Valley...
GATTGGTTGCTGCCGTGCCTGATCGCCAGGCTGCTCACCTCTCGAGGGTGTCTTCCCGTCGCCGCCAGAGCGACCCCAGCGGCAGTACCTCGCAGGTGTTCACCCAGCCTTCACCGCGCCACCAGCAACTGGGCGCCGGCTGGTCGCCTGGGGTGTCGACCCGCCCTGGCGCACGCGCACGCCGCGGACGTGTGAAGGTGATCAGGTGACCAGTCCGGCCGAGACCACCGCCGAGGCCGTCGACGTCGGCCTGTTCGGTCCCGGCTCGGTGACCTGGCGGGTGCAGGCCGAGCCGATCCTGTGGGTGGGCGGGATCCGCGCGCTGTTCCTGCAGGCGCTCCACCCGCTCGCGATGGCCGGCGTGGCTCAGCACTCCAGCTTCCGGGACGACACCTGGGGCCGGCTGCGGCGGACCGCAGAGTTCGTCGGGGTCGTCACGTACGGCACCACCGCCGAAGCCGTCGCGGCCGGCGAGATGGTGCGGCGCGCGCACCGCGGGCTTCGGGGCGTCGAGCCGGAGAGCGGTGACCGGTACGTGGTGTCCGACCCGAGGCTCTTGCTCTGGGTGCACTGCTGCCAGGTCGAGTGCTTCCTCACCACCGTCCAGCGCGCGGGCCTCGGCCTCACCGCCGGCGAGTCCGACCGGTACGTCGCGGAGCAGGTGGCCGCCGCCGAGGTCGTCGGGATCCCCCGGCGAATCGTGCCCTCGAGCGTCGCCGAGCTGACTGCGTACTTCGAGGATGTCCGCCCGCAGCTCCGATCGACGGAGGCAGCGCGGACCGCAGCGCGATTCCTTCTCAGGCCGCCGATGCCGGCCAGGATCGCCACGCTCACGCCGGCGCGTCCGGCCTGGGCACTCCTGGCCGCGCTCGCCTTCGCGAGCCTTCCCCGCTGGGCCCGCCGGATGTACGGTCTGCCCGCGATCGCGCCGACCGACCTCGCGATCGGGCTGTCCTGCCGAGTTCTCGCCAGCGCCCTGAACACCCTGCCGGCTACGTGGCGTACGGGGCCGCACCGTCGCGCGGCTCTGGAGCGCCTCGCCCGCAGCCAGCCCTGAGTCGCCTCGGCGACGAGCACTCAGCTGAACACGACGGTGCGGGCGCCGTTGGTGATCACGCGGCGCTCGCAGTGCCACCGCACGGCTCGTGCGAGCACCTGGCACTCGACGTCCCGCCCGGCCGCAGCGAGCGCTGTCGCACCCTGGTCGTGGCGCACACGTACGACGTCCTGCTCGATGATCGGTCCGTCGTCGAGCACGGGGGTCACGTAGTGGGCGGTCGCGCCGATGATCTTGACGCCTCGCTCGTGCGCCTGGTGGTACGGGCGGGCGCCGGTGAACCCGGGCAGGAACGAGTGGTGGATGTTGATCACTCGCCCGACCATCGCTCGGCACAGCTCGGGCGAGAGCACCTGCATGTACCGAGCGAGAACGACCAGCTCGACGTTGAGATCGCCCACGAGCTGGAGCAGCCGGCTCTCGGCGTCAGCCCTCGTCTCCGACGACACGGGGAGGTAGTGGTACGGCACGCCGTACGGTTCGACCAGGCCACCGAGATCCAGGTGGTTCGAGACCACACCGACGACGTCCACCGGCAACGTGCCCGATCGCCAGCGGAAGAGCAGGTCGTTCAGGCAGTGCCCCTCGCGCGAGCACATGATCAGCACGCGGGTCCGCTCCGCCGCCGGGACGAGTGCCCAGGTCATCGCGAACGACGTCGCCACGTCGACAAATTCCGTGCCGAGCAGGTCCGCGGTAACCGTCGGGTCGAGCGGTGCGAGATGCACTCGCATGAAGTAGCGGCCGGTCTCCGGGTCGCCGTACTGCTGGCTGTCCAGGATGTTGCAGGTGCGCTCGGTCAGGAACCCGGACACAGCATGCACGATGCCCGGGCGGTCCGGGCAGTCCAGCGTGAGCAGGTACTCGTCGGGGCCGGTCGGGTCGGTCATGGCGCCCATCATGGGCTACGTCCCCTGGGCCGACACCTACCATCGGGAGTTGTGACCGAGCCGATCGGACCCGAGCGGCTTCGGATCGCGGTGATCCCGGGTGATGGGATCGGACCCGAGGTCGTCGGGGCGACGCTGCCCGTCCTCCGGCACGCCCTGGCACTGAGCGGGCAACAGCTCGAGATCGACATGTACGACTGGGGCGCCAGCCACCATCGCCGCACCGGCCGGCCGGCCCCGGCGGACGCCGTCGAGACCGCCCGCGGGTACGACGCGATCTTGCTCGGCGCGATCGGCGCCGAGACGACCGACGCAGCCGCGGCAGCCGACGACCAGCCGAGGATCACCGATCACGAGCTCCTCCGGGGCACCGTCCTCGCGCTCCGACAAGGACTCGACCTCGGCGTCAACGTCCGGCCGCTCCGCGCGTTCCCGACCGTCCCGGCGCCGGTGCCCGCCGCGGCGGGCGCGGACTTCGTGGTGGCGCGCGAGAACACCGAGGGCGAGTACGCCGGGATCGGCGCGCGCTTCGACCGGGACGGTCCGGACGCCTCGGCCATCGAGGTCGCGGTCCACACCCGCCGCCGGATCGAGCGGTGCGCCCGGTACGCGTTCGAGCTGGCCGACCGGCGCGGCGGCGAGCTCGTCCAGGTCAGCAAGAGCAACGTGATGCGCCACGGCTACGGGCTCTGGGACGACGTGGTTCGCGAGGTCTCGATGGACTACCCGGACGTCGCGCTCGAGGTCGTGCTCGTGGACGCGATGGCGGCGCGGATGGTGACCGATCCGGGCCGCCTCGACGTCGTGCTGGCCAGCAACCTGTTCGGCGACGTGCTGTCCGACCTCGGGGCCGCCGTGGTCGGCGGGCTCGGCCTAGCGCCCAGCGCGAACGTGAACCCCGGTGGCGGCCGCCCCGGCCTGTACGAGCCGGTGCACGGGACCGCGCCGGACATCGCCGGCCGGGGCGTGGCCAACCCGGTCGCGTGCCTGCTGTCGGGTGCCATGCTGCTGGAGGACACTGGGTTCCCCGCGGCGGCCGAGGCTGTGCGGGACGCGGTCTCGGCGGCGCTGCGGGACCGGAACACCCATCCACCCGACCTCGGCGGGACCGCGACGACCGTCGCGGTCGCGGACGAGGTCATGCGACAGATGGAGAAGCAGTGGAGAGCGGTCTGATCGGCTCGACCCGGGTGGTGTCCGGCGGACTCGCCGTCGCCAGCCTGCTCGCCCTGGCCGCGTGCTCGGCCGGCTCGTCCACGTCGCCGCCGGACGGCACCCCGCCTCCGAGTGGCGAGGGCAGTGACGAAGCGCTCGTGCTCGGCCTGGTCGCCGAGCCGGCCAGCCTGGACTTCACCCAGGATGCCGGCGCCGCGATCCCGCAGGCGCTGCTCGTGAACGTGTACGAGGGCTTGGTCAAGCTCGGCCAGGACGGCGAGATCGAGCCGGCCCTCGCGACCGAGTGGGCGGTCAGCGACGACGGGCTGACCTACACGTTCGACCTGGTCGAGAACGCCGTCTTCACCAACGGCGAGCCAATGACGGCCGACGATGTCGTGTTCTCGATCGAGCGCGTGCAGACCGAGTGGGCCGGCTCGCTGGCCCGGGCGATGGACGTGGTCGAGAGCGCAGAGGCGACGTCGCCCACGCAGGTCGTCGTGACGCTGACCCAGCCGAGCAACAACTGGCTCTACAACATGACCACCCGGATCGGCGCGATCTTCTCCCAGAGCGGGATCGACGACCTGGCCAGCACACCGATCGGCACCGGCCCGTACGAGCTCGCGCAGTGGAACCGCGGGGACTCCATCGAGCTCACCGGCAACGAGGACTACTGGGGCGAGGCGCCCTACTTCAGCGAGGTCACGCTGCGCTACTTCGACGACCCGACCGCGCTCAACAGCGCGCTGCTCACCGGCACCATCGACGTGATCACCACGGTGCAGGCCCCCGAGGGGCTGGCGCAGTTCGAGGGCAACGAGGACCTGCAGATCATCGAGGGCACGACCAACGGCGAGGTCGTGCTGTCGTTCAACCACCGCAGCGCCCCCTTCCAGGATCTGCAGGTGCGCCAGGCCGTGCGCCAGGCGATCGACCGCCAGGCGCTCGTGGACACCTGCTGGGCCGGCCGCGGCGAGCTGATCGGCAGCATGGTGCCACCGACGGATCCTTGGTACGAGGACCTGACCGACGTGGCGCCGTACGACCCGGACGAGTCCCGGCGCCTGCTCGAGGCGGCCGGCCAGACCGACCTCACACTCCGGCTCCGGCTGCCGAGCCTGCCGTACGCGACGTCGTGCGGGCAGGTCGTCGCGAGCCAGCTCGAAGACGTCGGGATCACGATCGAGGTCGACACGCTGGAGTTCCCAGCGCAATGGTTGGCGCAAGTCTTCCAACCGCCGAACGACTACGACATGTCGATCGTGGCGCACGTCGAGCCCCGCGATGTCCCGCCGCTGTTCGGCGACCCGACGTACTACCTCGGCTACGACAACCCGGAGGTGGTCCAGCAGCTCGCCGACGCCGACGCCGGGACCGTCGACGAGCAGGTGACGATCATGCAGGACGTCGCCCGGACCCTCAGCGAGGACGCCGCCGCGGACTGGCTCTTCCTGCTGCCGAACCTCGTCGTCGCCGACGCCGACATCACCGGCCTGCCGGAGAACGCGATCGGGGAGGCGCTCGACCTGACCCTCCTCGCCCGGTCGTAGCCCACCGTGCTGCTGCGGGTGCTCGTCCGGGCCGGCGTGCTCGCGGCGAGCCTCGCGGTGTCCTCGGTCGTCGTGTTCGGATTCCTGGCCGCGCTGCCCGGCGACCCCGCGCGGGTCGCTCTTGGCGTCAACGCGACCGAGGAGTCCGTCGCTGCGCTGCGCACGGAGTTCGGCCTGGACCGGTCCCTGGGCGACCAGTACGTCGACTGGGTCGGAGGCATGATCACCGGGGACCCGGGCAGGTCGTACGTGTCCAAGGCCGAGATCGGGCCCCAGCTCGCCGACCGCATGCAGGTGACGCTCTGGCTCGTCGCGTCGGCGACCTTGATCGCGGTGATCATCGCGCTGCCGGCGGGGACGCTGATGGCGGTGCGCCACGGCAGGCGCTCTGGACTCCTGCTCGCCGGGCTCTCCCAGCTCGGCGTCGCCGTCCCTGCCTTCCTCGCCGGGATCCTGCTGATCACGCTGTTCGCGGTGCGGCTGCGGTGGCTGCCTTCCGGGGGCTGGACGCCGCCGGTCGAGGACCCGGCCATGTTCCTCCGGCAGCTCACCCTGCCGGCCCTGGCGCTCGGCGTCGTCCAGGGCGCGGTGCTGAGCCGCTACGTCCGGTCCGCGGTGATCGATGTGCTGCGGGAGGACTACCTTCGCACGGCAAGGGCCAAGGGCCTGACGTCGCTGCGCGCGCTCTGGCGGCACGGGCTGCGCAACGCGATGGTGCCGGTCGTGACCGTGCTCGGCCTCCAGCTCGCGACGCTGCTCATCGGTGCGGTCGTCGTGGAGCGGGTCTTCGTCGTCCCAGGCCTCGGCAAGTTGCTGCTCGACGCGGTTGCGAACCGCGATCTCCTGCTCGTGCAAGCCGTCGTCATGGTGCTGGTCGTCGCCGTCCTGGTCGTGAACTTCGTCGTCGACCTGCTCTACGCGGTGCTCGACCCGCGGCTGCGCCATGGTTGATCCCGCGCTGCCAACACCCTCCAGCCCCGTCGTTCATCGGGGGGATGTCGCCGGGGTCGGGCGGCGACACAACCCGAGCCTCGTCGCGGGCGCCCTGCTGGTCGCCCTCGTGGTCGTCGTGGCACTGGTGTCGTTCGTCTGGACGCCGTACGCGCCGAGCCGGGTCGACACGTCGTCACGCCTCCTCGGCCTGTCCGCCGAGCACTGGCTGGGGACGGACAAGTTCGGCCGTGACGTCGCGAGCCAGATCATGGTCGGTGCCCGGACGACGATCTTCGTCGGCGTGATCGCGGTCGGGGTGGCCGCGGTGGTCGGCGTCCCGCTCGGGGTGCTCGCGGCGATGGGCCCGCGCTGGCTCGGCCAGCTGGTCATGCGCACGAGCGATCTCGTCCTCGCCTTCCCCGCGCTCCTGCTGGCGATCATGTTCGGCGCGGTCTACGGGTCGAGCACGCTGACCGCGATGGTCGCGATCGGCATCGCGACGATCCCGAGCTTCGCGCGGGTCACGCGCGCGGGGGCGCTGCAGGTGCTGAGTCGGGAGTACGTGCTCGCCGCCCGGGTGGCCGGCCGGCGCCGGCTGGCGATCGCGGTGCGGCACGTCCTGCCGAACGTGTCGAGCCTGGTCATCGTGCAGGTGTCGGTGTCGTTCGCGATCGCCGTGCTGGCAGAGGCGGCGCTGTCGTTCCTCGGTCTCGGCACGCCGCTGACCACGCCGTCGTGGGGCCGGATGCTGCAGGAGAGCCAGGAGCTCCTCTCGGTGGCACCGCGGCTCGCGGTCGTGCCCGGTGTCGCGATCGCGGTCGCCGTGCTCGGGTTCAACCTGCTCGGCGACGGGTTGCGCGACCGGTACGACCCGAAGCTCGAGCGGGCCTCATGACCACGGTCCTCACGGTCGACGGGCTCAGCGTGCATGCGGGCTCGACGACGCTCGTGGACGACCTCGGCCTCCAGATCCGCCGGGGCGAGCGGGTCGGCCTGATCGGCGAGTCCGGATCGGGCAAGACGCTCACCGCCCTCGGGATCCTGGGGCTCCTGCCGGAAGGGCTTGCCGCGACCGGCACGGTCCGGCTGGCCGGCGTCGAGCCTGAGCTCGTCGGCGCGTCCGAGCGTCAGCTCGCCGACGTCCGTGGACGGCAGATGGCGATGGTGTTCCAGGAGCCGATGACCGCGCTCAACCCGTCGATGCGGGTCGGCGCGCAGGTGGCCGAGGCGATCACGATCCACGGCGCCCGGACGGATCGCGAGGCCCGCCGGACGGCGGTCGAGTTACTCGGTCAGGTCCGGCTCCCCGACCCGGCGGCACTCGCGCGCGCGTACCCGCACCAGCTCTCCGGGGGCCAGCGCCAGCGGGTTGTGCTGGCGATCGCGCTGGCGAACGACCCGGCGCTGCTGATCTGCGACGAGCCCTCGACCGCGCTCGACGTCACCGTGCAGGCACAGGTGCTCGACCTCGTCGTCTCCGGCGTCGAGGCGCGGTCTGCCGCACTGCTCTTCATCACCCACGACCTGGCTGTCGTCGCGACCGTCTGCGAGCGGGTGCTGGTCATGTACGGCGGGCGGTTGGTCGAGGCCGGCACGGTGCACGACGTGCTGACCGCGCCGCGGCACCCGTACACGCGCGGCCTGCTTGCCGCCTCCGACCTCGAGCGCGTCGACGAGCGCGGCCGGCTCATGACCATCCCGGGCTCGGTGCCGCCCGCCGGGCAGTTCCCGGCCGGGTGCGTGTTTCGCAACCGATGCCCACGGGCCACCGCGGAGTGCGAGACGGTGCCGCCCTGGTCCGGCCGCGACCGCGACAGCGGTTTCGCGTGCTTTCACCCGTACGGCGCCGACGAGCCGCTGCCGGGTCCCGTGGCGCCGAGATCGCCCGTGGCGGCCATCGCGGACGACTTGGAGGACACGGCCCGCGGCGGCGCGGTCGTCAGCGTGCGCGACGTCCACCGGACCTACCGGCGACCGCGCACGTCGCTGCGTGGCCGCCCGCCGGTCGTGCACGCACTGCGCGGGATGGATCTCGAGGTCGGTGCCGGCGAGCGGGTCGGCATCGTCGGCGAGTCAGGGTCGGGCAAGTCCACGCTGCTGCGACTGGTCGCGGGCCTCGAGCAGCCGACCAGCGGCCAGATCTCGGTTCTGGGCCAGGCCGTCTCGGGCCAGCGGGAGCCTCAGCTGCGGTTCTTGCGCGAGAACCTCCAACTCGTGTTCCAGGACCCGATGAGCTCGCTCGACCCGCGCATGCGGGTCCGCGACATCGTGGCCGAGCCGCTCGTGACCCAGCGGCACCGCCGGCCGGCCGAGCGGGTGCGGGAGGTGCTCGAGGCCGTCGGTCTGGACCACAGCGCGGCCGATCGCTACCCGCACCAGTTCTCTGGCGGCCAGCGGCAGCGGATCTCGATCGCCCGCGCGCTCGCTCCCGACCCGAGGATCCTGGTAGCCGACGAGCCGGTGAGCGCGCTCGACGTTTCGCTGCGCGCGCAGGTGCTCAACCTGATCAACGACTTGGTCGACCGGTTCGCGCTCACGCTGGTGTTCGTGTCACATGACCTCGCCGTCGTGCGGCACCTGTGCGAGCGCGTCGTCGTGGTGCACGAGGGCGTCGTGGTCGAGAGTGGCCCGACGGACCGCATCTACGCAGCGCCGGAGCACCCGTACACCCGGCAGCTCGTCGGCGCAATCCCGACGCTCCGCCGCGCGCTGGCTGGCCACGACGCACCGCGACCGGAAGTGTGAACCGGACCATGACCCCTCAACCGCGGCGTCGGCCCAGGTGGCACGAGCTGCGTCCCCTGGTCCGCATGCAGCCGCTGCAGGCCGACCTCACCGCACGCCGGCTGGCCCGGGCCGCGACGATCGGCGACCTGCGAGCGATCGCCCGGCGTCGCACGCCGCGCTCGGTCTTCGACTACGTCGACGGTGCCGCCGAGGCGGAAATCAGCCTCCGGCGCGCCAGAGCCGCGTACTCCGACGTCCGGTTTCACCCACGGGTCCTGCAGGACGTGACGTCGGTGGACACGACCAGGGTCGTCCTCGGGGCGACGAGCGCGCTGCCCTTGGTGCTGGCGCCGACCGGGTTCACCCGGATGATGCACCACGAGGGGGAGCGGGCCGTCGCCCGAGCCGCAGCGCGGGCCGGCCTGCCGTACACCTTGTCGACCATGGGCACGGTCTCGGTGGAGGACGTCGCGAGCGCAGCGCCAGACGGTGCCCGGTGGTTCCAGCTCTACCTCTGGAAGGACCGAGCTGGGAGCCAGGACCTGATCCAGCGGGCCGGTGCCGCCGGCTACTCCACGCTGGTGCTGACCGTGGACACGCCAGTCGCCGGTCGACGGCTTCGGGACGTCCGCAACGGGATGACGATCCCGCCGTCGCTGTCCATCCGAACCCTGGCCGACATGTCCCTGCACCCGGCCTGGTGGTTCAACCTGCTGACAACCGAGCCGCTGGAGTTCGCCTCCCTGCGACACTCCGGTGGGACCGTGGCCGACCTGGTGGACCGCATGTTCGATCCGAGCGCCTCGCTGGCCGATTTGGTCTGGCTGCGCGACCACTGGTCGGGGCGGATGGTGGTCAAGGGCATCCAGCACCCCGACGACGCCCGGGCCGTGGTCGACGTCGGCGTGGACGGCGTGGTCGTGTCCAACCACGGCGGGCGGCAGCTCGACCGGGCGGTCACCCCGCTCGACGTCCTCCCGCAGGTCGTCGAGGCCGTCGGGGGCCGAGCCGAGGTGCTGCTCGACACCGGCATCACCGACGGCGCCGACATCGTCGCCGCTGTCGCCAACGGGGCGACGGCGTGCATGGTGGGCCGCGCGTACCTCTACGGGCTCATGGCCGGCGGGGAGCGCGGTGTCGACCGGGCGCTGGAGATCTTCCGCGACCAGATCGTGCGCACCCTGCAGCTGCTCGGGGTGGCCGAGCTGTCGCAGCTCAGGCCCGCCCATGCAGTGCTCGGGGGCTTCGGGGGGCATCATGGGCGGCAGACGCCATGACCACGCGGACTGCATCGGGCCCGCCCGGCGTCGGTGGCCAAGTGCCACAACGTCAGGAGGAGCTCCATGCGCATCAAGCTCACAACTCTCGCGGCCGTGTCGGTCGCGACCCTCGTCCTCACCTCGTGCGGCTCGGATGACGGCGGCGACGGGGACACCGGAGACGGAGCCACCGGAGACGGGGCCACCGGAGACGGGGCCACCGGTGGCCTCGCCGGCGAGGGGACCGGCGACGACTGCGTGATCGAGGGCGACGTGGCGGTCGGGGCCGCGCTGAGCCTCACCGGCGCCGCAGCGAGCTACGGCGAGTCGCAGCAGAGCGGGCTCGAGCTCGCGGCGAAGCACCTCGCCGAGAAGGGCGGGGTCACCTACGACCTGACGATCGAGGACGACCAGACCGATCCGCGCCAGGGGATCACGGTGTTCGAGCAGTTCGTCGGGGACGACGTGAGCGTGATCATCGGCCCGACGCTGTCCAACGGTGCGTTCCAGGCCCAGCCGATCGCCCAGGAGGGCGGCGTGCCGGTCCTGGCGATCTCGAACACGGCCTCCGGAATCACCGCGCAGGGCGACTACATCTTCCGTGACTCGCTCACCGAGCAGCAGGTCATCCCGCAGACCATCGCCACGGCAGCGCAGACGTACGGCCTGGAGCGGGTGATCGTCATGTACAGCAACGACGACGCGTTCACCGAGTCCGGCTACGAGGTGTTCGCCGAGTCGCTCGAGTCCGAGGGCATCGAGGTGATCGACACCCTGACGTTCTCCAAGGCCGACACCGACTTCCGCACGCTGCTCACCGAGGCGCGCGACACGGAGCCCGACGCCGTCGTCGTCTCCGGGCTGATCGAGGCGGCGATCCCGCTGGTCACGCAGGCCCGCGAGCTCGGCATCGACGTACCGATCATCGGCGGCAACGGCTTCAACAACCCGCAGCTCATGGCCGACGCCGGCGACGCCGCCGAGGGCGTCGTCGTGGGCGCCGCCTGGAACTCAGCCTCCGACAACCCCGAGAACGTGGCGTTCCTCGAGGCGTACGACGCGGAGTACGACGCCGCACCCGATCAGTTCGCGGCCCAGGCGTATACCGGGCTCATGCTGATCGACTACGCCGTGCGCTCGAACTGCTCCGCGGAGCGGGACGACATCAAGGCGGCGCTTGGTGAGATCGACGCCGTCCCGACGGTCCTTGGCGAGATCTCGATCAACGACGACCGTGACGCCGAGCACCCGGCCGTCGTGCAGGTCGTCGAGGACGGTGCGTTCGCCGTCCTGGAGTGAGCACCTCGCGGTTCCGACCCACTGGCGCGATCTGAAGGACCGCTCATGCAGCAGCTCCTCAACGGGCTCTTCATCGGCTCCATCTACGCCCTGTTCGCGATCGGGTTCACGCTGGTCTTCGGCATCCTGGACCGACTGAACCTCGCCCACCCCGCCGTGTTCGCGGCCTCGGCGTTCGTGGGCATCGAGCTCGTCGAGAGCGCAGGTATGTCGATCTGGGTGGCGATCCCGCTTGTGTTCGTGTTTGGCGCGCTCCTGGGGCTCGTCATCGAGCGGGTGGCGTTCCGGCCGCTGAAGGGGAGGCCGGATGCCCACTTCGCCGGGCTGATCTCGTCGATCGCGCTGGCCGGCATGGTGATCGCGCTGCTGCAGTGGCGCTACGGGCCGGATACCCGGCGGTTCCCGATCGGCGCCTTCCCGGACGTGCGGCTCGAGGTGGCCGGGGCGCAGGTGACCCTTTTGCAGGTGGTGATCCTCGCGGTCTCCGTCGCGCTGATGGTGGCGCTGACCTACCTCGTCACCAGGTCCCGGCTCGGCCGCGGCATGCGTGCGATTGCGGAGAACCCGACCGCGGCGAGGGTTCTGGGCGTGAACGTCGACCGGGTCACCGCGACCACGTTCTCGATCTCGTCCGCGCTCGGTGCGGTTGCCGGCGTCCTGTTCGCGATGAACGTGAACAGCGCTCAGCTCGGCATGGGTACTGCGATCGAGCTCAAGGGTTTGGCGGTGATCATCGTCGGCGGGATGGGGTCGCTGCCCGGCGCGCTGATCGGCGGGCTCGCCCTGGGGCTGGCCGAGGTGTTCGCGGTGCAGTACATCGGATCGTCGTGGCGTGACGTGATCGCGTTCGGGCTGCTCTTCCTCATCCTCCTGCTGCGCCCGCAGGGCCTGCTCGGGGCGCGGAGGGTGCGGGAGGTCTGATGCTCTCGGACTACTCCGCGACGATCACGTTCATCGCGCTGGGCGCGATCTTCGCCTACTCGTTCTACGCGGTGCTGGTGGCCGGTCAGCTCAGCCTCGGCCAGGCCGGGTTCGCCTCCGTCGCCGCGTTCACGTCCGCCAGCCTCGCGCCGGATCCCGACCAGCTCGGCGCGGTGCCGACGCTGCTCGTGGCGATCGTGATCGGCATGGCGGTCGGCGCCCTGGCCGCCGCACTGCTCGGGCTGCCGACGATGCGCCTGCGCGGCGTGTTCCTGGCGATCGCCACGCTCGCCTTCGCCGAGGCCGTCCGGATCCTGCTGCTCAACCAGGAGTGGTCCGGCGGGGCACAGGGAATGTCGGTGCCGAAGATCGTCAACCCCGGACTCGCCTGGCTTGCGCTCGCGGTGGTCGCGTACTGGTTCTGGCGGCAGGGCCCGTCCCGGTACGGCCGCGCGCTCAGGGCCATCCGAGAGGACGAGCTGGCCGCCCGTGCGATGGGCATCGACGTCGCTCGGCACCGCCTCTCCGCATTCGTCGCGGCGGGCGCGGTCGCCGGTCTGTACGGCGTGCTGTGGGCCTTCTTCGTCCGGCTGATCGCGCCCGAGGATTTCGGCTTCTCGGCCGCCATCGACGGCTTGGTCACCGCGGTGGTTGGCGGCTCGACGATGTTTCTCGGCCCGTTGCTGGGGAGCGCCTTCCTCACGATGGTCCCGGAGGTGCAGCGGGCGCTGGGCGTCGAGGCTGGCTGGATCCGACCGTTCCTGGCCAGCCTGCTGCTGCTCGTGGTGATCCTGTTCCTGCCGGGAGGGCTGGCCAGCTTCCTCCCGCACCGGCTGCGCGTGCCCACGGCGACGGGAGACGACGTGGCCAGCGATCACTCCGGCCTGCAGCCTCGCCGGCACCCCGCCAAGGGCGAGCCGGTCGCCCATCTGGTGGGCCTGGGCAAGGAGTACGGCGGCGTGCATGCTGTGCGTGACGTCGACCTGGAGATCCGCAGCGGCGAAGTGGTCGGGCTGATCGGCCCCAACGGGGCCGGCAAGACCACGCTCGTGAACATGATCAGCGGGCTCGTGCGGCCCAGCTCGGGTCGGGCCACCGTCCTGGGCGTCACGGTCGGCGACACGGCGGTGCACAAGGTGGCGGCCGCCGGCGTCAGCCGCACGTTCCAGCACTCCAAGTTGTTCGCCCGCCTCTCGGCCCTCGAGAACGTCCTGGTCGGGGGGCACCTGGTCAGCCGGCCCACGTTCCTGCGCCGGCTGCTGTGGTTGTCATCAGCACGCAGGGACGAGCAGGAGGCGCTCGAGCACGCTGCCCGCTGCCTGCGCCGGGTGGGCCTGCTCCAGCTCGCGTCGTCACGCGCGTCCGCGCTGTCGTACGGCGACCAACGGCGCCTGGAGATCGCGCGGGCGCTGGCGTCTGACCCGACGCTGCTGATCCTCGACGAGCCTGCCGCCGGTATGAACCACGTTGAGGCTGCGGCTCTGTCGAGCCTGATCAGGTCGCTCGCGGAGGACGGACTCACGATCTTGTTCATCGAGCACAACGTCCGCATGGTGCTGGAAACGTGCCACCGCATCGTGGTGCTCGACTTCGGCCAGGTCATCGCCACGGGCACGCCGGACGAGATCGCCGCCAACTCGCTCGTGGTCGAGGCCTACCTCGGCTCCGAGGAGGAGGACCCGGGCGACGACGAGGGCGGCTCGATCGCGGCCGGCACGCTCCCCGATCCCACCGGCGGCGGCGCCGGGATCAGCGGGAGGAGCTGACATGGCCGACCCGATCCTGGTGGTTGAGGACCTCAAGGTCGGCTACGGCCGGGTCGAGGCCGTCCACGGCGTCTCGTTCCGGGCCGAGCGTGGCTCGCTGGTCACGCTGGTCGGTGCGAATGGCGCCGGGAAGTCGTCGGTGATCAATGCGGTCTCCGGCATGCTCCGGCCGAAGGGTGGTCGGGTCACGTTCGATGGGCGCGACATCACTGGGGTGCCCTCCCATCGGTTGGTGAAGCAGGGGCTGGCGCAGGTGCCCGAGGGACGCCAGATCCTGGCCACCCTGACGATCGAGGAGAACCTTCAGCTCGGCGGGTGGCACGCGGGCGGCACGGCTCAACCGGTGATCGACGCGATGTACGAACGGTTCCCGGTGCTGGCCGAGCGTCGCGCCCTGCCGGCCGGCAGCCTCTCCGGCGGTGAGCAGCAGATGCTCGCGATCGCCCGCGCGCTGGTCGCCAAGCCGACGCTCCTGCTCATGGACGAGCCATCCATGGGCCTGGCGCCGAAGATTGTCGACGAGGTGTTTCGGGTGATCGAGGAGATCCGCGTGGCCGGCACCACAGTCGTCCTGGTCGAGCAGAACGCACGTCGGGCCCTGCGGGCTGCCGACCACTGCTACGTGCTCCAGACCGGCGAGATCGTGCATGCCGGTCCCGCCGCGGAGCTGCTCGCCGACGAGCGCGTCGTGCAGGCCTACCTCGGCGTGGACCCCGGTCCTCGCCGGTCGGGCCAGCCGCCCGACCTCGCACGTGACGACGAGACGACGGCTGGGTGAAGCCCAGTGCTGCTTCGCGCAGAGACGACGACCGACCAGGACGACGTCGGCCGGCTCGTGCTGTCACTGCCTGAGGTGGCGGCACTCGTAGGCCGACCAGATGGCGCGGCGTAGGTTGCCGAGGTGCCCTCTCCCGCGACGCTCACCGCGTTCGCCACCGCCAGCGTTCTCCTGGTCCTGCTGCCCGGTCCGGCGATGCTGTTCCTCGTCACGCGCGGCGTGGTCGGCGGGCGCCGGATCGGCGCGGTATCGGCGCTCGGGGTGGAGGCGGCTTCGGCGGTCTTCGTGCTCGCGACCGCAGCCGGACTGGTGGCCGTGCTCGCCGCGTCGTCGTTCGCGCTGTCCGCGATCCGGTACGTGGGCGCTGCGTACCTCATCTGGCTCGGGATCAAGACGATCATGGCCCGCAACGAGCCGCTGGTCCCGGTCGGCGGTGCCGCAGCGCGCGGCATCACCGGCTGGCGGAGCTTCCGACAGGGTTTCCTGGTGGGCATCTCGAACCCGAAGACCGCGCTGTTCTTCCTCGCGTTCTTCCCGCAGTTCGTCCGACCGGAGGCTGGCCCGGTCGTGTCCCAGGTGCTCGTGCTCGGTGTGGTGTTCGTCGTGATCGCGACCGTCCTCGACCTCACGTACGGGATCGCCGGCGGGCTCGTGCGCGACGCGCTGATCCGCAACGGCCGTGCGGTGCGCCGCAGCCGGCTGGTGGCTGGCCTCAGTTACCTCGCGCTGGGCGGCTACACGGCGGTCACCGGCCAGGGCAGCCAGGTCAAGGCTTGAGCCGATCAGTGTCGCCAACCGCTGACCGGATCCCCGTCGACGAGAGCGCCGCGCTGGAGCTGGCCCGGGCGCTGGTCCGGCTGCGGACGGTGAACGATCCCTCGACGGGCTCGTCCGAGCTGTCGGCCGCGACCCTCGTGGCGGAGACGATGCGCTCCTTCGGCTGGGAGCCGTTGATCACCGAGGTCGCGCCGGGCCGCCCCAACGTCGTGGCCGTGATCGAGGGCGGTGCCGGTGCCGGACCGACGCTCATGTTCGAGGGGCATTCGGACGTGGTCACTGAGGGCGACCCCAGCGACTGGTCCTGCGACCCGTTCGGCGCAGAGGTTCTCGACGGACGGCTCCTCGGCCGCGGCAGCGCCGACATGAAAGCGGGACTCGCGGCGATGATCTACGCAGCCCGAGCGCTCGAGCTCGAGGGTCCGTTTCCCGGCCGGCTCGTCGTCGGGGCGTTGGTCGACGAGGAAGGGCTCATGCTCGGGGCGAAGCACTTCGCCCGGACTGCGTTGGCGGCCGAGGTCGACGGCGTGATCATCGGCGAGCCGGAGGGCGGCGAGGTCTGCGCGGTCGCCAAGGGCGCCATCCGACTCCGGCTCGACCTGGTCGGCGCGATGGCCCACGGCGCCATGCCGCAGCACGGGCGCAACCCGATCGCCGCGGTCCCGGGGATCCTGGCCGGGATCGCGGAGCGCCAGACCGGGCTGCAGGAGGAACTCGGCGAGCACGAGCACCTGGGCTGGTGCTACCTGACACCGACGGTCGTGGCCGCCGGCGACCTCGACCAGATGAACGTGATCCCGGCGCGCTGCTCGATCGGCCTGGACATCCGGACCGTGCCGGGTGTCGATCATGGTGCGCTTGTCGGCGACATCGTCTCGGCCGCCCGGGTCCACGCCCGGTCTCACGAGGTGGGGCTCGATTACGAGGTGGTCGACGACCGTCCGGCGGTGGACACACCGGTCGACCACCCGGTCGTCCGCGCGCTGGTCGAGGCGCACGAGCTCGTGC
>Ga0136630_1000423_pt1 | contig 16110 bp, 26 predicted proteins | sample AntDrymUQ5682106_2_FD_105496 | JGI IMG/M metagenome (GOLD analysis project Ga0136630, IMG submission 105496) | Polar desert sand microbial communities from Dry Valleys, Antarctica - metaG UQ568 (21.06) | ecosystem: Environmental > Terrestrial > Soil > Desert | place: Antarctica: Dry Valley...
GGACGAGTTGCTGCGCCTCGGGACCCGGCTGTTCGTGGTGAGCGCAGGCGCGCCTGACTACGACCTCGCCCTGGCTGCGCAGTGGGTGCAGTTCCGCGACCGGGTCAACGGCTGACCGGCTGGACCCGGATTCGATCGACGGCCCGGAGCGTCGATCCACTTTGACGGTATCCGGCGGCCACGGGTAAGATTGGTCCTCGCGCCTGGGACTCTCCGGGCACTCGCGCGCGCGCCCCTCTCGATACACCGGGCGGCGCGGGCGGTTGACTCCAAACCTGCACGTCGCTGCCGGGTGCGGGGTGCAAGAAGCCGACACGCCCGACCTCGGGTCACAGAGTACGACTGCACCGCCAGCACGACCGCACCACCAGCCCGGTCCGAGCCACGGCTCGGTCGACCCGCACGACACGCACACGATCGGAGAACCGGTGCCAACGATCCAGCAGCTGGTCCGCAAGGGCCGCGCGGACAAGATCGTCAAGACGAAGACGCGCGCGCTCGCGGGAAGCCCCCAGCGTCGCGGCGTCTGCACGCGGGTGTACACGACCACGCCGAAGAAGCCGAACTCGGCGCTTCGCAAGGTCGCCCGCATCCGGTTCGGCAACGGCGTCGAGGTCACCGCGTACATCCCGGGCGTCGGCCACAACCTGCAGGAGCACTCCATCGTGCTCGTGCGTGGCGGTCGGGTCCGTGACCTGCCCGGCGTCCGGTACAAGGTCGTTCGAGGCACCCTCGACACCCAGGGCGTGAAGAACCGCAAGCAGGCCCGAAGCCTGTACGGCGCGAAGAAGGAGAAGAGCTGATGCCGCGCAAGGGCCCGCCAGCCAAGCGCCCGGTCGTCATCGACCCGGTCTACAACTCCCCGCTCGTCACGCAGCTCGTGAACAAGGTGCTGCTCAGCGGCAAGAAGTCCGTCGCCGAGCGCACCGTGTACGGCGCCCTCGAGGGCACGCGGACCAAGTCCGGGAACGACCCGGTCGTGACGCTCAAGCGCGCGCTGGACAACGTCAAGCCGGCGCTCGAGGTGAAGAGCCGCCGCGTCGGTGGAGCCACCTACCAGGTGCCGGTCGACGTCAAGCCCAGCCGCAGCACCACGCTGGCGCTGCGCTGGCTCGTGTCCTACTCCCGGCAGCGCCGCGAGAAGACCATGACCGAGCGGCTCACGAACGAGCTGCTCGACGCCAGCAACGGCCTCGGAGCGAGCGTCAAGCGCCGGGAGGACATGCACAAAATGGCGGAGTCGAACAAGGCCTTTGCCCACTACAGGTGGTAGGTGGCTGAGGTAGGACCGCCGAACTCATCACCTTCGTCTCTGGCTGAGGTCGGCGGTCGCGCGACGGTCGCAGCGCTGCGGACCGCGACGTGGAGCAGACGAGTACGTGGACGTACGAACGTGAGGCACCGCACGACACGAGAACGACGAGTTGAAGGAAGCGAGACCCGTGGCAACCGATCTCCGCGCACTCGACCTCGCCAAGGTCCGCAACATCGGGATCATGGCGCACATCGACGCGGGCAAGACCACGACGACCGAGCGGATCCTGTTCTACACCGGGATCAACTACAAGATCGGTGAGGTCCACGACGGCGCGGCCACGATGGACTGGATGGAGCAGGAGCAGGAGCGCGGCATCACGATCACGTCTGCCGCCACCACCTGCGAGTGGGACGGTCACACCATCAACATCATCGACACCCCAGGTCACGTCGACTTCACCGTCGAGGTGGAGCGCTCGCTGCGCGTCCTCGACGGCGCGGTCGCCGTGTTCGACGGCGTCGCCGGGGTCGAGCCGCAGTCGGAGACGGTGTGGCGGCAGGCCGATCGCTACCGGGTCCCGCGGATCTGCTTCGTGAACAAGATGGACCGCGTGGGGGCTGAGTTCCACCGCTGCGTCGAGATGATCGTCAGCCGGCTCCAGGGCGTACCGCTCGTGCTCCAGCTGCCGATCGGGGCCGAGTCGGACTTCCGCGGTGTCATCGACCTGGTCCGGATGAAGGCGCTGGTGTGGTCGGCCGAGGCCGAGAAGGGCGAGGAGTACGACGTCGTCGACATCCCGGCGACCCATGTCGACGCCGCTCGTGAGTGGCGTGACCGGTTGTTCGAGACGATCGCCGAGGCCGACGACGAGATGATGGAGCTGTATCTCGAGGGCCAGGAGCCCGACGAGAAGGCGCTCGTCGCCGCGATCCGTCGCGCCACCATCAAGAGCCTGCTCACGCCGGTCCTCACCGGCTCGGCGTTCAAGAACAAGGGCGTCCAGCCGATGCTCGACGCGGTCGTCGCCTACCTGCCGTCGCCGATCGACGTCGGCGCGATCGACGGACACCCGGTCGGCAAGGAAGACGTCGTCGTCTCCCGCGAGCCAGACGGGGACGCACCACTGTCCTCGCTCGCGTTCAAGATCGCCAGCGACCCGCACCTGGGCCGGCTCACGTACGTCCGCATCTACTCCGGCACGATGATGGTCGGCTCGCAGGTGCTCAACAGCACCAAGGGCAACAAGGAGCGCATCGGCAAGATCTACCGGATGCACGCGAACAAGCGTGAGGAGATCGAGCGCGCCGGCGCAGGTCAGATCGTGGCCGTCATGGGGCTCAAGAGCACCACGACCGGCGACACGCTGTCCGCGCCGGGCGATCCGATCATCCTCGAGTCGATGAACTTCCCGGCCCCGGTGATCTCGGTCGCCATCGAGCCGAAGAGCAAGGGCGACCAGGAAAGGCTCGGTGTCGCGATCTACCGGCTGGCCGAGGAGGACCCGACGTTCCAGGTCCGTACGGACGAGGACACCGGCCAGACCATCATCCAGGGGATGGGCGAGCTGCACCTCGACGTGCTGGTCGACCGCATGCGGCGCGAGTTCAAGGTCGAGGCGAACATCGGCAAGCCGCAGGTCGCGTACCGGGAGACGATTCGCCGCAAGGTGGAGAAGCACACCTACGTGCACAAGAAGCAGACCGGTGGGTCGGGCCAGTTCGCCAAGGTGCAGATCGACCTCGAGCCGACCGGCGGCGAGGGCGCCGGCGGCTACGAGTTCGTGAACAACGTCACCGGTGGGCGGATCCCCAAGGAGTACATCCCGTCGGTCGACGAGGGCTGCCAGGACGCGATGGAGTTCGGCGTGCTCGCCGGCTACCCGCTCGTGGACGTCAAGGTGACGCTCCAGGACGGTGCCTACCACGACGTCGACTCGTCCGAGCTCGCGTTCAAGATCGCCGGGTCCATGGCGTTCAAGGAGGCGGCCCGCAAGGCCGAGCCGGTCCTGCTCGAACCGCTCATGGCGGTCGAGGTCCGTACGCCCGACGACTACATGGGCGAGGTGATCGGCGACCTCAACTCCCGCCGCGGGCACGTCCAGTCGATGGACGAGCAGATGGGGATCCGCGTCGTCGCGGCACTGGTCCCGCTGTCGGAGATGTTCGGCTACGTGGGCGACCTGCGCAGCAAGACGCAGGGCCGGGCCAGCTACACCATGCAGTTCGACTCGTACGCCGAAGTACCCAGGAACGTCGCGGAGGAGATCGTCAAGAAGGCCCGCGGCGAGTAACGCACCACGACCAGACGACCAGAGAAGTGAAACCCGGAAGTCCCGAGGAGGACCCCAGTGGCGAAGGTGAAGTTCGAGAGGACGAAACCCCACGTCAACATCGGCACCATCGGTCACATCGACCACGGCAAGACGACGCTCACCGCAGCGATCACGAAGGTCCTGCACGATGCGCACCCCGAGCTCAACCCCTTCACCCCGTTCGACCAGATCGACAAGGCGCCGGAGGAGCGGGCCCGCGGGATCACCATCTCGATCGCGCATGTGGAGTACCAGACCGACGCTCGCCACTACGCGCACGTCGACTGCCCGGGGCACGCCGACTACATCAAGAACATGATCACCGGCGCGGCTCAGATGGACGGCGCGATCCTCGTGGTCGCGGCGACCGACGGCCCGATGCCGCAGACCAAGGAGCACGTGCTCCTGGCTCGCCAGGTCGGTGTCCCGTACATCGTGGTGGCTCTGAACAAGGCCGACATGGTTGACGACGAGGAGATCCTCGAGCTGGTCGAGCTCGAGGTACGTGAGCTGCTCAGCACCTACAACTTCCCCGGCGACGACCTGCCGGTGATCCAGGTGTCGGCGCTCAAAGCGCTCGAGGGCGACGCCGAGTGGGGCGCGAAGCTGCTCGACCTCATGAACGCGGTGGACGAGTCGATCCCGACGCCGGAGCGCGAGACCGAGAAGCCGTTCCTCATGCCCGTCGAGGACGTCTTCACGATCACCGGCCGCGGCACCGTGGTGACCGGCCGGATCGAGCGCGGCATCGTCAAGACGAACGACACCGTCGACATCATCGGCATCCGCGAGACCAAGCAGACCACGACCGTCACCGCGGTCGAGATGTTCCGCAAGATCCTCGACGAGGGTCGCGCGGGCGAGAACGTCGGGCTGCTGCTTCGCGGGACCAAGCGCGAGGACGTGGAGCGCGGCATGGTCATCGTGAAGCCGGGGACCCACACGCCTCACACCAACTTCGAGGCCCAGGTGTACATCCTGTCCAAGGACGAGGGTGGCCGGCACACGCCGTTCTTCAACAACTACCGGCCCCAGTTCTACTTCCGGACGACGGACGTCACCGGGGTGGTGACGTTGCCCGAGGGCACCGAGATGGTGATGCCGGGCGACAACACCGCGATGTCGGTCGAGCTCATCCAGCCGATCGCCATGGACGAGGGCCTTCAGTTCGCCATCCGTGAGGGTGGCCGGACCGTCGGCGCCGGCCGGGTCATCAAGATCACCAAGTAAGAACCGCACCGCTGCTCTGCTAAGGTAGTCAGGCCTTGGCGGCTGGACCCTCGAGTCACCGAGGGCCCAGCCGCTGAACCTCGCACCGGAGCTCTCCGCCCCAAGGCCCGACACGCCCGACCGCGTGTGCACCGGGACTCGGCGCGGGCGCCCAGCCCTGGACCACCATCCGCTACTCCGACCACGACGACTCCGCTGGTGCACGTGCCCTGGCGGGGGCAGTCAAAGCCAGCCACGCGCCCGATCGACGATCGCGAAGGAACCCGAGACCACCATGGCGGCACAGAAGATCCGGATCCGGCTCAAGGCCTACGACCACGAGATCATCGACAGCTCGGCGCGCAAGATCGTCGACACGGTGACGCGTACCGGCGCGAAGGTCGCTGGGCCGGTGCCGCTGCCGACCGAGAAGAACGTGTACTGCGTCATCCGCTCGCCGCACAAGTACAAGGACTCGCGCGAGCACTTCGAGATGCGGACGCACAAGCGGCTGATCGACATCCTCGACCCGACCCCGAAGACGGTGGACAGCCTCATGCGGCTCGACCTGCCGGCCGGCGTCGACATCGAGATCAAGCTCTGAGGCGGTTGAGACGATGAGCGCAACGAGCATGTCCAAGACCGGGTCCAAGGCGGCCCAGCACGCTGTCATCCGTGCCCTTCTCGGCACGAAGGTCGGCATGACGCAGGTCTGGGAGGCGAACGGCCAGATCGTGCCGGTCACCGTCATCCAGGCTGGTCCGTGCGTCGTCACCCAGATCCGCACCCCGGCGACCGACGGGTACTCCGCGATCCAGGTCGCGTACGGCGCGATCGACCCGCGGAAGACCACGAAGCCGCAGGCCGGGCACTTCGCCAAGGCCGGTGTCACGCCGCGGCGCCACGTCGCGGAGATCCGCACGGGTGACGCCGCCGAGCACACGCTCGGCCAGGAGCTCACGGTCGACGTCTTCGAGGCGGGCCAGATCGTCGACGTCGTCGGCACCAGCCGCGGCAAGGGCTTCGCCGGCGGGATGAAGCGGCACGGGTTCCACGGTCTGGGTGCCTCTCACGGCACGCACAAGAAGCACCGCTCGCCGGGCGCCATCGGCGCATGCGCGACACCTGCCCGCGTGTTCAAGGGTCAGAAGATGGCCGGGCGCATGGGCAGCGACACCGTCACCACCCAGAACCTCACGGTGCACGCGATCGACACCGAGCGCGGGCTCCTCCTGATCAAGGGTGCGGTCCCCGGCGCTACCGGCGGACTCGTCACCGTTCACACCGCAGCCAAGCGCGGCTACGTATCGAGTGGGGTCTCCAGCGAGGCCTCCACCGGGGGTGATGAGGCGTGAGCATCGACATCCGTACGCCCGCGGGCGGCACCGACGGCGGGGTCGAGCTGCCGGCCGAGATCTTCGACGTGCAGGTGAACATCCCGCTGATGCACCAGGTGGTCGTCGCGCAGCTCGCGGCTGCACGCCAGGGCACGCACTCCACCTTGACCCGTGGCGAGGTCCGCGGCGGTGGCCGCAAGCCACACCGGCAAAAGGGCACCGGCCGGGCGCGTCAGGGCTCGATCCGCGCCCCGCACTACGCCGGCGGCGGGGTCGCCCACGGCCCGACACCGCGCAGCTACGCCCAGCGGACCCCGAAGAAGATGAAGGCGGCTGCGCTGCGCGGCGCCCTCTCCGACCGCGCCCGCGAGGGTCGGGTCCACGTCGTGAGCGGTGTCGTCGACGGCGACAAGCCATCGACCCGTGGAGCGATCGCGCTGCTCGCCGGGCTCAGCTCAGGCAAGCACGTGCTCGTCGTGGTGCAGCGCGAGGACCTGCTCGCCGCGAAGAGCCTCCGCAACGTCGACCGCGTGCACACCCTGTGGCCGGACCAGCTCAACACCTACGACGTGCTGAAGAGCGATGACGTGGTGTTCACCCGCGGCGCGCTCGACGAGTTCCTCGCCGCCGTCGGCCAGAGCGTGACCGAGGTCGACGCGACGAAGCCGGCAGCGGCGGCCGGGCGAAAGCCGGCCAAGAAGTCGACGAAGAAGGCGGTCGCCCCCGAGCCGGTCAAGGCAGTCGCGGCGGCCGAGCCGGCTGACGAGGCGACCGACGGCCCGTACGGGCCGGGTTCGGCCGCGCCGCTGGCCGACGGAGCCGCCCCGGACGGCTTCTCCGTCAAGGGCAACGCGAACTCGATGAAGTTCCACACGACCGAGAGCCCGTGGTACGAGCAGACCATCGCCGAGGTGTGGTTCGCCACGGCCGAGGATGCGGAGCGGGCTGGCTTCGCCGCCCCAGCCGGGACCACCGACGAGGCCGAGGAGGACGACAAGTGAGCCGCATGGCCGCAGGCGACCCGCGCGACGTGCTGCTCGCGCCGGTGGTGTCGGAGAAGAGCTATGGCCTCCTCGACCAGAACAAGTACACGTTCCTGGTGCGCACCGACGCCAACAAGACCGAGATCAGGCTCGCGGTCGAGAAGGTGTTCGGCGTCAAGGTCACCGGCGTGAACACGCTCAACCGAGGTGGCAAGCAGCAGCGCACCCGGTACGGCTTCGGCCGCCGGGTGTCCACCAAGCGAGCCATCGTGAGCGTCAAAGAAGGCGACCGCATCGACCTGTTCGCCGGGCCTGGGTCCTAGGGCGCCGGACGGATCTGGAGACGAGCATGGGTATCCGTAAGTACAAGCCGACGACCCCGGGTCGCCGCGGCTCGAGCGTGGCCGACTTCGTCGAGATCACGCGCTCGACGCCGGAGCGATCGCTGGTGCGCCCGCTGCCGAGGAAGGGCGGGCGGAACAACACCGGCCGCATCACCACCCGGCACCAAGGTGGTGGGCACAAGCGCGCGTACCGCATCATCGACTTCCGTCGCCACGACAAGGACGGCGTGCCGGCCCGAGTCGCGCACATCGAGTACGACCCGAACCGCACGGCGCGGATCGCGCTGCTGCACTACGCCGACGGCGAGAAGCGCTACATCGTCGCGCCGAACCGGCTCAAGCAGGGCGACCGGATCGAGAACGGCCCGGGCGCTGACATCAAGCCGGGCAACTGCATGCCGATGCGCAACATCCCGGTCGGCACGGTCATCCACGCGATCGAGCTCCGCCCCGGCGGCGGTGCGAAGATCGCTCGATCCGCCGGTGCGAGTGTCCAGCTCGTGGCCAAGGACGGACCCAACGCCCAGCTGCGGATGCCATCGGGCGAGATCCGCAACGTCGACCTCCGCTGCCGCGCCACGATCGGCGAGGTCGGCAACGCCGAGCAGTCGAACATCAACTGGGGCAAGGCCGGTCGCATGCGCTGGAAGGGCAAGCGACCGACCGTCCGCGGTGTCGCGATGAACCCGATCGACCACCCGCACGGTGGCGGTGAGGGCAAGACCTCCGGCGGTCGCCACCCGGTGAGCCCGTGGGGCCAGCCAGAGGGTCGGACCCGCAGGGCGAACAAGGAGAGCGACCGGATGATCGTGCGACGGCGCAAGACCGGGAAGAAGAGATAGGTGCACGTGGTGACGAGCAAGCGGAGTGGTCGACGAGCGGAGCGAGTCGCCCGCGGAGCGATTGAGGATCGAAGTGCGCCCCTGATTGGAGTCCGGCGATGCCACGCAGCCTGAAGAAGGGCCCGTTCGTGGACCACCACCTGATCGCGAAAGTGGATGTCCAGAACGACCGCGGCACGAAGAACGTGATCAAGACCTGGTCGCGCCGCTCGATGATCGTGCCGGCCATGCTCGGCCACACGATCGCCGTGCACGACGGCCGCAAGCACGTGCCGGTCTTCGTCAGCGAGTCGATGGTGGGTCACAAGCTCGGCGAGTTCGCGCCGACGCGGACCTTCCGCGGCCACGAGAAGGACGACCGGCGCGCCCGCCGGCGTTAGGTGCAGTGCGCCCATGAGTAGGTCGATGAGGAGTAAGGGACAGTGATGGAAGCCAACGGATCGGCGCTGGCGGGCCAGGCCGTGGCCCGGGCGCGCTACGTCCGCACGTCTGCGAGCAAGGCCCGGCGCGTCGTCGACCTCATCCGCGGGATGCGCACGGAAGAGGCCGAGGCAGTGCTTCGGTTCGCTCCGCAGGCTGCGAGCGAGCCCGTCCGCAAGGTCCTGATGTCGGCGGTGGCGAACGCCCAGCACAACGAGGACCTCGACCGGGGTTCGCTCTGGGTGAGCGAGGCATACGTCGACGAGGGACCCAGCGCCAAACGGATCCGGCCCCGCGCGCAAGGTCGGGCCTACCGGGTCCTGAACCGCACCTGCCACATCACCGTGGTGGTCACCGAGCGTGACGTCCCGGCCGCCCCGGCGAAGAAGACCACCAAGACGTCCACGGCGAAGAAGACCACGGCGAAGAAGACCACGAGCACGTCCACACAGAAGAGCACACCGGCCAAGCGTGTTGCGGCCCGGTTGAGCGCTCGCGCGAGAGGAGGGACCCGATAGTGGGCCAGAAGGTCAACCCGCACGGGTTCCGGTTGGGGATCACCACCGACTTCAAGAGCCGGTGGTACGCGGACAAGCTCTACAAGGACTACGTGGGCGAGGACGTCGCGATCCGACGTCTCATGTCCAAGGGTCTCGAGCGAGCCGGCATCTCCAAGGTCGAGATCGAGCGCACGCGCGAGCGGGTCCGGGTGGACATCCACACGGCGCGCCCGGGCATCGTGATCGGCCGCAAGGGTGCCGAGGCCGACCGGATCCGCAGCGATCTGGAGACTCTCACCGGCAAGCAGGTGCAGCTCAACATCCTCGAGGTCAAGGACCCCGAGATCGACGCTCAACTGGTCGCCCAGGGGGTCGCCGAGCAGCTCACCAGCCGCGTGGCGTTCCGTCGGGCGATGCGCAAGTCGATCCAGACCGCGATGCGCTCCGGCGCGAAGGGCATCCGGGTCCAGTGCTCCGGACGCCTCGGCGGTGCCGAGATGTCGCGGTCGGAGTTCTACCGCGAGGGTCGGGTCCCGCTGCACACGCTGCGGGCCGACATCGACTACGGCTTCTACGAGGCGCGGACGACCTTCGGTCGCATCGGTGTCAAGGTCTGGATCTACAAGGGCGACGTGTCCGGCTCCCGGGCCGAGCGCGAGGCGCAGCAGGCGGCCGCCCGGGCCCAGGCTGCGCGGGCCCGTGGTGACCGCGGTCGCGTTGCCCGGCCGGAGCGACGTCCAACCGGCACGGCACCGGCTGGCACGGCACCGGCTGGCACAGCACCGGCTGGCACAGCGCCGGCTGGCACAGGCCGACCCGACGTACCGCCGGCTGCCGCATCCGGGTCGAACGAATCCCCGGCAAAGACCGCCGCACCGGCCGAGGCCGAGCCGCCGCCGGCCACGCAGGAGGGCTGAGACGATGCTCATTCCCCGCAGGGTCAAGCACCGCAAGCAGCACCACCCGAATCGTCGCGGCCAGGCCAAGGGCGGGACGTCGCTCGCCTTCGGCGAGTTCGGCATCCAGGCCCTCGAGCCGCACTACGTCACGAACCGGCAGATCGAGTCGGCGCGAATCGCAGCGACCCGCTACATCCGTCGCGGCGGCAAGGTCTGGATCAACATCTACCCGGACCGGCCGTTGACGAAGAAGCCGGCCGAGACCCGCATGGGTTCGGGCAAGGGCTCGACGGAGTGGTGGATCGCGAACGTGAAACCCGGTCGCGTCATGTTCGAGCTGTCCGGAGTACCGGAGTCGGTCGCTCGCGAGGCGCTGCGCCGCGCGATGCACAAGCTGCCGATGAAGTGCAAGTTCGTGATGCGTGAGGAGGCGTGATGGCAGTCGGGACAGGGGTCGGAGATCTGCGCGAGCTCGCTGACGACGATCTCGCCACCAAGCTCGCCGAGGCGAAGGAGGAGCTGTTCAACCTGCGCTTCCAGGCCGCGACCGGACAGCTCGAGAGCCATGGTCGGCTGCGGGCCGTCCGTCGCGACATCGCGCGCGTCTACACGATCATGCGCGAGCGCGAACTGGGCATCGTCCACGTTCAGGACGCCGGTGATGTGGCATGACCGAGACCACGAGTGAGACGAGTGAGACCAGTGAGAAGGATGGCATGAGCACCGCCACGTCAGAGGTAGCGCGCGGGTTCCGCAAGACCCGCGAGGGCCTCGTCGTCAGCGACAAGATGGACAAGACCGTCGTCGTCGCCGTCGAGGACCGCGTCATGCACCCGCTGTACGGCAAGGTCATCCGCCGCACCAGCAAGTACAAGGCGCACGACGAGCAGAACGCATGCGGGATCGGCGACCGCGTCCTGCTCATGGAGACCCGTCCGCTGTCTGCGACCAAGCGCTGGCGCGTGGTCGAGATCGTCGAGAAGGCCAAGTAGGAGTCTGTTGTGATCCAGCAGGAGTCACGCCTGCGCGTGGCCGACAACACCGGTGCCAAGGAAATCTTGTGCATCCGGGTGCTCGGTGGCTCGGGACGGCGCTACGCCGGCATCGGCGACATCATCGTCGCGACCGTCAAGGACGCGATTCCCGGCGGCAACGTCAAGAAGGGCGAGGTGGTCAAAGCCGTCATCGTCCGGACGACGAAGTCGCGCCGGCGCGCCGACGGCTCGTACATCCGCTTCGACGAGAACGCCGCCGTAATCATCCGTGACGGCGGCGACCCGCGCGGCACCCGCATCTTCGGCCCGGTGGGCCGCGAGCTGCGGGAGAAGCGGTTCATGCGGATCATCTCGCTCGCCCCGGAGGTGTTGTGACCCATGAGTGAGCGCAGCGAGCGAATCAATGAATCGAGGGCGCCCATGAGTGAGCGCAGCGAGCGAATCAATGAATACAGGGCGTCTCTGCACGCCCGAGCGAAGCGAGGTCGTGAGCTATGCATGTGAAGAAGGGCGACACCGTGCTCGTCCTGTCCGGCAAGGACAAGGGTGTCAAGGGCAAGATCATTGCTTCGTTTCCCGAGAAGCAGCGCGTGATCGTCGAGGGGGTCAACCGCATCACCAAGCACACGAAGATCGGGCGGACCAACCGCGGCGCGACCACGGGCGGCATCGTCACCCAGGAGGCGCCGATCCACGTGAGCAACGTGATGCTCATCGAGCCCGACGGCGACAAGCCCACCCGGATCGGCTACCGCCGCGACCCGGTCGAGAAGCGTCGGGGTGACGGGACGACGTACGACGGATTGCGCAGCGTCCGGGTGTCCAAGCGCAGCGGCAAGGACGTGTGAGGAGCAGCATGAGTACCACGACCGAGCGCGCGGACACCGCGCCGCGCCTGCAGACTCGCTACCGCGAGGAGATCGTCGCGGAGCTGCGGGACGAGTTCACCTACGGCAACGTCATGCAGGTGCCACGGTTGACGAAGATCGTCGTCAACATGGGCGTCGGAGACGCCGCGCGCGACTCCAAGCTGATCGAGGGTGCCGTGCGCGACCTCGCCACCATCACCGGGCAGAAACCGACGGTGACCAAGGCGCGCAAGTCCATCGCGCAGTTCAAGCTCCGCGAGGGCCAGCCGATCGGTGCTCACACCACGCTTCGGGGGGCCCGGATGTGGGAGTTCCTCGACCGTCTCCTGACGATCGCCCTCCCCCGTATCCGCGACTTCCGTGGCCTCGCGCCGACGCAGTTCGACGGCAACGGCAACTACACGTTCGGCCTCAACGAGCAGTCGATGTTCCACGAGATCGACCAGGACCGGATCGACCGGGTGCGCGGCATGGACATCACGGTGGTCACGACCGCCAAGACCGACGACGAGGGGCGGGCACTGCTCCGCCGCCTCGGCTTCCCCTTCAAGGAGTCCTGACGTGGCGAAGACCGCTCTGGTCAACAAGGCCAGGAAGACGCCCAAGTTCAAAGTCCGTGGCTACACCCGCTGCCAGCGCTGCGGGCGCCCGCACTCGGTGTACCGGAAGTTCGGGCTGTGTCGCATCTGCATCCGCGAGATGGCGCATCGCGGCGAGCTGCCTGGCATCACGAAGAGCAGTTGGTAGCCGTGCACTCGTTCGGGCGCGACTGCACGGACCGCACCACCCAAACCGCAACACGACGTCGTAGGTCCAGGCCCTCGGGCCCGGAAACCACGACGAGAGAGGCCGGCCGGCCATGACCATGTCAGACCCCATCGCGGACATGCTGACGCGTCTTCGGAACGCGAACACCGCGTACCACGACGCTGTCGCGATGCCGCACAGCAAGGTCAAGACCCACGTCGCCGAGATCCTCCAGCAGGAGGGCTTCATCGCCGGCTGGAACGTGGCCGACGCCGAGAGCGGTGTCGGGAAGACGTTGACCCTCGACCTCAAGTACGGCCCGAACCGTGAGCGGTCGATCGCCGGCATCCGGCGCATCTCGAAGCCGGGCCTTCGGGTCTACTGCAAGTCCACCAACCTTCCCAAGGTGCTCGGCGGGCTCGGTGTCGCGATCATCTCGACGTCGACCGGGCTGCTCACCGACCGGCAGGCCGGCAAGCGCGGGGTAGGTGGGGAAGTCCTCGCCTTCGTCTGGTGACCTGAGGCACGAGAGGAGAACGACATGTCGCGCATCGGCCGAATGCCGATCCCGGTGCCCTCGGGTGTCGAGATCGAGATCGACGGCTCCGACGTACGGGTGAAGGGCCCCAGAGGGGACCTGCGCCACACGCTCGCCGAGCCCATCGTCGCGGAGCGGCTCGACGACGGCCAGGTCCAGGTGACCCGACCGGACGACGAGAATCGCTCGCGGGCGCTGCACGGGCTCTCGCGCACCCTCGTGGCGAACATGGTCACCGGTGTCACCGAGGGTTACACGAAGACCCTCGAGATCGTGGGGGTCGGCTATCGCGTGCAGGCACGCGGATCCAATCTGTAGTTCGCGCTCGGGTTCAGCCACCCCATCCACGTCACACCGCCGGACGGCATCACCTTCACGGTCGAGACGCAGACCCGTTTCACGGTCAGCGGCATCGACAAGCAGCAGGTGGGGGAGACCGCAGCGAAGATCCGCAAGCTTCGCAAGCCCGACCCGTACAAGGGCAAGGGCGTGCGGTACCAGGGCGAGCACATCCGCCGCAAGGTCGGAAAGGCTGGGAAGTAGGCATGGCACTCACGCCGAACAAGCGCGTACCAGGCAAGACGGCGGCCCGATCGCGCCGTCACATCCGGGTGCGCAAGAAGGTTTCCGGGTCGGCCGCGAGGCCGCGCCTGGTCGTGACCCGTTCCAGCCGGCATGTCTTCGTGCAGGTGGTCGACGACTACGCCGGTCACACGCTGGCGTCGGCCTCCACCATGGAGACCGACCTGCGGGGGTCGGACTCGGACAAGACGGCCAAGGCACGGGAGGTCGGTCGACTGGTCGCCACCCGGGCCAAGGACGCCGGGGTCGAGACGGTCGTCTTCGACCGTGGCGGCAACCGCTACCACGGCCGGATCGCGGCCCTCGCCGAGGGCGCCCGCGAAGGCGGACTCGCGTTCTGATGACGGCACGCACGGCAACCCCACAGCACGCGACGAGTGACACAACGAATGACACAAGGAAGTAGGGCCACTTCGATGGCAGGACCGCAGCGCCGCGGCGGCGGCACCGGCACCGGCACCGGCGGTGGCGAACGACGCGACCGCCGGGACGGGCGCCGGGGCGACGCCCAGGCGGAGAAGAGCACGTACATCGAGCGGGTCGTGAAGATCAACCGCGTCGCGAAGGTCGTCAAGGGTGGCCGGCGCTTCAGCTTCACGGCACTGGTCGTGGTCGGGGACGGCGACGGCATGCTCGGCGTCGGCTACGGCAAGGCCAAGGAGGTGCCGGCGGCGATCGCCAAGGGCGTCGAGGAGGCCAAGAAGAGCTTCTTCCGGGTGCCCCGCATCCAGGGCACCATCCCGCACCCGATCACGGGCGAGAAGGCGGCCGGCGTGGTGCTGCTGCGTCCGGCCAGCCCCGGCACCGGCGTCATCGCCGGTGGTCCGGTGCGGGCGGTGCTCGAGTGCGCCGGCATCCATGACGTTCTGAGCAAGTCGCTGGGATCGGACAACCCCATCAACATCGTGCACGCCACCGTCGCAGCGCTTCGCGGATTGCAGCGCCCAGAGGAGGTAGCCGCACGACGCGGTCTGCCGATCGAGGACGTCGCGCCCGCGGCTCTGCTGCGTGCCCAGGCCGGGACGGGGCGCTGACATGGGACGGCTCAAGGTCATCCAGCAGCGGTCCGGAATCGGTTCCAAGTTCAACCAGCGGGAGACGCTGCGCACGCTCGGGCTCAAACGACTCGGCGACGTCGTCGTCAAGGAGGATCGGCCCGAGATCCGCGGCATGGTGGCGACGGTCGCGCACCTCGTCACCGTCGAGGAGGTCGACTGACATGACCATCAAGGTCCATCACCTGCGCCCGGCGCCAGGGGCGAAAAAGGCCAAGACCCGCGTGGGTCGAGGCGAGGCGTCCAAGGGCAAGACAGCAGGCCGAGGCACCAAGGGCACCGGGGCTCGCGGCCAGGTGTCGCCTGGCTTCGAGGGCGGGCAGATGCCGCTGCACATGCGGCTGCCCAAGCTCCGGGGTTTCAAGAACCCCGCGAAGACCGAGTTCCAGGTGGTCAACCTCGACCGCCTGACGTCGCTCTACCCCGACGGTGGCGAGATCGGCGTCGAGGACCTCGTCGCCAAGGGCGCTGTGCGCCCGAAGCAGCTCGTCAAGGTGCTCGGCAGCGGTGAGATCGGCGTCGCCGTCCAGATCACCGCCGACGCGTTCTCGGGGTCCGCCCGGGAGAAGATCGAGGCCGCCGGCGGGAGCGTCGCCACTCGCTAGCCGGGGCGCCGGCACCAGCGCGCGTCGCTCGGCACCCCCTCGTCGCCGGATCCGCCTCCAGCGGACCGGCTGTTACAGTCCCACTACCCGATCCGAGACCCCTCGTCGGCCTGTCCCGTTCTGAGCCGCCGAGGTGGCCGCAGGAGGTTACGTGCTCTCCGCGTTCGTGCACGCCTTCCGTACGCCCGACCTGCGGCGCAAGATCTTCTTCACCCTCGGCGTCCTCGCGGTCTTCCGGCTCGGCTCGGTGGTACCAGCACCCGGCGTGAACGCCACCGCCGTCCAGCAGTGCCTGGCCGACGTCCAGGACAACCAGCTCTACGGCCTGATCAACCTGTTTTCCGGTGGGGCGTTGCTGCAGCTCGCCATCTTCGCGCTCGGGATCATGCCCTACATCACGGCGAGCATCATCATCCAGCTCCTCACCGTGGTGATCCCGCGGCTCGAGGCGCTGAAGAAGGAAGGCCAGGCCGGCCAGCCGAAGATCACGCAGTACACGCGCTACCTCACCATCGGCCTGGCGATCCTGCAGTCGACGACCATCATCGCGCTGGCCCGGACCCGCGGTCGGCTCATCCAGGGTTGCGATCTCGACCTGCTTCGCGACACCTCGGCC
>Ga0136630_1000427_pt1 | contig 16078 bp, 12 predicted proteins | sample AntDrymUQ5682106_2_FD_105496 | JGI IMG/M metagenome (GOLD analysis project Ga0136630, IMG submission 105496) | Polar desert sand microbial communities from Dry Valleys, Antarctica - metaG UQ568 (21.06) | ecosystem: Environmental > Terrestrial > Soil > Desert | place: Antarctica: Dry Valley...
CGGTCGCGCGGCGGCGCTCGATGCCGAGATCGTCCGAGGTCCGCACCGCAACCCGCCCCACGGTCCCGGCGGGCCGGCACATCGCGAGTTCTGGCTACGTGATCCCGATGGCTACCTCGTTGTCCTCGCCACCCACGACGGCGAGTCTCCGTGGCCGGACCCACGGATCGCGTCCGAGTAGGCCCCGCCGGTCAGTGCCGCTCCGGACGAGATGCGCTCACCTTCTCGGACCCTCGCCTCAGTGTCGCTTTCGCGTGGATGCGAGCGTGTCCGAGACCGACCGGCAGACGCCCGCTCGGGACGAGCAGCAGGAGCGTGACGCGGCTCGACGCAGTAGATGCGGTGCATAGGCACGACGTCGGCGCGCGTGAGGTCCGGGAAGGACGGAGCTCGCACCCCGTCGCTCTCGCAATCCGTGGATCCGATAACGGCTCTGGAGCGGGCTCCGCCGTACGGGCACGGAGGCAGATCGCCCCTCGAGCGATGTCCCCAACCATGTCCCCGACCCGCCAGATCTGACCCCACCGAACCCGACCGAGCCAGACCTAGATCGCCCAAACCGCCTGCAAAATCAAGTGTTTGGGTGCCATCATAATCCGCGTGTCGGGGGTTCGAGTCCCTCCTACGGCACTGGAAAGCAGCTCATCAAGGGGGGCTAACCGCACCATCATCCGCGGGCTGGCCCCCTGGGCGGGGGTAGGCGGCGATGGGAGGCTGCGCCCATGACCGCAGACGCCCGCAACAGGCTCATCCGCCTTCAGACCGAGCGTCTCGACGCGGCCGAGGCCGGGGTGACGCTGGACTCCTACCTCGCACGTCTCGAGCACGCGATCGACGAGGCGCGCCACGACTACGTCGTCGCCGCCGTCACGGAGATCGCCGCACTGCGCACCGAGATGAGCCTGCCGCTGCCCGCCGACGGCTCGCTCGCAGCCTGAGCATCCGCCGCGGCCCGCCACGGGCCGCTCGGGGCCGTGGCAACCCTGACCCGCGTCTGGCGTAGCCTGCGATCAAGGATGCGCACAGATCGACCGCAGCGACAATGGACGTAAGGCGCGTCGCGCAAGGAGCGGGTGCGACGTTCGGCCTCGTCGGTGCGGCGGTCATCACGCGCCGCGCGTGGCGTTCGCCGGCGATGTCGCTCGTGCGCATGACCGGCACGACGATCAGCACGCCGGACGCCGCCGGCTGGGTGACCGACTTCCTCAACGCCGCCTACTACGCGCGCCAAGCCGAGCTGCGCGATGTCGAGGATCTGCGCATCGCAACCGCGATCCTGACCACGCGCTGGCACCGCAAGGGCCATCATCGGCTGCACGCGCACGACGTCATCGCGTTCAACCGCGGGTTCTTTCGCGAACGCATGAGCGACACCGTCCACTCGCCGCGCGGCACGCTGACCCGCGAGCAGCTCTTCACCGGCGTGCGGCGCCTGCTCGGCCCGTGGTTCGAGGAGGCCTACCACGACGACGCGCGGCGCGCGTACGGGATCTCGTTCGAGGACGACGACGACCGCGCTTCCTACCGGCCCGAGTTCCGCCTGCGCCACGCCAAGCTCGGCGAGCCGACGCCGCCGCAAAACGCGCTCGGCGAGCAGGTCTGGCACACGTATGACCCGGTGCCCGTGCCGTCGGCCGAGCGGGTCATCGCGGCGCTCAGCCGTCCCGAGACGTGGCCCGACTACGCCAGCGACCTCGGTCGCTTCACGCCCGTGCGATCGGGTGGCCTGCCCGGTCAGGCCTTCGAGATCGAGATCGTCACGCCGTTGACGCCACGCACGCCGACCGTCCTGCGCGGCTACGTCAGCGCCTCGCGCGTCGTCGGATTGGACGACGGTGACCCGATCGGCCCGTACGCCGACGAGCTCAACGAGCTGATGACGCGCGCTGGGCGCGACGAGCCGCCGCCCTTCCCGCCCGACTGCACGCCGCGGCTGGCGATCGAGCTGACCACACACGAGGGCCACTTCATGGGCCGCGGCAGAAACCGTCTGCTGCTGTTCGAGCGCGACGGCCAGGCCTACCTGCGCGCCGCCGGCACCTGGGATGAGATGCCGATCACGCTCGAGACCGCCTACCGCACGACGGGCCGCTACGCGCAGCAGGCATTCTGGGGCGACGAGCAGCCCAACTCGAGCATGCTGCACCAGATCGCGCTGCGCGCATGACCGCCCGTCCGGACGCTGTCGTGATCGGCTCGGGCCCCAACGGGCTCGTCGCGGCGATCACGCTCGCGCGCGCCGGGCGCTCGGTGCTCGTGCTCGAGGCCAACCCGGCGCTGGGCGGCTCTGTGGCGACGGCGCAGCTGACCCTGCCGGGCTTTCACCACGACGTCTTCTCGGCGGTGCATCCGGCCGCCGCCGCCTCGCCGGTGTTCGCCGAGCTGCCGCTGGCGCGCCACGGGCTGAACTGGATCCAGCCCGAGCTGGCGATGGCCCACCCCCTGCCGGGCGGCAAGGCCGCCGTCCTGTCCCAGGACATCGGGCGTACCGTCGCGAGCCTCGACGCGCTGGCCGACGGCGACGGCAGGCGCTGGCAGGCGCTCGTCGATCCCTACCTGCGCAACTTCGACGCCGTGCGCGCGACGATGCTGGCCGGCTTTCCGCCGATCGGCGGGCCGGCCAAGCTGGCGCTCGGGCTGAAGTACGACGGCATGCTGGACTTCGTCCGGCTGCTGCTGATGTCGGCCAAGACGCTCGCCGGGGAGCGCTTCCGCGGCGCGGGCGAGGCGTGGCTGTACGGATCGGCGCTGCACGGCGATGCGCCGATCGACGCCGCCGGCAGCGCGATCTCCGGCATGTACCTCAACCTGCTCGGTCACACGGTGGGCTGGCCGAGCCCGGAGGGCGGCGCCGGCCGGCTCACCGACGCTCTCGTCGGCCACCTGCGCGAGCTCGGTGGGGAGACACGGGCGGCGGTGCGCGCCGTGCGGGTGCTCAGCCGCAGCGGGCGCGTCACCGGCGTCGAGCTCGAGGGCGGCGACCGGCTGGAGACGAAGATCGTGATCGCCGCGACGACGCCGCACGGCCTGCTTGCGCTGGCCGGCGACGCGCTCGGCGACCGCTACGCGCGCATGGCGACGCGCTTTCGCTACGGGCCGCACACCTTCAAGGTCGACTGGGCGCTGGACGGGCAGATCCCGTGGGAGAGCGCGGACGCCCGCGTGGCCGGCACCGTCCACGTCGGCGGCCCGCCCGCGGAGATGCGCCGCGCGCTCGCCGAGGTCGCGGCGGGGCGCCTGCCCGAGCATCCGTTCCTGCTCTCCGGCCAGCAGACGATCGCCGACCCGACCCGGGCGCCGGCCGGCAAGCACACCGCGTGGGCGTACACGCACACGCCGGCGGGCATCGAATGGAGCAGCGAGCGCGAGTCCTTCGCCGATGCCGTGGAGCGTCAGATCGAGCGCTTTGCGCCCGGCTTCCGCGATCTGATCCTCGCGCGCCACGTGATGGCCCCGCCGGACCTCGAGCGGCGCAACGCGAACCTCGTCGGCGGCGACGTCGGCGGCGGCAGCTACGACCTAGACCAGCTGATCTTCCGGCCGCTGCCGTCCCTCAACCCCTACTCGACTCCAATCCGTGGGCTCTACATCGGCAGTGCCTCGACGTTTCCGGGGGGCGCCGTACACGGTGTGCCGGGTCACGCCGCCGCGTCTGCCGCGCTGCGTGCAGCGCGGATGCCGGCCCTGCCACGGGCGCTGGCGCGCCGCCGGCTGACGACCGGCGCCGCCTAGGCTCTACACGGATGGCGGACGATCCTGAGTGGTTTGAGCAGATCCTCGACCTGCAGCTCGAGCAGAACCCCGAGCTGCTGGCCGAGCTGTACCGCCAGGGAGTCGATGACGACACGCCGCTGCGGCTGGAGTTCTTCTACCTCGCAGCGGGCGAGCCCGAGGCCCGCACTCTGGCGGCGTTCCTGCACCAAGAGACCGACTACGACGTGCGGGCGTTCGAGCGCCGAGAGCAAATGGACCACAACAGCCCTTGGCTGGTGGTCGGACTGACCCAGCCGACGCTCGTCTCGCTGGATCTGCTGCACGATTGGGCGCAATGGATGGTGGCCGCGGGCGTCGAGCACGGCCCGTGCGCCTTCGACGGATGGAGCGCGCAGGCTCCCCAGGAGTGACGGCACGCAATCGTGCGTTCTGACGACGCCGTCATCGGCCACGAGCTAATACAGCACCATTATTGTGAGCGCCCATGAGCGACCCGGTGAAGATCGCGGTCGTCGGCGGCGGCTACGGGGCCAAGGTCCCGCTGCCCGTCTACGGCGAGCTGGATGAGTTCGAGCCCGTCGCGGTGTGGTCTCGGCGCGGCGAGCGCGCGCGCGAGCTCGCCGAGCAGGCCGGCGCGCAGCTCGGTACCGACGAGATCGAGGAGCTGTTGCGGGTACCCGGTCTCGAGGCCGTCCACGTGGCGACGCCGGTGTCGTTGCACGCGCAGACGGCGATCGCGGCCGCGCGCCACGGGCTGCACGTGCTGTGTGAGAAGCCGCTCGGATTGGACCTCGGGCAGACGCGCGAGATCGTGGCTGCGATCGAGGAGGCGGGCGTCGTCGGCGCGGTCAACTACGGCCGCCGCTTCCAGGACGCGCGCGAGCGGCTGCTGGAGTGCGTGCGCGAGGTCGTCGGCCAACTACGGATGGTCTCGATCTCGCTCGTCCACGACGACCACGCCGAGCCGGGCTCGCGCCCGTTCACCTGGGTTCAGGACGCCGCGATGGGCGGTGGGCGACTGCAGGGCTACGGCGTCCACGACCTCGACCTCGTGCTCGAGGCCTTCGGCGAGGTCGAGGCCGTCGCCGCGGCAACGGAGGTCGGGATCTCCGAGCGCGCGGACCCCGACGGCACGCCGCAGCAGGTCACGGCCGAGGACGCCTACGCGATCCTGCTGCGCTTCAGCGGCGGCGGGCTGGGACAAGTCAGCCTGACGGCGACGGCGCGCCACAAGCGCGGCGACAGGATCGAGATCTACGGCTCGCAGGGCAGCGTGCGGCTCGACGAGGACCGGCGCCTGTGGTGGGGCCGCGCGGGCGAGGAGCTGCGCAGCGAGGGTCCGCTGCAGGCAAGCTCGAAGGATGCCTTCAAGCGCGTCGCACGCAACTTCGCGGCCGCCATCCGCGATGGTGCGCCGCCGGATCCGCCGCTGGCGGAGGGCCTGCGCGTGCAGGCCCTCTACGACGCGGTCCAAGCCGCTGCTGCGGAGCGCCGCTGGGTCGAGCCCGAGCCAACCGCTTGACCGCCCGGCGCCTCTACATCGTGCGTCACGGGCAGACGGAGAGCTCGGCACGCAAGGCGTATTCCGGGCGCTCGGACGTCGCGCTGACGCAGACCGGCCATGAGCAGGCGCGCCGTGCCGGCGAGCGCCTCGCCGCAGCGGGGATCGACGCCGTCCTCAGCAGCCCGCTCAGCCGCGCACGCGACACCGCGCAGGCGATCGCCGAGGCGACCGGCGCGCCGCTGACGGTGGACGAGCGCCTGACCGAGATCGACTACGGCGAGTTCGAGGGACTGGACCGCGCGCAGGCGCTCGAAGCGTTCGGGTCGGCCTTCCAGGCCTGGCGCGACGACCCCTTCGGGTCGCCCGTCCCGGGGATGGAAACGCTCGACGACGCGCTGGCCCGCGCCCGCGCCGCGATCGCCGATGCGCTGGCCGCGACGCGACGCCCCGTGATCGTCGGCCACCAGGGCATCCTGCGGATCGTGCTGATCGCCCTCGGCGAGCTCGAGCCCGACGACTACTTCGGCATGCGCCTGCAGGAAGCCGAGCCGATCGCGGTACCGGAGCCGGTCCTCGCGGACCCGTAGCGATCGAGCCCATCGGTGACGAGGGTGCGATCAGCGCAGCCTGCGGCGGACCTGCACCGCCGGCAGCGTTCGACCCGAGCGGAACGTCGCCTTTGCGCGCACGCGCAGCACGACGCTTGGCTGTGCGTTGAGCAGGCGCAGGCCGGCGCTCGTCACCCTGAACGTAACGTACCGCCTGCCCGCCTTACTGAAGGTCATCGTGCGTCTCGGCGCGACGGCCAGTGCGCGCCTGAAGCGGCGCTCCACCAGCGCTGACAGGCGCACGCTTCCGGGCTCGGACATCGTGACGGCGATCCGAAAGCGCTTCCTGCGCCGCACCGTGGCCATGCGCGGCACCTTGCCGCTGAGCTTGAGCGAGGCCCACTTGTGGTCGAGCAGCCCGTGCGCGTTGAGCACGTCGCGCAGGATCTGCTCGTGGACGCCGCCGTACAGTGCGCGGTCGTTGACGATCAGGGCGATCGAGCCGTCGACGAAGTCCGCCGTCTTGGTCAGCGAGTAGTGCGACTGCACCACGAGACGGTCGGCGGTGGGACCACCGATCAGGCCGCGGATGCGCCACAGCGCGCCCGACCACGCGGTGCCGGCGCAGTGCGGCTCGGTGTCGCACTTCGTTCCCGGGCCGCCCTCGCGGGCGGTGAAGTTCGTGTCGGTGCGCGTCAGGCACTGCACGGGCGCTGGGTCCTCGTTGTCGATCGCGTCCCACTCGGCCACGCAGGGGTTGAAGGTGGCGTTCGGCGCGCGCTGTGCATCGAGCGCCGCCTGCAGGTAGTCGCTGAAGCCCTCGCCCATCGCCGCGCCCTGCGGCGATTCGCCGAAGTCCCGCACCTGCGCGTCCTGGACGGCGTGACCGTACTCGTGCACGATCACATCGCCGTCCTCGCCATCGTCGACGCCGCCCGTCCCGAGCGTGATCGACTTGTCGTCCGTGTCGTAGTAGGCGTCGTCGTCCGGCGTTCCGTTCGCCAGCATCTGCATCGGACGGTCGAGCAGGCCCGTGAAGCCCAGGCTCTCCAGGTAGGCGCGCGCTCGGTCCACGTGCACGTAGGCCATCAGCGCCTCGAAGTCGTCGTTGGCGCGCGTGACCGCGCTGAAGTCGGCGTTGGATTTGCACACCTCGCCCGAGGGCAGCGTCGCATGGACCCAGCGGCCCTTCAGGCAGCGCGTGCCGGCGATGAGCCGCTCGAGCTTGACGGGCGTGCGCAGCGACGTCAGCAGCGCGCTGTCGTCGTCATCGTCGTCGGCCAGCCCGGCGCGCGAGCCGCGCGCCACGACCGCGTTGGGCATGAAGACCGCTGCCTTGCCCGTTGCGCGCTTGAGCCGGTCGCGGACGCGCACGATCGCCGCGGAGCGAGCATCGACGAGCACCTCATAGGAGGCCAGCGGGCGTCCCGACGCCAGCAGGACGCGCCACACCAGCCGCCCGCGGCCGTTGGCGGGCAGGATCGCGCGCCCCGCTCGTGGCGCGGCGCGCAGCGCGGCGGCGCGTGTCGCCTTGCGCGCCGCGGCGATCGCCGCGGACCGCTGCACGGTCGCCCTGCCTGGTAGTCGCAGCCCGCGCCGCGAGCGGTCGAGCGTGAGATCGGCGTCGCCGCCCGGCGCGTTGGTGACGACGACCTCGCCGCCCAGCACCGGCACCCCGCCGACGCGCTGCTGATAGCGCTTGAAGGTCGTCCCGAGGCTGGTCGTCGAATCGCTGCGCGCAAGCTGCCCGCGGGGAGCTTGCGCCGCGTGGGCGCCGCTCGCGAGCACGACCCCGACCACGAGCGCAAGCGCAAGCGCAAGCGAGGAGCGTTTCATCACTCAACCATCCCAGAAGGCGGCGCGCTGTGCCGCAATGCGCTGGCTCGGGCAACGGTTGGCGCCTTCGACGCGTGGTGCTCTCCTAGAGTCCGCGCTCATGGCTGCACGGCCCAAGGCGACGCCGGGATCGTTCGTGGGCTCGCGCGACAAGGGGGTCGTGGCGCTGTTTTCGGCGACGCTCTTCGTGAGCGCGGCGCTCACCTTCCTCGTCCAGCCGATGTTCGCGAAGTTCGTGCTGCCGCTGTTCGGCAGCACGCCGGCCGTCTGGAACACCTCGATGCTGTTCTTTCAGACGACGCTGCTTGCCGGCTACCTCTACGCGCACGAGAGCACGCGCCGCCTCGGGGTGCGCCGCCAGGCCGCTGTGCATCTCGGCGTCCTGCTCGTGCCGCTGCTGGTGCTGCCGATCGGCGTCCCCGACGACTGGATTCCCTCCGCCGACAGCAATCCGGTCCCGTTGCTGCTCGGCCTACTGGCTGTCGCGGTCGGGCTTCCGTTCTTCGTGGTCTCGACGACGGCGCCGCTGCTGCAGCGCTGGCTGGCGGCCACCGATCATCCGGCCGCCGGCGATCCCTACTTCCTCTACCGCGCGAGCAACCTCGGCAGCGTGCTCGGCCTGCTCGCATATCCGCTGGCCGTGGAGCCGTCCATGCGCCTTGCACAGCAGGGACGCCTGTGGTCGGCGGCCTATGGGGTGCTCGTCTTGCTGGTCTTCGCGTGCGCTGCCGTGGTATTGCGCTCGCCGCGTGAGGCGCAGCCCGACGAGACAGGGGCAACGGGCGACCGTGCGCCCGCAGGCGCCTCTGACGCGGACGCCGACGCCGACGCCGAGGATGCAGACTCTGCAGCGCCCCCGGGCTCCGCGGCACGGCCGACGCTCGCGAGGTGCTTGCGTTGGGTCGGGCTTGCGTTCGTCCCGTCGAGCCTGATGCTCGGCGTGACGACCGCGATCACGACCGACATCGCGCCGGTCCCGCTGCTGTGGTCTCTGCCTCTGTCGCTGTACCTGATCTCGTTCATCCTCGTCTTCGCTCCAGGCTCGCGGTCCGACGGGCTGCAGCGCGCGATGGTGCTCGCGCTGCCGGGGGCCGTGCTGGTGATCTCCGTGATCCTGCTGCTGGAGGTCCGCGGTCCGCTGTGGATCATGGTGCCGCTCCACCTGGCGGGCTTCTTCATCGTGGCCGTGGCCTGCCACGGGGAGCTGGCGCGAGACCGCCCGCCGACGCGCTGGCTGACCGAGTTCTACCTCTTGATCTCTCTCGGCGGAGCGCTCGGCGGGGTCTTCAATGCGCTCGTGGCGCCGGCGCTGTTCGACTCCCTGGCCGAGTACCCGATCGCGCTCGTGCTCGCTGCGCTCTGCCTGCCGCGGCGCCCGCCTGTGATCCCCCCGGGCCGCTATGTGCGCTGGCTCGACCTCGCGTTGCCGCTCGCCCTCGGGCTGACTGTTGCGCTGATCGTCGCGCTGATCGAGCTCGCTGAGGCCGACGCACAGCAGTACGCCAAGATGTTCGCCTTCGGTCTGGCTGCGGGGGTCGCCGTCAACTTCATCCGCCGCCCGCTGCGCTTCGGGCTGTCGGTGGGAGCGATCGTGCTGGCGGTCACGCTGGCCTCGGCCCCGGACGATCAGGAGCTTCATCGCGAGCGCAGCTTCTTCGGCGTCTATCGCGTGACGGCAGCCGAGGACGGCAATCTGCACCGCCTCGTCCACGGCACGACGACGCATGGTGCCCAGGACTTCTCCCCAGGCCGCGAACGCACGCCCAACAGCTACTACCACCGGGGCGGTCCGATCGGCCGGCTGCTCAGCTCCATGCCCCCGTATGTGACGACGCGTACCGCGATCATCGGCCTCGGTACGGGCTCGATCGGCTGCTACAGCAAGCCGGGCGAGCAATGGACGTTCTACGAGATCGACCCGACGATCGAGCGCATCGCCCGCGACCCGCGCCTGTTCACATATTTGCGCGTCTGCTCGGGAGACTTCAACGTGGTCCTCGGCGACGCCCGGCTCAGGCTCCCGCGCGCCGCCGATCGACGCTACGGCCTGATCATGGCCGATGCGTTCAGCTCAGACGCCGTCCCCGTTCACCTCATCAACCGCGAGGCGCTCACGCTCTACCGCTCGAAGCTGCGCGAGCACGGCATCGTCGCCTTCAACGTGTCCAACAGCTATGTGGACCTGGAGCCCGTCCTCGGAAACCTCGCCCACGACGCGCGCATGGCCTGTGTCGCTCAGACCGACCGTAAGAGCGGGAGGGACGGGATACCCGAGACCGACGCCTCCAACTGGGTGGTGATGGCCAGGCGCAGGCCCGACCTGAGGGCAGCCGCCTCCGACCAGCGCTGGCAAGACTGCCGGCGTTCCCCGGGCAGCGCCCCGTGGACGGACGACTACTCCAACCTGCTGAGCGCGCTGGACCTGGACCGCTGAGACGGGACGATGCGCGACAGGACTTGACGGCTTGTGCGCGGAACGGTGTGCTTAGCCGGTGAGGTTGGGATATGGCAGACCACGATGACCTGCTCAAGCGGTTTGCGCCGCTGCTGCGCTATGACTCCAACGAGCAGTATTTCGCCGACAGCGCCGCGCAGTGGACCGATTGCCCGAACAACGAGCTGCGCCGTGCCGATGTCGCCCCGGGCAAGAAGGGCGAGGTGCTGGCCAGGGCGGTGCCCAGCGGCCAGCAGACAAAGCTGACGCTGGCGTTTCTGGGGCCCGCGAAGTACGCAAGCGGCGAGCCGTTTGAGAAGGGCGACATCATCGGCCATTCCGGCCGCGACTACCGCGAGGCCTACGTGCGCCTGCGCAAGGAACATCCCAAGCTGCGCAACGTCATGTATGGCCGCACCGTCGAGCAGAACGGCCGGCTCTGGCTGCAGTACTGGTTCTGGTACTTCTACAACGACTACCAGCTGGCGCTCGGCGCCGGCCTGCACGAGGGCGACTGGGAGATGGTGCAGCTGCGCATGCACCCGTCCGAGGAGCGGCCGGACCTCGCGGTCTACGCCCAGCACCGTTACGGCGAGAAGCGCTCCTGGGGCGAGGTGCACAGGGACGGCGAGCGGCCGATCATCTACGTCGCGCGCGGCTCGCACGCCGCCTACTTCGAGCCCGGCTTTCACCAGACCGAGGCCTGGTACGACCTCGCCGACGGCAAGCGCCCGGCGCCGGAGCTGACACTCGAGCTGATCCGCCCCACGCACGCCTGGATGCTGTGGAAGGGACGCTGGGGTGACACCAAGCCCGACCCGCGCGACAAGGCCGGGCTGCACTCAAACGCCCCCACGGGCCCGGGCCGCAAGACGCAGTGGAGCAAGCCCAACGACTGGCTCAACGAAGCGACCGAGACGAAGCTCGGCGAGGCGCAGGAGCGGCCCGAGGTCAGGGCCGTGCGCGACCGCCGCGGGCTGCGTATCGACTACGACTTCCGCGCGCGCGAGCCGCGGCCGGCGGCGCTCGTCGTGACGGTCAACTCGCGCGACGATGCTGGCGTGCCGCCGCAGACGCACACGTTCGAGCGCAAGGACTTCGACACCAGCGGCAAGGGACACCTTGCCACCGGCGTCGAGCTCGATCCGGCCAAGCACTACGACGTCTACACGAGCACCGTCGCGGGCGACCCGCCGAAGCCCTCCGAGTCGAGGCTGAGCGAGATCGAACCCGCCGGGCACGCCGGGCGCAGCGAGAAGCCGTCGCTGCCGGCGCGGCTGACGATTCTCCTCAGCCGCCTGGTCGCGCGCATCCGCGGCGACCGCTGACGGTCGGCGTCGAAGGCAAGCGCCGCTAGCGTCCGACCCGGGCCCGCTCGTCCTCGACTGCGGCGCGCACGATGCAGCCGAGTACGTGGTCGTTGACGATCCCGACGGCCTGCATCAGCGCATAGGCGGTCGTCGGGCCGACGAATCGAAAGCCACGGCGCTTGAGCTCGCGCGCCATAGCCTTCGATTCGGCGGTCGCCGACGGCGTATCACCGAGCGAGGTCGGAGCGGACTGCGGCCCGGCCGGGGCGAAGGACCACAGCAGGTCGGTGAGCGTCTCGCCGGCTTCCTGCAGCGCGAGCGTCGCGTTCGCGTTGGCGATCGCCGCCTCGATCTTGGCGCGGTTTCGCACGATGCCGGCGTCGGCCATCAGGCGCTCGACGTCCTCCTCGCCGAAGCGCGCGAGCCGCTGCGGGTCAAAGCGCTCGAAGCGCTCGCGGAAGCGCTCGCGCTTGCGCAGGATCGTCAGCCACGACAGGCCGGACTGAAAGCCCTCGAGGCACAGCCGCTCGAGCAGAAGCGCGTCGTCGCGAACGGGCCGGCCCCATTCGTCGTCGTGGTAGGCGATGTAGAGCGGGTCGCTCATCGGCCAGCAGCGCCGCGGCTCGTAACCCGGGCAGCTGGAGACCGGCAGCCGCGGGTAGCGTGGGTAGCGGTCGCCCTCGCGCGAGCGCTCGCACAGCGAGAAAGACGAGCCGCGTGTGTTGCGCACCACGCGCTGGTGGCGGCAGCTGCTGCACAGTCCCGCGGGAGGTCCCGGCATCGCTGGCGAGCGTAGATCATCGGTTCCGTCGCGACCGCGTGGAGCTCGAACTGTAGCTCGCGCCCTAGCCGCTCGCGGCAACCCACGACGCCTCCCAAGTCGTTGCCCAGTCAACTACAATCCGCCGATGTCCACGTTCCGCCGCCTGCTTGGCTTCCTTGCGCCCTACAAGCGCGGCGTCTGGTGGTCGGGGATCCTCGCGGCGATCGCGATGAGCGCGACGGTCGCGATTCCGGCGCTGACGGGTGCGGCGGTCGACACGATCGACTCGAACGACCGTGATCAGCTCAAGCTGATCGCGGCGCTGATCGCCGTCGCCGGGCTGACGCGGCTCGCGCTGACGGTCGCGCGCCGGCTGATCGCCGGCCGCGTGTCGCTGGGCGTCGAGATGGACCTGCGCAGCCGCGTCTACAGCCACCTGCTCGCGCTCGAGCTGGGGTTCTTCGATCGCCAGCAGACGGGACAACTCATGTCGCGCGCGACCGTCGATCTGCAGGCGGTGCGCTTCTTTCTCGGCTACGGCCTGGTGATCATCGCCCAGTCGGCGCTGACGATCCTGTTCGCCTCGATCGCGATGTTCGTCATCGACCCGACGCTCGCGCTCGTCGCGCTGTCGCCCGTGCCGTTCGTCGTCTGGATCGCGCAGCGCTACGGGCGCCGCGCGCGACCCGCGCTGCAGGAGGTTCAGCAGCGGATCGCCGAGCTGACGGCCGACGTCGAGGAGAACGTCGGCGGCGTGCGCGTCGTCAAGGCGTTCGCGCGCGAGGAGCTTCAGCGCGAGCGCTTCAGCGTCAGCGTCAGCCGCGTCTTCGAGCAGTCGATGATCTCGACGCGCCTGCGCGCCTTCTACAACCCGTTCATCGGCTTTCTGCCGCAGATCGGGCTTGCGCTGCTGCTGTTCCTCGGCGGACGCGCGGTCATCGACGGGCGCATGAGCATCGGCGAGTTCACGGCCTTCTACGCCTACCTGCTCGCGCTGCTGGGACCGATGCGCACGTTCGGGATGCTGCTCGGGATGTCCCAGCGCGCGACCGCCTCGGGCGCGCGCATCTTCGAGCTGCTCGACCGTGAGCCGCGGATCGTGCCGGCGCCCGGCGCCGGGCCGCTGCCGGCGGGCTCGGGCCGCGTCGAGCTGCGCAATGCGTCGCTCACCTACGAGGGCGTGCAGGAGCCCGCGCTGCACGACGTCACGCTGACCGTGCCGGCCGGCACGACGCTCGCGCTCGTCGGTCCCACCGGCTCGGGCAAGACGAGCCTCGTGCAGCTCGTCTCGCGCCTCTACGACGCGACCGCCGGCGAGGTGCGCGTCGACGGCGCCGACGTGCGCGGCGTCGACCCGCGAGCGCTGCGGCGCGAGATCGCCGTCGTCACCGACGACCCGTTCCTGTTCAGCACCAGCGTGCACGAGAACATCGCCTACGCCCGCGTGGATGCAACGCGCGAGGAGGTCGTCGCGGCGGCCAGGGGCGCACAGGCGCACGACTTCATCGAGCGTCTGCCCGACGGCTATGACACGCGCGTCGGCGAGCGTGGCCTGACGCTGAGCGGCGGGCAGCGCCAGCGGATCGCGATCGCCCGCGCGCTGCTGGCCGACCCGCGGATCCTGATCCTCGACGACGCGACGTCGTCGGTCGACGCCTCCACCGAGCGGCAGATCAAGCGCGCGCTGACCGAGGTGATGGCGCGGCGCACGACGTTCGTCATCGCCCACCGCTTGTCGACGATCACGCTGGCCGACGAGATCGCCGTGCTCGAGCAGGGCAGACTGCTCGACCACGGCACGCATGAGGAGCTGCTCGAGCGCTCGCCCTTCTACGTCGAGATCGTCGAGAAGGGCCTGCCCGATCAGGTCTTTCTCACGCGCAAGCCGCGCGAGCGCCAGGTGGCCGGCCTATGAGCGCACGCTCGCAGGAGATCCTGCGCCGCTGGCGCCAGACGGGTGACCGCGGGCGCAAGCTGCGCGGGCTCGTCGCGCTGCTGGCTCCCTACCGCGGCCGCGTGATCCTCATGCTCGTGGCGCTCGTCGCAGCGACGGCCGCGACGCTCGCGCCGGCGCCGCTGGCGAAGTACGCCATCGACGACGGGATCCGCAAGGGCGACATCGGCACGTTGAACCTCGTCGTGCTCGCGTTCATCGTCAGCGCGCTCGTCTTCTGGGCGGCGTCCTACGCGCAGACCTATCTCGTCGGCTGGGTCGGCCAGCGCGCGCTGCAGGACCTGCGGCTGCGCATCTTCAGCCACCTGCAGTCCCAGCCGATCGGCTTCTACGAGCGCCGCCAGGCGGGCCAGCTCATCTCGCGGATGACCAACGACGTGCAGGCACTCGACACGCTGGTCACCGACAGCGTCGTGACGCTGTTCTCCAGCTCGCTGACGCTGATCGGCACGATCGTGATCCTCGTCCTGCTCGATCTCGAACTGGCGCTGCTGACGTTCCTGATCTTCCCCGTGGTGATGATCGGCTCGCTTGTCTTCCGGATCGTGTCGGCCGACGCCTACTCACGCACGCGCGAGACGATCGCGGCGATCACCTCGTACCTACAGGAGTCCCTGTCGGGCATCCGCATCGTGCGTTCGTTCGGGCAGGAGCCGCGCCACCGGCGTCGCTTCGCCGAGCTCAACGAGGACAACCGTGCGGCGAACATGACGACGGTCAACCTCAACGCCGCCTACTTCCCCGCGATCGAGCTGCTGAGCGCGCTGGCGACCGTCGGCATCCTGCTCTACGGCGGCCTGCAGGCAATCGACGGCAACGTCACCGTCGGGGTGCTCGTGGCGTTCGTCGCTGCGCTGAACAACTTCTTCGACCCGATCCAGCAGCTCTCGCAGGTCTACACGACCTACCAGTCGGGGATGGCCGCACTGGACAAGATCTTCAACCTGCTCGACGTCGAGCCCGACCTCGTCGACTCGCCCGACGCCGTCGAGCTCGGCCGTTTGCGCGGCGAGATCGAGCTGCGCGACGTGAGCTTCCGCTACGGCAGCGGCGAGGACGCGGTGTTCGCGATCCGCGGTGTGTCGCTCACCGTGCCGCCCGGGCAGACCGTGGCGCTGGTCGGGGCGACGGGTGCGGGCAAGTCGACGATCGCCAAGCTCGTCGCGCGCTTCTACGACCCGACCGACGGCGCCGTGCTCGTCGACGGCCACGACCTGCGCTCGGTGACGCAGGCGTCGCTGCGCCGCCAGCTGGGGATCGTGCCGCAGGAGGGCTTTCTGTTCAGCGGCACGATCGGCGACAACATCGCCTTCGGCCGCCCGAGCGCGAGCGACGAGAAGATCCGCGCAGCGGCACGGGCGGTCGGCGCCGACGACTTCATCGCGGCCTTGGAGCACGGCTACGACACGCAGGTCGGCGAGCGGGGCGCGCAGCTCTCGGCCGGCCAGCGCCAGCTCGTCGCATTCGCGCGCGCGCTCGTCGCCGATCCGCGGATCCTGATCCTCGACGAGGCCACGTCGAACGTCGACCTGCACACCGAGGGGCGGATCGAGGCCGGCCTGCGCCGGCTGCTGTCGGGCCGCACCTCGATCGTCATCGCCCACCGCCTGTCGACGATCCGCCAGGCGGGCAGGATCGTCGTGCTCGACGGCGGGCGGATCGTCGAGCAGGGCAGCCACGACGAGCTGCTCGCGGCGCAGGGCGCCTACTGGCGGCTGTATCGCGACTGGATGGAGCAGGCGGCGGCGTAGCCCGGGTGCGGCGCTAGGCAGCAAATGCAGATGCCTCGCCGCCCAGCGCGGCATGGCAGTTGGGACACAGCAGCATCAGGTTCTCGAAACGGTGATCGTCACGGACGCCGTTGATGTGGTGAAGGTCGAGAGGAATCGGGTTTCCCAACCATTGGTCGGCGTTGCAGCGCTCGCACCGTGCCGGCTTGACTCCCTCTGCCAGGAGCCTGCGCTTGATGTTGTGCCGCGAGCGGGGACCGACGACCAGCAATGAGTCCAGCGGCA
>Ga0136630_1000428_pt1 | contig 16068 bp, 15 predicted proteins | sample AntDrymUQ5682106_2_FD_105496 | JGI IMG/M metagenome (GOLD analysis project Ga0136630, IMG submission 105496) | Polar desert sand microbial communities from Dry Valleys, Antarctica - metaG UQ568 (21.06) | ecosystem: Environmental > Terrestrial > Soil > Desert | place: Antarctica: Dry Valley...
CCCCGGCGCGGAGGGCGTCCACGGCCCGTGCCGGCGTCTCCTCCCCGGTCAGGGTCACGACGGCGGCGCCGGGCCGGGCGGCCGCCCGACCGAGGCCGCGCAGCGCCGCGGCCGCCTCCTCGGCGCCCTCCGCCACAGCGGCGCGGAGCTCGTACTCCGACCAGCTCCGCGGAGGCGGCTCTCCGGCGGCCATCAGGGCGAGGGCCCCGGTGGCGTCCGTCCCTCGGCGTGCGGCGACCACCAGCGCGAGCAGCGCGATGCCGTGGCCCACCACGCCGGCGGCAGCCGCCGCGCCGACGGCGGCCTGTGCGCCCGGGGTGTCCGTCCCGAGCAGCCGGGCCACCGCCCGCTGGACCGCGGCGGTGGTGACGCCCGCCACGGCGGGCTGCGTCACCGGGATCCCCGGGACACGCTCATCCCGGCAATCCCATGACGGGTCGCTGCGCGACCGTCACCACCGAGGTCATGAGAATCGCCTCGGACGAGCCTCGGCGATTCACGACTCAGCATCCCATGACGGTCGCTGCGCGACCGTCACCACCGAGGTCATGAGAATCGCCTCGGACGAGCCTCGGCGATTCACGACTCAGACGCCCGAACACGGTCCGGCCGCCGACGACCGTGGCGAGGCAGTCCAGCACGCGTGGGTCCTCGACGGCGAGGGGGTCGGCGGACCAGACCGCAAAGTCGGCCCGCCCGCCCGGTCGCAGCGCGCCCACGTCGTCCTGGCCGGCGACGTGCCGGCCGCCGAGGGTGGCGGCCGCCCACGCCGTCCGCCGGTCGACGCCCGCGTCCCCGAGGTGGCGTTCCGCGGCGACGACCCCGCCCCACGGGTCCATCGGCGTGACGGTCGAATCGGAGCCGAAGGCCATCGCGACCCCCGCCTCGGCGAACCAGGCGAGGGGGTTCGAGACGCGAGCGGTGTCACGGCCGAAGCGCGCGGCGTAGAGGCCGTCATCGCCGCCCCACTCGGCGTCGAAGGCGGGTTGGACGCTGGCGACGATCCCCAGGGCCGCCATCCGCCCGACCTGGCCAGGGGTCGGGAGCTCGACGTGCTCGACGCGGTGGCGGCACGCCCGCACCGCCGCCGATCCGATGGTGTCGGCGGCCGCCTCGATCGCGACGAGCGCCTGCTCGATCGCGCGGTCCCCGATCGCGTGGACCCCGGCCCCACGGCCCCCGCGCGTGCAGGCGGTGAAGAACGCGGCGACCTCGTCGTCGGAGTTGAACAGCTCGCCGGTCGTGGTGCGCTCCCCACAGGAGTACGGCGCCCTCGTGGCCGCCGTCCCGGAGCCGATCGACCCGTCGAGGAACAGGTCCCCTCCCGGCCGCAGCCCGTGCGCAGCCGCCTCGTCGGGGTCGAGCACCGCCCACCACGTCAGCACCTCGACCAGCCAGTCGCCCGTCGCCCACGCCACGGCGTCGTCAAGGCCGGACAGTCCGGGGTGGCCCATCTCGTGGAGCGACGCGATGCCCAGCGCGGCGGCCCGTCGGCAGGCCGCCGTCCGGGCGGCGTGGAACTGGTCCGGGGGCACGAGGGTGCGGACGAAGATCTGCGCGGCCTCGGATGCGGCCTCCCTGAGCCATCCGGTCGGCCGGCCGTCCGCGTCCCGGTCGACCCCGTCGAGCCGGTCGAGGGGCAGGCGGCCCAGGGTGACGGGATCGACCACGCAGCTGTGCCCGTCGACGCGGCGCAGCATCACCGTCCGGCCCGGGGCGCGGGCCCCGACCTCTGCGGCGGACGGCGGCCCGGACGGCCACGCGAAGTCGTCCCACCGGGCCCCGTAGACGACCCGGTCCTCGTTGTCGTCGACGTGGCGACGCAGGCGGTCGAGGCACTCGGCGGCGCTGCCGGCGCCGGCGAGATCGACGCCCGTCTCGGCCAGGCCCGTGGCGGTCGCGTGGACGTGCGCATCGACGAACGCCGGCGTGATCCACGCGCCGCCGAGGTCGATGCACTCCGCCGCGGGGGGCGCCGCGGCCGGGTCGGCCCCGACCCAGACGATGCGGTCGCCGTCGATGATCAGGGCCCGGAGGGGCGGGCCGGCAGGGACGCCGTCGCCCAGGGCATGGAGGCCGGCGCCGACGAGCAGCCGCCGGCCGGGCGTCACGCCCGCGCCCCCTGCGCGCGGCCGGCCGCCGCGGGCACCGGCGGTCCGTGGACCACCTGCCCGCGGACGACCGTGAGCACGCACGCCTCCGCGTGGTCGCCGTCGATCTGGAACGCGGCGAGGTCGGCTCGCTGCCCCGGCGCGATCCGGCCGACGGCGTCCTGGCGCGCGGCGCGACGCCCCCCCACGGTGGCGGCTTCGAGCGCGGTCTCCGGGTCGAGCCGGAACGCCGGCCGGTGATGGTGGACGGCGGCGTGGATCGCGGCCCAGGGATCGAGCGTGGTCGCCGTCACGTCCGAACCGAATGCGAGACAGACCCCCGCGTCGACGAGCGGGCCGAGCGGATTCATCCGTTCTGCACGCTGCGCGCCCAACCGGCGCTGGTACAGCCCGCCGCGGCGGCCCCACATGATGTCGAAGGTCGGCTGGACGCTCGCCACGACGCCGAGCGCCGCGAGCCGGGGGATCAGCGGCGTGGCCACGAGCGCGCAGTGCTCGAGGCGGTGCCGCGCGGCGTGGACGGCGGCCAGGCCGCAGCGGCCTGCCACCGCCTCGAGGATCTCGACCGCCTGCCGGACCGCGCGGTCACCGATGCAGTGCAGCCCGACCTGGACGCGTTGGCGGGTCGCCTCGGACACGAACGCGACCAGGTCCGTGTCGGCCTCGTAGAGGTGGCCCGCGCCGGCCGTGTCCGCGTAGTCCTCCTCCAGGGCGGCGGTGTGGCTGCCGAGGGTGCCGTCGAGCAGAAGGGCCCCGCCGACCTGGCGGAGCCCTCTCGCGGCGACGAAGTCGAGGTCGGTCGCCCCCCAGTAGGGGACGACCTCGATGGGCCAGTGCCCCTGCCGCCAGGCGTCGAAGTCCTCCGCGCCCATCTGGTCGGGGCCGTTCATCTCGTGCACGCTCGCGATGCCGAGCGAGGCCGCGTGGCGCGCGACCAGGGCGCGGGCCTCCCGCAGCTGCGCCTGGGGCAGCTCGGCGGAGAACCACCGGCGGGCCACGTGCGCGGCCTCCCGCCTGAGCAGGCCGGTCGGGTGACCGTCGGAGTCGCGCTCGACGCCCTCCGCGCGCGCCAGCGGGGCGGTCTCCAGGCTGATGCGGTCGATCACCGCCGAGTGCCCGTCGGCGCGGGTGAGCAGCACCGGCCGGCCTCCGGCCGCGCGCGCGAGCTCCTCGGCCGTCGGCGGGCGGCCTTCGGGGTAGGCGAGGTCGTCCCATCCGCTGCCCCAGATCACCCGGCCGGGGGTGACGTCGGCGATCGCCGCGACCGACGCCAGGCAGTCCTCCACCGACCGGCAGACGCTGAGGTCGAGCCCTCCGAGGAGCAGGCCGGTCGCGGTCAGGTGGACGTGCGCATCGACGAACGCCGGCTGCAGGACTGTGCCGGCCAGGTCGATCCGGCGGGCGCCCGCGGGGGCGTCGGAAGGGTCCTTCCCCACCCATCGGACGCGTCCAGAATCGACGAGCACCGCGCGCGCCTCGGGCCGACGGGCGTCCAGCGTCCGCACCCGGTCGGCGACGAGGAGCAGCGCTGGTCCTCCGCTCGCCTCTGCAGCAGGCATCGGAGAGGATCGTACGCCGCGACGGCGGAAGTCATGCAGACCCGGAGCAGACTCCCGCGGACCGGCCTTACACGGTGGCCCGCCGGTACGCGGTCGACAGGGCGTCGGCGTACTCGTTCCACCGGGTGCCGGCGTGGGCGGCGGTCCATTCCAGTCGCAGCTCGGGCCGGGCGCGGGCCTTCGCGTACAGCGCCTTGACGAGGTCGAGGTTGGCGATCTCGCCGCCCTTGCGGGTCCATCCCCTGCGCGCCCACTGCGGCGCCCATTCGTTGATCGTGCGGACGCACAGGTTGCTGTCGGTGTAGACGGTGGCCGGCGTCCCCGTCGGAACCAGGTCGAACCCTTCGATCAGGGCGGTCAGCTCCATGCGGTTGTTGGTCGTGGCCGGGTCGCTGCCACGGGCCTGGTCGACGATCTCGCCGCGGACGACGTAGACGGCGCCCCAGCCGCCGGGACCGGGGTTGGGCTGGGCGCTGCCGTCGGTGAAGACGCCGTCGTCGGGTCCTTCCGTGTACTTCTCGAGCACCTCCGCGACGGTCAGGTTCTCCTCGACGGCGGCCGGTGTGCCGCGCCGGCGGCGCGACCCGGCGGCCGCGCCGGCGGCCTTCGCCGGCGTGCCGACGGCCCTCCCCGGCGTGCCGGCGGCCTTCGCCGGCGTGCCGGCGGCGGAGTCCCGGCATGCCCGGCACTGGCGCGGTGTCCAGCCCGGGAACCGGGCGACGACCTTGTCGGACAGCGTGAACGGACGGTCGCACGTCCCACAGGTGAACTCGGCCATCGGAGGAACCGTAGCCGCTCGCCCCGTACGGGCGGGCGATGCGCGGGCGCCGCTCCCCCGGCCGGCGCGTCAGCGGAAGTCAAGGCGTCAGCAAGTCCCATGACGGTCGCTGCGCGACCGCCACAACCGAGGTCATGAGAATCGCCTCGGACGCGCCTCGGCGATTCACGGCTCAGCGGCCCGTTCCCTGGGCGCCGAGCACGAGCATGGGCGAGGCCATGGTGAACAGCACGACGCCGGCGGTCCACGCGAGCCGGCGGCGGGTGGCGCGTTGGTCGGCGAGCACGTCGAGGAACAGGGCGAGGATCAGCCAGCCGCTGGCCACCGCGCCCCCGAAGCACAGGGCGAGCAGGACGACGGTCAGCCCCTCGCGGCCGCCGAGGCCCGCGACCAGGGTCGCGGCGAGGAGCAGGACCGACAGCACTGCCCAGGTCGCGGCGCCGGCGACGAGCGCGCGCCGGACGATCCGCCGGTCCCGGTCGGCAGGCGGCGGCTCGCCGGACGCGGTCATCCGTCGCGCAGCAGGTCCCGGGAGATCACGACGCGCTGGACCTGGTTCGTGCCCTCGACGATCTGGAGCACCTTCGCCTCCCGCATCAGCCGCTCGACGGGGTAGTCGGTCGTGTACCCGTAGCCGCCGAAGACCTGGACCGCGTCGGTCGCGACCCGCATGGCGGTGTCACTGGCGAACAGCTTTGCCATGGCGGCGATGCGGCCGTACGGGCTGCCGGCGTCCCGGCGCTCGGCCGCCTCCAGCCACAGCGCCCGTGCGGCCTCGACCCCCGTCGCCATGTCCGCCAGCATGAACGCGACACCCTGGAACTGGCCGATCGGCCGGCCGAACTGCTCGCGTTCGCGGGCGTAGGCGACCGCGTGGTCGAGCGCCGCCTGCGCGAGCCCGGTCGAGCAGGCGGCGATGCCCAGCCGCCCGCCGTCGAGCGCGCGCATCGCGATCCGGAAGCCCTGCCCCTCGGACGCCAGGAGGTTGCGGGCGGGCACCCGCGCGCCGTCGAAGATCAGCTGGCCGGTGGGCGAGGCGTTCATGCCCAGCTTGTGCTCGGGCGGGGCGAACACCAGGCCGGGGGTGTCCGCCGGCACGAGCAGCGCGGAGATCCCGCGGCTCTTGTCGGGACCGGTGCGGCACATCAGGACGTAGACGTCGGCCTCGCCCGCGTGGGTCACCCACGCCTTCGTCCCGTGGACGACGTAGGCGTCCCCGTCGCGCTCCGCCCGGGTCGCCAGCCCGGCGGCGTCCGAGCCGCTGCCCGGCTCGGACAGCGAGTAGGCGCCGAGCCACTCCCCCGAGGTCAGCCGCGGCAGCACCTCGCGCCGCAGGTCCTCGGAGGCGTAGGTCGCCACGGCCCAGCTCGCGAGGGTGTGGACCGACAGGCCGAGGCCGACCGTCATGAACGACCTGGCCAGCTCCTCGACGACCCGCAGGTACACGCCGTAGGGCTGCCCCGAGCCGCCGTGCTCCGCGTCGAAGGGGAGCCCCATGAGGTCCATCCGGCCGAGGGCGTCGAACAGGTCCCGGGGGAACCGTCCCGCCTTCTCGTCGGTGTCCGCGCGCGGACCGACCTCGTTGACCGCGTACGCGCGGACGAGGTCGAGCAGGTCCCGTTGCTCGGCGTCCAGGCGGGTCACGGTCACGGCACGGGCCGGGCGTCGGCGCGGCGGGTCACGGAGCGACGGGTCACGGGGCGGCAGGGCACGGGGCGGCGGGTCACGGGGCGGCGGGTCACGGCGCGACGGCCACCGCGGCCCGGTCGAGGGTGTTCAGCCGCTCGCACCCGTCGTCGGTCACGACGACGATGTCCTCGATGCGCATGCCGAACCGGCCGGGCAGGTAGACGCCCGGCTCGATCGAGAAGGCCATGCCGGGGGCAAGGGCGAGGTCGTTGCCGGCGACGATGTAGGGGTCCTCGTGCTCCTCGAGGCCGATGCCGTGGCCGGTGCGGTGGACGAAGTGCCCGCTGTAGCCGGCGGCGGAGAGCACGTCGCGCGCGGCCGCGTCGATTGCGGCGGCGGTCACCCCCGGGTGGACCGCGTCGCACGCCGCCGCCTGCGCCGTCTCCAGCGCCGCGTGGGCCTCGGCGTAGCCGTCCGGCGGGTCGCCGACGACGTAGTCGCGGGTGCAGTCCGAGCAGTAGCCGTCGAGGGTGCCGCCGATGTCGACGACGATCGCGTCGCCGTCGGCGAGGACGCGGCTGCCGGTCTCGTGGTGCGGCGACGCGCCGTTGGGGCCGGAGCCGACGATGACGAAGTTCACGGTCTGGTGCCCCTCGGCGAGGATGGCGTCGGCGATGTCGCGGCCCACCTCGGACTCCGTGCGTCCGGCCGTGAGCAGCCCCGGCACCTGGGCGTGGACGCGGTCGATCGCCTGGCCGGCGCGCCGGAGCGCATCCACCTCGTCGGGGGCCTTGCGCATCCGCAGCTCGCGGGTGACCGTGCTCGCACGCACCCAGGACGCCGACGGCAACGCGTCCTGGAGCCCGAGCAGGAACGTCGACCAGAGGCGGTCGCCCGCCCCCAGCACGGCGCCGGGCGGGAGGCCGTCGAGGCAGCGGGCGGCGAGCGCGAACGGGTCGTCGGTCTCGGCGAAGTCCTGGATCGCCACCGCGCCGCCGGCGCCGGAGTCCTCCGCCCGCGGCCGTTCCAGCCGGGGCACGAGCAGCGCGTGGCGTCCGTCGGCGCGGGCGACGAGCAGGGTGAGCCGTTCCAGCGGCAGCGCGCGGTACCCGACGAGATAGCGCAGATCCGCCCCGGGGCCCAGCAGCAGCGCGTCGACGCCGGCGGCCGCCATCTGCGCGGCCGCGCGGTCGAGAGCGGGCGTGGGGACGGGCATGGAGAGCACTCCTCGGCGGCGGAGACGGGCGCCGCCGATGATACCGACGCCTTCGCGCGGGCTGGTTTCAGGTGCCCGTGGCGCCGGGTAGCGGTCGGAGGAACGGACCGAGACACCGACGAAGGAACCCGCTATGCCCGGCACACTTGATGGCCGCAGGATCGCGATGCTCGCTACGGACGGGGTGGAACAGATCGAGTTGACGCAGCCGCGGCAGGCTCTCCAGGACGCCGGCGCCACGGTCGAGCTGGTCTCCCTCGAGGCCGGCGAAATCCAGGGCGTCGAGCACATGGACAAGGGCGACACGTTCGCCGTCGATCGCACGGTGAGCGACGCCAGCGCCGGGGACTACGACGGTCTGGTCCTCCCCGGCGGCGTGGCCAACCCCGACTTCCTCAGGGTGGACCGCGACGCCGTCGCGTTCGTCCGTGCGTTCTTCGAGGCCGGCAAGCCCGTCGGCGCGATCTGCCACGGACCGTGGACGCTGATCGAGGCGAACGTGGTGGCGGGCCGGACGCTCACGTCGTGGCCGAGCCTGCAGACCGACATCCGCAACGCCGGCGGGGAGTGGGTCGACGAGGAGGTCGTCACCGACAACGGCCTCGTGACCAGCCGGAAGCCCGACGACCTCAAGGCGTTCTCCGAGGCCCTCGTCGAGGCCTTCAGATCTTGAGGCGCAGTGCCCGCTCGACGAGGCGGAAGGTCGCGGGGGTGCGCCCGAGCAGTTCGCCGTCGGCCTCGACGGCGAGCGGGCGGGGCGGTGCGATCTCCACCGTCGGCGACTGCCACTCGACCACGTTCGGGTGCGGCAGGTGCTCACCGCGGTAGATCTTCTGCGTCATCGTGAACACCTGGCTGCGTTCTCCGGTGAACACCTGGACGTTGAACTTCCCGTCGTCGGGGAGCGCGCGCGGGGCGACCTTCATGCCGCCGCCGAAGAACTGGCAGTTCGCGACCACGAGGTCGACGACCGGCACGGTGGTCGACGTGTGCGCGACAGAGACCTCGGTCTCCTGCCGGTCGAGCCCGCCGATGGCGGCGTAGGCCGCGACCAGGTAGCGGACGCGGCCGAGCCAGCGGGGGAGCCGATCGGCGCGCCGCACCACGTCGGCGCCCCAGCCGACCTGCGCGATGTTCGCGAACAGCCGTTGCGCCGGGCGTCCGCCGAGGTCCGTGAACGTCACCACGCCGAGATCGATCTCCATCGTCGCCTCGCTCGCCAGGTGTCGGGCGACGACCTCAGGCTTGCGGTCGAGCCCGAACGTCCTCGCGAAGTCGCAGCCGGAGCCGCCCGACGCCACGCCGAACACGAGGCCGGGCGCCCTCGGCTCGCCCTCCGCCGTCAGCAGCCCGTTCACGACCTCGTGGACGGTGCCGTCCCCCCCGACGGCGGCGACGAAGCGCACCCCGTCCTCGAGCGCCGCCCTGGCCGCCGGCCCGGCGCCCCGGGGGCCGTCCGTCTCGACCACGTCGTGGAGGACCCCGCGGGCGTCCAGCGCAGCTCGCAGCGCGGGCAGCGACCGGCCCGCCGACCCCCGGCCGGCGCGGGGGTTGACGACCAGCCGGAGGGGGCCGAAGGGGCTGCTCGACGGTCGCGGACGCGTCACAGTCCGGTGTAGGCCACGACCCCGCGGACGATCGAGCGCGCAGCCGCGGAGGCGGTGTCGGCCAGCGGCGCGCCGGCGACCGTCTCGCGGACCTGGCGCAGGAGATCGGCGACCTGCTTGCAGTTGCGGACGAAGTCCCCCGCGGTCATCGCCGCCTCGCCGAGCGCGTCGTCGAGGTCGGCCCCGCTCGACCAGCGCCAGACGACGTCGGCGAATCCCGGGTCGGGCGGCCGCGTGGGGGGGAGCGACGCCGCCTCCTCCCGCTCGACGATCCCCTGCCAGATGCCGACGACCCCTTCGAGGGCGCTGCGGACCTCCGCCGTCGGCAGGTGCGCCGGTGGCGGATCCTTCTGCCGGGTCTGGTACGTGAAGGCGCTGACGACGGCGGCCAGCGACGGCGCGTCCAGCCCCGCGAACACGCCGGCCCGCAGGGCCTCGGCGAGCACGAGGTCGGTCTCGGCGTAGAGGCCGGCCAGCTGCAGACCGGCCGCGGTGGGCGCCGGCGCCTCGTCGAGGTAGCCGAGGTCGGTGAGGACGTCCACGATGCGGTCGAACTGGCGGACGAGCGATCCGGTCCGTCGCTGCACCTGCCGCTCCAGCCGCTCGGTGTCGGCGCGGAGGTCGTCGAAGCGGCGGGCCCACACCTCGATGTCCGCCAGGGCCGCGTCGGCGTGGACGGGGTGCGCACGGACGGCGGCGCGCAGCTCGGCGACGCGCTCCGCGGTGCCGTGGTCGGTGTGGTCCACGCCCGGCCGGGCCCGCGGCGTGCCGTCGGGCTGCGCCCCGTCGCGGTCCGGACCGTCGCGCGGGTCGAGGTCGTGCAGCGCGTTCGCGACGGCCTTGCGGTACGCGGGCTGGCGCGGCCCGCCGGACGCCGGCAGCCGCACGAAGCCCGCGACGGACGGCGGGCGGTCGAACTCCCGCGGCCCGAGCCGCAGGAGCTTGCGGCCGTCGGTCACCGCGCCGACGAGCGGCGTCCCGGTGCTCGACTCGGTGCGGGACACGATCGCGGCGAGCGTCGGTCGCCGGCTGGCGCCAGGCAGGACCACCACGTCGCCGGGACGGAGCTCGGCGAGCGCGCCCGCGACCGCGTCGGCGCGCCGCCGCCGCCGGTCCTTGGCGCCGGCCGACTCGAGGTGCGACAGCTCGCGGCGCAGGGCCCAGTACTCGCCGAAGTCGCCGCGGGAGGAGGTCAGGTTCTGCGCGTAGCCCGCGAGCGCCTCGCGGTTGCGGGCGATCCGCTGCTCCTCGCTGCCGACGGTCGCGTCGGCCTGGTACTGCGCGAACGACCGGGCGAGCAGCGCTTCGGCGTCCTCCCGGCCGTGCCTGCGGAGGAGGTTGACGGCCATGTTGTAGGACGGCGCGAAGCTCGACACCAGCGGTTCCGTGCGGCGGCCGACCAGCGACGCGACCGTCGGGAAGTCGACGTCGCGCTGGTAGAGCACGACGGCGTGCCCGATGTCGTCGAGCCCGCGCCGGCCGGCCCGCCCCGTCAGCTGGGTGAACTGGCCGGGAGTGAGCAGCTCGTGCCGCTGGCCGTTCCACTTCTCGAGCCGCTCGATCACGACGGTGCGCGCCGGCATGTTGATGCCCAGGGCCAGCGTCTCGGTCGCGAAGCAGATCTTCACCAGTCCCTGGACGAACAGCTCCTCGACCGTCTCCTTGAAGATCGGCACCATGCCGGCGTGGTGCGCGGCCACACCGTGCTCCAGCGCCGCGGCCCAGGCGCCGTAGCCGAGCACCTCGAGGTCGTCCGGGGGCAGGTCCGCGGTGCGCTCGTCGACCACCCGGCGGATGCGGGCCTGCTCCTCGCGGGACGTCAGGCGCACCCCGGAGTCGACCAGCTGGCCGACCGCGTCGTTGCACCCGTCCCTGGAGAACAGGAAGTAGATCGCGGGCAGCCACCGTCGCCGGGCGAGATCGATCGTGACGTCCGACCGTCGCGGGGGGCGCAGCTTCATCGCGCTCGACTGGTACCGGCCGCGGCGGGAGACGCGGTTGGACACCCCGGCCTGCCGCTCGAGCATGAGGACCTCGGGGTTCGGCACCCCGGCCCGGGCCTGCCGGCCGGCCGCCGCGGCGGCCGCGTCGAGCTTGCGGCCGGCCGTCTTCGCGCCCCGCTTGAACACCGGGTAGACGCGGTCGTTGACGGCGTAGGAGTGCTCGAGCGGGACCGGCCGGTGCTCGGAGATGACGACGTCGCACCCTTCTCGGACGGTGCGGTCCCCACCCTCCGACGGTCGCTGTGCGCCCGACCTCACCCGGGCCAGCCAGGCGCCGAACTCCTCGGCGTTCGACACGGTCGCGGACAGGCAGGCGAGCTGGACGCCGGCCGGAAGCTGGATGATGACCTCCTCCCACACCGCGCCGCGCTCGCGGTCGGCGAGGTAGTGCACCTCGTCGAGCACGACGGCGTGCAGGCCCGCCAGGGTGGACGACCCCTCGTAGAGCATGTTGCGGAGGACCTCGGTGGTCATGACCACGACCGGCGCGCCGCCGTTCACGGCGTTGTCGCCGGTCAGCAGGCCCACCCGGTCGGCGCCGTGGCGCTCGACGAGGTCGCCGTACTTCTGGTTCGACAGCGCCTTGATCGGGGTGGTGTAGAAGCACTTGCCGCCGCGCTGGAGCGCCTGCCACACCGCGAACTCGCCCACGACCGTCTTGCCCGCGCCCGTCGGCGCGGCCACCAGCGCGGACCGGCCCTCGACCAGCGCCGCGATGCCGGCGACCTGGAAGTCGTCGAGCCCGAAAGGGTAGCCGGCAGCGAAGTCGTCGAGGAGGGTCACTCCGCGACGGTCACCGCGGTCCCGGTTGCCCGGCGGCGGCGCTCGATGATCCGGGCGAAGACGATGTTGAGCTCGTAGAACAGGGCGAGCGGGGCGGCCATCATCGTCATCGTCAGCGGGTCCTGTGTCGGGGTGATCACTGCGGCGAGCACGAAGGTGCCGAAGATCGCGTGCCGCCGGTACCGGCGCAGACCCGCCGACCCGACGACGCCCATCAGCGTCATCATCGCGATGATCAGTGGCAGCTCGAAGGAGATGCCGAACCCGATCAGCGTCTTCAGGATGAAGCCGATGTACTCGCTGGCGGACAGGACGGGGGTGATGCCCTCGCCGGCGAAGCTCAACAGGAACGCGAGGCCCCGCGGGATGATCAGGTAGGCGAACACCGCGCCGCCGACGAACAGCGCCTGGCTCAGCAGGACGAACGGGATCGCGTAGCGCCGCTCGACCGGCCGCAGCCCGGGCGTGACGAACCGCCACACCTGATAGAAGACGACCGGCCCCGCGATCACGACCGCCACGACGGCGGCGGCCTTGATGCTGATGAGGAAGGAGTCGAGGACCCGCAGGACGATCAGCGTGCACTCGCCGGTTCCGAGCCCGTCCCGCACGCTCGGCGGAAGGTCGCAGTACGGCGCGCGCAGCAGGTCGAGGACCCTGGTCCGCAGCACGAAGCCGACGACGAACCCGACGGCGACGGCGAGCGCGCACTTGAACAGGCGCGACCGCAGCTCTTCGAGGTGCTCGAAGAGCGTCATCTCCTCGCCGACGTACTCGGGCTCCTCGGAAGAGCCCCGCCGGCTCGCGGTCGCCGTCATCGCGTCGGCTCCGGCGTCAGCCCGGGCGGGAGGCCCGACCGGCTACGGGACGTCTCGCGGCGTCGTCGTGGTCGTCGTGGTCTGGCGCTCGTCCTCCGGGACCTCCTGGCCCTCGTCGACGCCGCGCTTGAAGTTCTTGATGCTCTTGCCGACCGAGCTGCCGAGTTCGGGGAGCTTCTTCGCGCCGAACAGCAGGATGAAGATCACGAGGATGATGATGAGTTCCGGGCCGCCGAGGGTTGGCAGGGCGCCGAGTACGGTCATGAGGTCCTCCGCTGGTGGGGCTCGACCGCGGCCGCACGGGAGATGCGCAGGGCCGTCATTGCCCTGCGAGTGTACGTCAGGATCTGCGGCGGGACGTGCGCCGCTGGCGGGAGGCGAGCGTGGTCTGCAGGGCCTCGAGCTCGGTGGAGGCCACCGCCGTCTCGGCGCTGAGCTCGTCGGTGAGGGGCCGCAGCAGCTCCGTGGTCCCGCGGACCGCCGCGGTCAGCCGCGCGACCGCCCGCTTGAGCTGGATGGCCGCGACCGCCGCGACGCCGAGCGCCACCGCGGCCAGGGCGACCGCGACCACCAGGAAGACCGTCATCCCCGGGATGCTATCGGGCGGGGGCCGGCGGGGGCCGGCGGGGGCCGGCGGGGGCCGGCGCGTCCGGGCGGGGCGGGCCGGCTACGCGCGGACGAGCGCCACGAGGCTGTCGAACCAGTTCTCGGTCTGGAGCAGGGCATGGAAGTCGAGGAGATCGTCGTGGGATATCGGCGGCCCCGGGAAGCGGGGCTCCCGGCGCGGGGCGGGCTCCTCGACGGGGGAGACGTTGACGCCGCCCGAGACGAGCAGCCGGACGACGCGGTCGTCGGCGGGCTTGCGCACGACGCACAGGCAGGTCGGGCAGGTGAAGGCGTAGAAGGAGGACGCCTCGCCCGAGCGGTCGACCCGCAGGTCGATGTCGGGCGGGGTCAGCGACACCTCGCCGCAAGTGGGGCACGTGGCCTTGATGGTCGTCATCACTGGGTACCGCCTGTCGGTCGTGGCCGCTGTCGCCATCCCCATCGGCCGGCGGACGCCGGTTCTTGACGATTCGGCAAACAAATGACGCGCCGTGATCAGACCCGCCCTTCCTCATAGGCCCTTGTGATAGGCCTCTGCGGAGGAGGACGCCCGCGGCCGCCGATCCCCACGCATTGAAGGGTAGGCGCAGCTACGCGCGCCTACCCTTCGAACGATGCGGGCCGGGCGGGCAGCCAAGCCCTGGCCCTTCCCCCTGCGGCAACGTTTGAAGGGTGGGCGCAGCTGCCCGCGCCTACCCTTCGAAGGCCGGGGCCGCGCGGTCCGGCGCTCATCTTCCGCCGCAGGCGAGGGCCCCGGGCCGGGCGGGCTGGCGCTCGTCCGCGCAGGCGAGGGCCGCGGGCCGGGCGGGCCGGCGCTCGTCCGCCGCACCGCAGGCGAGGGCCGCGGGCGGCGGCGTCCCACGCCCTTAAGCCGCCGGGGCGGCCTTCTACGAGCCGCGCGGCTCGTAGCGGTCGAGGGCCTCGCGGGCCAGCGCGCCGACCCGCTCCGCGAGGACGGCCGGCGCGACGACGCGCGCACCGGTCCCGACGCGCAGCACCAGGCGGGCGATCCAGTCGGGCTCCGCGGTGCGCAGGGTGACGCGGTGGACGTCGCCGCGCTCCTCGATGGCGTCGACCACGGCCCACTCCTCCACCCACCAGACTGCAGGATCGAGATCGAGCACGACCACCGGATCATCCGGTGCGGGGACGTAGGCCGGACCCGGCTGCTCCGCCGGCCTGGCCCGCGCGCCCCGCTCCCCCGTGGGCCGGACCGCGCGCATGCGGTCGAGCCGGAAGTCCCGCGGCGCCCGCGCCAGCCGACACCAGGCCTGCAGGTACCACGAGCCCCGCCAGCCGACGAGCGCCCAGGGCTCCACGTCCCGGCTGGTCGTCTCGGCCTTCGACGCCGAGCGGTACACCAGGTGGACCACCTCGCCGGCCTCGACGGCCGTGCGCAGGATGGGCAGGTGCTCGTCGCCGGGGGTGCGCAGATCGATCGCCACCCTCGCCGGCGGCCCGCCGGCGGGCGACCCGCCGAGCGCGGCCTCGAGCTTGTCGACGGCGCGCCGCAGGTCTGCGGACTCGGGAAAGCCCTCGATGCCGGCCAGCGCGTGGGCGGCGAGCAGCAGAGTGACAGCCTCGCGCACCGACAGCCGCAGCGGGCGGCGGAAGAAGTCGGCCATGCGGACCGTCACGCGGTCGCCGACGATCGAGGCCTCGACGAGGTCGCCGCCGCCGTAGCCGGGCAGCCCGCAGTAGCCGAGGACGTCGAGGTCGTCGGACAGCTCCTCGCGGGTCAGGTCGAAGCGGTCCGTCACCTCGTACACGTCGGCGCCCGGATGCTCGAGCAGCCAGGGCACGAGCAGCAGGATGCGCTCCAGGCGGGCGAGCGTGCGGTTCGCGGTCACCCCCCGGCCTGCCGGACGACGGCGCGCAGGTGGGCCACGATGCGCTCCCGCAGCACCGGCGGCGCGACGACCTCGACGTCCACGCCGAGGTCGAGGACCCAGCCGACGAACCGGTCGGGGTCGCCGACGGCCACGGTGTACGCCGTCCAGCCCGGATGGGCGGGCTCGCCGCCGCCGCGGGCCCGTCGGGCGACCTGCCAGGCGACCGACGCGGCGGCGAGGACCTCGGCCGTCTCGGGTGCCACGTCCGGCGCGGGGGGGACGACGTCGTCGACGCCGACGTCGGCGTCCGGTGGGACGAAGGCGCCGGGCGCACCGACCACGCCAACCGCACCGGCGATGCGGTCCAGGCGGAACGCCCGCCGGGCTCCTCGGTCGTGATCGTGCCCGACGACGTACCAACGGCCGCTGCGGTGCACGAGCGCATGGGGGTCGACGGTCCGCCTGGCCGGCGGCTGCCCGGGCACGCGGTAGGTGAACCGCACGGTCGTACGGGTCAGCTGCGCCTCCATCAGCGCCGCCCGGTGGGGGGCGTCGAGTGCGATCCCGACCGGCGGCCCGGTCGCGGCCCGGGCGGCGTCCGGCTCGCCGGCATCGACGGCGAGCTTGCGCAGCCCGGCGGCCGCGTCGTCGGCGAGACCGGTCGCCTCCAGCGCGACGGCCAGTGCCGCGAGCTCGCCCGACTCCAGCCGGACGGCCGGAAGGTCGTAGCGGCGCGGGTCGATCCGGTAGCCGACGCGGTCGTCCCACCGGTCGAGCGGCGCGGTGTCGAGCGGGACCCCCAGGGCGCGCAGGTCGGCCTTGTCCCGCTCGAACATGCGGCGGAACGACTCCGGGTCATCCTGGCCGTAGCCCGCGACCCTCGATCGGATCTCGGCGGCCGGCAGCGGCCGGCGGGTCTCCCGCAGCGCGATGACGAGGTTGATGAGGCGCTCCAGCCGGTCCGTCACCGGCGGGAGCCTACCGGGGGCCGGCGGCCGGCCGTGCGGAGGCCCGGCGCCCGCGGCCGAGACCGGCGCCCGCGTCTGAGAAGCACTCGCCTGTGGATTGCGACGTTCGCGCCGGATACCGCGCCCATGTCGCATCGTCGCCCAAGCGCCGGGCGCCG
>Ga0136630_1000429_pt1 | contig 16060 bp, 16 predicted proteins | sample AntDrymUQ5682106_2_FD_105496 | JGI IMG/M metagenome (GOLD analysis project Ga0136630, IMG submission 105496) | Polar desert sand microbial communities from Dry Valleys, Antarctica - metaG UQ568 (21.06) | ecosystem: Environmental > Terrestrial > Soil > Desert | place: Antarctica: Dry Valley...
AACCCCCGGCTTCGCCGGGCGCGGGGAAGACGGCGTGCATACGGACGTTCGGGTGCCAGATGAACGTCCACGACTCGGATCGGATGCGGCGCATGGTCACGGACGCCGGATACGCCGAGGTCCAAACCTACGAGGAGGCCGACCTCGTGGTTCTCAACACATGCTACGTCCGCGAGAACGCCGTGGACCGGGTGAAGGGCCACCTCGGCGAGTTAAGCCGCCTCAAGAAAGAGGGCCGCGTCAAGAAGGTCGCGCTCACGGGCTGCGTCGGAGCGGCGGAGGAGGCGACGAGCCTCGAAAAGACGTTCGGTGTCGATCTCGTCCTGGGAACGCATAATACGTATGAATTGGCGGAGTTCGTGGGGTTGCCGGGCATGGAGGAGACGTATACGCCGGATCTCCCGGGCATGGAGGAGGGCGACTCGGCGTTTGTTACGATAATGACGGGATGCAACTACCAGTGCAGCTACTGCATCGTTCCGACGGTTCGGGGCCGGATGGCGTGCCGCCCGATGGAGAGCATCGTGGCCGAGGTCGAGAGGCTCGTCGCGGGCGGGACGAAGTATATAACGCTCCTTGGGCAGACCGTGGACGCATGGAGGCACGGCGGGATGAAATTCTGCGACCTCCTCGAAAGGGTGTCCAAGGCCGCTCCGAGGGTGTGGTTCACGACGAGCCACCCTTCGAACATGGAGGACCGGACGCTGTGGGCGATGGGCGGGCGGGACACGGTAGTGGGGAGGCTCCACCTGCCGGTCCAGTCCGGCTCCGACCGGATGCTGAAGGCCATGCACCGGGGGTACAAGGCGGAGCGGTACCGGAGGAAGATCGAGGTTTTCCGGGAGGCCGTCCCGGGCGGCACGCTCAGCACGGACATCATAGTCGGCCACCCCGGAGAGACGGACGACGACCACGAGCGGACCCTCGAGCTTGTCGAGGATTGCGCGTTCGACTCGGCGTACATCTTCAAATTCTCACCGAGGGGCGGCACGGAGGCGGCGGGGATGGGGGGGCGCGTCCCGGACGACGTGGTCCATCGTCGGTTCCTCCAGATCCTCCGGGCCGTCGAGAGGAACGGCTTCGAGGCGAACCAGCGGAGGGTCGGCTCGAGCGAGGACATATACATCCGGCGCGGCCTCTCTGACTCCGGCGGCGCGATAGGCGAGACGTGGGGCGGCCACTCCGTGCGCCTCGCGCATGAAATCTCGTGCGGCGCGGAGCCGGGAGATTATGTCCGGGCGCGCATCACCTCCGCCGGCCCCCACGCGCTCTACGCCGACCCCGGCGGCGAGCCTCCGGGGGGGAGGCGGCGATAATCAACCAGCCTGGCCACAGTGGATCCTGCGCCCGCGGACCGGAGGCCAGCCCGGAGGCTCCTCCGGGCGCCGCCCGGATTCATATCCGGTCCTCGACTCGCCCCCCATCCTCGCAGCCATCGCCGGGGAGGCGGTGCATCGCCGTGTGCGGGCCGACGGCGGGCGGGAAGAGCGCGATCGCCGACGAGTTCTCCGAGGCGCTTTCGACGCATGCGATCCTCGTTGACTCCATGCAGGTTTATCGGGAGGTCCCCGTCATAACGAACCAGGCGAGGGGCCGGCCCGCGAGGCTCTCCGGCATCGTCTCCGTCACCGGCGGATGGTCGGTGGCCGACCACCGCGACGCCGTGCATCGCGAGCTTCGCCGTGACATCGAGGAAGGCTCCCGGAATCTGGAAATCCCTTTCGTCCTCGACGCGGGGACGGGGATGTACCTGAATGCGATCCTCCTCGACATCCCGCTCGCCCCGAGCGTGCCTGTGAGGGCGAGGGAGGTGGCCCGCGCCCTCTCGGAGGGCGCGCCGAATCCGAGGAGGGCGTCCCGGGCGAAGGAACTCGAGCTTTCAGTCGGCGGCGACGACCGAGGCTCCATATGGGGCGGCGACCTTGTCCACGAGACCGAGATGGTTTATATGAGGCCGGACATCGCCTTCCTCGAGGACCGCATCCGGAGCCGCTCCCGGCGCATCTCCTCTTTCGGCATGGAAGAGGCGGAGGCTCTCTCGGGGATGGCCGATGGAGTCGAGGCCGTCAACAAATCCGTCCTCGACTCCATCGGCGTCCGGGAGCTCCTCTCCGTCGTCCGGGGCGCGACGTCCCGGGGAGAGGCCGAGGAGAGGATGAACATAAGGACGCGGAGGCTCGCGAAGCGCCAGATCCGGTGGTTCGACAAGCTCGCCGGAACCCTCCGGGGCCGCGCCCGCGTCTCCGTCCTCGACCCCTCCGAGGCCGGGAAGGGCATAAATGCTATAAATGCTATAAATGCTATGCATGGTATAATCGGCTGATGGAATCTTTGAGCCGGGTTGTCGGGAAGGTCGTCCTCTGCGGGGCGGGGGAGTCGAGGCACATGGGCGAGCTGCGCCGCCTGTCTGAAACTCTCGGGCTCGAGGTCCGTGGCTGCATGGAGCAGGGGAGGCGCGACCCTTCTGGGTATCTCGGGGGCGGCAAGCGGGAGGAGCTCCGGGGGATGGTCGAGTCGCTCGGGGCGGGCTTCGTGGTCGCGGACGACGAGTTGACCGCCTCCGAGGCGAGGGTCCTTGAGCGGGACGCGGGTGTGGCGGTCGTTGACCGGACGGAGCTTATAATCCGGATCTTCGAGGCCCACGCGAGGGACGCGCCGAGCAAGCTCCAGGTCGAGCTGGCGGAGATGGAGTACCTCCTCCCCCGCGTGAGGGGGATGTGGAGGCACCTCGAGAGGCTCGGGGGCGGCCTCGGGAGCGGGGGCGGGGCGGCTGTGAGGGGGCCGGGTGAGCAGCAGCTCGAGTACGACAGGCGCGAGATCCGCGCCCGCATGGAGAAGCTCCGCTCCAGGCTCTCAGACGAGCGCTCCGCCCGGGGCGTCCGCCGGGCGAGGCTCCGGGAGTCCGCCGTCCCCAAGGTCGCGCTCGTCGGGTACACGAATGCCGGGAAGACCACCATCCTGAACCGCCTCGCCGGAGCCGGGCGCTCCACAGAGGACCGCCTCTTCGAAACCCTCGAGACGACCACGAGGCGCGTCGAGGGCGGCTCCCCCAGCGGCGCCTCCTCGGGCTTCACCCCGGACTTCACGCTCACGGACACGGTCGGCTTCATAAGGAAGCTCCCCACCCAGCTAGTCGAGTCCTTCGCGTCCACCCTCGAGGCCGCCTCCGACGCCGATGTCCTCGTCCTCTGCGCCGACGCCTCCAGCCCGACCTTCGACGAGGAGGTCTCAACCGTCAAGGACACCCTCAACGAGCCGGTCTCGGACGGAGCCGCCTCCGAGACCGGGAAACCCATAATACTCGCCTTCAACAAGGTGGACCTCATATCCGACGCGGAGGCGGGGAGGCTTTCATCGAGGTATGGCGGGCCCGTCTTGATGAGCGCGCTCGACGAGCGAGACTATGGGTGTGCCCTGCTCCTCGACGCGATACACGGGGAGATTTCCGCTGCGAGGGAGAGGATGGAGGTTCTCATCCCCCACGCGAGCTACGAGGACGCGGCGAGGCTGTACGGGATGGCGGAGATACACGCCTCCGAGGACAGGGAGGACGGCGTCCTCATGGACGTGAGCCTCCCCGCCGCCTCCGTCCATTCATACGCCCGATACAAAGTGGCTCGCTGAGGGGCCGCCGAGGGCCTTGCCACGGAATCTTGGAATTCATGACCACGACATTCACGAGGATCCACCCCCCGCCCGCCCGCGAGGTGGCCGGGATCCACGCCGACGTCCTTTTCCCCGGATCCCACCCCGGAGACCCGTCGCTCCCGTTCGTGGCGATGAACATGGTGTCCTCGCTGGACGGGAAGGTCTCCGCCGGAGGGAAGTCCGGGTCTATCGGAAGCCCTGTGGACAGGGAGGCCATGAGGACACTCCGCTCGAAGGCCGACGCCGTCATGGTCGGCGCCGGAACCCTCCGGGCCGAGAGGGTGTCCCTCACCTCCGAAGGCCTGAGAACCCCCGAGCCCTTCGCCATCCTCGCCTCGAGAACCCTCGACCTCCCGATCCGGAACCTCCTACACGCCGAGAAGGAAAGAACCATAATACTCACGAGCGAGGACTCGCCGCGAAGAAGGCGGGATATCCTGGAAGGATACGGAATCATTGTCGCCTGCGGCGAGGGTTCCTGCGGGTCGACCGGCTTGCGCGATGGCTTGGGGAGGCTCAAGGAGGAGTATGGAATAGGCTCGATACTCTTGGAGGGAGGCTCGGTTCTCAACCACAGCCTCGTCTCCGGGAGCCTCGTGTCGGAGATCTTCCTCACCGTCTCCCCGAAGCTGATCGGCGGGGAATCAATCGGCATCCTCTCCGGAGAGGAGCTCTCGAGCTTCCCCGAGGCGGAACTCCTCTCCATCCACATGGAAAAGGCCAGCTCGGGATCCCAAACAGCCCCGGAGGTCTTCCTCCGGTACCTCCTGCCCGCGGGTTTCCGATAATTGCCGTTCCCGGAAACCGGGGGCGCCGGGGAGCTTGTGGCTGCGGCGGCCGCGTTGGTTTATAATGATCCTTAGGAAGGTTTGGCAGGAAGAAAAGGTTCTTGAGGTTCTAATGCCGGGAGGGCGGGAAATTTGTCTGGATCGGGTTCTAGCTGGGCTGTAAGGATTGCTGTTGTGGCCGCGGTTCTGTCATGCGCTCTCCTCGCACGTGCCGCGTGGGAGGATCTGGGGTTCGGGGTCTACTCCGGTATGGACTCGGCGAGTGTGGCAATGGCCCAAGACGGCGATGACTTGAATGGTGGCACCCCTTCGTCCGACCAGTACTCGACTGGTTCCGGCTCCGGCGAGTCCACCGTGAGGGAGACCACGACCGTCGTCTCTCCGACGGACGATCAGTATCCCACGAAACCGGACGATTCCGGGTCGCTCCTCGAGGCCGGGGGGCCTGACTCCGGCTCCGTGCCGGTGATGCCGGGAGGCGGCTGCCCGGAGGAGTTCCCCGTCGAGGACGACGGGGTGTGCCTATCGGAATAGCATAACTGAGATGAACGAGCCGAGAGACCAGCGCCTTTCAAATCGGCACTGGTCTCTCGGCTTGCCATGGCTTTCCGGCGGCGGGTTCCTGAGTCGTCTGGCCTGCGTGAGCGTGACTATGGCTCTTTGAAGATTACGAAATCCCGGGCATGGACGGGCAGCCTCGGGTGGGGAAAGACACTGAGAGCGGGTTCCGCTTGGGCTAGATCGGGAGCGTATTATATTGGTATGCCTTGTTGGCGAGTTCTTCGGCTCTTCTTATGTACCGGAGGGTGGTCTTCGGATCCGAGTGGCCGAGGAACTGCTGTATGACTAGGAGCGGTGCTTCGTTGACGGCCATGTTCGTCCCCACGGTGTGGCGTATGGAGTGCGGGGATATGGCTTTCGTTATTCCGGCCCTCCGGACGTATTTCTTGACTATGTTCCTTATGGAGCGGGTCGTGAGTGGCCTCGCGTCGCCCTCCCTCGACTCGAAGAGGGGTCGGCGGGAGTCGGAGCGCGAGTTCAGGCTGCGTCCGGTGAGGAGGACGTATCGCTGGACGACTCGCCAGAGGTCGGGGGAGGCGGCGACGTTGCGGATCCTCCCCCCCTTCCCCTCAACCCTGACTTGTATGGGAGGCTCCCCGTCCTCGCCTCCCCCGACCTCCCGGAAATCGCCTATCCGGAGGCTGACGAGTTCGGCCTCCCGCACGCCGCACGAGGCCATGACGGCCAGGATCACATAGTCCCGGTAGCTTTCCACCCGGGCTTGCCCGAGCATCCTCGAAAGCTCCTCCTCGGTCAGGACGTTGTACGAGGAGTCCTCCGAGACCCTTGGACTTTTCGCGAAGTACCGCAGCGCGTCGGGGCCGAGCCGCGTCACCCCGCCCATGTGCGTGAAGACGAGGAACCTCCTCACCGCCGTCAGCTTCTTCGCCGCCGTCGCGGGCGCGTACTCCTTTATGAGGCGCTCACGGTAAAGTGAGAGGTTCTCCGCCCCGATCCCCCCGAGCGGCACCCCGAGCTCCCCCTCGATGTACGAGGCGAACATACGTATCTCCGTATTATAGGTTTTAATCGTCTCGGGGCTGGAGAGCGTCCTCAGAAAGACGGCGAGGAGATCCTCGACGGGGGGTGAAGGACGGGGGGTCTCGGTCGGAACGCCCGTATGAGGGAAGGATCCCGCGTGCTCGACGGGGACGTTTTCAAGGTTTTCGACGATTTCGGGGAGGGACTCGGGGGGGCTTTCCGGTTCCATTGCCCCTATGCCCGGGACGGACTCCGCCGCCCTTTTGTCCGGGTTATTCGGAGGGGTCTTCATAGTTCACGAGGGAGACGGTTTTGTATGGGTCGAGGAGGGTTCGGCCCCGGAGGTATCCGAGCTCGATGATGAAGGCGGCCCCGGCGACGGCACCGCCCGCGTTCTCGACGATACGGCACATGGCGCGGGCGGTGCCACCGGTGGCTAGGAGGTCGTCGGCGACGAGGACGCGGGCGCCGGGCGGGATCGAGTCGGCGTGGACCTCGAGGGAGTCGGAGCCGTACTCGAGGTCGTACGAGGCGGATATCGTCTCGCGGGGCAGCTTGCCGGGCTTCCTCGCGAGCACGATCCCCCTCCGGGCGCGGTACGCCAGCGCCGTCCCGAACACGAAGCCCCGGGCCTCCGCGGACACGATGCGGTCGTACTCGATGCCGGCCGCGTCTATCGCCTGCGCGAGCGCGTCGACGGCGAGGCGCATCCCCCCCCCGTCCTCGATCAGGGGCGTTATGTCCTTGTACGACACGCCCGCCCTCGGGAACCCCGGAACCGACCGGATGAGCGCCCGGACCCGCTCGGAGGGGGAGTCGGGGGCGTCGGGGTGGCCTGCGCTGTCGGATCCGCTCACGGGCGGCCGTCCGACGGCGACGGGGCGAAGGCTTCGATCACGTTCGCCATCATGAGCTCTTTGAGGCGGGAGTCCACGGAGGCGAGGTGGCGGGCCTTCGCCATCGCCTCGGCCACGCGCTGCTCGTCGCCGCTGCGGAGCTCGGGGTTGAGTATCTGCTTGAACATGGCGGCCTCCCGGTCCACGGCGGCCATCATGCCCCGGAGGTGGCGCGGCTGTATCGAGTGCTTCGCCATCTCGTACGCCATGCGGGCGATCTCGAGGTCGCGCTGCGTGAGCTCGCCCGTCCTCCCTATGACCTGAACCGTGAGGAGCTCCTCGACGAAGCGCGTGTCCGCCTCGAGCGCGTCGGCCAGCTCGTCCTTCGAGTACACCCGGTCCTCGAGGACCGACGAGAGGTCACCCGCCGAGTCCTTCGACATCGCCATAACCGGGGCGCCGCCCTCGATGCGCTTCTTTATCACCTTGAGCGGGAGGTACTCCTTGTCTTGGAGCGTGAGGATGTACCTGAGAAGCTCGACGTCCTGCCCGGAGAAGAGGCGGTATCCGCCGCGCGTCCGGTTCAGGTTTATGAGCCGCCGGCGCTCGAGGTACCGGATCTTGCTCACCGAGAGGCTCGGGAACTCCGGCTTGAGCCTCTCAACCACCTCGCCGATCGTGAAACTGTCCTTGCCGCCTCCGCCGTTCTCCAAACTAGATCACTCCATTCCTCTCCATCTGAATGCCCGGATGTTGACGCCCCACTGGCCCCCCCCGGGCCGAGGGAGGCCGCCTCGCCTGGAAGTCTCCCGTATTATGTGAACACGAACTTGAATCGGTATTTGCCGACCTGTATCTCGTCGCCGTTCCGGAGATCCACGGAGTCCACGCGGACGCGGTTGACGTACGTGCCGTTGAGGCTCCCGACGTCGCGTATCCTGAATCCGTGGTCGCCCCGGAGAACCTCGGCGTGCTTCCTCGAGACTGTGACGTCGTCGAGGAAGATGTCGCACTGGGGGACGCGGCCGATGGTCACGGCCTCGACCCCGACGTCGTGCATGCGCCTCCCGGCGGTCCCCTCGACCTGGTCGAGCTCTATGAGGGCCGCGCCCTTGGCCGGAACCGAGGAGGAGGTCGCCTCGTCGTCGTCCTCCGCGAAGCTCGGCGAGTACGAGACCGTCGTCCCGCCGGGGTCGAGGCGTGTGCCGCACTCCGAGCAGAACTTCATCCCGACGGCAACCTCCGAGCCGCACTCCGGGCAAAGGCTCACGGGCCGCCACGCCCCTCGGGGGATCGGGGCGAAGAGCCAAGCCCGCCGCCGGAGCCTTCGCCGCCGGACTCCCCGAGGAGGGCCCGGGCGAGATCCTCGGGGGAGGCGAAGAGGTCGCCGCCGCGCCCCGCTATCTCGGCCCTTATGAGATCGATGCGCCCCTGCAAAACCCTCCTCCGGTAGCTGACCTCCCGCTCCTCCTCAGCGAACGCCTCCAAATGGCCCTTCAACTCCTCGACGCTCAACGCCGTCAAGTCCTCGGAGCCAGCCCAGTCGAAACCACCCGCCCCACCGCCCACTCCTTTTCGTTCTTCACCCATAACCGGAAGTATAACTTCCCCTCTACCTTACGTACAGTCTTTTGACCGACATATCTCCCACTCAAGCAAAAACAACCGCTGAACACCCGCAAAAGGGCGGTTTCCGATTGTCTCCGATTCCGCCACGATTCCGCCAGGCGCGCCCTCATTCGGATTCTATGAGGGATTTGACGAGATCTGAATACTCGGACTTGACTCCCTCCGGGTCGGAGTCGGTCTCGGCGTACACGTGGAAGAGCGGGTTGTCGGGGTCGGGGAGCATGAGAACCCACCCTCCGTCCACCGAGAGCTTCACTCCGTCTGTGAGGATGGCGTCGGGGTCGCCGCCGAACCTCTCCGCGAGGCCGCGCATCACACGCCCCTTCGCCCCCCACGGACAATCGAGTACCTCGCGCGAGACACCCCCGAACGAGTCACCGAAACGCCGCCTCGCCTCAGAGAGGGGGGCGCCCGAAGAACCCGCCCCGAACAGTTTGAGGACGCATGATATGACCATGAAGCAGTCGGGGGCGGGGAGGAAATCCGGGAAGACATAGCATCCGTCGCCCGTCGCCCCGATGTCCGCCGAGGAGGAGGCGGCCTGTATGGAGATATTCCCAAGCCCCGTCCGGCTCTCCGACAAAACGCCCCCGCCCGCCTCGACGAGCCGCCCGTACTCCGAGCTCAGGCTCACCGGGAGGACGACTTTGCTCGGCTCCATACGCTCGATGAGGCACGCGAGCATGATATCCGGCGGGATGTATCCGCCCCGGTCGTCAACGAACTGAATGTCCTCCCCCGTGGGGCCGACGACGCACCCAAACGCCGCGTCCACGGTCGGGACGATCCCCCCGACGCGCTCGACCGACTCCTCGAAGCCCATCCCGGGGGCGGATCCAACCACGTTCGCGTTCGCGAAACCCGAGACGACGACCGCGTTTATCCCGAGCCTCGAAAAAGCCCGGCTCGCGACGAGGTTCGCCACACCCCCCGAGAAATCCACCACGATCGTCGAACCCGACGTCTTCGACACGTCCGACGCCCTCTCGAGCCTCTCCACATACTGCTCGACCGCCCGCGCCGGATAAATAAGCTCCCCGATGTCGTCCCCGCCATGCGCCCGCCGGTACTCCTCCCTCACAAAAACCTTCTCCACGCTCCGCTCGTCGGACTCCGTCATCGGGGTCGCGTCGGAGGAGAAGAAGAGAACCTCGATGTCGTCGGGGTCGTCGCCCCGGCGGAGATGCGCCCCCGCCGACGACTTCCCCGCCAAAACGTCGTGGCGGACGACCCCGGCATGCGCCGCCCGGAGGTCGCGGACGTTCACCCCCGTCCCGAGGAGAGCCGCCGTCATCGCCCTTTTAGCGACTTGGGCGGCGGGCGAAGAGTCGCGGCCGAGGGTCACGATCGCGCCGGGGTCGAGCGTCGTCCCGAACGAGGAGGCGAGCCGGATGAGGACCTCGGGGGTGAGATCCACATTGAACTTCCCCGCGACCTTCCCCCCCTTGAAAACCGTCCGAAGCCCCATCGTCTCGTATATGAGGCTTTGCGTGACATTCGCCCCGTCCTCGATGGTCTTGTGAGGATAAACCTTCACCTCCGGCGAGACCGTCGCGCCCTCGCCCACGATGACGTCGTCGCCGAGGGAGCTTCTCTCGAGAAGCCTCGCCCTCGCCTGGACGTATGACGAGCGGCCGACGAGGGTGTCCACAAGCTCCGCGCCCTCGCCGATGTACGACCCGTCGGCGACGACGGATCGCTCGACCCTCGCCCCGGCGGAGACGACGACGTTCGAGCCGATCACCGAATACGGACTCACCTTCGCCCCCTCGTCAATCCGGACGTTCTCCCCGATGACGACCGGCCCCTCGAGTTCCCCCTCGTCGAGCTGCGCCCGGCTCCCGACGTATATATTCTCCCGGAGGCGCGTTCCCGGCGGCCTCACGCCCTTCACAGAGCCGTCGAGGACATCCCTCTGCGCGGCGGAGTATTGCTCCAAGGTGCCGATGTCCTCCCAGTATTCCTCGGTGACGTACCCGAACATCGGGCGTCCGTCGTCGAGCATCGCCGGGAAGAGATCCTCCGAGAAATCGTACTCGCCCTCGGACTCCGGGTCGGGTATTTTATCCATCACCGAGCCGTCGAGGAGGTATATGCCGGTGTTCACCGTGTCCGAGAAAACCTGCCCCCACGCCGGCTTCTCGAGGAAGCGGGAGATCCGGCCGTCCTCCTCCGTGATGACGATGCCGAAATCCAAAGGGTTCTCGACGCTTTTCAGGACCATCGTCGCGTCGGAGCCTTTCTCCCCGTGGAACTCGGCGAGGCGGGTGAGGTCGGCGTCGGTGAGGGCGTCGCCGCTTATGACGAGGAACGGCTCGCCGTCCGCGAGGTCGAGTTCGGACTCGGCCATCTTCACGGAGCCGGCGGTTCCGGCGGGGGCGTCCTCGACGGAGTATTTCATGTTCACGCCCCACTGGGAGCCGTCGCCGAAATAGTCCCGGATGTCCTCGGGCATGAATTGAAGCGTCACCACGATGTCGGTGAAGTCGTGGCTTTTCAAAAGATTCACTATATGCTCCATGCACGGGAGGTTCGCTATCCGGATCATGGGCTTCGGCTGCTCGCTCGTGAGTGGCCGGAGCCGCGTACCCTGCCCGCCCGCCATTATTATCGCCTTCATGAAAACTCCTCCTTTTCACGCCGGAACATACGAAATGAAGTTCCTTCGCCCCGACCCGCCGATTTCATTTCCGTCTCTCCCCGATATGTTCCCGATAATGCCCCGGTTCACCGGAGACCCGTTCACCGGGAGCTTTTGACTCGTATCCGGAGGCTCACGCCCCACATGCCGTACCGTTTCCGTATCTCGTTCTCGATGTACCGGAGATAGTTTTCGCGGAGGTCTTCCGGGCGGTTCGCGAAGATGGTGAACCTCGGCGGGCGAGTCCCGGTCTGGGTGGCGTACCGGATCTTCACCCCTTTCGCCGGGGCCGACTTCTCGACGATCCGGTTCACGAACTCCGCCACCTCGTGCGTCGAAACCCGCGTCCCGTACGCCCGGTGGACCCTCGCCGCGAACGGCATGACGAGATCCACACCGCTCCCCGAAAGGGCGGAAATCGAGACGAACTCCGGTTTGAGGTCCGTCATCCGCCGGAAAATCTTACCCTCGATCTCCCGCACCTCGTCGGGCCCGACGAGGTCGCTCTTGTTTATGACGACCCCGCACGAGCGGCCCGCGTCCTCGATCTGCCTCGCGAGCTGGAGATCGCCGCCCGAAAGCCCCTCCACCGCGTCCACCATGAGAAGCGAGACGTCCGACCTCCGTATCGCCTCCGCCGTCCGGAGCGACGAATAATAAGGAACCCCCGAGGCACGCTTCGCGCTCCGGTTCACCCCCGCCGTGTCGAGGAGTATGAACCTCTCGAAGTTCTCGACTTCATCGCCCCCGACATCCACCTCGAGTTCGTTCTCCACCGCGTCCGTCGTCGTCCCCGACACCTCCGAGACGACCGCCCTCTCCGAGCCGATGAGGCGGTTGAGAAGCGTGCTTTTCCCGACGTTCGGGCGGCCGATGATCGCAATTCGAGGAAGGTTCGATTCTTCTTCCGCGTCCGGCTCCTCCGGAAGGAGGGCGACGACCTCGTCGAGGAGGTCGCCCATCCCGATGCCATGCGAGGCCGAGACCGGATGCGGCTCGCCCTCCCCGAGCGAATAGAATCCGTACCGCTCCGAGTCGTCCGCCGGATTGTCCATTTTGTTCACCGCGAGAAGCACTTTGCCCGGAGCCTTCCGAAGCTCGCGGGCGATGGCCGAGTCCGCCTCCGTCGGCCCCGTCCGGGCGTCGGCCATGTGGAGGATGACGTCCGCCTCCTCGACCGCGACCCTCGCCTGAAGCGTGACGAGGGACTGAAGCCCGACCCTCGCCGTCGGCTCCATCCCGCCCGTGTCAACGAGGACGAACTCCCTCCCCACCCACTCCGCCTCGTTGTACGAGCGGTCGCGAGTCGTCCCCGGCTCGTCCGCCACCACCGCCGACCTCCGACCCACAACCCGGTTCACGAACGAACTCTTCCCCACGTTCGGCGCCCCCACCACCGCCACCACCGGCAAACTCCTCATGATCTCCCCGCCCCTTCCGGAATGTCCCGAGCCTCCCGAACGTTTCGGGCGTTTCTCGGGAGCGCGTATATCTCTTCGAGAACCTCGTCCGCCGAAGCCCGGTATGCCGCCTTCCCTCTTCTTGTATTATCTATCGTTATCGGCTCCCCGACGTATGCGTGGAGTTTCCCGCCCCGGAGACGCTCCCGAAGCGACGGTACTTTTCCGATGAAGACGGGGACTATACGGGCGTCTCCCCGGACGGCGAGCATTATGGCCCCGCTCTTCGCCTCGCCGGACTCGCGGTCTTTCTGGCGGGTTCCCTCGGGGAAGATGCCGAGCGCCCACCCCTCTTTCAGGTACGAGATGGCGGCTCGGAGCGCGGATCGCCCGCCGCCGTCGCGGTCAACGGGGATGGATCCGAGGAAATGGAGGAAGCACCGGAGGGGCGGCACGAAAAGCTCCTTCTTCGCCATCCATTGGACGCGCCTCGGAACCGCCATGCACACGAAAACCGGGTCGAAAAACCGGTGGTGGTTCGAGGCCACGATGAGCGCCCCATCCCTCGGAACCCTCTCCGCCCCATGAACCGTGAACCCGAAGATGACCCCGCCCATGAAAAGCATGAACCTCCGAAAGAGGATGTACCTCCGGGTCATCCCGCGCGGCCCCTCCATGCTCGCCAAACTACGCCCCGCTCCGGGCCTTCGCCCCGGCGGAGGCGACGATACCGAGGACGGAGGAGACGACCTCGTCGAGCGACATCGAAGTCGTGTCCATGACGACGGCGTCGGCGGCGGGTTTGAGCGGCGAGGCTTCGCGTTCGGTGTCTTGTTTGTCGCGTTGTTTTATTGCGGCGGTGATGCGCTCGATCTCATCCTCGCGCCCCGTCTGCGAAGCCCGCCTCCTCGCCCTCTCCCCCGCCGACGCCGAGAGGAATATCTTCACGTCCGCGCCCGGAAGAACCACCGTCCCGATGTCCCGCCCCTCCACGACCGCCCCGCCCCCGGCCCGCGCCTTCCCCGCCGCCTCCCTTTGAACTCCGACGAGAATCTCCCGAACCCTCGGATGCGACGAGATTTTCGAGGCCGCCGCCGAAACCTCCGGGGCGCGGAGGTCGGACTCCGGAATCCCCGCCCCGTCCACGCTCACCGTCTCGCCGTCGAGCGCGACCCGGCGGGCGATCCCCGAGAGCGCGGCCTCGTCGGAAGGGGGGACGCCTTCCCGGATCGAGAAAAGCGCGACGGCTCGGTATGTCGCTCCGGTGTTCAGGTTGACGACTCCGAGACGCTCCGCCGCCATGCGGGCGACCGAGCTTTTGCCGCTCCCGGCGGGGCCGTCAATGGCTGCGATCACGCCGCCGGACACCTTTCCGGGCATCCCCTCCGCCGCGTCTCCCTGTGAATTCTCGATCGGCACGGGGGGGAGTATAGTCGCCGACCGGACGTTATGCCCGCGTCGGACGCGACGAAAGCATCGCCGCGTCCGACGGGCGGCGGAGGAGTTCGAGGCGGTCGAAATAGTCCGGCATCGTCTTCGAGACGCACGCCGGATTCGATATCCGGACGCCGGGAGCCATGAGTCCCACGAGCGAGAAGGCCATCGCGATCCGGTGGTCGTCATACGTCTCGACGAGCGCGGGCGATATTACGCCCGGATATACCGTGAGTCCGTCGCGCCTCTCCTCGACCTCCACGCCGAGCCGCGAAAGCTCCGTCGCCACCGCCGATATCCGGTCGGTTTCTTGATGGCGCGTATGCTCGATGTTCGTTATGACCGTCTCGCCCTCCGCGAACGGCGCGATCGCCGCGAGCGTGATGAAGGTGTCCGATATCTCGTTCATGTCCGCCCGAACCCCGGAGAGCCTCCCCGCCCCCCGAACCTCCACATATTCCTCGGAGATTTCCACCTCGCACCCCATCGAACGGAGTATCTCCGCGAACCGGAGGTCTCCTTGCTTCGACCCCCGCCCGAGTCCCGGAACCCGCACCCTCCCGCCAGACAACGCCGCCGCCGCGAGGAAATACGAAGCCCCCGAGGCGTCCGGCTCGACAGCGTACTCCCTCGCCCGGTACTTCGACGGCTCGATGGCGAACCGCCCGCCCCGCTCTTCGACCTCGACCCCGAAGGAGCGCATGACATCCATCGTTATTCCGATGTACGGCCTCGACACGAGGCCGCCCGAGACTTCGAGTTCGACGGCGGTGTCCGCGTACGGCGAGGACATCATGACCCCGCTGAGAAACTGGCTGCTTTTCCCGCCCTCGACGCGAGCCTTCCCGCCCCGAATTCCACCCCCCTCGACGACGAGCGGGAACCTCCCCCCCTCCCCCGCATGCCCGACCGAGGCTCCGAGGCTCCGCATCGCGTCAACGAGGTCGCCGACCGGCCTCTCTCGCATCCTCGGAACCCCGTCCACGAAATACGGCCCCTCCCCGAGCGCGAGCATCGGCGGCAGAAACCGCGCCGCCGTCCCCGCGTTCCCCGCGAAAACCTCGACGCTTCTCCGGGGTATTATGCCTCTACGACCGGAGATCCGAACTCTCTCCCCCTCCACGCGCACTTCGAAGCCGAGGTCATGGAGGGATTTCATGAGGTGGAAGGAGTCGTCGGAGAGGAGCGGGTTTTCGAGGATGGACTCACCGTCGGCGAGGGCGGCGATTATGAGGGCGCGGTTCGTCACGGATTTCGAGCCGGGAACCGGTATTTCGGCTTCCGGCGGACGTTCGAGGGGGCGAATCTCGACCTCGTCGTCGGGAAATCGGCCTCGCACGTCCTCGGCGGAGAAATCCACACCCGGCGCGCCCCGAATGCCGTCCCTCATTCCGGAACCCCCGAGGAAATCCCGGCCGGGAGGCACCGTGTCCGCGCGCTGCGCCGCGATGAAAACGCGCCGATGGCATCCCTCCCGACGGGAGGGAACACGGGCGGCCTCCCCTTTGCGGAGACGCGGCGGGATGCGTCTCCGCGGGGGACCTCGCCGCTCGCGCGACATCCTCCATCCGGGTTCCGTGTGAGGCGATTCCCGGATGCGGAGACATTCGGCGAGGAGAGGTTTTTAGGCGGACGCCGTGGCGTGAATCCGAGGGAGTTTCGGGGGAGGCGAGATCTCCGGCGGACACCGAAGCGGGGGTCGACGACGCTTCGCGCGCGAGGAGGTTTCCGTGCGGCGCCCTTCCCCGCATCGGCACGACTCTCACGGTGGAGGAGACAGCCCGGCGGCGCGTGTCCACGAACGGCGCGGGCGGCGCGGGAGGAGGCGCGAGGAACGCGGCGGTCTTCGGCTTCCGGGTTCGTGGCGTGGGATCTCATGAAAACGCCTCCATTTCTTTTTTCGACAATGGCCGGTATTTTCCGGGGGGGAGCGCGCCGAGCTCCACCGGGCCGACTCGAACCCGTTTGAGGGATACGATATCGAGGCCGACCGACTCGCACGCTCTCCGTATTATGCGGTTGCGGCCTTCATGGATCGTGAGGCGGAGGGTGGTTTGGGATCCACGCCGGCTCACTTCCACGACCTTCGGCGGGAGCATCGGCCCGTCGTCGAGAGTCGGGCCGGCGGCGAGGTTTTTCATG
>Ga0136630_1000431_pt1 | contig 16010 bp, 13 predicted proteins | sample AntDrymUQ5682106_2_FD_105496 | JGI IMG/M metagenome (GOLD analysis project Ga0136630, IMG submission 105496) | Polar desert sand microbial communities from Dry Valleys, Antarctica - metaG UQ568 (21.06) | ecosystem: Environmental > Terrestrial > Soil > Desert | place: Antarctica: Dry Valley...
TCGAAGAAGAAGCCGCAGGACAGGATCACCATCGGCAGACCGGCGAAGATGAGGACGACGCCGGTGACGGTGATGCCGAGGTTGTAGGACCTGTAGTCGCCGACCCGGGGGTGCGGCCGGTACATCCCCGGGCGGTTCCCGACGCGCCGCGTCAGCACCCAGGCCATCGCGCCGGCGAACACGTAGACGAATCCGGAGCCGAAGAAGTCGTGGTATCCGAGGTTCGATATCGGGCCCGTCGACCCCCAGGTCAGCCAGCTGAGCAGCGAGGACGAGATCGCCGCGACGGCACAGACCACGTAGTAGGCGGCGGCCTTGATGCGCTCGGTCACCGCGAGGTGGATGAGCACGTTGATGATGCCGGCGAAGCACGCGAGGAAGAATATGAAGATCTGCTGGTTGTTCAGGCCCGGAGCGACCGCGGGGTCGGCTGTCTGTGCGAGATCGCTGGCGAGCGTTCCACCGAGCCACCAGTCCCTGATCGACTGCAAGTACGGATCCGGGATGTCGAAGGCGACGTAGTACTGCCAGTTCCAGATCGCGAACCCGACCAGGAAGTACACGGCGAACCCGATGAAGAAGCCGATGAGCTTCTGGATCATGGCGTCCATGACGTTGACCCGCCTGACGCCGCCCAGGTCGACCAGCAGCAGGCCGGCGAAGATCGACAGCGCGCCAACCGTGCCGGTGGCGTAGACAATGTTCTGCGCGAGCGAGTCCGTCGTCACCTGCTCCGGGAACACCTGCTGCGCTAGAACCAACGTCTCGACCATCGGTCTCCTCTCCTCAGCTCCCGCACGACGGCTCCGGGTGGCGCGCCGCAGTTGCGCGAACGTACCATTTTGTACATTTATCGCAAGCTCTGGCTGAGCGCGCCCGCTCAGCCGACCTGGCCGAGCCGCTCGTAGCGCCCGCCGTGAAACAGCAGCGGCGTCCCCTCGCCGTAACGGGCGTACACGACGTGGCCGAGGAACAGCGAGTGGTCGCCGCCCCAGTAGCAGCGGGTGACGGTGGCGACGAAGTGTGCGAGTGCGCCCATCACCAGCGGGGTGTCGTGGATCAGGTCGAAGCGCGGCTCCGGCACGCCCTCGATCGAACGGTGGGCGAAGTGGTCCGAGAGGCCGCTCTGGCTCTCGCGGAGCACGCTGACGCCGTACGAGCGGCCCTCGTCGAGCAGGCCGCAGAGCTTGGTGCGCCGCTCGATCGAGACCAGCACGAGTGGCGGCTCGAGCGAGACCGACATGAACGCGTTCACGGTCAACCCGTGTACCTGCCCGCCCTCGCGCGTCGTGACCACGGTGACGCCGGTCGCGAACATCCCGAGCGTCCGCCGCAGGGCGATCCGTGGATCGTTGCCGAGCTCGTCCGGAACCTCGAGCGACGGGACGCCGAGCGGCAGGTCGAACTCCGGGGGCGGGGTCGAACGCTCGTTCATCTCGTCGACGAATACTGACATCAGTAGACGACGCCGAGGAGGACCAGGCCGCCGAGCACGAGCGCGACACCCAGCCACTGCACGCGTGCCGGGCGCTCGTGGAGCACGGCAACGCCCATGACGATCGGGATCACCGCGTACGGGGCCGAGGCAGTCGCGACGATCGACGTGTCGGCGTGACGGATGCCGAGGTTGAAGGCCACGTAGCCGCCCGTGTCCAGCAGCGCCAGCAGGACGATCGTGCCCAGCAGGCCCGGCGAGCGATCCGGCAGGTCGAGCGCGCGCGCGGGCACGGCGGCGAGCAACAGGAAGATCGTCGTGCAGGCGCGCGCCAGGAAGATCGGAACAAGCCAGCCCAACTCCTCGCTGTGATAGGCCACGCCGAAGACGAAGCCGCCCAGCAGCGCCATCGCCAGCAGCGCGAACATGATGCCGGCGAGCGGCGGGCGGTGCTGGCTCCGGATCTGCGCGAGGTCCGAGGAGGCGAGCACGACACCGGACATCGCGACGATGATCGCGAGCGTCGCGGCGGGCGACGGGCGATCGCCGAGCAGCGCGACGGCGAGCACGACCGTGACGGCGGCGTAGCCGGAGACGATCGGGCTGACGACGGAGATCGGGCCGATCGCCAGCGCGCGGTAGAACGCGAGGTAGGAGCCGCAGCCGACCGCGCCCAGGAGCGCGAAGTCCAGCGGATCGGCGTCGCCGAGGCGGCCGGCCTCGCCGCTGGCGAGCACGGCCAGCGCCACGATCACCGTCGCGAGCAAGTGGAAGCCGAGCACGACCCGCACCGACCCGATGCGGCGTGACGTGATGGCCGCGCTGTAGTCGGCCAGCCCCCACGATACGGCGGCAGCGAGTCCCAGCGCGATCCCCATCGTTGGACCAACTTGTACACGAGGCCCGCGTCGGCCCCCAGCGCGAGAAGGGACACGTCTGCCCCTGCTGGGGACGGAGCGCCCACGCAGCCCAGACCTGTCCCTGGGCCGGGGCCCCTCCGACCCCGCGCCCCGTACTGTGTGCGCGTGGCCGCCTCCGAGACGACCGTGCGGGCCGGTCGACGGCGAGTGCGGATCTCCAATCCCGGGAAGGTGCTGTTTCCCGAGGACGGGATCACGAAGCTCGACCTCGCGAACTACTACGCGGCGGTCGCGCCGGTGATGAGCCGGCACGTGCGCGACCGGCCGCTCAACCTGTGGCGCTGGAACGCCGGCATCGAAAGCGAGCGGATCGTGCAGCAGGAGATCCCGCGCGGCGCTCCCGAGTGGATCGGGCGCGTGTCGGTGATGCGCCGGCGCGGCGGCAGCGTGTGCCACGCGGTCGGCGGCGAGGCGGCCACGCTCGTCTGGCTCGCGAACCAGAACTGCATCACTCCGCACGCGTGGAGCAGCCGCGCCGATCGCCCCGACCGCCCCGACCGGCTGGTGTTCGACCTCGATCCGCCCGACGCGGATCCCGCCGACCACTTCCCGGCGATCCGGGCCGGCGCGCTGGAGCTGGGCCGGCTGCTGCGCGAGCTGGGCCTGATGCCGTTCGCGATGACGTCGGGCTCGCGCGGGCTCCACGTCGTCGCGCCGCTGCGGCGCCGCGCGCACGCCGACGCGGCGCGCGAGACGGCCGGCGTCATCGCCGAGCGGCTCGCGGAGCGGCGCCCCGACGAGCTGACCACGGCGTGGCGCAAGGAGAAGCGCGGCGGGCGCGTGCTCGTCGACGTGGCGCGCAACACGTACGCCCAGACCACTGTCGCTCCCTACGCGGTCCGCGCGTTGCCAGGCGCGCCGGTGGCGAGCCCGCTGGCCTGGGACGAGCTGGAAGCAGACGATCTGCATCCGCGCCGCTGGACGCTCGCGACGGTGCCGGGCCGCCTGGCCGCGGACGGCGACCCGTGGGGGGCGATCGGCGCCTCTGCCCGGGCGCTGCCGCGGCTCTGACCACCTCGCCTCTCAGTGCGCCGTCGCCCGGTCGCCGGCAGCGCCGTGACCGCCGACGTCGTCGAGCAGGCCGCGCGCCTGGTTGTCGATCAGGTGGGTCACCGCCTGCTGCGCGTAGCCGAAGACGATCGCCCAGGCGACGATCTGCGCCGAGCTGTCGAGCGCGCTCAATCCCGGCACGAAGCCGCCGCGCATCAGCAGCAGCCCGATCACGGCCGTCAGCGCGCCGGTCGGAAGCTTGAGCAGCGCGAGGGCGACGGGAAGTCCGTAGGGCGTCGACGTCCCGCGCGCGTTTCGAAGGCCGCCGGCGGCGGCCACCACGGCGGCGAAGAGGCCGACGATCTCGACGAGCAGCAGGTCCTCGCGTGTTGCCGTCTTCGCGACAAGGACATCGATGTCCGCAACCGCTGGATCACCGGTGCCGAGCAGCTCGGTGCGCGGGCATACGAACTTCTGCTTCTCCTCGGGAAAGAAGCACACTGGGAGCCACTCCTGGTGAGCCAGGCCGAGGGCGGCGACCCCGGCCGCGGCGAGACACAAGGCGATGGTCGTGGCGACGACCCAGTTGCGAAAGCTGCGCAGGCGGATCAGGTCCCGGCGCCGCTGCGAGTTCGCCGCGTGGTACGCCGCGACCAACGCGTCACGTTGCTCCGGCAGCAGCTCGTGGTTCCTGCCCCGCTGCTCGATCTGCAACGACAGGGCGTCGACGCCCATGCGACGAGGATCGTCCTTCGGGAGGAAGCGATTGACGTGCGCCCGCAGGCTCGGGAGCTGTCCGCGCAGATAGCGCTCCGGGGCGAGGCGCAGCAGGCTGACCTCGACGGCATCCACGTTCCCGAGCGCGCGCTCGAACGACGAGCCGCCCGACGACGCCTTCCAGCGCCTCCAGGGCCCCGGCCTTCCGTGCGGCCCGAAATCGCCGGCCGCCGTGTCGTGCGCCGCCTTGAGGTGCTCGTGAACGGCCTCGGGCAGCTCCCCGGGTGATTCGCGATCATCCCGGTTCGCCTGGACCCAGGACGCGAGGCCCGACAGCTCCTTGACCTTCGTGAGCAGCTCCTCCCGCCAGGCCGAGGAGGTGGGGCCGCCGATGGGGAACGACGGCGCGGCCGGCGACGGGCCTGTGTCCGAGCGTGACCCCGGTTCCTCTGGCCTTGGCACGTCGCGACGCTAGCCCGCGCCGGCCGTCGGCGCAAGCCAGGCAAGCGCGCTCTCAGCCTGGATCCGGGGTCAGATGCCCGTCAGCCGTTGCGACAGCTCGCCGTGCTCGAGCGGCGCGACTGGTCGAGTCACACGCTCGGAACCGGAGCTCGGGCAGTGACCGCCCCGCGGTCGTCCTCGGCCGGCAGCACGGCGAGCAACGCCTCCACCGCAACGGCGTCGAACTGCAAGTTCACTCCGCGCTGGAGCTCCTCGCGCGCCTCGCGATGACTGAGCGCGCGCCGGTAGGGACGGCCCGCGGTCATCGCCTCGTACGCGTCGGCGACCGCGAGGATCCGCGACTCGGCGGGGATCTGCTGTCCGGCGAGCCCGCGAGGATAGCCTGCGCCATCGACGCGCTCGTGATGGGCAAGCACCCAGGCGGCGATGTCGCGCAGGTTGGCGTGCTCGAGGATGCGGGCGCCCAACTCGGGGTGGCGGCGCATCTCGTCCCACTCGTGCGGGCTCAGAGGGCCCGGCTTGTGGAGGATCGCGTCGGCAATGCCGAGCTTGCCGATGTCGTGCAGGATCCCGGCCGCCTGCACACGCTTCACGCGCCCCGGCTCCCATCCCAGCGCCCTCGCGATCTGCTCCGCGTAGCGCCCGACCGTCTCCGAGTGCCGGGCGGTGCCCACGTCGCGCAGGTCGAGCGTCTCGGCCAGCAGCACGGCGGCAGCGAGCTGCTCGCGCGCAGCGCCATCGGTCTCCCGGACGGCGGCGAGCATCTCGAGCGTCTGGGCATGGTAGGCGACGCAGCGGTCGCGACCGAGGTGCTTGGCGGCGTAGAGGGCGCGATGACCGGCGCGCATGAGCGACGCGGTGGTGGTCAACTCCGGTCCGGTGGTGGCGACGCCGACGGACACCGACACGGCCGCCGGGTGGTCGGCGAAGTGCTCGCGCACGGAGCGGCGCAGCCGCTCCGCGATCGCCATGGCATCCGAGTGGTCGGCGCCCGGCAGCACGAGGGCGAACTCCTCCCCGCCCAGCCGGGTCGGGACGTCGCCGACACGTGTGCAGGCGCGCAGCAGATCCGCGAAGCCCTCCAGCACCGCGTCGCCTGCCTCGTGGCCGAGCGAGTCGTTGACGCGCTTGAAGTTGTCGAGATCGCAGATCAGGAGCGAGACGACGGCGCCGCCGGCGATCCCCGCGTCGATCCCGGTCCGGAAGCCACGGCGGTTGCGCAGGCCCGTCAGCGGGTCGTGCTCCGCGAGGTGCCGCATGCTCGTGAGCTGGTGCGCCGACTCGACCGCGGTCGCCGCCTGGTTCGCGAACGCGCGCAGCGCCTGAAGGCGCTCGGGCGTCGGCAGGAGGCGGTCGGCTGGATCGTCGACCCAGATCAGGCCGCTGACGTTTCCCGCGCGGTCGTGGAGCGGCACGAGCAGCCAGTGGCGCCGCCACGCCTCCGAGCCGCGACCGTTGTGCTCGGTCGGGTAGATGCCGTGCAGGAACGCGGGCAGTCGCGCCTTCGCCTCCTCGAGCGTCAGCAGCGCACACCCCTCCGCCAGCAGCTCGGGCGCGAACAGCGGCTCGATCACCGCCAGCGGCGCGCGCGGCAGCGTCTCGATGAGCGCCGGCTCCCACCCCACGGACGCCAGAGGCGTCAGATCGGCGCCCGCTCCCTCGGGCAGGAGCACCATGACCTTGGTGAAGCCGAGCGCGTCGCGGATGCCCGCGCACACCGCGCTCAGCATCTCGGCGGCCGACCGGCCCGCACCCATCTCCGCGGAGACCCGCAGCAGGTGCTCGACGGCGGTGCTGTGGCGCCGGGCGGCCGCCGTGGCCTGCGCATGCTCGATCGCCGCGGCGGCGTGCTCGCAGACGGCGGCGACCAGCGCCAGCGCGGCGGCGTCGGGCCGGCGCCCGTCCTCCGGCTCGTCGATCGAGACGATGCCCAGGAAGGCGCCCGCCCCGGTCCGCAGCGGCACGAGCAGCGCATCCTCCGCCGACCAGGCATCCGGATCGTCGGACGGTGGCAGGTCGGGAATGTAGGTCGCGATGTCCGCCGACCAGTCGGCGCTCCCGGCCGGGAGGAAGTAAGCCCCCGCCTCGGCGAAGCGCTCGTGCAGCAGGGCGCCCCACTCCCGCCACGTCGTCGTGACGCCGAGGAGCTGCGCGCGGGCCTGGGCGTTGCCCTCCACCACGACCACCTCGAAGTCGTCCCATGCGGGCCGGCGGAGGTTGATGACGACGGTGCCGAAGCCGCTGGCCTGGCGCACCGCCGAGGCGACGGCCGCGAGGACGGCCTCGAGCTCGCCGCCGGAGCGCAAGGCGCCGCCAATCTCGAGCAACCCGTGAAGCAGCTCCTGGCGCGCTCTGTGATCCGTCGCTGACACCACTCCCTTTCAATCGGCCGCGACCCGGCGACCTGGAGGTCAGAGCGCCAGCCGGACGTCCCACAGCTCCGGGAAGAAGCGCCGGTCCACGGTGCCGCGCAGGTACTCGACGCCGGGGGACCCACCGGTGCCCGGCCGGGTGCCGATCTCGCGCGCCGCCATCAGCGCATGGTGATGGCGCCACCGGGCGACCCCTTCGTCGTGGTCGACCAGCAGCTCGGCGACCTCGTGCCAGGCGGCGCGGAGCGGGTCGCCGGAGTGGTCGCGGTAGAGGTCGGCGAGCGCGGCAAGACGCCGCTCGAGCGGATTCGGGAGCCCGAGACCGCGACAGAACGCCTCGTAGAGCGAAGCACCCCCGGGCGGCGCCCCGCCCCCGGGCGGCGCCCCGCCGCCGGGCCAGGTTCCCCGCTCGCCGGACAGCCACTCGATCTCACGGAACTGGCGCGACTGGAAGCCGGAGGCGGGTGCGAGCGGGTCGCGGAACTCGAGGAAGCCGTCGGGCCCCATCGTCTCGAGCACCCCGAGCTGCTCGAGCAGCAGCCGCTCGACGGCGACGACGCGGCGCAGCCGCGGCGCGGCCACGTGCGGCCGCCCGGCCTCGAGCTCGTCGCGGGCGGCGAGCAGCTCGTGCAGCATCAGCTTGAACCACAACTCGTAGGCCTGATGGACGACGATGAACAGCAGCTCGTCGTGGGCGCCCGGGGTGATCGGCCGCTGCAGGCGCAGCAGGTCGTCGATCAGGAGGTAGGTGGCGTAGTCGGTCCCACCGGCGGTGACCGACTCGGGCAGGATGCCCGGTGCGACCTCCTCGCCGTCGAGCGCCCGGTTCACCAGTGCGTCGGCGTCGGCGTTCTGCGCGCGCGGCACCGACGCGATCGTCCAGCGGTCGAAGCCGCCGAGCGCCGCGAGCGCCTGCGCGTGCAGCGGGCGCAGGTCGGCGCTGCGGACCTCGTAGGCGCCGCCGACCTGCCTGGCCACGAGCTCGGAGTCGTTGACGACGTCCACCTCGGTGGCTCCGAGCGCCTTGGCGCGCTCCAGGCCGAGCAGCAGGGCGCGGTACTCCGCCACGTTGTTGGTGGCGTGACCCAGCGTCACGGACGTCTCGTCGAGCACCTTCCCGTCGGGCGCAGAGACGACGGCAGCGGCCGCGGCGGGGCCTGGGTTGCCGCGGGCGCCGCCGTCAACGTGGACGACGACCTGCACGGCGAGGAGTCTAGGTGGTTCGAGCCGCTAGGGCTGGTTGCCGCTGATCGGCGGGAACTCGCCCGGCACGCGCAGGCGCCGGCGGCTGCGCACCTCGCGCTGGCCGCCTCCCGTCGAACCTGGCTCCCGCCGCTCGGAGCTCCGGCGATCGACGATCACCGTCACGTTGGGGTCCGTCTCGTAGTAGCCGGCGAGCCGCGGGTACAACTCGTCGGCGAGGGGCTCGGGAACAACGCAGTAGATCACGGGTCCGATGCTACCCGACGCTCGGGAGCGAGCGCCTCGACCATCTGTCGAGTGACGTCCGCGCGGCACGCGCGGCGGGGGCGGAGGTCATGCGGCGGGTGTCGCGCGGTGCAGGCCGCCGCGCTCGTCGGCGGCGGCGTTGGCGACCTGCTCCTCGGCCGTCAGGGCGCCGAGCTCGGCGCCCTGGCCCTCGCGGCGGACGCCGCTGCCCTCGTCGGAGAGGTCGACCTCGAACCGGTACCAGCTCAGCTCCCACATCACCGCGATGGCCACGACGCTCGGACGCTCCGCCAGCGGCCGCACGGAGACCGCCGGCGGGCCCAGCGAGCGCGCGACCCCGCCCACGGTGCGGACGTGATCGGAGCTGTTGAACACCTCCAGCGCCCGCTCCATCTTGAGCTCGGCGTTGGTCGGCACGGCGCGCACGTGGCGCGGGCGCCGGGGAGGCTCGGGCGGCCCCGGCTCGGCCGCGCGGGCCGCCGGCGGGCTGTCGAAGTGCTCGCCCGTCTCGGCCAGCTCCTGCGCGGCCTGGGCATCCGCCACCTCGCGGGCACGCTCGCGGCGCGAGCGCAGGCGGTCCACCAACCGGGTGCGGCCCTCGTGGCGCGAGCTGCGCAACGTCAACTCGTCCGCGCCGGACTCGCGAATCCAGCCTTCGTGCTGCGCGCGGGCGGTGCACAGCTCGCACACCTGCCGGCGCGCGCCGCCGGCCAGGAACGGCTCGGCCCGCTCGCCCCGCAAAAGGGTGCGCCCGCACACGTCGCAGGAGATGTCCTGCTGGTTGGTGCGGATGTCACGCGTGCGGGCCACCGGCTGACGAGGGTACCGAGCCAGGTGCTCGCCGCTGCCCGGCCCAACCGGCGGGCGAGCCCGGCGCTCGGGGCTCGCCGCGGCGAATCACTAGGCGTGCACGGCTTCGCCCGACGCCTTCGCCGCCACCTTCTGCGCCAGGTGCGCCGGAATCTCCTCGTAGCGCTCGAACTCCATCGTGAACTCGCCCTGGCCGCCGGTGATCGAGCGCAGGTCGGGTGCGTAGGCGAGCATCTCCGCCATCGGCACCTCGGCCTTCACCTCGGTCATGCCGCCCACGGCCTCGGTGCCCAGCGGTCGGCCGCGGCGGGAGGAGAGATCGCCCATGACGTCGCCCACGCTGGCGTCGGGCACGCTCGCCGTGACGCGCATGATCGGCTCCAGCAGCACCGGGTCGGCCTGCTCGAGCGCCTGCTTCATCGCGATCGATCCCGCCAGCTTGAACGCCATCTCCGACGAGTCGACAGAGTGGTAGGACCCGTCGAACACCCGCACGCGAACGCCCTTGACCGGAAACCCGGCAACGATGCCCTGGGCCATCGCCTCGCGTACCCCCTTCTCCACCGCGGGGATGAAGCCGCCGGGGATGACACCGCCCTTGATCGCGTTGACGAACTGGAACTCGCCGTCTTCCCAGGGCTCGATCTCGATGTGGCAGTCGCCGAACTGGCCGCGCCCGCCCGACTGCTTCTTGTGGCGACCGTGCGCCTTCGCCGACCCGCGGATCGTCTCCTGGTAGGGCACGCGCGGCGGCATCAGCTCGACCTCGGCGCCGAAGCGCGACTTGAGCCGGTCGACGATCACCTCGACGTGGATCTGCGAGAGGCCGGCCACGATCTGCTCGCCCGTCTGCTCGTCCCGGTGCAGGTCGATCGTCGGGTCCTCCTCCTGCAGCCGGCGCAGCGCCGTGAAGACCTTGTCCTCGTCACCCTTGGCCTTCGGCTCGATGTGGAAGGCCATGACCGGCGCGGGGAGCGCGATCGCCGGCATGTGGATCGGCTGGTCCCTCGCCGCCAGCCAGTCGCCTGCGCGGGTCTCCTTGAGCTTGGCGACGGCGCCGATGTCCCCGGGCCCGAACGCGTCGGCCTGGCGGACCTCCTTGCCGCGCGGCTCCAGCAGCTGGCCGACGCGCTCCTTGTTGTGCGTGCGCGTGTTGAGCACCTGGGTGTCGTGGGTCATCACGCCCTGGTAGACGCGGAACAAGTTGATGCGACCGGCGAACGGGTCGGCGCGCGTCTTGAAGACGTAGGCGAACATCTCGCCGTCCTCTATCGGCTCGAGCGTCATCTCGCCGCTGCCCGTCGAGGAAGCCGACTGGGTGTCCACGTCGAGCCCGCCGTGCTGCACGGGAGAGGGTAGGTCCTCGATGATCGCGTCCAGCAGGCGGTCGACGCCCAGGCGCGTCGTGGCCACCCCGCAGGTGACCGGGAAGAGCCGGCCGTGGTCCGTGCCGTCCTCGAGCGCGGCGACGAGCTCCTCGTGGGAGATCTCCTCGCCCTCGAGGTAGCGCTCCATCAGCGCCTCGGAGTTCTCGGCGACCTCGTCCATCAGCTTCTCGCGATACTTCTCGGCCTGCTCGCGTAGGGCGTCGGGCAGCGGGATCTCGACGCCGTGCTCGCCTGTGCCCGCAGACGAAGTCTGCTGGGTGGACCCGCCGTACTCGTAGGCCTTCATGTCGATGAGATCGACGACTCCGCTGACCTCGTGCTCGGCGCCGATCGGGATCTCGGTGGCGACGACGTGCGGGCCGAAGGCGGCCTTGAGCGACTCGAGCGTGCGGAAGAAGTCAGCCCGCTCACGGTCGAGCATGTTGACGTAGATCAGCCGCGCCACCCCGAGCTGGGACGCGCGCTGCCAGAGCCGCTGCGTGGACACCTCGACGCCCAGCACGGCGTTGATCACGAAGACGGCGGACTCGCAGACGCGCAGCGCGCCGAGCGCGTCGGCGACGAACGACGGCTCGCCGGGCGTGTCGATCAGGTTGACCTTCACGTCGCGCCACTGGAAGGAGGCGAGCGACGCCGAGATCGACATCCCGCGCGCCTTCTCGTCCTCGTCGGCATCGGAGACGGTGGTCCCGTCGGCCACGGTGCCGAGCCGTGAGAGCGCCCCGGCCTCGAACAGGAGCGCCTCGTGCAGCGAGGTCTTTCCGCTGCCGCGGTGGCCGACGAGAGCCACGTTGCGAATCCTGCCTGCGGCGTGGGGCATGCCTGTTTGGCCTCCTGCTTCGCGCCCGCCTCCGTCACGGCAGGCTTGTGCCGCGGACACTAGCGACTGCGGGAGAGCTAGTCGCGCAGGTTGTCGCCCTGCAAGCGGCTCTTGAGACGCAGGACCGCCTTCGTGTGGAGCTGCGAGATGCGGGACTCGGTCACACCGAGGACCTCCCCGATCTCGCGGAGAGTCAGGTTCTCGTAGTAGTAGAGCGCGATCACGAGCTTCTCGCGCTCGGGCAGCGCGGAGATGGCGTCGGCGAGCCGGTCCTTGAGCTCGGATGCGTCGAGCTCCTCCTGCGGGTCCAGCGCGTCGGGATCCTTCAGCGTGTCCAGCAGCGAGACCTGGTCCCCCGAGGAGTCGGACACCGCCCACAGCTCGTCGAGCGCGACCACGGTGGAGTTGGAGATCTTGACCAGCGCCTCCTGGAACTCCCCGACGGTGAGGTCGAGCTCCGAGGCCATCTCGTCGTCGGTCGGCGTGCGGTGCAGCCGGTGCTCGAGCTTGCCGTGCGCGCGTTCGATCTCACGGGCCCGGGCACGCACCGAGCGGGGCACCCAGTCCAGGGCACGCAGCTCGTCGATGATCGCGCCCTTGATGCGCGTGATCGCGTAGGTCTCGAACTTGATCGCGCGATCGAGATCGAAGCGCTCGATTGCGTTGATCAGGCCGATGAGCCCATAGGAGATGAGGTCTGACTCCTCCACGTGCGCGGGCAGGCCCGAGGACATCCGGCCGGCCACGTACTTCACGAGCGGGGAGTAGGCGACGACGAGCTGCTCGCGGGCAGGGCCGGAACTCGCCGACTTGTACCTGCGCCAGAGATCCTTCAGCTCGATCGCTTTGACGTTGGTTTCCAGCGTCGCTCCCTTTGCCGTTATGCGCGTGGATGGCTGCGGTCATACGCGGCGCGCAAGCGCGCTGACTCTACTCGAGTGTAGACCTGGGTCGTGGAGATGGACGCGTGCCCGAGCAATGCCTGGATGGCCCGGAGATCGGCACCTCCCTCCAGAAGATGAGTGGCGAACGAATGCCGGAGCGCGTGCGGGTGCACCGCGCCCTGCGAGGCGGCGTGCCGTGCCCAGGTGCGCAGGCGCCGCCGGACGTCGGAAGTGGAGAGGCGCCGGCCGGTCTTCGAGAGGAACAGAGCGGGCTCTCCCGTTCCGGCGTCCAGCGTGCCCCGCGCCCGCTCGAGATAGCGCGCGACGGCGGCCAGCGCGTGCTCGCCGACCGGAACGAAGCGCGTCTTGCCGCCCTTGCCCTCCACGCGGACCTGCTCGCCGTCGAAGTCGATCGAGATGACGTCCAGGTCGACGAGCTCCTCCGCGCGCAAGCCGCACGCGTACGCCAGCTCGAAGAGCGCGCGATCGCGCTGCTCCAGCGGCGTGAAGGCCGGGATGCGGTCCAGCAGCGCCGCCACGTCGGCGGGCTTGAGCGCGCGCGGCAGGCGCTGGGGCAGCTTGGGCGAGGCGAGCAGATCGGCGGGGTTGGACTCCATCAGGCCGTGCTCGACCAGCACCCGGAAGCAGGCCCGCAGACCTGCGAGCTTGCGCGCCACCGTGCGTGGAGCGAGTCCGCGCTCGGCCATCTGGGCGGCGTAGCGGCGCAGCCACGGGTAGTCGATCTCGGCGGGCGCGAGGTCGTACCGAGCCGCCCAGCGACCCAGCTCCTCGACGTCGGTCGCGTAGAGCCGGCGCGTGCCGTCGGCGACGTCGCGCCTGCGCAGATCCTGGTCGAGCAGGCTGCGCGCCGCGGCCCAGGGCGCGGGCAGCGCCGCACTGGACGGGCCATTAGCCTGAGCGGCGATGGCCTCCTTCTTCATCGACACCGACACCGGTCAGGTCGCCACCCTGCGCCAGCTCACCGAGGCCGGCGTCGCCGACGCGATGAACCCGCCCCCGCGGCCGTGGCACCCGATCCAGGGCACGCGCGACGCGACGACGATGTGGTACGCGGTGATGCGTCGACAGGAGCGGGGGATCTTCATCGGCACCCTGGTGCTTCGCCACTCCGACCACCACGCCTCCCTGCTGCAAGGGGGCTGGCAGGAGGTGCCGATCGAGGAGATCGGGCTATCGACGCCTAGCTGATGTACACCGGGGCGTTTACCGGGACCTGGTCGTAGAGCTCGATCACCTCGGGAATGCGCATCCGGATGCAGCCGTGCGAGGCCGCGGTGCCGATCGAGCTGTCGGCGTCGGTCCCATGAATCCCGGCACCGTCGTAGATGCCCATCCAGCGAGCCTTGAGCGGGTTCTCCGGCACGCCGCCGGGCACGACCGTGCCGGCCAGATCGCCGGCCCAGTCCGATTGGGGGACGCTCCACGCGGGATCGACCGCCTTGTTCTGGATGTGGTAGAGCCCGGCGGGCGTCTCCAGCCCGACCTGGCCGACCGCTATCCCGTAGGTCTTGACCGGCTCGAGGTTCTTGTACAGCGTCAAGCGGAAGCTCGCGCGATCCACCACGAGAACGGCGGGATACTTCTTCGCGAGCTGTTCCGCGGTCACCTTCGGCTCGACGACCCGGGTCCGCGCGCGCACGGTCTTGATCGTCCCGACGTCGAGCAGACGCCTGCGGAGGTCGCGTCTGAGCCGCGTGGCGAGCAGGCGGCGCCCCTTCTCGGCCGCCTGCGGGGTCACGTTGCCGCTCTCGAGGTCGACGGACGCGTCGACGGCCGGCTCGTCCACCGCCTTGCTCACCCGCTTGACCAGGCGGTCGATGGCCGGCTTCGAGTAGGAGATGGCGAGCTCGACGTCCGCGCCGATCGGCTCGCCGCGCAGGCCGCGCCAGGTCCGCTGCAGCACGTTGCCGGCGCGGGAAAGCGCCATGGCGTCCCGGACGGAGCCGTCGACGTCCACGCCGAGCTTGGCCCGCTCGGGCGTCAGTCGATAGCGCTTCCCCATCGCCCGCACGACCACCGGGCGGCTCAAAGGCTCGAGCACCACCTGGCGCAGCTTCGCGCGCGCCTGCTCGGCGGTGAGATCCGAGACGTCCACCCCGCCCACCCTTACCTCCCGGCCGATCTTCTCGGCGTGCGCGCGGTCGTACGCGTACACGGCTCCAGCGCCGACGAGGACGAGCAAGCCGACGACGGCGGCGATGACAGCGGCACGAGTACGCATCAGGGCCTCCGAGATGGTAGGGACCCGGGAGCGCGGAGAGAACCCCTGCAATTGGGCTGGCGTCCGGGCGCCCGCGTCGACATTCGTCCGAGGTTCAGGACCGCGCGACTCGAGCCGATTACGCGAGGATGGGCACCCCCCGCCGCTTCTCGCGCGACCGGCTGCTGGGCAGCGGGCTGCAGACCCGGCTCGTGGCCGGGGTGGCGGCGCTGGTGCTGGCGTGCGGCGGGTTCCTCGCCTACCGTGCGATCGCGACGCTCGATGACGTATACCGCTGGACGGGAGAGGCCGAGGCGGCGACGCTGGCTCGCGGCTTCGTGCAGGGGTTGGGCACGAGCGACCTCGACGATCTGGCCCTGATCCGGCGGCGTGCCGCGCGCCTGAGCAGCATGCATGCGGGCCTCAGCGAGGCCACGGTGCTCAAGGCGACCCGCAAGACCGCCCGCAAGGGGCACTACAGCCAGATGGGAACCGCCGGCGAACTGGTCACTCCCGTGCTCGACGGCCGCGGCCGGCCCGTCGCCGTCCTGAGGCTGCGCTTCGCGCTCGACGAGCGCGTCGAGGCCGTGACCGCCGGGCGCCGAGAGGTGCTCCTCGCAGCCGGCGGCGCCGCGCTGCTGCTCATCATCGGCATCGGGGCGATGAGCGCGCGGCTCATCGTGCGGCCGGTCGAGCGGCTCTCCCGTGCGGCGATGTGCCTGGCCGCCGGCAAGCCCGACCCCGCGCTCGGCTGGCGCCGGCGCGATGCCGCCGGCGCGCTGGGCAACTCGCTAGACGCGCTCCGTGGCAAGATGCTGGCCTTGCAGGCGCGCGTCGACGGACTGGTGCTCCAGGACCCGCTGACCGGCGTGCTCAACCACCGCGGCCTGCACGACGCGCTCCATGCGGCGCTCGACGCCGCCCGCGACCGCGACGAGAAGGTCGCCGTCGTGGTGCTGGACATCGACGGCTTCGAGCAGCTCAACGACGAGGTCGGCCATGCCGCCGGGGACGAGGCCCTGCGCGTCGCGGCGCAGGTGCTCGAGGGCGAGCTGCGGCCGGGCGACGCGTGTGGACGGATCGGCGGCGACGAGTTCCTGCTCGCGCTGCGCGACTCCGACGCCTGGGGCGCCGACCGGCTCGTCGAGCGCCTGCGCAGCTCCATGGCGTCCGCGACGCTCCGGGATGGCCGCTCGGGGCTGACGTTCAGTGCCGGCATCGCCGAGTTCCCGCGCGACGCGCGCGATCAGGTCGAGCTCATGCGGCTCGGCGACGGCGCGCTGTACCGCGCCAAGCGCTCGGGGCGCAACCGCTGCGTGGTGTACTCATCCTTCGTCGACGCCCCGCTCTCCCTGCAAGAGGAGGCCGAGCGCGCACGCACCGCCGGCCTGGCCAACACGGTCTACGCCCTCGCCCTCGCCGTCGACCTCAAGGACGGCTACACCCGCCAGCACTCCGCTCGCGTGGCCCAGTACGGCGCCGCGCTCGGCCGCGACATGGGGATGTCGGAGGAGGAGATCGACCAGCTCCGGACGGCGGGCA
>Ga0136630_1000433_pt1 | contig 15953 bp, 12 predicted proteins | sample AntDrymUQ5682106_2_FD_105496 | JGI IMG/M metagenome (GOLD analysis project Ga0136630, IMG submission 105496) | Polar desert sand microbial communities from Dry Valleys, Antarctica - metaG UQ568 (21.06) | ecosystem: Environmental > Terrestrial > Soil > Desert | place: Antarctica: Dry Valley...
GCCGAGATCGACATCGTGCCCTTCTCACGCGCCGATGCTTCTGGCGTGGTCGTCGAGGCAGGACGACTGCAGCTGACATGGCGTGACTCGGTCCTCGTGGTGCCCATCGGCGGCGACTTCAACGTCATGAACGTGCTGGCCGCTGCGACGGCCGCGGACGTGCTCGGGATCGAGCGCGACGCCATCGCTGCCGGCCTCGCCGCCGTGGCCCCCGTGCCTGGGCGGTTCCAGCGAGTCGACTCGCCGGTGGGGCTCGACGTCATCGTCGACTACGCACACACGCCAGAAGGGCTGGAATCGCTGCTGGCGGCAGCCCGCTCCCTCGCTCGCGCCCACGAAGGGGGCCGCGTGATCGCCGTGTTCGGCTGCGGCGGTGACCGCGACACGCAGAAGCGTCCTCACATGGGCGCCGTGGCGGCAGCGAGGTCCGATGTCACCATCGTCACGTCTGACAACCCGCGCCACGAGGAGCCGTTGGCGATCATCGACGCCATCGTGCACGGTGTCGATCCGACGGGGCGCCAGCGGTTGATCATCGAACCTGATCGGGCGGCGGCCATCAAGCTCGCCGTCGACGAGGCTCGGCCGGGCGATGTCGTCGTCATCGCCGGCAAAGGGCACGAGACCACCCAGACGATCGGCGACCGCGAACTGCCCTTCGACGACCGCCTCGTGGCGGCGAAGGCAATGGCTGTCCAGGCCGAGCGATTCCGATGATCGCCGTCCTGATCGCCGGTGCCGTTGCCGGAATGGCGGCGCTGTTCGGGACCCGGCTGTTGATCTCCTTCTTCTCCAAGCGCGGCCTCGGCCAACCGATCCTGGGCAAGGAGGATCTCGGCCCCGAGCACCACATGCTCAAGCAGGGCACCCCGACAATGGGTGGTCTGGCCATCATCGGCGGGGCCTTGCTCGGCTGGCTGACAGCCCACATGCGTGAAGGCCTGGTGTTCTCCCGCCAGGGCCTCGTCGTGTGGGTCGGCGTCATCGCCATGGCGGGCATGGGTCTGCTGGACGATGTCATCAAGGTGCGCAAGGGCCACAACCGCGGCATCTTCTGGCGCCGGAAGAACTACATCACGATGCTCATGTCGGTGGGCTTGGCGTGGTGGCTCGTCGCCGCCACCGGCGTCGCTGAGACGATCTCGCTGACGCGCGCCGACTCGCCAGGCTGGGAGGTGCCGACCGTCGTCTGGGTGATGTTCGCCGCCGCCATCATCTGGGCGACGACGAACGCCGTCAATGTGACCGACGGTCTAGACGGCCTGGCAGGCGGTTCGGCGATGATGGCATTCGGTGCGTTCGTGATCATCGGCTATCTGCTGTTCCGCAACGATGAGATCTACGGCGCGGTCGTCAACCCGCTCGACATGGGGGTCATGGCGGCCGCCTTCGCCGGCGCATGCGGCGGCTTCTTGTGGTACAACGCAGCGCCGGCGAGGATCATCATGGGCGACGTCGGAGCGCTCGGCATCGGCGCTGCGTTGGCGTTCTTGGCACTGACGCTCAACACCCAGTTGCTGCTCGTGCTGATCTGCGGCATCAACGTCGTGGAGGCCGGCTCGGTCGCCTTGCAAATGGGCGTGTTCAAGGCATCGGGACGCAGGAAGCGTTTGCTGCGCATGTCGCCCGTCCACCACCACTTCGAGCTGCTCGGCTGGCCGGAGACGACGGTGATCATCCGCTTCTGGCTGATCGCCGCCGTGTTCGTGGCCACCGCCCTCGGCATTTTCATCGCCGACTTCACGCGCTTGGCCAGCGACATCGGAACCGGGCCGTGACCACAGCGCTCGTGTACGGGTTGGGAATCGCCGGCCGGTCGGCGATCGGCGCTCTCACGCGCCGCGGCTGGTCCGTGCTGGCGACCGACGACGTACTCGACGACGACGCCCGGCGCCAGGCCGGCGAGCTCGGAGCCGACGTCATCGATGCCGTCGACGTCGGCGAAGCGCTCGGCGATGTCGACACCGTGGTGCCGGCTCCTGGTGTTCCCGAGACGCACCCGCTGTTCGCCGCAGCCGCGGAGGCCGGCAGTGTGGTGGTGAGTGAGATCGAGCTGGCCTACCGTTTCGAGCAGGAGCGCGCCGGAGGGCCGAGACCGATGTTGGCCGTCACCGGCACCGACGGCAAGACCACGACGACGCTGCTGGCGGCGGCGATGCTCGAGGCCGCCGGCCGGCGCCCGATCGTCGCCGGCAACACCGATGTGACGTTGCTCGAGGCCCTCGATCTCGACATCGACGTGTTCGTCGTGGAAGCGAGCAGCTTTCGGCTGCGGTGGACCGAGCAGTTCCGCTCCGAGGCGGCGGTGTGGCTGAACTTCGCCGAGGACCATCTGAACTGGCACGAATCGATGGCCAGCTACGAGGCGGCCAAGTCCCGCATCTTCTCCCTGCAGGGACCCAGCGACACGGCGATCGGCTTCGTCGATGACGATGTCGTGATGCGCCATGTGCGCAGGGCGCCCGGCCCCCAGCGCAGCTTCGGTCTCACGGGAGCCGACTACCGCATCCAACACGAAGCGCTCTGGGGCCCTGGCGGCGAGCTGGCGCCGCTGACCACCATGGGCCGCTGTCTGCCACACGATCTCACGAACGCACTGGCGGCGGCGGCGCTCACGATCGAGACGGGCCTGGCCACGAGCGCTGCGGTAGCTGGCGCAGTCGGTGACTTCCGGGGACCTGCCCATCGCTTGGAGCTCGTGGCCGACCATGGAGGCGTGCGCTGGTTCGACGACTCCAAGGCCACCACGCCCCACGCCGCCTCCGTAGCGATGGCTGCGTTCGATCGCGTGGTGCTCATCGCCGGCGGGCTGAACAAGGGACTCGATCTCGGGCCGATGGCACGCCAAGCCCACCGCGTGCGTGCTGTCGTGGCCATCGGCCAGGATGCCGCCGACATCGCTGCGGTCTTCCAGGGCCACTGCCCCGTGATCGTCGCAGAAGACATGGGCGTCGCCGTCGACCGGGCCGCCGAGCTGGTACGACCCGGCGACGTCGTGCTGCTCTCGCCGGGATGCGCCAGCTTCGATTGGTACACCGGGTACGCCGCCAGGGGCGACGACTTCCGGCATCGCGTCGAGGCCCTTGGCGGTCTCGTCGATCCCTCCACACAAGGAGCTCCGACGTGAACACCTCCGCAGCAACGCTCAAGGATCGCCGCCGGCTCGCTCTGCAGCGGCTCGAGGCGCAACGCCGCAGCGGACTCGGCCCGCGCCGAGTCCCGCACAGCGCCTCGCGTGTCGACGCCCCGCCCACGACGGCGTTCTACGTGATCGCGCTCGTGGTGGTGGTGTTCGTGATGCTCGGCCTCGTCATGGTGCTGTCGGCATCGGCCACGGCACTCGTGAACGAGGGCCAGAGCCCATTCCACTACTTCAACCGTCAGCTGCTGTGGACGTCGCTCGGCGCCGTGGGGATGGGGTTGGCCGTGCGCGTCGATTACGACTTCTGGCGACGGTTGAGTGTGCCGATGCTGATCGTCGCCCTCGCCGGCATGGCGCTGCCGTTCGTTCCCCAGGTCGGTATCAACGTGGACGGCGCCCAGGCGTGGATCAGGATCGGTCCGCTCACGATGCAGCCGTCAGAGCTGCTGAAGGTGGCGGTCGTGATCGCCGCCGCCGATCTGCTCAGCCGGCGCATCCTCGTGCTGCACGACTCGCGACGTGTGTTGGCACCGATCGCCCTGCTGGCGGCGGCGGCGTCGGGAGCTTGCCTCGTGCAGGGCGACCTCGGAGCGGCGATCGTGCTCGGCGCCATCGTCGTCGGCGCCGCCTTCGTCGGTGGTGTGCCGATGTTCCCGCTCAGCGTCATCACGGCGTCGGCGCTGGCGACGATGGCCCTGTTCGTGGTTTCCAGCGAACGTCGAATGGCCCGTTTCACGGCGCTCGCCGACATCGCCGGCCAGAAGGACCACCAGTCGTACCAGACGTGGCAGGGCTTCTTGAGCATCGCCAACGGCGGCATCCTCGGATCGGGCGTCGGCGAGGGCAAGGGCAAGCTCGGCTACCTGCCGCTCGCCCACAGCGACTTCATCTTCGCTGTGATCGCCGACGAGCTAGGTCTGATCGGGGCGTTCGCCGTGCTCGGCGGCTTCGCATTGCTCGTGTACTTCGGCATCCAGACGGCGCTGGCCGCCCCCGACCGGTTCGGAATGGTGCTGGCAGGCGGCATCTCCGTGTGGTTCGCCGTGCAAACCATCGTCAACGTGGGAGGCGTCACCGGGCTGGTGCCCGTCACCGGTCTGACGCTGCCGTTCTTCTCGGCCGGTGGCACGTCGCTGTTCGTGTCGATGGCCGGAGCAGGCTTGCTGTTGAACGTGGCCCGGCGAGCGGGATGACCGTTCTGAATGGGGCGAACACGGGCAAGGGAGCCCAGTGACCGTGTTTGCCGTGGTGACCGGCGGTGGCACCGCCGGTCATGTGTTCCCGGCGATGGCGGTGGCCGACAGCCTCGTCGCCACCGGCCGCGAACGTGCTGCGATCCACTACGTGGGCACCGAACGCGGCGTCGAGACGACGCTCGTTCCACCGACGGGGTACCCGCACACGCTCCTCGATGTCGTCGGCCTGCAGCGCACCCTGACGTGGCGCAACGTCGCCTTCGCCCCGAAGATGCTCGCCGCAACAGCTCGGGCCAGGCGGCTCCTGCTGCGCCTCGATCCACGCGTCGTCGTGTCGGTCGGCGGCTATGGCGCCATGCCGACCGTGTTCGCCGCCCGGTTGCTGCACATTCCGATCGTCGTCGTCAGCTACGACCGACGTCCCGGGCGGGCCAACGCGCTCGCCGCCCGATTCGCCGCCGCCTGTGCGGTCGCCTTTCCGGGGTCGTCGCTGCCGCGAGCAGAGATGACCGGTGCACCGGTGCGCCAGGCAGTGCTCGACGTCGACCGCGCCGCCGGCCGTGACGCCGCTCGCCGGGCGCTCGGCCTCCCCACCGACCGTTTCGTGGTGACCGTGACGGGAGGCTCGCTCGGATCGGCGGCGATCAACGCCGCTGTCGCCGGCTACGTGGCCGCCCACCGTGACGATGTCGGCTTGGCCGTGCGTCACGTGGTCGGGCGGCGGTTCATTGCAGGGGTGGCATTGGGCGATGGATCGACGGGCGTGCTGTACCAGGTGCTGGCCTTCGACGAGGAGCTGGCGCTGAGCTACGCAGCCACCGACATGTTCGTCGGGCGCGGCGGCGCCAGCACGGTTGCCGAGGTGGCGGCGGCCGGCGTTCCGGCAGTGCTGGTGCCATGGTCGGGTGCCGCCGACGATCACCAGACCGCGAACGTTCGCTGGCTGGCGGACCAGGGCGCCGCCGTGCAGCTGGCGGAGGACGAACTGGCTCGCATCGGCGACGTCATCGAGCAGCTACGTGCCGACGGTGACCGGCGCCGAACGTTGGAACAGCGGGCGCGCCGCGCCGGCGAGGTGCACCGCAGCGGGGCATTGTCAGCCCTGATCGAGCGTGTGGCTCTACCCTGAGAGCCGTCGTGAGTGCCACTGCTGCCCCTTCGGTCCGACCGACGGCGCCGCTCGACCTGGCGCGCCCGCACCGCCTGCACGTGATCGGTGCCGGCGGCCCCGGCATGAGCGCGGTGGCCATCGCCCTGGCCGAGATGGGCCACCGTGTGTCGGGTAGCGACATCCGCGAGCAGCCGGTGCTGGACCGCGTACGGGCGGCCGGCGTCGACGTCATGATCGGCCATGGCGCGCAGAATGTGCAGGGCTGCGACGCGGTCACGGCCTCTCCGGCCATCCCCGCCGACAACCTCGAGCGGCGCGCCGCCGAGGCCAGCGGTATCCCGTTCGTGCGCCGGGCGGGGATGCTGGCATCGATCTGCGCGCAGGCCCAAGCCTTGGCCGTCGCCGGCACGCACGGCAAGACCACCACGACGTCGATGCTGCTGCTGATCCTCGCTGACGCCGGGCTGAAGCCGAACTTCGTGATCGGCGGTGATGTGACCGACATGGGCACGGGCGCCCAGTGGACGGGAGGAGACTGGCTCGTCGTGGAGGCCGACGAGAGCGACGGCACGCACCTCGAGCTACCGCTGTACGGCACGATCCTGACCAACATCGACGTCGACCATCTCGACCTGTACGGATCGTTCGACGGCATCGTCGCCGCCTTCGATCGCTACCTGGCACAGATCGACGGCCCACGAGTGCTGTGCGCCGACGACGAGGCGTGCGCCAGGCTCGCCGCCGAGCACGGCGCCGTGTCGTACGGCCGGTCGGCGAAGGCCACGTACCGGATCACCGGTTCCGAAGCGCTGCGCGGCACGGCGTCGTTCTCACTCGGCAAGGGTGACGACCTGCTCGGACGGATCACGCTGCCGCTGCGCGGTGAGCACAACATGCTCAACGCCGCCGGCGCAGCGGCGATGGCACTCGAGATCGGCGTACCGTTTGAGACGGTCCGAGGGGCGCTCGAACGCTTCGGCGGCGTGGCGCGAAGGTTCGACATCCGCGGCATGGACGGCGGGGCGACGTTCGTCGACGACTACGCCCACCTCCCAGCCGAGATCGCCGCAGCGCTGGCGGCGGCCAAACACGGCGGCGACGGCTGGCGCCGCGTCATCGCCGTGTTCCAGCCAAATCGCTTCCATCGGGTGGCCGAGATGTGGCGTGACTACGCCAACGCCTTCGTCGACGCCGACCTCGTTGTGGTCACCGAGATCTACGCCTCTGGCACGACGCCGATCCCGGGCGTGAGCGGCAAGTTGATCGTCAACGCCGTCACGGAGGCCCATCCACGGGTGCGCGTGGTGTGGCTGCCCCACCGTGACGATCTGGTGACGTTCCTGGCCCGTGAGGTGGGCGACGGCGATGTGTGCGTGTCGATGGGCTGCGGAGACGTGGCCTCGCTTCCCGACGAGGTGCTCTCCGCCCGGCACGCCGGCACGGTGTCACGAGCGTGACGGCGGTGACCACGTCCGCCTTCGACGAGGCCGCGGCGGCGATCGGGACGACGGCGCACCTCGACGTGCCGTTGGCGCCGTTCACCACGTACCGCGTCGGCGGGCGGGCAGCCGTGCTGGCCCGTCCCCACTCGGTTGCCGACCTGGAGCGAATAGCCGGTGCCCGGTCTGCGACCGGCCTGCCACTGATCGTGGTGGGAAAGGGCTCCAACATGCTCGTCGCCGACGCAGGATTCGCGGGGATCGCCGTGACCCTCGCCGACCTCGAGATGTCGGACGGCGCCGAGCAGGCGGGGTTCGTGGTCGTCACGTACGGCGACGCCTCCGAGATCGTGGTCGACGTGCCAGGCGCGGCATCGTTGCCGTCGCTGGCGCGCCGGCTGGCATCGGCAGGCATCGTCGGGTTCGAATGGGCGGTGGGGATCCCCGGCTCGATCGGTGGGGCGGTGAAGATGAACGCCGGCGGCCACGGAGCGGACATGGCGGCCGTGCTCGTTGACGTCACGATGGCGTCGATCGGCGCGCCCGGCCGGCTCCGGGCCGACGTCGTGGCGGCCGATGACCTGCAGCTGCGCTTCCGCAGCTCGGCGGTTGCCGACGACCAGATCGTCCTTTCTGCGCGTCTCGCCCTGGAGCGTGGCAATGCCGAGCCGGCGATGACCCGCATCTCGGAGATCGTGCGCTGGCGCCGCGAGCACCAGCCAGGCGGTCAGAACTGCGGATCGGTGTTCGTGAACCCGGTCCCGGGCGAGGTGAGCGCCGGCCTGCTGATCGATGGGCTCGGCCTGCGCGGGTTGCAGATCGGCGGGGCGTGGGTGTCGGAGAAGCACGCCAACTTCATCCAATCCAGTCCCGACGGTCGCGCTGCTGACGTGCTGGCCGTGATGGAACACGTGCGCTCGGCCGTCGCCGAGAGCACAGGTTTCCAGCTCCGCTCCGAGGTGCGACTCGTCGGGTTCGACGGCGTCACGAGCGTGGGGGAGTCTCACCGGTGAGCAACTCCGGATCGCTCGGCGACGACCGCCCATCTGAGGCTGTGCTCGATGAACTGCTGCGAATGTTCCAGGTCGACGACCTCACCCGCGGCGCCGACATCGACCTCGACAGCCCCGAGATCGAAGAGCTCCTCAGCGGCAGCACCCCCCGCCCCCGCCTGACGAACGTCGACGACGAGCATCACGGCCCGCACGCAGACGACAGCCATGCGGGGTACCGCTTCGGCCCCCAGGATGTGAACGACGAGAAGTCGGCTGGTGAGGGAAGCGCCAGCGACGAGCCAGAGTCGAGCGAACGCAGCGAGCGAGACCAGGCAGAGAGCGCCGCGGAGCGCCAGCGGGTGTTCATCGACGACGACAGCAAACTCGGAGAGATCGTGGGCAGTGCAGAGGCGGCACGCGCTACCGGTATCGAGCCCAAGCTGCGCCAGCGGCGGGCAGCGGTGCACAAGGCGCGGGGGCGCAAGCGCCTTCGGTGGGTGGTGGCGGTGTTCGCGGTGCTGATCCTCGTCGTCGCAGGACTTGCCGTGCTGGGCTCGTCAGTGTTCTCGATCGAGACCGTCAGCGTGTCAGACGCCGTCTACAGCCGCGACGAGTTGCAACCGATCATCGACGATCTCACCGGCGAGCCGACGCTGCGTGCCGACACCGGCGGGTTCGAGGAGCGCATCGAGCGCATCCCGTGGGTAGAGGAGGCCCGGGTCGACACGAAGTTCCCCGACTCCGCCTCCATCGAGATTCGCGAGCGGGTGCCGGCGGCCACGTTCCAGGGCGGTGACAGCCGCTTCAGGGTCATCGACAGCGAGGGCCGCGTGCTCGACGTCGTCGACGGCCATCCGGTGGACTTCATGCTCGTGCGCAGCGAGAATCCGCCGAGCCCGGAGGCGGGCGAGTTCGCACCGGCCGGGTTCGTCGCAGCTGCGGCGATGGCGCGGGCTCTGACACCATCTGTGCGCCCGATCACCGAGGTGATCGACGTAGCCAACGACGGCAGCGATGTGCGCCTGGCGCTGACGGGCGGCACCGAGGTGCGCCTCGGCTCTGGTGACGACCTCGTCGACAAGCTGGCGCGCCTGGAGACGGTGATCGACATGGACACCGACCGCCTGCCGGCTCGGATCGACGTGTCGACGGACAAGGTGACCGTGCAGGAAACCGCGTCAGGGTGATCGACCGTTGATAGCATGCCTGACCGCTCCACCGGCGGCTCGCGTACACAGTCCCCAACCTGGCCGATTCCACATGCGAACATGGTGCGTGCGCCTCTCTACGACGACAACCGGGCTTCGGGCCAGGAGGTATCGATGATGCCTGCTTCACCGCAGAACTATCTGGCCGTGATCAAAGTGATCGGCGTTGGCGGCGGCGGCGTCAACGCCATCAACCGCATGATCGATGCCGGCCTGAAGGGCGTGGAGTTCATCGCCATCAACACCGACGCCCAGGCGTTGCTGATGAGCGACGCCGACGTCAAGCTCGACATCGGACGAGACCTCACTCGAGGGCTCGGAGCCGGGAGCGACCCCGAGGTGGGACGCACAGCGGCGGAGGCGCACCACGAGGAGATCGACGAGATCATCAAGGGCTCGGACATGGTGTTCATCACCGCCGGTGAGGGCGGTGGCACCGGAACGGGCGCAGCGCCGGTGATCGCCGAGATCACGCGAGCTGCCGGCGCCCTCGCCATCGGTGTCGTCACGAGACCGTTCACGTTCGAGGGCCGCCGTCGGGCCGTCCAGGCCGACAGCGGCGTGCAGCGCCTGAAGGAGAAGGTCGACACGCTGATCGTCATCCCGAACGACCGCTTGCTCACCGTCGCCAACGAGAAGACGAGCGTGCTCAACGCCTTCAAGATGGCCGACGAGGTGCTGCTGCAGGGCGTCTCGGGCATCACGAACCTGATCACGACGCCGGGTCTGATCAACACGGACTTCGCCGATGTGAAGGCGGTGTTGGCTCAGGCCGGCTCGGCGCTGATGGGCATCGGCCAGGCGAGCGGCGACGACCGAGCGGTGTCGGCTGCCAAGTCCGCGATCTCCAGCCCGCTGCTGGAGTCGGCGATCGACGGCGCCAGGGGGGTGCTGCTCAACATCACGGGACCGTCGAGCATGGGGCTGTTCGAGATGAACGCCGCCGCCGAGATCATCCACGGCGTCGCCCACCCGGAGGCCAACATCATCTTCGGCACCGTGATCGACGATGAGATCGGTGACGAGGTGCGCGTGACGGTGATCGCCGCCGGATTCGACGGGATCGACGAGCCCTCCGGCATGCACGGGTCCCACTCCGGCGCGTCAGGGCGCATCGCCGAACTGTTCCCCGACGACGCCGCCTCCGATCCGCTGGTCGAGGACGACGACGACGAGTTCGACGTGCCCTCGTTCCTCAAGTAGTCCGATCGGCGATGCCGACCGCCGTTCCGAGCGTGGCGACGATCGCCGACAGGCTCGGTGCCCTGCGGTCGCGCCTCGACGTCCTCAGCGCTCGCCACGTGACCGTCGTCGCCGTCACGAAAGCGTTTCCCGCCGACGTGATCCGAGCTGCGGTCGAGGCCGGCTGCTCGGCGATCGGCGAGAACTACGCTCAAGAGCTGGTGGCCAAGTCCTCGGTCCTCGAGGCGCTCGCTGCAAGACGACCTGATGTGCACTTCATCGGCCACGTGCAGTCGAACAAGGTTCGTCCCCTCGCCGGCACGGTCGACGTGTGGGAGACGCTCGATCGTCCTGCGATCGTCGACCGGGTGGCGCGAGCGGCGCCCGGCGCCCGTGTAATGGTCCAGGTCAACGCCACTGGCGAGGAGACGAAGTCGGGCTGCCGGCCCGGTGACGCAGCAGCCCTCGTCGACCGGGCCCGCCAGGGCGGGCTCGACGTCACCGGCTTGATGACGATGGGCCCGACGAGCGGAGACCTCGACCGCTGCCGCTCGGCGTTCCGCGCTGTACGCACGCTTGCCGACGAGCTGGGGCTGGCATCGTGCTCGATGGGGATGTCGGGCGACTACGAGCTGGCCGTCGCCGAGGGATCCACCCACATCCGGGTCGGCACGATGCTGTTCGGTGAGCGTCACCGTGCCGAATGACCGGCTGCGATAGCCTCATCGAAGAGGAGGAACTCGATGTCGCTGTGGAAGAAGACCATGGATTACCTGGGCCTCGGTCCTGACGACGCCTACGACGGCGGCGACGCCAACGCGCCGGCCGACGAGCGAGCTCCTCGCGCTCGGCGGGCGCCCGACGCTCGACGCCAGAGCGGTTACCCGGACGAGCCGGGTGGCGACGTGCGCACGCTCCAGTCGCGTCCGAGCTACCCGTCGCGCGACGCCGAGGGCGGCAGTCGCGGCAGTCGCTCCGCCGTCGTCGGTGACCCGACCGTCAACGTGCGCTCCGATCCGCGTGGGGGGCCACCGCCTCCCCCGCAGGGCAGCCGAGCCTTCTCGACCGGTCCGCCGTCGAGCACCGAACCCCACGCCGTGCGGCCCAGACGCTTCGACGAGGCGCAGGAGGTTGCGGACAAGTTCAAGGACGGGCTACCGGTGATCATGAACCTGGAGGCCACCGAGCGCGACGTGGCCAGGCGTCTGATCGACTTCGCCAGCGGCATCTGTTACGCCCTCGACGGCTCGATGGAGAAGGTGGCGACGGGCGTCTACCTACTCAAGCCGCCCGCCATCAGGCCTCGCAACGACGGCCACGGCTACGAGTGACCTTCCCGCGGCCCGCGAGGTCGTAGGGCTATCGTTGGCGCTCATGGAGATGAGCCCTCAGCGAGTGCGGTCCATTGCGTTCTCGACGGTCAAGAAGGGCTACGACTCGGGCGAGGTCAACGCCTTCGTGCAGGAAGTGGCGACCGCTTTGGAGGCGGCGCAGAACGACACCACGGCGATGGAGGCCAGGGCCCGCGCTGCGGTAGCCCGGTTGCAGGAGCTGTCACAAGCGGGCGAGCAGCGGGCGAGCGCCACCGGCGGCGGCGGAGTCGACGTCGTCGAAGATCCATCGACGATCGCCGCGTCTGTCGACGAGACCGAGACCATCAGTCGTACCTTGCTGCTGGCCCAGCGCACCGCCGACGTCACGGTCGCCGAGGCGAACGCCGAAGCTGAGCGGATCCTGAGCGCCGCTCGAGACGATGCCAGCCAATCGCTCGACCAGGCGCAGGTGCTGGCCGATCAGTTGATCCAGGACTCCAAGGACGAGGCCCGCCGGGCCGGCGAGGGCGAGCGCATCAACGTCGAGTCCGAGGTACAGGCGCTCAACGCCCGCCGCGACTTCCTCGAATCCGACGTCGACCACCTCGAGGCGTTCCTGATCGAACAGCGCGAGCGGATCCGCGAGTCGGCCACCGTGCTGTCGGAGATGGTCGACCGGGTACCAGGCGGTCTCGGCGCCGTGCATCGCCCGTTGCTGTCGGCAGCCGGAAACGCTGGCGCTGGTTCGGCAAACGCCGACGACCACGCTGACGACGCAGACGATGAGGTCGATGAGGACGACACCCAGCCGCACGACACGTTCTCGAGCGACGACAGCGCCGATGCCGGCACGGCGGATTCCGGCACGGCGGATTCCGACACGGCCGAACCGACCGCCACCGCAACGAATGACGGCGATGTCGACTCCACGCCGTCGGGAACATCGCCTAGGGCGGATTCCATGTTTCCCGAGCAACGTTCGTGACCGAACCGACACCCGAACGCCGTTACAACCCGGTCCCTTCGCACATCGATCTCCCGGCCATGGATCGGGAGATCTTGGAGCTGTGGCGTACACAGCGCACGTTCGCCGCGAGCCTGGCGCTGCGCGCCGACGCCGAGCCGTGGACGTTCTACGAGGGCCCGCCGACAGCCAACGGCGTGCCGGGCACCCACCACGTCGAGGCCAGGGTGTTCAAGGACGTGTTCCCACGGTTCAAGACCATGCAGGGCCGGCGCGTCGACCGCAAGGCGGGGTGGGACTGCCACGGTCTGCCTGTCGAGTTGGCGGTGGAGATCGAGCTCGGGTTCTCGGGGAAGCAGGACATCGAGCGGTTCGGGATCGCTGAGTTCAACGCCAAGTGCCGCGAGTCGGTGCTGCGTAACGTCGATGCGTTCACCGAGCTGACCGAGCGCATGGGCTACTGGGTCGACATGGACCAGGCGTACCGCACCATGGACCCCGAGTACATCGACAGCGTCTGGTGGGCGCTGGCGCAGATCTTCGACAAGGGCCTGCTGGTCGAAGACTTCCGCGTCGGCCCGTACTGCCCACGGTGTGGCACGGCGCTGTCGGACCACGAGCTGGCCCAAGGGTACGAGACCATCGTCGATCCTTCGGTGTATGTGCGGTTCCCGCTGACGTCTGGGCCGCTGGCGGGATCGGCATCGTTGCTGGTGTGGACGACGACGCCCTGGACACTCGTGTCCAACACCGCCGTTGCCGTCAACCCCGAGGTCACGTACGTGGCGGTGACCGACACCGTCGAGGTGCTGGTAGTCGCCGAACCGCTGGTGCGGCACGCCACCGGTGAGGGATGGACCCCGACCGGGGAGCGATTCTCAGGAGCCGACATGGAGGGCTGGTCGTACCAGCGTCCCTTCGAGCTGGTGGAGATGCCGGCGCCGTCGCTGACTGTGGTGGTCGCCGATTACGTCAGTGTCGAGGACGGCACCGGGCTGGTGCACCAGTCGCCGGCCTTCGGGGCTGAGGACATGGAGGTCGCCAGACGGTACGGGCTCCCGGTGGTCAACCCGATGCAGGAGGACGGCCACTTCTCAGAAGTGCTCGATCTGGTCGGCGGAGCATTCTTCAAGACCGCCGACCCGCTGCTGATCGAGGACCTCCGGGCACGGGGCCGGCTGTTCCGTGACGAACCGTACGAGCACTCTTATCCGCACTGCTGGCGGTGCCATACACCGCTGATGTACTACGCCCGGCCGTCGTGGTACATCCGCACCACGGCGATCAAAGATGCGCTACTGGGCGAGAACGAGGCCACCAACTGGTACCCAGATACGATCAAGTGGGGGCGCTACGGCGACTGGCTGCGCAACAACATCGACTGGGCGCTGTCGCGCGACCGCTATTGGGGCACACCGCTGCCGATCTGGCGATGCGCCGACGATCACCTGGTGTGCGTCGAATCGCGTGCCCGGCTCGGTGAGCTGACGGGAGCAGACCAATCGCAGGTCGACCCGCACCGCCCGTACATCGATGACGTGACGTTCGCCTGCCCGACGTGCGGCCAGGAGGCCCGTCGGGTACCGCAGGTGATCGACGGCTGGTTCGACTCCGGATCGATGCCGTTCGCCCAGTGGGGCTACCCCCTCCTGCCCGGCAGCGTCGAGAGGTTCACCAGCACCTACCCGGCCGACTTCATCTGCGAGGCCATCGACCAGACCAGGGGTTGGTTCTACACGCTGATGGCCATCGGCACGTTGGTGTTCGAACGGTCGTCGTATCGCAATGTGCTGTGCCTGGGGCTGATCCTCGCCGACGACGGGCGAAGGATGTCCAAGCACCTCGGCAACATCCTGCTGCCGGTGCCGTTGATGGACCAGCACGGCGCCGACGCCGTGCGGTGGTTCATGCTCGCAGGAGGGTCGCCGTGGGCGGCCCGTCGCATCGCCCACGCCACGATCGCCGAAACGGTGCGCAAGGTCTTCCTCACGTATTGGAACACGGTGTCGTTCCAGGTCTTGTACGCCCGGATCGCCCGATGGGCGCCGTCGGAGGACGACCCGGAGCCGGTAAGGCGACCGGTGCTCGACCGGTGGCTGGTGTCACGTACTGCCGACGTCGTCGTCACCGTGACGGCGGCACTCGAGACGTTCGACACGCTGCGAGCCGGCAGCGTGCTGGCGGCGTTCATCGATGACCTCTCGAACTGGTACGTGCGGCGCTCCAGGCGCCGGTTCTGGACCGGCGACCCGGCGGCGCTGCGAACACTGCACGACGCGCTCGACACGCTCACCCGGCTGATGGCTCCACTCGTGCCGTTCGTGACCGAGAAGGTGTGGCAGGACGTCATCCACCCTGTCGACCCGGGTGGTCCCGAGTCCGTCCACCTGGCCCCGTGGCCGGCGGCCGACGTGGCGCTGGGCGACAAGGACCTGGACAGCGCCGTGGCGCTGGCCAGGCGACTCGTGGAACTGGGCCGAGCGGCGCGGGCAGAGGCCAAGGTGAAGACCCGCCAGCCGCTGCGCCGGGCGATGATCACCTCGTCGAGCTATCACCGGCTCGGTGACGAGCTGCGTGGCGAGGTGGCGGCAGAACTGAACGTCGGCGAGCTGGAGCCGCTGTCGGGAGGAGACGGACTGGTGGACTTCGCCGTGAAGGCGAACTTTCGCGCCCTCGGTGCCCGCTTCGGGGCGCGCACGCAGGTCGTGGCCGCCGCCATCGCCGCCGCCGACCATGGCGCGCTGGCCCCGGCAGTGTCCGGCCACGGCACCGCCTCGGTGAGCGTGGAGGGCGAGGACGTGGAGATCTCCGCTAACGATGTGGTCGTCTCCGAGCGGCCGCGGCACGGCTGGTCAGTGGTCAACGACTCGGGTGAGACGTTGGCCCTGGACGTGAACGTCACGCCCGAGCTGCGCCTCGCCGGGCTGGCCAGAGAGATCGCCAGGTCGATCCAGGAGGCGCGCAAGTCGGGTGGCCTCGACGTGACCGACCGCATCGACTTGTGGCTAGATGCCAGTGGGGCTTCCGCCGAGGCCGTCGCGCGCCACCGGGACCTCATCGCCGAGGAGGTGTTGGCCGTCAGCATGACGGAGAGGGAGCCCGACGACGCTGCCTCGCTGGCGGCGCACGGCGACGACGAGCTCGAACTGCGCTTCTGGTTGCGCCGGCGCTAGAGTCCGGCGGTTCCCGAACCCGTAGGAGCGAAGAACATGGCCGCAACTCGCACGTCCGGATCGGCGAAGAAGTCCGCCCCCAGGAAGTCCTCGGCCAAGAAGACCTCGGCCAAGCAGGCACCCGCCAAGAAGGCACCCGCCAAGAAGGCACCCGCCAAGCAGGCACCCGCCAAGAAGGCACCCGCCAAGAAGGCACCCGCCAAGAAGGCACCCGCCAAGCAGGCACCCGC
>Ga0136630_1000434_pt1 | contig 15937 bp, 14 predicted proteins | sample AntDrymUQ5682106_2_FD_105496 | JGI IMG/M metagenome (GOLD analysis project Ga0136630, IMG submission 105496) | Polar desert sand microbial communities from Dry Valleys, Antarctica - metaG UQ568 (21.06) | ecosystem: Environmental > Terrestrial > Soil > Desert | place: Antarctica: Dry Valley...
ACTAACACTGTTTTCCGTGCCCGCGTGATGGTGCCCTAGCGCGCCCGCTATCGCTGCTGGGCGTGGCAGTCGTGGCAGAGGGCGCGCAGGTTCGACGGATCGTCGCTGCCGCCGTAGCGGACAACTGGCGCCGCCGGGTATGGGCGCCCGCCATCGAAGCGGCCGGGATCGCGACGCGGGCCAGGATCTACGACTTGCGCTGCACGTTCGCCAGCGACGCGCTTGCCGCTGGCGTCGGCATCCACACCCTCGCGCGGATCATGGGCACGAGCGTGCGCATGATCGAGCGCCACTACGGGACCCTCCTCGACGGCGCGATGGAGAGCATCGCCGGCCGCCTCAACGCCTTCGACGCCGAACGCGACCAAGTCGCCAGCACCGGAGCAGACTGAGATAACCCGGGCTCCCCGTCAGGTCTGGGTGCTGTGGGACGAAGACAGAGATCGCCCGCGCGGGAAGACACACGCCCTCGACTGCCACATGATCGACGGCTTCCACTGGATCACGAGCACCTACCGCAAAGTCGACGTCACCGAGATCCCAGACAGCGTCGAGCGCTGCGGATTCTGCGGAGGCGGACGGCCAGCGCCAAAGAACCCTCAGCCCATCAAGCAGCCGAAAGTGCCCCCCACCGACCCGCCGCAGCCCGTCGGCGCGATCGGGTGGGGAGTACCGCACGGGTGTGCGACGAGCAGACGGGCGAACTGCACACGTGGACGATCGTGAGCGCGGGCGAACAGGACATCGCGCGCGGCAGGCTGTTCAAGGACTCCCCCTTGGCCAGGGCTGTGCTCGGCCACGTCGCCGGAGAGACAGTCACGGCGATCACCCCGGGCGGCGAACGTCAGTACACCATCGTGGATGTCGCCTAGGCGTAGGCAGTCCCGTTTACGTTTGGGCCGCTATCGGGCCACGCGCCGGAGGCCGCTTGGCCTCCGAAACGAACGAAAGCCCCGCAGTTGCAGAGCCATCATGGGACGGGAGCGACGGGAGTCGAACCCGCGACCTCCGGCGTGACGGGCCGCGTATGTAGGATGCTTGGGCATGGCGCCGGGTGCCAATCAGATCCTGCAGACAAGTTCCAATTGGCAGATGGCGTTGGGCGAGCGCGCTGCGCTGGTGGGATTCCTGTCACAACTGCAGCCGGCTCTAGCCATCGAGGTGGGAACCGCGCAGGGTGGCAGCTTGAGGCCGATTGCCACCCACGCACAAGAAGTCCACAGCCTGGATCTCAACTTCGTGCTGGAAGAAGGTCTATATCCCAACGTCACCTTCCATCGCGGTGATAGTCACGTGCTGCTCCCTCAGCTCCTCGATCAATTCGCGCGCGAGGGGCGCACTGCCGACTTCGTTTTGATCGACGGCGACCACACCCGACGCGGTGTCCGGCGGGATCTCGAGCATGTACTGAAATCGTCAGCTGCCCGAAGCACGGTCGTCCTCCTGCACGACATGATGAATCCCCAATGTCGCCGAGGGGTTGAGGACGTTGGTCTAGGCAGCTATGCACACATCGTCTATGTGGATCTCGACGTCGTCCCCAATGTCCGGCGAGTTCCGGCCTTGCGTAAGCGCTGGGGAGGACTGGGGATCATTGTAATCGAGCAGAATGATGCGAACTACCGTGTTTTTGACAATGCGATCGCCCGCAAGATCAGGACGTCGCCGGCACGCGAGCTGGTGCGCACCCTGGTCAGCCCGGCGCGCGAAGCGTCGCATGTGGTCGCAGCCGGCCGGCGGCGTGCGCGTGCACTTCTCCGTCCGAGGTCGTAGCTTTACTGCAATACGCACTGGGGTGGCCTTGGTCGTTGCGGCCCCGCCGTGCGGCGGTGGCATGTCATGTTTCTCTTCTGGGAGGCGTGACGAGAACCGGCTGGGCGGCGGTCGGCGGCGTGCAGCTCGAGCGACGCGGCCGAGAGGAGCATGGTAGGGGGTGCCTGGGAGCCTCTCGCATCGGCTGAGCCTCAGACCGCGCGTGGCAGCTCGATTGCATGAGGCGTTTGCAACGGGAGCGACGGGACTCGAACCCGCGACCTCCGGCGTGACAGGCCGGCGCTCTAACCAACTGAGCTACGCCCCCGTGGGTGGGGGTGCCAGTATGGCAACACCGCGCGCGCAACCCTCCGGCGAGTGGCCGACGCGCTGCGCGCCGTAGATTCCAGCCCGTGAGCCCGCGCCCGGCCGTTGATGTCGTCGTGCCCTTTCGTGGCTCGACGGCGGAGCTGCACCAGCTCGCCGACCGGCTAGCCACGCTCGCGCTGCGCGACGGCGACAGCGTCACGATCGCCGACAACCGCCCCGGAGCGACCGATTCACAACGCGGCGCGGTCAAGATACTCGGCGCGGGCGAGCGCCAGACCTCATACCACGCGCGCAATCGCGGCGCCGACGCCAACAACGCGCCGTGGCTCGTCTTCATCGATGCCGACGTCGTCGCGCCGCGCGACCTGCTCGATCGCTACTTCGCACAGCCGCCCGCCGACGACACCGGCGTGCTCGCCGGCGCCGTCGTCGACGAGACGCCGCCCGCAGAGTCGGACAACCCCGCCGTGCGCTACGCCTACCTGAAGTCCTCGATGAGCCAGGAGATCACGCTCGCCGACGCGCGCTGGGCCTTCGCGCAGACCGCCAACGCCGCCGTGCGTCGCCAAGCGTTCACCCAGGTCGGCGGTTTCGAGGCCGGCATCCGCTCCGGCGGCGACGCCGACCTGTGCTTTCGCCTCCATGCCGCCGGCTGGTCGCTCGAGCGCCGCGAGCAGGCCGCCGTCGTGCACCGCAACCGCACGACGATCGCCCGCATGCTCGGCCAGCGCGCGCGCCACGGCGCCGGCGGCGCCTGGCTGTCGCGTCGCTGGCCGGGGGCGATGCCGCGGCGGCGCTGGCCCGGCCTGGCGCTGTGGAGCACTCGCCGCGCCGTGCACGGCATCAAAGCCGCCGCGCGCGGCGATCGCGACGAGGCGCTGCTCGGCCTGCTCGACGGACCCGCGGTGTGGGCGTTCGAGCTCGGGCGGCTGATACCCAACCGCCCCTTCGCGCGCGCAAGTCACCGCCGCCGCACCTGAAAGCAAGCAATCACGGCTGGGCGGACCCATGCAACGGAAGGCGCGCGTCCACGCCCGTGGAAACGTCCGCGCGGGTGGAGGCGCTATGAGGCGACATGTTGTGCGGGCGGCTGCGGGGCTGGCCCGGCGGGTGCTGTTGCCCCCTGCGCTCGTGGGGGCCGCGGTGATCTGGCTGATGCTCGTGCTCACCGCGGCGACCGAGTCGGACTCGAGCGACCGCGGGCCGTTCGGAGCAAGCGATCCGAACACGCGCGAGATCGCCGTCGAGTTCTCCGACGAGCACCTCGAGGGGGCGCCCAGCGGCGCCGACATCCGCCGCGCGCGCATCCCCCTCAGCGAGCGCAAGCGCCGGCTGCATGCGCACCCCTACTACGAGCTCTATGCGACCGCCCGGCGCCGCTACCACGTCTCCTGGTACCTCGTCGCTTCGATCCACTACCAGGAGACCGGCTACCGCCGTGCAGGAAGCGGCGGCACCCGCAGCCACTCCCGCGGGCACAAGGCGCGCGTGCGCCAACACGACTTTCGCAAGGTCATGGCGATCGCCTCCAGACTGCACGCCGCCGGCGTGCGCCGCCTAGGCCCGCGTGCCCGCCGCGCGACCGCCCGGCGCTATGGCTCCGGCGCCCGTGGCCGCGTGTCGGCGGCGATGGTGATCGAGCGCGCCCGTGCATGGCAGCTGCTCGGCGTCATCCCGCTGCCCGGCAGCGGCGAGCTCGCGACGCCGGTGCGAGGATCGGTGGGCGGCTGCGGCTACTTCGGCTGCCCCCGCCCCGGCCACCTGCACAACGGCATCGACTTCCTCGCGCCCGCCGGCAGGCCGGTCCATGCCGCCGACGCCGGCCGCGTGGCGCTCGTGCAGCCCCCGGGCGCGTCGGGCGGCTATGGCAACTTCATCTGCCTGCAGCACCGTCCGCATCTCGCCTCCTGCTACGCGCACCTCGGCGCGTTCGCCCCCGGCCTGCGGCGCGGCAAACGCGTCAAACGCGGCCAGGTCATCGGCCTCGTGGGCTCGACGGGATCGAGCAGCGGGCCGCACCTGCATTTCGAGCTGCGCCGTGGCGCGGCGCGCTGCCAGAGCTGCGCGGTCGACCCGCTGCCGCTGCTCGACGGCCAGGTGCCGCAGGCGGCCGTGCCCGAGCTGCTGCGACACCCACGATCCGCGCCGGCGCCGGCGCCCGTTCGCAACGCCGGCTACGTGCCCCCGCCGGTCGCGCCGCCGGTGGCGCCGCCGGCCGCCCCGCCGGCCACGCGTCCGACGAGACCGACGCGCCCGGCGAGACCGGCCCCGACCCTCACCGGTCCCCCGCCGCCGGCGGACACCGGCGGCCACGCCCCGCTACCGGACTACTCGTCCCCGCCGAGTCCCCCGCCGCCACAACCCCCGTCGTCCTCCGGCGGCGAACCACCCGACGGCTAGCCCGACCGGGTACGCGCCGGCGACCACGGACGGGAATGATGCGCGGCAATGACGCCTGACCGCCTACGCGCCCCCGAGCTGCTCGCCTGCATCGCCCTCGGCGTCCTGCTCGCGCTCGCGCTGCACTGGCCGCTGCCGCTGCACCTCGGCGACCGCATCGCGCAAGACCTCGGCGACCCGCTCGTCCAGGCCTGGCAGGTCGCCTGGGACGGCCACGCGCTCCAACACCAGCCCGGAAGCTTCTTTCAGTCCAACACCTTCTGGCCGCTGGAGGACAGCCTCGCCTTCTCCGACGCGCTGATCGGCTACGCGCCGGCGGGCCTGATCGGCGAGGGCACCCACGCGGCCGTCGCGCGCTACGACCTGCTGTTCCTGTTCGCCTACGCGCTGTGCTTCGTCGGCGCCTGGCTGCTGGCGCGCGAGCTCGGCGCCAACCGGGCCGGCGCCGCCGTCGCCGGCGCGGCGTTTGCCTACGCGCCGTGGCGCCTCGAGCAGGAGGGCCACATGCACGTCATCTCGAGCGGCGGACTGGCGCTGGCGGCGTTCCTGCTCATCCGCGGCTACCGGCGCGGCCAACCGGCAAGCATCGTGGCGGGCTGGCTCGTCGCGGCCTGGCAGCTGTCGCTGGGCTTCTCGCTCGGGCTGCCGCTCGTCTACCTGCTCGCCGCGGGCACGGCCGCGGTCGCGGTCATCTGGTGGCACAAGGGCCGACCCAGACCGCCGCGCAACATCCTCATCGCCAGCGCGACCGGCATGCTGTGCTTCGCCCTGGCAGCGGGCCTGCTCGCGCGGCCCTACCTGCGCGTGCTCAAGGACCACCCAGAGGCCGAGCGCTCGATCGACAACGTCGCCGCCTTCTCCGGCCCGCCGCAGGAGTTCCTCGTCGCCTCGGAGGACAGCCGCGTGTGGGGCGCGGCCACCAAGCCGCTGCGCGACACGGTCTCCGTCGTGCCCGAGCAGACGCTCTTTCCGGGCCTGGCGATCCTCGCGCTGGCGATCTTCGGGCTGCGCGCCGGCACGCTGCCGCGCCGCCTCCGAAGATCCCTCGGCATCGCGGCGCTCGCGTTCGCGATCCTCTCGCTCGGCTTCAGGCTCAACGGGGTCTCATGGTTGTATCCGTACCGCTGGCTGTACGAGCTGCTGCCCGGCTGGCAGGGGATCCGCGTCCCGGGCCGCCTGCACACGCTGACGACGCTGTGCCTCGCGCTGCTCGCCGCTGGTGGCGCCGCGGCGCTGACAACAAGGGCCCGCGCCCGCTGGGGAGCAAGAGCGGGCGGCGCCTGCGCGGCCGCGCTATGCGCGCTCGTGCTCGCCGAGGGCTGGGGCTTCGCCGACCACCCGACCGTGCCGCTCGCCCCGCCCGGCCAACGCGCAGCACAGGCGCCGGCGCTCCACCTGCCGACCGGCGCATTCGACAACCGCCGTTACGTGCTGTGGTCGACGGACGGCTTCCCGCTGATGGTCAACGGGCGCGCGAGCTTCATCCCGCGCGAGTTCGAGCGCGTCATGGCCGTCGCGCAGCGCTTCCCCGATAAACGCTCCGTGACGTTCCTGCGCGGCCTCGGCGTGCGCAGCGTCGTCGTCCACCTCGCGCACTCGCGCGACACGCCGTTCGCCGACGCGTCAACTCGATCGCTGCGCGGCCTGAACCTCAAGCGAGAGCGGCGCGCCGGCGTGGTGCTCTTCCGGCTGCGCTGAGCTGCGGCTGCGCGCGAGCAGCCACGGCCCCGCGACGGCGAGCAGCGCGATCGCTGCCGACACGCCGATCAGGATGAGCGCCTCAGCCGAGGGCAGCTGCAGCGGACGCGGCAGCACGATCGCGCACAGCGCCCAAATCCCCACGGCGGCCGGCACATGGCGCGCGCCGACGGCGAGCGGGTGGCGGCCCAGCGTGGCGGCGCCGAGCCCGAGCGCGAGCGCGACGATCAGCGCGAACGGCGCGATCGCCGGCAGGCCGTGCGCGATGCCCGTCAGATCGAGCACGCTGTGCTGGAAGATCTTGTAGTCGAACAGGCGCCGCAGCCACTCGCCGGGATCGTTGACGCCGATCATCGGGTAGCTGATCGTCGCCACGGCCATCGACGTCGCCGAGATCGCCGACAGCGCGAGCGTCACCGCCGGCCAGCGCCGCCAGGCGAGCCCGAGGCCGATGGCGAGGAAGGGCAGGATCGGAATCAGAAAGCGCGGCCCCGGCGAGCCTCCGCCCAGCGGCAGCCAATAGCCCGCGTTGTAGACGAAGAAGGCGATCGCGATTGCGAGGATCACGCGCGCCTCGGTGCGATGGCGCCCGTCGCGGTAGATCACGATCACGCCGGCGATGGCGAGCACGATGACCGGCGTCAGCGTCAGCAGACCGCGGCCGGAGAACAACAGCTCCAGGCCGTCGCCGATGCGCGGCAACGTGATCCCGAAGATCCCGCCGTCGTTGAGCCCGAGCGTCGCGTGCCCGTTCTTGCCGACCCGCGCGACGGCGTTTTCGTAGGACAGGTGAAACGGCGATCCGAAGGCCCACACGTTGTAGGCCAGCAGCGGCGCGATGCCCGCGGCGACACCGCCGCCGTAGGCGCCCGCGCGGCCGATCAGGCTCCCGCCGCGGCGCGTGATCGCGTAGAGGCCGATGATCGCGGCCGCGATCAGCAGCGGGTACTCGAAGACGACCGCAAGCCCGGCGAGCAGGCCCGCCCCCGCCAGCGCCAGCGGGCGCGCGGCCCCCTCGCGGCCGCCCTCGCGCTCACGCTCGCGCCACAGCAGCGCGAAGGCGCCGAACGCCAGCAGCGCGCTGAGCACGTGTGAGAAGTACAGCGTCGAGAACGGCAGGATCATCGTGCCGACGCCGAGCGTCAGGGCGGCGGCCGTGCCGGTGCCCGGCGACACGCGCTCGACCATGCGTCGTACGACGACGAGCAGGATCAGCGCCGGCACGAGCACGCCGAGCAGGCCCAGCGCCCACACCATCGGCGCGTCGTCGGCGATCACGGCGCGGGCGGCGATCGCCCGCTTGCGGCTGTAGCCATAGCTCTCGGTCGGCAGCGTGCGCGCGCCCCACGGGTTGCCGTGGGACTCGCCGCGGATGCGGGCATCGCGCGCCACGCCCTCGCCGCCGGCCTTGCGCAGGCCCGCGTACAGCGGCAGCGTCACGATCGACAGGCCGGGCGGCTTGACCGAGTAGTAGTGGCCGTCGGTGTAGGCGACGTCGTGCGACTCCCAGTGCCATTTGTCGATCTGCGGCGTGCCGTCCAGGAACGCCTTGGACAGCGCCATGTACGACGTCTGCGCCCAGCCCGGTGCCTGCACGACGAAGGCGCACGCGCAGGCGAACCCGACCAGCGCGGGCAGCAGCCCACGACGGCGGCGCGACGCCGATGGAGCGCGCTGCGCCGTTTGAAACCTACGCATCTATATCGAGGTTACTCATTGGGACCGGGCAGATTTGTTGCCGTCGTGCTAACTCTTCCCGGTTCAGGCACAGAGCAAGCTCGCGCCGATCGCCCCCCCGAGGTCCCCCAGCTCGGCGACCTTGACCGGCGGCGGGCGGTAGTCGTGGAAGAGGTGCGGCAGCATCGCCGCAGCGATTCGGTCCGCGTAGGGCTGGCCGAGGCGCACGCCGAGCCCGCCGCCGAGCACGATCAGCTCGACGTCGAGCACGTTGCTGACCGAGGCGACGCCCGCGCCCAGCGCCTCGACGGCCTTCTTGATCAGCTTGACGGCGAGCGGATCGCCGCGCTCCAGCGCCGCCGCCCAGATTCCGCTGCGCAGCCGATCGCTGTCGCGCTTGCGCGCGATCTTGAACAGCTCGGTCTTCTCACCCTTGTCGTGCAGCTCGCGCGCGTGGCGCTCGAGCGCTGCGCGGCCCGCGTAGGCCTCCATGCAGCCGTGGCGCCCGCACGGACAGCGCCGGCCGCCGAGCTCGACGACGACGTGCCCGATCTCGCCCGCGCCGCCGAGGCCGAGCCACGGCGTGCCGTCGAGCACGATCCCGCCGCCGACGCCGGTTCCCCAGAAGACGCCGAGGATCGAGCTGTGGTCGCGGCCCGCGCCGAGGCGTGCCTCGGCGTCCGTCGCGACCTGGACGTCGTTGCCGAGCGCGACGGGGGTCTCGAGCTCGTCCTCGAGCGCCGGACCGAGCGCGAACGTCTCCTGCCAGCCGGGGAGATTGCCCGCGCCGGTCACGGTGCCGGCGTGCGCGTCGATCCCGCCCGGGGAGCCGACGCCGACGCGGACGAGGTCGGCGGTCTTCACGCCGGCCTGCTCGGCCGCCTCGCCCATTGCGGCGACCATCGCGGCGGCGACGTCCGGCGGGCCGCCGGTCGTCGGCGTCGGGCGCCGCGCCTGCCCGAGCACGGCGTTCTCGTCATCGACGACGACCGTCTGGATCTTCGTCCCGCCGAGGTCGATGCCGCCGCGCAGGGTCATGTGGCGGCAGCTTAGATGCTGCGCAGGCGCCTGCGCAGCGACCGGACGCGCCGTCGCCGCCGAGGAGCGCGCCGTCCGCCCAGCGTCCTCCGAGCGCCTTGACGCCGTTCCGCGATCCCCTGCTGCCCAGCGCCGGGTAGATGCGCGCGGCCGGGTTCGAACCGGCGACCCCCGCCTTGTAAGGGCGGTGCTCTGGCCGCTGAGCTACGCGCGCCGCACGAGGCTACCGGGGGCCTAGAATCGCTGCACCTGCCCCCATGGTCTAGCGGTTTAGGACGCGGCCCTTTCAAGGCTGAGGACGCGGGTTCGAATCCCGCTGGGGGTACTGTTGCCGCGCCGGGGCCGTTAGCTCAAGCGGTAGAGCAAGGGCCTTTTAAGCCCGTGGTTCTGGGTTCGAGTCCCAGGCGGCCCATGCGGAGGCCTAGTGGCGGAAGTGCCGGCGGCTCGTGAAGACCATCGCGACGCCGGCGGCGTCCGCGGCGTCGACGACCTCGGGGTCGCGTCGCGAGCCGCCGGGCTGGATGATCGCGGTGATCCCCGCGGCGATCGCGATATCGGGGCCGTCGGAGAAGGGAAAGAAGGCGTCCGAGGCCAGCGATGACCCCGTCAGCGAGTCCAGGCGCGACTTGTCGATCGCCAGGCGCACGGAGTCGACGCGGCTCATCTGGCCGGCCCCGATGCCGGCGGTCGCCTCGTCCTTGGCGATCACGATCGCGTTGGAGCGCACGTGCTTGCAGACCTGCCATGCGAACAGCAGGTCGCGCCACTCCTCCTCGCTGGGCTGGCGCAGCGTGACGACCTCCATCTCGCGGCGGTCGGCGAACTCGAGGTCGCGGTCCTGCACGAGCAGGCCGCCCCTGACCTGCCTGATCTCGGGCTCGGCCGCGAGATCGGTGCGGCGCTCGTTGTTCTCGAGGATCCGGATCGCGGGCTTCTCCATGAGGATCTCGACTGCTTCGGGCGCGTATTCGGGTGCGAACAGGACCTCGACGAACTGCTCGGAGAGCTCCTGCGCCGTCGGCTCGTCGACGGAGCGGTTGAAGGCGATCACGCCGCCAAACGCGCTCAGCGGATCGGTCGCGAGCGCCCGCTCGTAGGCCTCGAGCGGCGTTGCCCCGAGCGCGACGCCGCACGGGTTGTTGTGCTTGACGATAACGCACGCAGGCTTGTGGAAGTCGGCGATCAGCTTGTGGGCCGAGTCGAGGTCGAGCAGATTGTTGAAGGACAGCTGCTTGCCGTGGTGCTGGCGGACCATCGACAGGATGTGCATCCGTGCGCCAACCTGGTTGTAGTACGCGGCGCGCTGGTGCGGGTTCTCGCCGTAGGAGAGGTCGGCGACCTTCTCGTAGGCGCGGATGTACAGCGGCGGGAAGTCCTCGGACTTTTCGGCGAACCAGCGCGCGATCGCCGCCTCGTAGCGCGCCGTGTAGGCGAACGCCTCGGCCGCGAGCGACTCGCGCGTGGAGGTTGACAGCATCACGTCGGCGCCGCGCAGCTCGTCCAGCACGGCGTCGTAGGCTGCGGGGTTCGTCACGACGACCGCGTAGGCGTGGTTCTTCGCCGCCGCGCGGATCATCGTCGGACCGCCGATGTCGATCTGCTCGGTGGTCTCGGTCTCGCTGACGTCGCGCCGCGCGGCGGTGCTCTCGAACGGGTAGAGGTTCACGCACACGAGATCGACCTCCTCGATCCCGTGCTCGGCGATCGCCTCGACATGCCCGGGATCCGAGCGCACGGCCAGCAGGCCGGCGTACAGCCGCGGGTGCAGCGTCTTCACGCGCCCGTCCATCATCTCCGGGAAGCCCGTGAAGTCCTCCACCGAGCGGACCCTGACGCCGGCGTCGGCGAGCTCGCGCGCGGTTCCGCCGGTCGACACGATCTCGACGCGCAGGGCCTCCAGGCCGCGCGCGAAGTCGACGATCCCGCGCTTGTCGGAGACCGACAGCAGCGCGCGCCGCACGCGCACCCCACCGGGCTGCGTGAGCGCCTCGCCGCCGTCGCCGGTCGTCGTGCTCACGATTTCGGGTTCTCCGCGATGCCGCCGAGGATACCGCGGAGAGCCGCCTACCCAGACACGACCGTCCGCCGGGCGTTGCCGGGATCGCGCGACACGGCGCCGCGCGCGATCAGACGCACCGCCTCGGGCAGCAGCGCGTGCTCGAGCGGGCGCAGGCGCTCGTGGACGTCCGCCGGATCGGTCGCATCCGGCAGCGCGATCGATGCCTGCACGAGCACCGGCCCGGTGTCGACGCCGCCGTCGTCCTCGACGAAGTGCACGGTCACGCCGAATACCTTGACGCCGTATTCGACCGCCTGCTCGATCGCGCGCACGCCGGGGAAGGCGGGCAGCAGCGAGGGATGCACGTTGAGGACCGCACCGGGGAAGCGCTGCAGGAACGGGCTCGTCAGCAGCGCCATGTAGCCGGCCAGCACGACGAGCTGCACGTCGCGCTCGGCGAGCCAGTCGGCGATCGCGCTGTCGCGTGCCGCGCGATCGGGATGGTCGGTGAGCTCGAAGACGGCGCACTCGACGCCGGCGTTCGCGGCGCGCTCGAGCGCGCGCACGGCCGGCTTGTTGGTCGCGACGCCGACCACCTGGGCCTCGTGGCCGTGCACCGTGTCCAGCAGTGCCTGCAGGTTGGTCCCCTCGCCGGAGGCCAGGACGCCGACGCGCAGCGGTTCGGACATGCCTACGCCGCCGCGGGCACGGACTGAAGCTTCGGATACGCGCCGCCCGTCGAGCGCAGCCGCCCTGTGCCGATCAGCTCGTCGACGCGGCCCAGGACCTGCCCCGCTGTGAGGTGGTCGAAGGTCCCGTAGGCCTCGAGGCCGTCGTAGGCGTGCTTGACGATCGTCTTGGAGCGACCGCCGCGCAGGATCTCGACGGCGCGTGTGCGCCCGACCGACGGCGACGCCGTCTCGACGACCGACACGATCGCCGCGTCGAGATCGCCGGGCGCGAACGTCGCAGCCGCGCCCGGCGCACCGTTGCCGTTGTGCGACCGCCGCGCCTTCGCGGGCGCCGCCGGCACCCAGCTCGCATCGCACACGTCGCAGCACGGAACGCCCGCCGCGGGCGCCGGCGCCGCGGGATCGCCGAAGTGGCGCAGGATCGTCTCGCGGCGGCACTTCGAGCCCTCCACGAACGCCCACACCGCGCGGTACTGGCGCCAGCGCGCGCGCTGGCCCTCGCCGGCCGAGGTGCGACAGGCCGCCCGCGCGCGCCCGTCGAACGGCGCCTCCAGACGGCCGCGCACGCGGTCGGGGGACGAGGGAGCGGGTCGCACGACGCCCGCCCGCGCGAGGTGGCCAATGACCGCCCGCACCTGGTCGTCCTCGCCGCGGCCGGAGATCAGGGATGCGAGCTCGTCGGCGCCGAGGTCGTAGCGGCCGTCCGACGAGCGCGCCTGCAGGCGGTGGGCGATCGTCGTGATCGTCTCGTCGGTGACCTCGCTGCGCTGGATGAAGAACACGTGCAGGCCCTTGTCGCGGCCCTCGGCGAACAGCAGCGCGCGGGCCGGCAGCCCGTCGCGCCCCGCGCGGCCGGCCTCCTGGTAGTAGGCCTCGATCGAGCCCGGCACACTCTCGTGGCAGACGGTCCGCACGTCGGCCTTGTCGATCCCCATGCCGAAGGCGTTGGTGGCGACGACGACGTCGAGCTCGCCCGCCATGAAGCGCCGCTGCACGGACGTGCGCTCGTCGCGCGCGAGACCCGCGTGGTAGACGCCGACCCCACCCGCGACCGAAGTCGAAAGCTGGCCGCCGAGCTTGTCGGCGCCCGCGCGCGTACCCGCGTAGACGATCGCCGGCGTCGCGCCGGGCGCGGCCAGAGCCGCGGCGATGTGGCGGTGCTTGGCCTGCGTCGAGGCGCACGGCAGCACGGCGAAGGACAGGTTGGGCCGGTCGAAGCCGGTCGCGACGCGGACCGGGTTGCGCAGCCCGAGGCGCTCCTCGATGTCGCGCGCGACCTGCGGCGTCGCGGTCGCCGTCGAGGCGATCAGCGCCTCGGCCTCCAGCCAGCGCGCCGCGTCGGCAAGGCGGAAGTAGTCGGGCCGGAAGTCGTGGCCCCACTGCGACACGCAGTGTGCCTCGTCGACGACGAACAGGCCGATCCGCGCGGCCTTCATCGCCTCCAGGAAGGGCGCCGAGGAGAAGCGCTCGGGCGCGACGTACAGCAGCCGCAGCGAGCCCGCCGCCGCCTGCTCGAGCGCCGCGCGGTTGGATGCGGCGTCGCGCTGCGCGTTGACCAGCGCGACGCGCCCCGGCGCGATCGCCGCGAGCGCCTCGACCTGGTCTTGCATCAGCGAGACGAGCGGTGAGACGACGAGCGTGAGGTCGTCGCGCACGAGCGCCGGAAGCTGGTAGCACAGCGACTTGCCCGCGCCGGTCGGCATGACGACGAGCACGTCGCGCGCCGGCGGCCCGATCGCGGCCCGGACCGCATCCTCCTGACCGGGGCGGAAGGCATCAAAGCCGAAGTGCTCGCGCAGGGCGGCGGCGGGATCCATGGCGGCGTCCGACCTTAGCGCGGGGTGCGGCGACCAGGTCCGCGCTGCGCACTCTTGTAACGAGGGCTGTTAGGAGGACTTGCGCACGAACGGCAGCCCGGTGAGGTCGGTGCGCATGCCATCCAGCTGCGCTGACAGCTCGCCGCGCATCCCGTCGAGGCGGGCGCTGAGCTCGTCGATCTTGGGAAGCAGGTCGTCGAGCTGTTCGGGGAGTGGTGCCAGGCCCGCTTCGACGCGCGACAGATCGCCGTGTACCGGCGCGACGCTCGCCTTGACGTCCTCCAGATCGGCGTGCATGAGGCGCAGCTCCCCGTGGACGACCTCGACATCATCGGCCAGGCGGCGCGAGTCGGCGGGCATCCCTGACAGGTCCGCGCGCAAGCCCACGAGCTCTGCGTGCAGGTCGCCCACCGCATTGGTGAGCGTGGGGATTTGAAGCACCGCGGCTGCGACCGCATGCAGGCCCTGCACCGCGCGCAACGGCAGCGCGATGACGTCCACCAGCGTGGACGTCAAGCTGGCCGGGGGCGTGACGCGCAGCGGGATGCTCAGATCGGGGCGGCCGGACAGCAGCCGTCCCGTCGCACGACGAGCGCGGCTGAAGGAGTGCTCAGAACGGGCGCGGCCGTGGGTCTCGCTGTACTGGGAATGGGTTCGGTGCTCGATCACGTGTCCGATGATCGCGGCTCTTGATTCAGATGTCCAAGACGCAAGGACGACATCTGTCATAAGCGCAACCCATGAATCGCGTGGATCGGCGCATGGTGTTGGGTACTCTGGATTGAGTCGCATGCCCGTCAAGTTCATCTTCCGGTGTCAGTTCTGTGACGCGGCAGCAGATCCGCTGACGCAGATGGCGCTTGAGTCCGCGATGCGCCAGTTCGTCTGGGGCGCCTACCAGGATGCGCTGCCCGGCCGCTGGCTCGTGTGGCACGGCCGTGGCCTTTACGGCCCGGCCCGCTATGCCTGCCAGGAGCACCGCGGCGACCTCGTCGCGTTCCTGCGCAAGCACTACGGCACGATCGGATTTCATCCCTGGAAGCGCCCGCCGTATCCTTCCAGCCTTGAATCGGCGGACACCGATCACGCCTGGATCACGGCCACCCGGCGCCAGCGCTGGAGCGGGTTCTGACCGATGACCGTCCGGCTGATCTTCCGCTGCCAGTACTGCGATCGCGCGCCCGACCCGCTGACGCAGATCACGCTCGAGAAGACCGTGCGCGAGTTCGCCTGGGGCGCGTACCTCGACGCGCAGCCGGAGAATTGGCTCGTCTGGCACGGGCGCGGGCTCTACGGGCCGACGCGCTACGCCTGCCCCGACCATCGCGGCGACCTCGTCGCCTACCTGCGCGAGCACTACGGCACGGTCGGCTGGCACCCATGGAAGCGCCCGCCCTACCCGACCAGCCTGAAGAACTCAGACCAAGAGAAAGCGGCCAAGCACGGCGGCCGGTCGGCCATGCCCAAGTGGGGCTACGGCCCGCAAGTCACGTAGCGGCGACGCCGGCCGGCGACGCGAGCGGCAGCTCCAGCGCGTACTTCCCGTTCGCCTCGTCGCTGCCCTCCAGCGGATAGCGGCCGCTGAAGCACGCGTCGCAATGACGCTCGCGATCTCCGCGGATCGCCTCGTAGACGCCCTCCAGGGAGAGGTAGGCGAGCGAGTCGCAGTTCAGCTCGGCGGCCACCTGCTCGACGGTGCGCCCGTGGGCGATCATCTCCTCGCGCGTGGACATGTCGATGCCGTAGTGGCACGGGTGCTTGATCGGCGGGGCGGAGATCCGCAGGTGCACCTCGCGCGCGCCCGCGTCACGCAGCATCTGCACGATCTGGCGTGTCGTGTTGCCGCGCACGATCGAGTCGTCGACGACGACGATCGACTTGCCGCCGACGATCTCCGGCAGCGGGTTGAACTTCATCCGCAGGCCGTGTTTGCGCAGCTCCTGCCCCGGCTCGATGAACGTGCGCCCGACGTAGCGGTTCTTGATCAGCCCGTCGTCCTGTGGCAGCCCGCTCGCGCGGGCGAACCCGCGCGCCGCCGGGGCGCCGGAGTCCGGCACCGGGATGACGAGCTCGGCGCCGTCGGCCGGGGACTCGCGCGCGAGGATCTCGCCCATCCGCCCGCGCATCGCCTGCAGGACGTCGCCGCCCATGCGCGAGTCGGGCCGCGCGAAGTAGATGTACTCGAAGATGCAGAACGCCTCGCGCGCGCCGCTGACGATCTGGCGCGACTGCAGTCCGCTCTCGTTCACCCACACCATCTCGCCGGGCGCGATGTCGCGTACGCGCTTCGCGCCGATGATGTCCAGGGCGCAGGACTCGCTGGCGACGCAGTAGCGCTCGCCGATCCTGCCGAGCACGAGCGGTCGCAGGCCGGCCGGATCGCGGAAGGCGACGAGCGTGTCCTTCGTCATCAGCACGGTCGAGAAGGCGCCCTGCAGGCGCGGCATCACCGCGGCGACGGCGTCCTCGATGTGCGCGGCCTCGTGCGAGGCCAGCAGCGCGGCGATGATCTCGGAGTCCGACGTGGAGCGAAA
>Ga0136630_1000435_pt1 | contig 15935 bp, 18 predicted proteins | sample AntDrymUQ5682106_2_FD_105496 | JGI IMG/M metagenome (GOLD analysis project Ga0136630, IMG submission 105496) | Polar desert sand microbial communities from Dry Valleys, Antarctica - metaG UQ568 (21.06) | ecosystem: Environmental > Terrestrial > Soil > Desert | place: Antarctica: Dry Valley...
CCAGCAAATGTGGGGTGACATTACCGATGATGAGCTCGACGTCATCGAAGGGAAGCGGGAGGAGCTCGTCGGCCGGCTGCAGGCCAAGTATGGCTATACGAAAGAAAAGGCCGAGGAGGAGGCGGACGGCTGGGTCCAAAAGCTGTGATTGGGTAGGCCTTCCGGGAAGCACAAAGCTCGTCAGCGGAGCCCAATTGCCGGTGTCGAGACGGTAAGAAACGATATTGGCCTTAAATAAGGGTCATCAGTGCTTGAATAACTGGAGCGGATCGATTCGTCCCGTCGGGCCACGGTAGCGAGTAGGCGAGAGTCAAGAAGCGGCGTTCAATCAGGAGGTGGGTAATGGCTATGACAACAGGTGAGACGTATCGTTGCTCGAACCCGAACTGCGGGTGCGAAATGAAGGTCACGCAGGGCTCGAAACCAGGTGGCGGTGGTGAGGCGCCTCCGCGGTGTTGTTGCGGCATGGAGATGAAAAAGGCCTCGTAGAGGAGGAGTTCATTATGAAAGGCACTGGATATTTGAGGCGCGTCAGGCAAGGGCTCCGCTCGATGAAGCAGCTCACGCCGATGAGGTTACAGGAAGGGAAGATGGGTTACATTCTGTTGTGGCTCCTGGGTGTGCCCATCCCGATCCTACTCGTCATCTTTCTCCTGCGCGGCTGCGACTGACCGAAGGGGCAGGCCGTCGCGATCAGGAGTAGCGGTAAGGCGATGGAATAATGAGGATCGTTGTACAGTGTTGTCGGATCAAACAGGCTGAGTGATTGAGTGAGGAGTAAGGCGATGTCATAAGGGCGACACGGCTATCGCGTTGATCGTGCTCCTGATCGGCGTCGTGCTAACCTGGCCGCATCGCAGATTTGCAGCGGATGGGGTATAGCACAAGCGGAGGTTGGGCGGTGCTCATCTTATTGCTTTTGGGCAGGATCTAGCGCAAGCTGGCTCGATGACCAAACCAAGCAAATCGCCGATAAACGCGACATTCCTCGTTGGCCAGATGCAAAATAAGCGCGGGATCGCGCAAGAGGACGCCGGAAAGCAGGTCAAGGACTTCGTACAGTTGAGCGTTTGTTTCGTTGTATGATTCTGACTTAGAAGTGAGTGGAGCCAGTATAATAAGAACGCCTTCCCCATGAATGTACCCATCATAAATGTACCTATCGAGCCCGTCCTTGCGCTGGTGATAGGCATATTAATCTTGCTTGTGCCAAGGCTATTAAATTATCTCGTGGCCGTGTATTTGATTGCCGTCGGTATCCTGGGGCTAATGCATTGATAGCCTAACGTGACAAGGTCGAGTACGTTATAATGTACTTTCGTTTGCCCTCGTTTTTTAACTTATTTTAACAGGAGCACGAACATGTCAATTGGTACAATCTTACTCATAATCCTTATCCTGATCCTTGTGGGAGTATTGCCAACCTGGTCACATAGCCAGGCGTGGGGTTATGGGCCCAGCGGCGGACTCGGGCTAGTGGTGGTCATCTTACTGATCCTGATCCTACTAGGCAAAATCTAGTCGCGAAAGGAGATTGGAAATGAGACTGTCGCAGAGAGTTATGGTGGTTGGTTTTTCGTTAGGTGTTGTTATGACATTTGCTGGGTGCGACCAACAAGGGCCAGCGGAAAAAGCGGGGCGACAAACGGATGAAGCAGCCCAACAGGCTAACGAAAAAGCCAAGGAAGCAGAGGAAGCAGTGGGCGAAAAAGTCGAGAAGGCCGGCGCGTTCCTGGATGATGCTGGTATTACAGCCAAGATTAAGGCTGACATTTTGAGTGACCCTTTGCTCAAGGTATTGGAGATCAACGTGACTACCACAAACGGCATCGTAACGCTGAGCGGCGTCGTTGATTCCAAGCAAAGCATCGACAGGGCTGTGGAGATAGCCCGCCGCATCAAGGAGGTGCAATCGGTAGACAACACCCTGGTTGTTAAGAGTGCCGGATAGTGCCAACGTGTGTGGCCGGTAGTCCCTTATTAACGTGCCCCTGCGCCGTTCCAGCGCACAATCGGCACAGTCGAGATCGAGTTCATCGGCGATCCCTCGATGATTTTGGTGCTGATGGCGGTGTACACTAGCGTGTTGCGTTTACGATCATACATGCGGTGGACCTGCGTCTCTTTAAACAAGATGGAGGTATCGGCACTGAAGACCTCTTGTTCGTCCGATATCTTCTCCGGCAGGACAATAGGGCCGGTTTGACGGCACGCGATCGCAAACCGGGAGGGGTCCTCCGCGAACCCAAGAGGCCCTTTGATGCCTCCGGTTCTAGCCTGACTGATATGGCAGGAAACCCCGGGGATCTTGGGGTCATCGAAGGCCTCGACACAGACTTTATCGTTAGCGCCTAGGAATCGGAAGGTGGTCGAGACGCACCCGATTTCTTCAGCATGCGCCCGCAGCACGACTAGCATAGCCAAGCCGATTAAGGAGCCTGCTTTCATGGTGACCTCGTGGATGATAGGCGGTGCTACGCGTGACGAGGAACGTGCCTATTCATGCTTGTAGCGATTCGCGGCATCTCCCGGCTCCTCGGCGATCTCGCCACCCTTCCGGCGACCGCCTAGCGCCTCATCGGTAGGCAGGGCCGCAGCCCTGTCCGAGGGTGTTGCTTCCGCGACGGATTGCTCCGTCGCCGTGTAACGCGGGGCCGTTGCCGTGGTTGGGCCCGCCGCCGTGCCCTTATTGCCCCAACGGTCCCATTGGTCGCGTAGCCACGCGCGGCGCTGTCTCCCGGAAGCCGGATCGAAAAAATACATCAGCGCGGCGCCTAAGGCCATGAAAATAATTTCACTCATCCTGTCCCCCCTTTTGGTCGCGATTACACTGTTTATCGGCTATGTGTGAAAGACACATCTCTGAGATTAGCATTGTACAACCATCGGCGCCACCTTTTCCCTACCCACTTGCCGCTCTTCCTCATGCACAAATCGAATAGGCGAGCTCCGCGCCGCGTGACCCGTGTCCCACTTACACGACTGGCGCGCGCATGCCAGCCACCCGTGCACGGGTGGCTGGCATGCGCTTACGATCCTATCTCATGGCCAGGGATCGGCGAGATAGGGGAATTGAGCGAGGAACGGCTTGTCGTTTTTCAGCGGGTTCGGCGGCGTTTTCGGCACGATGGGCGCCTTGTCCCACAAAGCCTGATCGCTTAGCGATTCTACGTTGCACTTTTTTCCGCCACACCCTGTTTCCATGTCCAGAAATAACGATAGAAACCGGGTGGCCACTTGATCTTCGAGCCTGCGCCCGAGCGGCCAGGTACCCGTCGTATCCATATCGATAGAGGCCACATTGGGTATAAATATTTCAAATGTCCTTGGCGGTTTGATGTCCAAGCCACTCTTATTCCATGAGTCATCGGGCATATTCACCCGCTGAAAAAAACACTTTTTAACGCGCGGGAACGCCTCGATCGCGAGCTTATACGTTTTATACACGGAGACGGGCGAACCGCCGTGGTCAAAGCAACTCCCAAGGCCCAAGGCGCTGATCGAAGGACCAAACGCCCATCCGAGATGTCCGAACCGTTTCGTGTAGTGGCGCGCGAGCTTGATATTGTTAGCCAACTGTCTTTCGTCGAATCGATCATTGAGCGCCGCATCCAAGAATGGCACGCCGTCCACATCCACCTTCTTGTATTTCGTCAGGTCATTATTGAATCCCGATGCGGACGTTGCGCCCGCCCAGGCCCGGCTAATGAAGGAGTACGATGCATCGTCCGGAATGGAGTCGGCCTTGCTCGAAGCTTTTAAAACCCAACTTTCGCCCCACGTCCTGACGATCCTCTCCTTCTCTGGAGATTTCGTAATAAACTTCATTGGCAATTCAAGAACAATGGTATTCACATTCCTGCCCGCTTGGGCGTCTTTTCCGCTATAGACAAAGCGGAAATTCCCGTTGGCATCCTTAAGGAACTTATTGCCCTTCCAGACGAGCGGATCCTTGGGAAGGTCTTTTTTCACCGTGATCCCCCAATTGGGGTTGTTCTTATCAAAATTAAAGGCGGTATTGCCGTCCAGCTCGATGAGTGTTTTCGGAATGGGCAATTCTCTTTGATTCATCATCGCGTGAGGAACGAGATAATACTGCGGCCCATAATTGATCGAGCGGAAGAATCCTGGCAGATCGTTAAAGAACGCATCATCCCTGCCGCCGATAAACGTCTTAATGGCGTGTCCATCCGGTGACTTGAGGGTCACCACCTTGTTGGTCTCCCACCACGTTCGAAAAGCCCCCACTCGGGAAATCCATAAAATCGACCTTGGCCTGATTCTGCTTATTGAACGTGACCCTGACCTCGGAGGGTTTATATTCGAGGTATTTCTTGCCGATCGCTTTTGCGTATTTGATGATTGCGCCCAAGCTATGCTCCTCTCCAAGCGGCAAGGCGGCTCTCTGATCGGCGTCTATATGGATCCTGTAGAGCAGGTCGGTGTCGAAAACGCCGGTCTTTGGAACCGAAGCGAAGGTCAGGGCGATGACCACCTTCTCCCCGCCCGCTTTATCGTCGCTTGGAAATCCGAATAAATCGTAAAGATCGGCCGCGCTCACCGGTATATCAGCGAATATCGAGTTTATCGCGTTGGGATCATTGTGGTCAGCGGCGAACGACACACTCAGGACCAGCATGCCGGCCGTGAAACCGATCAGTAAATGTTTAAAAACAGCACTTATGTATTTCATGATCCTCCCTCCTGTAAATTGCATGAGCCGTTCAAAACAATCTCAAAACTCTTATTTATTGATGTCCCTCCTCCGAAGCTGTTTAAGCCTCCCTAAGGATCACATCGGCGGCCTTTTCTGCAGCCATATACACCGAACTGACAATGAAAAATCCGGGGATCCGCGGGAAGATCGACGCATCCACGACCCGAAGGCTTCGCGTTCCCCGCACCTTGAAAGTCCTATCGAGGACCGCCATGGGGTCGCTATCGCGTCCAATCGGGCAGGTGCACGAGGCGTGGTGTCCCCAGGATTGATACCTTACGTAATCGCGAAGCTCATCGTCCGACTGTAATTTATCACCCGGCAGTTCTTCCTCTGCAATGAGTGCCTTCGCCTTCAAGGGGGCGGTCAACTTGCGCACGAACTTGATGCCTTCGACCACCGAGTCGAGATCCTTACTCTCTTTGTCGTTGCCCTCCTCGAAATAACGGAAATTGACGGCGGGCCGGGCGCGCGGATCGACGGAATCTAGCCGCACCTCGCCCGCGGTGTTATTGGTGTGAGCCTTGAGAATACACCAAGTGAGATAGTTCAACTTGGCGATGTCGGCGGAATAGCTGGGAAAATAACCCGGGAAGCGGGCCAGCAGCGCGAAGCAGAAGAGATCGGGCAGCGGCCGCTCCGGAAGCGAGCGCTTGATTGCGGCCAGGACCGCGCCATTGGAGGTGTATACGCCCGTGCGTTTGCTCTCCCATTCCTGGAATTGAGGATCGCCCTTGGCGTACTTGGCGCCCGCCAAGACCTCCCAGTGATCGAAGTTCATCCGATTGATCACCCCGACTTCGTAGCGGTCCTGCAGGTTGGTCCCCACCCCCGGAAAATCGACGCGCACCGGGATGCCGAACTTTCCGAGCTCCGCGCTCGGTCCGACTCCGGAGAGCATGAGCAACTGCGGGGTGTTGAACGCCCCTCCCGACAGGATGACCTCGCGCGAAGCCCGGGCCTCACGCTTCTCGCCCGCTCCTTGGTTAGGGTTCTTATGCGCTTGATACAAACGCTCGCCTTTGAGGTACTCGACACCAATCGCTCGCTGATTGTTATCGAAAAGCACCCGGGTCGCGAGCGCATCGAGCTCGATCGCGAGGTGCTGAGGGTGCTTTTTCTGCACTTCGATCAAGCGCTCGCGGGTGCCCAGGCGGCTGTGGTTATGCGTGTGCAGAGGTGCGTAGCGGATCCCAAAGGCGTTCTTGCGCACCAGGCGCCAATCGTTGGGATCGCCTTGGCCTTGCAAGAACCACTCGATGCGGCTGAGGGGCTCCCCCAAGTCCTTGAATGCCGCATCGAACGATTTTTTAAGAATCTTCACCAGCGTCTCATCACCGAGCGCGCTCTCCGGGATCGCCTTCTCGGTTTGCAGCCAACCGTTCCAACCATGGCGGGTCGGGTTAAACCCCAACTTCGCCATCCAGCGGTAGGGAAACAAGCGGTGGCGGCAATTCTCCATCTTCTCGAAATAGGTGCGCATGTTCTCGGCGCTCCACGAGGAGTCATCGGTGAGCCGCGCCAAGGCATCCCAGTCTTCGTTGTGAGGATAAACGGTGATCATGGCATTGTGAGCCGTGCAGCCCCCTAGACACCCGGCGCGGGGATAAAGCACACCATCCACCCGTTGGCCGTCCCACTCCTCTCGATACTTGGAGTCTCTTTTCTGGAGTGTGTCGCTGCCATAGTGGCGGACCCAGAAATCCCACTTCATCGCTTCGTTCTCGACGGAAAAAGGATGCAACACGGGAACCTCATAGTCCTGCGGGAGCCGGTTCGTGGCAGGATACAAGGCGTCGCCGCCTTGCATCTGCATGGGATCACCGCCGGCCTCCAGTACCAGCACCCGCCGCCCCTGCTCCGCCAAGCGCGCGGCGAGCGTCCCACCCCCCGCGCCGGAACCGACGATGATGTATTCGTATTCTGTGCTCATACCCCCCTCCTCTTCTTTTACGTCTTCGACTTGCGCGCGTCTTCAAAAACTCGATCAGGGCCAATTTATCCTCGTCACTGAGACCGGGCTCATTTCGCCCCCCTCCTAGTCCGAACGGATGTTGTTGCTGTGATGATGAGCCCGGAGCCCTTGAATGGTTCGGAAAACTATCGGTGCGGTGGTTTCCTCAGTCGCTCCAAGGGACCCGCTGGAAATACAGGATTCGGCGCCCCCTGGCCACTACGGCCAAATCCCCGGCGCGAGTGCATCATGATATGGCTCATCACCCGGATCTGTCTACCGGGCCGATTTCTAGCTCAAACCGGGACGGCACTCAAGCGGCCACCGATATAGTCCATGGTGTTGCCTAAATGCATTGCGCCGAGGGCCGATACAGCGCTTACGTCTGAGCAGGGATCACTGGATGAGTTTCATGAAGGCACGGCTTAGGCGTTTTGGGCGTCTCGCGGCCTAGGGCACGCGCAAATATTCGTCACCGCTACAAATAACGCGCTAGGGATTGAGGATTCGCGAACTTGTAGTTTCGATACCAACGACAGAAGGGATACAGAATCGTAAGGACGATGCCCGCTGCACCATAGGCCCACGCGAGTCCACCCGCGCCCCCGACCCCGAGTACGCCCTTTGATAACGCTAGTAGCGAGAAATGTAGGAAGTAGAAGAACAGCGGTGTCTGGCCAAAAACGACAAGGAGATTGTTGCGACTCGGTTTGATGTAGCGTTCTAGAACCATTAACACCACGCAAATCAAGGCCATTAAACCAAGTTCGATCGTTATAAAGCTCAGGCTTGGCGGGTACTTGCTGACATGTAGCCATTGCACCCAGCCCTCATCGTCGCGTAACAGCCCCATGTTGCCATAGCCATTGGCCGCGCGGACCACGATATATATCCAAACCAGCACAACCCCCAGCAAGACTAGTAACCTCACAGGGTAGTTTTGTGGACTTGCGCCCTTCTTCGACAGGTAACGCCCAAATACCCATCCGCTCAGCATGACCGCGAGCCAAGGCAGTACGGGATAGAGGATGACGAGATGCGGACTGTAGTACACCGCCATGAGGACGGCGAGCCCGACCGGTGGATCGCGTTGGCTCGGCTCCCAATTGTGGGTGGCAAGCCATTCACCGCCCAGAAACCACCCCAGCGCGAGCAGCAAGAGCCAAGCGTCACACACACGGCGCAGGGCGACCATGAGCACCATGCTCGCCCCGATGGCGAACATGACTTGCAACACCCACTTGCCCCCGATGAGGGGGGCGAACACGAGGTCGAAGGAAGCAACCGCCGCGCCGCGGATCAACAGGTCCCGGTCGATATGTTGCGGCGGATCTGCGCGGGCCACGCGTTGATGGATACTCAGGGCGAGCACCGTGCCTGCAAGGAAAACAAACGTCGGCGCGCACAGATGCGTTAGCCACCGCGTTAAAAACTGCTCCGGCGGTAGGGGTACACCCGCTGTATAGGTCGTTGCCGAGTCCAACGCCAGCCGCCCTGGATTATAGAAGATCGAGGCGTGATCCAAGGCCATGAGCACCATGACCAACCCTCGCAGCCAATCGAGCGCAATCAGACGATTCAACGCCTTTCCAGTCGTTGTCGAACAGCGTGCAACAGGTTTAGCGCTGGCACATGATACAGAAATACGCCGAGCGCTGACCGATCCGCTTATGCCTTATGCGCGCGCCGCAGCGGTGGCAGACAAGGCCGTCGCGATGGTAAACCTCAAGGTTTTGAGCAAAGTACCCGGGCCGCCCACGGCTGTCGACGAAGTCGCGCAAGGTCGTGCCGCCCGCAGCGATGGCGTCATCCAACACGCGGCGGATGCTGCTGGCGAGACGCGCATAACGTAGCCGCGAGACGCTACGCGCCGGCCGCGCCGGGTGAATACCAGCCGCGAACAGTGACTCGTTGGCGTAGATATTCCCCACCCCTACCACCGTATTACTGTTCATAATAAAGGATTTGACCGCTTGCCGCCGCCCTTGTGCCCGTTGATGGAGATAATCACCGTGGACATCCCAGGGCTCCGGTCCCAAATTCGCCAGCAACGGATGGGTTAACGCCGGTTCGCGGGTCCAGAGTACGGCGCCGAAGCGGCGCGGATCGCGCAGCCGCAAACAAAGCGCGTTAATTAATACAAGATCGACGTGATCATGTTTCTCTGGTGGCGTATCGCTGGGGAGTATCCGCAAGCTGCCCGACATGCCTAGGTGAAGGATGACATGCCCATGCTCAAAGCTGATGAGAAGATACTTGCCGCGCCGCCGCACCCCGACCACCGATCGGCCGGGCAGCTCACGCCGCAACTCCGGCGCAACGGGCCAGCGCAGGCGCCCGTCGCGCACCACCACGGCGGCCACGGTGTTGCCTAGAAGATACGGTGTGATCCCGCGCAACGTGGTTTCGACTTCCGGGAGCTCGGGCATGGATTCAGCGCCAGGATTTCTTGTGGATTCTACGCTAACGCGCGAGCCCGCGCGTCCGGCATGCTGGCGTTAAGCAGGCTCCCCGTCCTGCACCACGGACCCGTGTAGGTATAAGGATTGCCTTCGTGTATTAGAACTACAACTTCGCAACGTGTAACGGAATCGAGGCCACGAACTCTTGATTACCATCGGTACGATGGTCAAGGACTCCCAACGCTTTTTAGGATAACGCTATGACGCAGATGGACAGTTTGACGGGTATCGCGATCGCGGACCGCTGCAAATTCGACGAGGTTTTACCATTAGAATGGCAACGCGCCAAGCGTTGCGGAAGACCCGTCTCCTTGGTTTTGGTCGCTATTGACAGTTTTAAGAGCTTCAACGTCGAGTACGGATCCGCGGCCGCTAATGAGTGCCTGCGTCGTGTGGCCCAGAAACTCTACACCGTGGGCAAGCGCGCCGGTGATCTCGTGGCACGTTTCGGGGAAACGGAGTTCGCACTGATCCTTCCTGAGATCAACCAGATGGGCGCGATAATTCTGGCAGAGTCGATCCGCGCCGCGATAGCGCACCTCGACATACCCCATGCCCATTCGACTGTCGCGCCCCACGTGACCGTAAGCCTCGGCGTCGCTACCCGTGTCTCCGAGATGGATTCGAGCCCGGAGGAATTGCTGCAGCTCGCGGAGCACGCGCTTTCTCAGGCAAAGCGGGAAGGCCGCGATCGCGTGGCGCTCGCCGATCATTTGGGTCAAGCGGCGGCTTAAGCCGATCTGGTCCTATCGGTCCAGGCTTGGCCGCGCACGCAGTCTGCTACGCCGCTAGCGTTGGGGGGCTATCGGCTTTCGGGCGGGGCCGGGTGTACTCTTCGCCGCCGCGGGTGGCTTGGTAGCCTTTTGAGGTTCGAGCAGACGCTGACCCGTCTCGGCGGGCATTGCGTACTCCAACTCGAGATCGGAACGCGCCAAGATGAATTCAGGGTTTTTCGCAAGGATCTCAAACTGGACCGGTGTCCCTGCCTGAGACTCGATCCTTATTGTCCCTTGCGATGCTCTTACCTGCTTCCGGCGGACGCCAAGAGCCTGCGCATACCGCCATTCATTTACCAGCTTTTCCAGCGCAGCGGAGCTTATCTGCGGGTCGGGCGGCGACAATGTCCAGCCGCCCTGGCCGCTGGCTGAAAGCACATATTTCGGCAAGGTCAATTTGACCGGCTCGGTTCCCTCTTCGAGGAGACGCGGACTCGCGAGATCCTCCGCCGAGCCCGTTAGGGCCGCGTAAATCGTGTCGGCGGTGAGGTGAATCGTGTCCTTGTGAAGCACGTAGCGCCGGCCGCTCAAGGGATTCGCGTCTCCGAAGGCAAAGAGCGAGTCGTCGAATTGCAAGCTTATCGCCGGATCTGCGAGGCCGAAGCGCTTGAGATCATGATCCTTGGCCGGGAACGCGTCTTGACTCTCGTCTTCCAAAAAGTCGAGTAGAGCCTGGACCCGCGGTTCATCGGCGCGCACCGAGAAGGGTTGTTTTAACAACCAGTGGCCGGCTTCTTTGTGAAGCTCAACGTTTCCTCCCCCGGGACGGGTGATTCGGATGCTGGTCACGCTTTTCGGCGCGATGGAGCTGATCTTAGCCCGGGGTGCTTCCTCTTGCTTGCCCGGTTCCGAGATCACGACGAATACAAGCACTGAGAGTACCGCCAGCAAGATGGCATTGAGGCGCAGCCGCGCGCCTATGACACTCATCGCTATGCGCGCCGGCGCCGCAGCCACACGTAGAACCCGACGCCCGCGAGCAAGGCCGGCATCAGGAACAGGAATCCGAAGCCGATGATCGCGGTTTCGGTATCAGTCAAATCGAGCTTGGTATCCACGCTGCGGTGGGCGGGTACATCGACGAGAATATCATCCGTGGCGAGCCAGTTGATGATTCTGAGGCCGAGGTCGAGGTTGCCGCTGTTCCCGAGATAACTGTTGGATAGAAAATCGCCGTCACCGACCACGATGATGCGCTGTTCGTCGGTTTCTTTGGCGTTTTTATCCGTTGCCGCGCTTTTTTCCAACGCTGGCTGTTCACGCGTCAGGCGCACGCCGATATCGAGCGGCCCTTGTAGATCCTTGCCTTGATCGTAAGCGATCTCGCCTTCGAGCTTGCCGGTCTCGGCCCAGGTTTGCGATCCGACGCTCAAGATGGGCGCGCCCCGCCAGCCCTTCTTGGGATTTAGCTTGATGGCACGAGCGTAGGGAAATACCGTGATAAACCGGGACCCGGCGACGGGGATCTCGGGGCCGTAGCTCGTCACCGGTGCGATGGCGGGATGATCGATGCCGAAAAGCGCCGTGGCGGGATCCACGATCGTACCGCGTTCCAGAACCAGGCCGAGCGCCTCGGCAAGGCCTTCGAGGCCCTGGAGCGAGCCGGGCTCGGTCAGCCAGAGCAGATTACCGCCCCGGTCGAGGTAGCGCAGGACGAGATCGATTTCGCGGGGCAGGAGCCGGACCTGCGGGCTGGCGATCACCAGCACAGACGTGTTGTCGGGGATAAGCGCGTTGGCGCCGAGGTTGAGCCCTTGCACCTTAAGTCCGCGGCTAGTCAAACGTTGCGTCCATTGCGATAGATCGTGGTTGGCATCGCCCTGGGGATCGCGCTCGCCGTGGCCTTCGAGGAACACGATCCAACGTTCCTCGGTGCGCAGCAGCCGCTGCAACGCGTTGCTCAACGCTTCTTCGCTATGTTCCTGCACCTGTTCGCCACGGCCGGCATAGCGCACCACGAGCTCTCCGTCCACACGAATGCCGAGCTCGCGCAGCTCATCAGGCGCGGTGTCGGGGTTCACAAAGCGCAGCGTGATATTCGGCTGAACGCGGCGGTAACGGTCCACGAGGTCCCGGATCAGATCGCGGAGCGCGGGATCGGGCCGGGCATAGGCCGTTATTTCCACCGGCTTATGCAAACGTTTCAGCAGAGCCGCGCTGGCTTCCGACAGGGTATGGCGGCCGGTGCTGGTCCAATCGGCCGTGATGCCATAGCGGGTGCTGAGCCACGCGAGCATGCCTGCTATCCCGATGAGGAACACGGCGAACAGCGTGCTGTTGATACGGAGATGACGGCGGGTCTTGGCGGAGATCAACATCCTGAGACGTATTGTTTCCTAGTGTTGCAGCCGGTCCGCATCCAGCCGCCACACGGTGAGAATCAGGAACACGGCGATCAGCAGAAAAAAGTAAAACACGTCCACCGAATTGAACACCCCCTTGAGCAAGGATTGAAAGTGACGCGCCATGGATAAGTAGGCAAACAGGCCGGCGCCTTCCTCGGATCCGCCGGGCCACTCGATGATCCAAAGGAGCAAGAGCGCGCCGAAGCTCGCGATCCCCGCGACGGTGGGATGGTCGGTCACGGAAGACAGGAACAGCCCCACGGCGACAAACGCCGCCAATAGCAAACCGAGACCCAAAAATCCCGCAGCGAACTGTCCGAGGTCGAGGCCGCCGCCGAGGAGCAGCGACAGCGGCATGGTGGCGATCATCAGCAGCGTCACCAGGAAAAAGGCCATGAGTCCGAGGAATTTCCCAAGCACGATCTCAAGCATGGAAACCGGGGCGGCGTAGAGGAGCCGCAAAGTCCCGGTACGCCGTTCCTCGGCGATCATGCGCATGGTGAGCATGGGCGCGACCAGGAGGAGCACGATGCCGGCGCTGCCAAAGAGCGGGGCGACGACGATATCGGTCAGTCCCGGAGAGCGTTCCAGGCCCAAAAGACGCGGCTGAAATTCCACGAAGAGCTGGATGCGCGTTAGAAAAATGTAGGCGAGGAGCACTTGGACCACGGCAAGGATCGCCCATGCCAAAGGCGATCCGAAAAGTGCGCGGAACTCGCGATCGGCGATGACCGCGATCATGGGAACGCCTCCTGCTCCCCTCCTGCCAGCCTCTCACCGGCGGTCAGTTGTACGAAGGTCTCTTCCAGCGAACGTGTTTCGGGAACAAGCTCGAATAAGCCCCAGCGCCGCTCGACCGCGAGATCGACCACGCCATCCGCGGGATTTCGATCCGGGGGATGGTGCAGGAGAAAGCGGTTGGAGTCCAATCGCTCGACTTGTTCCACGCCCGCGATGGCTTGCAGTTGCGCTACATCGGGCGGTTGCCGCAGGGCAATGCGAAGCCCGGTCACCGACTGTTGATGCGTCAGGCGCTCCACGGAGTCGTTCAGCACCAAGCGGCCTTGGTGAATGATCAGCACCCGGTCGCAGACCGCTTGCACCTCGGGAAGGATATGGGTCGAGAGGATAACGCTGTGATCGCCGCGCAGCTCGCCGATGAGATCCCGGATCTCCCGGATCTGGATGGGGTCGAGCCCGATCGTCGGTTCATCGAGAATCACCACCGCGGGTGCGTGCAAAATCGCCTGCGCGATTCCGACGCGTTGCTGATAGCCCTTCGACAGGTTGCCGATGAGCCGCTGTCCGGCGTCCCCTAAGCCGCAGCGCGACTTGGTTTTGGCGAGCACGGCGTCGCATTGATGGCGGTGGATCCGATGCAGCCGCGCGCAATAAAGGAGGTATTCATCTACGCGCATGTCCCGATACAAGGGCGGATGCTCGGGAAGATAGCCGAGATTGGCTTTGGCCGCCTTCGGTGATTCGAGGATGTCGATACCGCCGACCGTGATGCCGCCGGCACTTGGGGCCAGAGTCCCACTGATCATTTGCATGGTGCTGGTTTTTCCGGCGCCGTTGGGACCCAGAATACCCAATACCTCGCCGCGGCGGACAGAAAAGCTCACGTCATTCACGGCGCAGACCCCGCCGTAGTAGCGGTAGAGGTGTTGTACGTCGATGAGGATATCCGCGCTCATGGCCGCGTTATTATTCTCATCTCACGCGGTTTTGCAATCGTTTTGACCGGGAGGGCGCAGCTTTCGATTTAGTCAAGCCGCTGGCATACAATACCCAACGGTAAAATCTATTCCCCGCGGTCTTGCCGCGGGGACCTTAGCGGGGGTTTCCAAAGGGGAGAGGTGCACCTCTCCCCTTTGGTCGCCCCACGGGGTTGCACACCCCGTGGTGGCGAAATCTAAATTGACTTCGGGGGCGGACTATGAGTGAAGCCGTTAGAGATTTCTACGAGAGCATCGCGCGCAACCGCGATGTCACAAGCTCGGTGCGCGCGCTCGGCGGCCTCCGCCCGGGGGTGCTCGATGCCGCAAGCTTCCGGATCCTAGAGGTGGATCGAATCTTCGATACCGTCAACGGCTGCCATACCCGTGCCGGGCAGGCGACGCTGTATCATTCGTTAGCCTACCCCTCGGTTTCAGCGGAGGCGATCCGTTGCAAACACGAGGCCTTGCGCGAGCTCGAATCGAACGCCTCGCTACGAGAGCGGCTGCGGCAGTTTGTCACAGCCGCCGCGATCCGCGAGCAGCCTTTTTACGAGTTACTCTTCGGTAGCTTCATGGGGTTTCTGGGGGCCACACCCAACAAGATGGAGTACGAAGGTTACGGCTATGCGGCCTACAAGCGCGGCACGCGCTTTATGCTTGAACTGGCCGGCGACGCGCGGCATCTGCCGACGCCCGAAAGCCCCTATCTTGCGGCCCGGGTAGAAGCGATCCGCGGTTACGAGGCAACGGCGGCACATGCGTGGATGCGCGGTCCCGTGTACCTGACCGAGCGTGGGCTGAAGCTCGGCCGCGAGAAACGCCGCTATTTACCGGCGATCCGCTTTCGGCCGTCGCTGTTTAAACCGCTGCTGTTGGGGGCGGCCGCCCTTGGGTATTTCATGCTGACCAACCCCTGGCTAGCCGCTTATATCGCGACGCCGGCTAATCCGGTGCTCATGGTTGCGCTGCTGCCCTTGCTCGCGTTTTACGTGCCGGCCGTGGGAGGCTTCGATCGCGATAGCTTCATTTATCCGCTGCGAGATCGCTTCCGCGAGGCCGAGGAGACGCGAAACACCCTGGGCGCTTTGGGCGCGATCGATGAGTTGCTCGCGTTCCATCAATATTCCAGCGGCTTCGGGAGCGCCATGGTATTACCGCGGATCCTCAATGCGGGCCACCATAGATTGGCCCTTAAGCAGGTGAGAAATCCGGTCTTGGCCAAAAGCAATCCGGCCTACGTCGCCAACGATATCGACCTCGGCGCGGCGCGTTTGGGTTTCGTCACGGGTCCGAACAGCGGCGGCAAGACGGCCTTCTGCAAGACCCTCGCCCAGGTGCAGCTCTTGGCGCAGATCGGGTGTTATGTGCCGGCCGCGGACGCCGAGATGGCTGTCGCCGATCGCATCTATTATCAAACCCCGGAAACGGGCTCGCTCGCCGATCTCGAGGGCCGCTTCGGGACGGAATTACAGCGCACCAAGGAGATCTTCCTCGCCACCACGCCGCGCTCGTTCGTGATCCTCGATGAGATGGCCGAGGGGACGACCTACGAGGAAAAGCTCACGATCTCGCATGCAATCTTGAACGGGTTCCGGCGCATCGGGAATACGACGATTCTAATCACCCATAACCACGAATTGGTCGAGCGTTTTCGCAAGCATCGGATCGGACTGTACCGGCAGGTCAATTTTAGCCACGAGGCCCCCACGTACCGCCTCATCGAGGGGATCTCCAAGGTCAGCCATGCGGACAGAGTGGCGCGCAAGCTTGGCTTCGCGCGGGAAGATATCGAGCACTACCTTACGGCGCGCGGCTATTGAGAAGGGGCTGCGCAGTAGATTTATTCACAACCTCTCAGAGGCTGTGAAAAAATTGTTTGCAGGGGATCGCCAATTGATCATGAATATGCGATCCTGGCACCATGAGTAAAGAACCTTCGCTGTTCCCTGATCTCCCACAA
>Ga0136630_1000437_pt1 | contig 15914 bp, 20 predicted proteins | sample AntDrymUQ5682106_2_FD_105496 | JGI IMG/M metagenome (GOLD analysis project Ga0136630, IMG submission 105496) | Polar desert sand microbial communities from Dry Valleys, Antarctica - metaG UQ568 (21.06) | ecosystem: Environmental > Terrestrial > Soil > Desert | place: Antarctica: Dry Valley...
CAGGATCACGCCGGGTTAGCTCAGTCTGGCAGAGCAAAGCATTTGTAATGCTTAGGCCGTCGGTTCGAATCCGACACCCGGCTCGGGGCAACGATCGTCCCGGCGATGGTGACGGAAGTTCGCAACCCTTCTCAAAGGAGAGGTCTTGGGGTCAGAGGTTCTCACCGAAGAAGCCGTGACCGTGGGTGACTCGCCCTGGGCGACAGCTCTGGCGCAGCTCGACGAGGTCGCCGAGCTCATGGGCCTGGCCCCCGGAGTACACGAGACGCTTCGATCTCCCAAGCGCGCACTGATTGTTGCGGTCCCGTTCCGTTGCGACGACGGTTCGACCAGGGTCGTCCAGGGCTACCGCGTGCACCACAACATCACGCGCGGCCCGGCCAAGGGCGGCATCCGCTACTACCCGTCGGTCGACCTCGACGAGGTCAAGGCGCTGGCGATGTGGATGACGTGGAAGTGCGCGATCGTCAACATCCCGTTCGGCGGGGCAAAGGGCGGAGTGTCGATCGATCCCAAGGAGCTCTCGCGCGCCGAGCTCGAGCGCATGGCGCCGTTACGCGAGCGAGATCCTTCCGCTCATCGGTCCCGAGCGCGACATTCCGGCCCCCGACATGAACACCAACGAGGAGATCATGTCGTGGATCATGGACACCTATTCGATCAATCAGGGTTACTCGGTCCCTGGGGTGGTCACCGGGAAGCCGGTCTCTATCGGCGGCTCTAGGGGGCGTTCGGGCGCGACCAGCCGCGGGGTCATGTACATGGTCTTCGCGATGCTCAAGCGGCTTGGGATCCCCGTCGAGGAAGCGTCGATCGCCATCCAGGGTTATGGAAAGGTCGGCGGCTTCGCCGCGCAACTGCTGCATGACTCCGGATGCCGCGTCGTTGCGGTATCCGATGTCGGGGGCGGGCTTTACCGTGAGAAGGGACTCGACCCCGAGGCCATAAATCGTTACAAGCGGGACTCGGGAACGGTCGTCGGGTTCCCGGGGGCCGACGCGCTGAGCAACGACGAACTGGTCGAGGTCGAATGCGACGTGCTCGTCCCCGCGGCCATCGAGGGGGTCATCACCGCCAAGAACGCCGACAAGGTCAAGGCCTCGATCATCGTCGAGGCGGCCAACGGCCCCATCACCTTCGAGGGCGACAAGATCCTCAACGAGCGAGGCATCTTCGTTGTCCCCGACATCCTGGCCAATGCCGGCGGCGTCACGGTGTCCTACTTCGAGTGGGTCCAGGACCTCCAGGCGTATTTCTGGAGCGAGGAGATGATCAACGCCCGCCTCAGAGAGATCATGGAGGCGGCCTTCGACGAGGTCTTCAAGTTGCACGAGTCCAAGGAGCTCACCATGCGCCAGGCCGCCCACTGGATCGGAGTCGGCAGGGTCGCAGAGGCGCACTTGACCCGCGGCCTGTTTCCCTGATCATCCAATCGGGGGTAAATGACATGCCTGTGGTTCATCAGGGCATAGAGTGTCCGGCATGGACGAACTAACTCAGCGAGACATCGAGATCCTCGACTTCGAGCGCTCCTGGTGGAAGCACGCCGGCGTCAAGGAGCAGGCGATCTCCGAACGCTTCGACATGTCTGCGACCCGCTACTACCAGATCCTCAACGAGCTGCTCGAGAATCCGGCGGCGCTGGCGCACGACCCGATCCTGATAAAGCGGCTCAAGCGCTTGCGCAGTTACCGGCAGAAGCAGAGGGTCGCCCGGCTGCTGGGCGCGGAGTACCAGTCGAACCGGAGCTAGGTCGGCGGTTCTACACCGAGGAGGTAAACGGTGGGGAGGCATTCCTCTCCTCGGCAGTGGCGCTACTACACCTCCATTCTGAAGTACGCGCTGCCCTGGATTCTGGTCGCCGTAGTTGGCGTGTCGTCGGTGTGGGCGGGAGTGAAAGCGCTTGGCGATGAGGAGCTCGAGACGCCGGATGTTCCCGTGGCCGAGGAAGACGAACGGCCGAAGCCCAAGGAGAAGCCCGAGCGAGAGCCCGACCCGGTCGAGGAGGAAGACGACTCCGGCACCGATGAGGTCGAGGATTCGGAAGACGAGATCCCCCTCATCACCGAGGGCATGACCGTCCAGGTCCTCAACGGCACCAACGTGGCCGGCGCCGACATCGCCATGGCCGAGCGTCTCGAGGGTCTGGGCTTCCCGGTGGTCAACATCACCTCCGCGATCCCCTACGCCGAAACGACGGTGCTGTGGTCCTACGCCGAGTCGGAGGAGGCCGCCATCAGGCTCGCCGAGCGCTTCGGCTGGCAGGTCAAGCCCAAGCCGGACAGCCTGTCCACGACGGTCGCCCTGCACGTCGTGGTGGGAAGCGACGAAACCTAGAGGTCTTCGGGCGCGAGCTCGAGATCGAGATTGAGCTCGAAACGGAGCGTCCCCGTGAGAGGCGCGCCGCCGAGGGCGGGCACGACCCTGACCTCGAAGGATCCCTCGGTGGTCGAGTCTGAGCTCCGCAGAAAACCCGATCCGAGGTCGAAGGTCGCGTCGGTGGTCGTCGCCGCGGCTCCGGTGAGCTCGGCAGTCCCCTGGGGAAGCGTCGTGGTGAAGCTCAGGGGTCCTTCGCCGGAGTAGTTGACGCGCGCGAAGCTGCCGTCGCGGTCGCGGTCGAGCGACTTGAGCGTGCCGAGCGTCTCGACCTGTTGGAACACGGGGCCAACTTGAACCTCCTGGCTGCTCGACCAGGTGTCGCGCAGCCCCACGGGATCGAGCGCGAGCGGGGGCCGGTAGGTTCCGATGAACACGAGCTGGTCAGGATCGAGCGATGCCGCGGGCACGTCGTCGACCGCAACCACCTCGAGCACCTCTCCGCTCGGCCCAACGCGCAGGGTGAAGCTGCGAGTACCGGTACCCGGCGATGGGAGACCTCTCTCGACCACGTCTGTGGGAGTCAGGGAGATGTCCAAGACGGCGCCGTTCTCGTCGCTCGACTCCACGACCTCCGACACCTCGAAGGTCACCTTGTAGGAGCCCTCGCCCCGGCCCCCGATGTCCCAGCTCGAGTGGGCCGTAGCGACCATGGTGTAGTTGAGTTCCTCGCCCGTCTCGTAGAGATATTTGAGATCAACTGTGTCGGGCCGGCACGCAGACAGCGCGAGCAGAGCAAAGACGAGAACGAGTCGTCGAACCATCGACCCAGTCTAAGGACGGCTACTCTTCAACTTATGACGACTGATTTCCGCAGCGCGATGTCCGTCGCTCCGACCAGCGCCGGCATTTTTCTCGACTTCGATGGAACCCTCTCTCACATCGTCGAAATGCCCGCCGATGCGCGGCCCGTCGAGGGCGCGCGCGAGGTGCTGAGCGAACTGTCCGAACGCATCGGTGTCGTCGCCCTCGTCTCGGGTCGCTCCGCAAGCCACCTGCTCGAGTGGATGGGGTCGGAGATCGAGATCTGGGGAGTCCACGGCGCCGAGAGAGTTGTCGACGGCCGGGTCGAGCTATCCGAGGCCGCGGCTCCCTTTCGAGAGCTCATGACGCGCCTCCATGGCGAGCTCACCGAGCGCACTGCTCGGCTGGAGGGGGTCGCGGTCGAGGACAAGGCCGTGGTGATCGGCTTGCACTATCGCAATGCACCAGTCGAGGAAGTCGCCCGAAATGCGCTCGAGAAGCTCGCCGCAGAGGTCGCTCGCGAGCACGACCTGGAGGTCTCGAAGGGCCGCATGGTCATTGAGCTGAGAGCCCCCGTCGAGTTCTCCAAGGCCGACGTGGTGCGCCGGCGCGCTCGGGACCTGAAGCTTAGTGCGGCCGCGTTCATCGGAGACGACATCGTGGATCTGCCAGCGTTCGACGCGCTCGACGAGCTACGCGCATCGGGTCTCGCGACAGCGCGTGTCGCGGTGCGCTCGGACGAGTCGCCCGAAGAGCTTCTCCGGCGGGCCGACGACATCGTCGATGCGCCCGAGGGCGCCGTCGCCTGGCTGCGCTCTCTGCTCTAGTAGGCCCGACGGGCTACTAGCGCCCCGAGACGGGGGTGACCGGTGCGCGTTCGTCCGCGATCGCCTCGAGGTCCTCGATCTGCGCGTAGATCCAGTCCTCCGGCTTGGTCGCCTCGACGGCAGCGCGCTCAGACTCGAGCGCAGCGCGTCGTTCGTCGACCGACAGCTCGAGGGCGCGTTCGATTGCCTCGGCGGTCGCCTCGACGTCGAGCGCGTCTTCGATCTGCACGGCAAAGTCACCGAGCTCCTGGAAGGATCCGGCCCCCTTCGAGAGCACCAGGGCGCCGTTGCGCCGGTTGACTGCGACTCCCTCCTTCGACACGAGATTCATGCCGTCCATGATGGGGTTGACGAGCAGCACGTCGTAAATCGACAGCGCGCCGAGCGTTCTTTCGTAGTCGTCTTTCAGGAACATGCGAATCGCATCGGGATGGCGTTCGTTGACCGACGCGATGGTCTCTTCGATGTCGACGAGATACTGCTGGTACTCGTCCATGGTCTGGCGCGATCCGTAGAGACATGCAAAGAAGGTGACGTGACGCAGGTCTGCTCTCCGGTCCAGTAGCACGCCGAAGGCTTCGAAGCCGCGCACGATGTTCTTCGACGGTTCGGTTCGATCCGCACGCACCACGACCGGGCCGGTGACCTCGTCGAGAAAGCGCTCTCCCCAGGTGTGCACAGTCTCGGAGCGCGCAAGCTCCTGAAGGGCGGCCGCGTCGATGGGTATCGGGTAGGCGCGCACCCAGGTGGTGCGGCCGCGGTGAGTCACGCGGCCGCGCTCCCGGTCGACGTCGAGGTCCATCGCTTGACAGAGCTCGAGGAACGCGTCGACCCACGGCGCAACATGGAAGCCGAGCAGGTCGGCCCCCAGCAACCCCTCGACGACGCCGCGACGCACGGGCTCCGGCACTCGGTCGAGGCCCTTCGCACAGAACGAGGAGTGTGTGAAGTGAAAGATGGTCTGCTCCGGTCGCTCCCGCCGCACCAGTTGGGGAGCGACCGTGAGGTGGTAGTCCTGGAAGAGGATGAGGTCGTCGGGCTTCGTCTCCTCGAGCACGGCTCGGGCGAAGATCTCGTTGACGGGCAGGTAGGCGCTCTTCCAGGCTTCGAGCTCCTCGTCGCCGAAGGCACCGAGCCCGAGCTCGTCCCACAGGCAGTGATTCGCGAACCACAGCATGCGGTTCGAGACGACGTCGTAGTACTGCGCATAGGCGTCGGGTTCGATGTCGAGGAAACGCACGCGGTAGCCGAGCTCGTCGGGAAGGTCGTCGAGGGCGCCCTCGGCCGCAGCCTTGCGGTCAGCGTCGGACGTGGCCGCCGCGATCCACACCGCTTGCTGCCCCAGCTCGCGTGCGACGGGATCCATGGCACCGGCGAGGCCTCCGGCACCCTTCTTGTAGTCGAAGCCGGCGTCGCTCTCGCTGAAGGAAACCGGGCCCCGGTTGGAAACGAGCACTACGCCTGCCTTGTCCATCAGCCCTTTATCGTAGTGGCGTGCACGTCGTCATCGCGCCGGACAAATTCAAGGGCACTCTCAGCGCCTCCGAGGCCGCGGACGCCATGGCCAAGGGTGTTCGCAACGAGATCAGGCACGCGTCGATCATCCTTCGTCCGGTCGCCGACGGCGGCGAGGGAACCGTGGACGCACTGCTGCTCGCTCACGGCGGCAGGGTCTCCGCCCGGCGAGTGAGCGGTCCGCTGCCGGGCCACCCCGTCGACGCTCCTCTCGCCCATCTCGCCGACGGCTCCTGCGCACTTGAGATGTCGGGTGCCTCCGGCCTCGCCTTGGTGGACGACGACCGGCGCGACGCGCTTGCGGCCTCGAGCGAGGGACTTGGGCAGCTCATAGCCGCGGCGTTGCAGGAGAGCTCTCGCCGGATCGTCGTCGGGGTGGGAGGGAGTGCGTCGAGCGATGGGGGCACGGGGGCCGCGCGCGCTCTCGGCTGGCGCTTCCTCGACGCGGCGGGGAAAGACCTGCCGCTCGGAGGAGGGTCACTGCGGCGCCTCGCGCGCATCGACGGCTCGGGGGTCTCGTCCGAGCTCGCGGGTGCGACGATCGCGGCTGCCTGCGACGTCGACAATCCGTTGCTCGGCGAACACGGCGCGGCGCGCGTCTTCGCGCCCCAGAAAGGAGCGAGCGACGAAGACGTCGAGGTGCTCGAGGAGGGGTTGGCGCGCCTGAGCGAACGGATCGCTTCCGATCTCGGTATCGACGTCGCGACGCTTCCGGGCGGCGGCGCGGGTGGAGGAACGGGGGCGGGCCTCGTCGCGTTCTTCGGCGCCGTCCTCGGCGACGGTTTCGAGGTCGTGGCCGAGGCGACCAACCTGCGGGACGCTGTCGAGGAGGCGGACCTCGTCGTCACCGGCGAGGGGCGGCTCGACGAGCAGAGCCTCGCAGGCAAGGCGCCGGTGGGCGTCGCCCGAATGGCGCGCGACGCCGGGGTTCGGTGCTTTGCGGTGGCAGGAGAGGTGCCCATCGACCCGCGCTCGCTCAAGGCCGAGGGGATAGTCGCCACGGCGAGCATGATCGAGGTGGTGGGACGCGAGCGAGCGTGGGCGGACGCCGCCGGCGCGCTTACCGCCACGACCCGGGCACTGGTCCGCAGCCGCGTCACAGAGGGCTCGGACGGACCACGCCGCTTCTTCCGTACCTAGTGAGCCCCCTTCGGATCGGGGGATACTCCTAGGGTGTCGACTCCCGCGCCTCCACGGTTGCCGGCCGGCGAGCGTCTTCGCCGGGCCGGGATGGCCGCGTGGGCCCTGATCGGATTGCTCATCGTGGCGGTCGCGGCGGTGTGGGCGCTGTTCAAGATCAGCATCATCTTTCCGCCGCTCGTGATCGCCTTGATCATCATCTACGCGCTCAACCCAAGCGTGTCGTGGCTCGAGAAGAAGGGAGTTCGGCGAGGGATCGGAACGGTCGGCAGCTACATCGTGATCGCGAGTTTCGTGACTGCGCTCGGGTTCGCCCTTGCACCTCTGGCGGCGCGACAGATCGAGACCTTCGGCGACGACTGGCCGCTCTTCAGGGATCGGCTCGTCACCTTTGTCGATGACTCGGTCGAGAGCGTCAATGAGCGACTGGGCACCGACTTCAGCACCACCCAGTTCGATTGTCTGCTCGGTTCCGAGGAGATCGGCGAAGGTGGGGGCCCGTCGCTCGAGCAGTGCGATAGGGCGACGCAGCGATTCCGCAGCCTGGTGGGGTCGCAGACCTCGCGCCTGACCGAGATCGGCTTTTCGGTCATCGAGGTGCTGTTGTGGTTCGTCATCGGTCCTCTCATCGGCCTTTACTTGCTCATGGATCTGCCTCAACTCCAGCGCGACATGCTCAACCTCGTGCCGGCTGCTAACAAGGAAGAGGTCGCCGACGTCGGCAGCAAGGTGGGCCGCGCCGTGGGTGGTTTCTTCAGGGGTCAGTTGATGGTTGCGACTCTCGTTGGTCTGATGTCCGCTATCGGTTTCGCCATCATCGGTCTTCCGTTTTGGTTCGTGATCGGCGCGATCGCAGGTTTCTTCAACCTCATTCCCCTGGTCGGGCCGTTCATCGGCGGTGGCATCGGCTTCATCATCGGGACCGTCTACGGAGGAGTCGGCCTCGGCGTGCAGGCGGCCGTGGTCGAGATCATCGTGCAGCAGATCGACAATCATTTCCTCAGCCCGAACGTCATGAAGCGCACGGTCCGGATCCATCCCGTCACCGTGATGCTGTCCCTGCTCGCGGGCGGCGCCCTGGCCGGGTTCTGGGGGGTGCTGCTCGCGGTCCCTGCAGTCGCGGTCTTCAAGCTGGTGCTCGGCCATCTCTGGGCAACGCGCGTGCTGGGGGCCGAGGCCTCGCCCTTCGGCGCCGAGGGCCGAGGCCCCGCGCCGCCGTCCGTCATCGTCGACGCCTCCTCCGAGACCGAGGCCAAGGCAGAGGCGCAGACCCAGACGAAGGCTAAGGCGCCCTCGTAGCTCTGAGCGGACCCCTCCGACCTCGTGAGCCTTCCCGCCGCCGGGCAGTTGAGGTACGCTACTGCAACGACTTGCAATAAGCCTCCCAAGATTCGGAGGGACGACCGCATGCACATCCCGGACGGGTTTATCAACGCGGGTACCTCGCTCGGCGCCGGCGTCATCTCCGCCGGTGGGGTCGCCGTGGCCGTGAAGAAGACGTCCGAGTACATGGAGGACAAGCAGGTCCCCCTCGCGGGGCTGACGGCGGCATTCGTGTTCGCCGTGCAGATGCTCAACTTTCCCGTCGCCGCAGGTACGAGCGGGCACCTTCTCGGCGGAGCGCTCGCGGCGATACTCGTGGGACCCTGGGCGGGAGCCTTATGCGTGGCCGTGGTCCTCATCGTGCAGGCGTTCTTCGCCGATGGAGGCGTGACCGCGCTCGGCCTGAACATTCTCGACGTGAGTCTGGTGCCCGCGCTGGGGGGCTACGCCGTCTTCGCCGGTCTGCGCCGCGTGTTGCCGGATTCGAAGGCGTCCGTCACCTTTGCCGCCGGAATCGCCGCGGGCGTCTCGGTCGTTCTGTCCTCGATCGCCTTCTGGTCACAGTTCGCTCTCGGCGGCAACGTCGACATCGCTCTTGGATCGGTGTTGGCCGCGATGGTGGGCGTCCACACGCTCATCGGCATTGGAGAAGGACTGATCACGGCCGCAACGGTTGCACTAGTGCTCGGCGTGCGCCCCGATCTCGTCTACGGGGCGCGCGACCTAGCATTACCACTTGAGGTGAGGCCGCAGATGCGAACCGCAGGGGAGACATCTTGAGGAACATCGCGACCACACGCCTCTTCGTGATCGCCGGACTGCTGATGTCGTTCGCCCTCGCGCTACTGGTGAGCCCCTATGCCAATCCGAACCCCGATGGACTCAACCGGGTCGCCGAGGACAAGGGCTTCGCCGGGTCCGAGACCGACCACACCTTCGGCGACGGCCCGCTTGCCGACTACGCGGTGCGCGGTGTGGACGACGACTTCGTCAGCAAGGGTCTCTCGGGAGTCATCGGCGTGCTGGCCACGTTCGCGCTCGGTCTAGCGCTCTTCGCATCCCTGCGACCGCGCCGGGGCGATCGGACGACCACGAAAGAGAACGACTGAGCGGGGGCCACACCCACGGCCATGGGCTGCAGGTTCACGGCGGCGGCCCGCTCCACATGCTCGCGCCCGAGTGCAAGGTCGCCGGCGCCGTGGCGTTCGTTCTCGTCGTGGTTGCGACTCCGCGCGAGGCGTTGTGGGCCTACGGGATCTACGCGGGTCTCGTGGTCTTGCTCGCGACCATGGCGCGGGTCGGGGTGCGAACGCTCGTGCGCCGGTTGGTGATCGAGACGCCCTTCCTGCTGTTCGTGGTCGGTCTTCCATTCTTAGCCGGGGGCGAGCGAGTAGACGTGGCGGGGGTCGGCCTCTCGATCGAGGGATTGTGGGCGGCATGGAACATCTTGGTCAAGGCGACGGTGGGGGCTGCAACCATGGTGCTCCTGGCGTCGACAACACCGATTACCACGATCCTCGAGGGACTTCAGCGGCTGAAGCTTCCACCGGTGATGGTAGCGATAGCCGGCTTCATGGTGCGTTACTTCGACGTCATCGTCTCGGAGATGCGGCGCATGAAAATCGGGCGTGAATCGCGCGGCTACGACGCTCGCTGGTGGTGGCGGGCGAAGGCACTGTCGGCATCGGCCGGGACCCTGTTCATCAGGTCCTACGAGCGCGGAGAGCGCGTCCATCTCGCGATGTTGTCGCGGGCCTACACTGGCTCGATGCCCGAGTTTTCCCCGCGCGCCGGTTCGCTGTCGCAATGGGCGGCCGCGGCGACGCTCCCCGCTACGGCTCTTGCGGTCTGCGTGTGGGCGTGGTTGTGAGCGCGCTCGAGGTCGGCGGTCTCGCCTTCGCATATCCGGATGGGCACCAGGCTCTCTTCGGGCTAGACCTCGACATCCACCCGGGCGAGCGGGTCGCGCTGCTGGGACCCAACGGCGCAGGAAAGACGACTTTGGTACTGCACCTCAACGGCGTGCTCGGCGGCGGTGCAGGCGTCGTGCGAGTTGGCGGGCTCGAGGTTGCTAAGCCGAACCTCAAAGAAGTGCGCCGGCGAGTTGCGATCGTGTTCCAGGATCCCGACGATCAGCTCTTCATGCCGACCGTGCGGGCCGACGTCGCCTTCGGTCCGGCCAATCTCGGGGTCTCGGGTGCCGAGCTCGTCGAGCGCGTGATGGAAGCTCTCGAAACGGTGGGCATGGCCGAGTACGCCGACCGACCACCGCATCACCTCAGCTTTGGCCAGCGACGGAGGGTGGCAATCGCCACCGTTCTGGCCATGGATCCGCAGATCCTAGTGTTGGACGAGCCGTCGTCCAACCTCGACCCAGCCGGCCGTCGAGAGCTCGCCGCGGTGCTCGAGGGTCTCGACCTCACGATGCTGATGGTGACGCACGATCTCCCCTACGCGCTGGAGTTGTGCGAGCGCTCGATTGTTATGAACGAGGGCGTCATCACGGCCGATGGCCCGACCCGCACCATCCTCGCGGACGAGGAACTGATGCGAGCGAATCGCCTCGAGTTCCCCTACGGCTTCAAGCCCGATTACGTCGCCGGCCGGACTTAGCTCTGGTCGGCGCAGTTCTCGCACAACCCCCAGATCGCGAAGTGCGTGAAGTCGGGCACGAAGCCCGTGTTCGCGAAGAACGCAGCACTCTCTGCGTCGACCTGCCGGATCGGAACGGAACGGGTGATTCTGCATTTCGAGCAAGTGAGATGGACGTGATCGTGCGCGTGAGCATGATGGTACGCGGCACCCCGATCGACGTGCGCGTGTGTGAGCACTCCCACTTCCTCTAGCAGTTCGAGGGTCCGGTAGACGGTCGAAGCATTGACTCCGGAGATGTGTTCCTGAACGCGCGCCGCGACTTCGGCCGGAGTGATGTGACCGCGTGTCCTCATGATCTCGTCCACGATCGCGCGCCGCTGGGCGGTCATGCGATGCCCGCGTCCCCGTAGTAGTTCGAGGACGCCGTCGGCGTCGGGTCTGGAGCTGTGCGTCAAGTCGGAAGCAGAATGTTGGCCATAGCCGGTCGTTCGATTATCTCCTGATCGAAGCGAACGGCGGCCGGACCGTTATCCGTGACAACAAACTGCACGAGTGAGTCGGCGAGATCCTCGGTGAGCTTGATGCGACCGAGAGCGTCGAGTCGATGCAGAACGCCCCGCATGATCTGATGCGACATCTTGCCGAGAGACAGGGTGTCCTGGTTGCGGTGAAGCCGGATCCCGAGGTCCACTTGCGCGAGCGCGTTGAGGCCGTGGCGCTCGACGAAGTCGATCAGCAGGCCCAGGTCGACCGCGTAGTGTGTGAAGAACGGCAGTTCGTTAGCGACCTCCCGCCGGAGCGCGTACTCGCCCGAGAGCGGCTGGATGAGTCCCGTCAACTGCGGGTAGAGCAGGTGCAGCAGCGGGCGCACGACCAGTTCGGTGACCCGGCCCCCGCCCGTCGGGTCGCCATCGAGCGGGCGCCGGTAGAAGCCCTTGGTCATCTTGATGTCGTCGTCGATGAGCAGCGGCGTCAGAAGCCCGATGAGGAAACTGGGATCGAAGTTGCGGATGTCGGAGTCGCACCAGCAGATCAGGTCGCCGTTGCTGACGGCGAGGCTCTTCCACAACGCCTCACCCTTGCCCAGCACGTGGCCCCGCTCGGGCAGCACGTCGGCCCCGCGGTGGACATCGGCCCCCGCCGCGCGCGCGACAGCCACGGTGTCGTCTTCGGACCCGGAGTCCACGACGACGAGCTCGTCGACCAGGCCGATTCGCTTGATGAGCTCGGAGCGGATGCTCGTGCAGATGTCACCGATGGTCGTTTGTTCGTTGAGGGCGGGAAGGCATACGCTTACCCGCAGCCCTCGCTCCCTCTTGAGCTCGCCGATGAGCTGAGGGTCGGGTGTGAATGGTCCCGGCTTCGACGGCCCGAAGGTGCGCCGGTCGAACCACTCCAAGACCTCGGGGTGTTGAAAGTCGCTTGCCATCACCGCCGAGGCTATGCGTTCAAGACCCCGTAGTGCGGTCATATACGAGAACTCCAGATGAGTGGAATGAGGCGATTACATGAAGCACGTCGAAGCACTCGTTCAAAGACCGCGTCGTCTCGGTCGCCCTCAGCGTGGCCTGCTCGTTCGGCTCCGAGGTCGCGGCTTGCCCCTCCACGGGAAACCTTGCCAACGCGGTCGCCCCCACGCCGCTGCTTCCGGGATGCGAAGTGTTGTGCTCATCCCTTCGGACCTCGAGCAGGGCAAGGTTGCCGGCACGGTCGTCCTCGGCGGCGACGTCATCGCGGTCGATGGCAGCTACGACGATGTCAACCGCTTTGCGCCGAGCTTTCGGAGAGCAGGCCGTGGGCTTCGTCAAACTCAACATGCGTCCCTATTACGCGGAAGGCTCAAGTCCCTCGCCTTCGAGATGCCGAGCAGCTCGGCTGGCGTCCGCTAGACGCCGTCGTCGTCCCGTTGCGTCCGGTTCGCTGCTCACGAAGATAGGAAAGGGGATGCGCGAGCTCCATACGAGCAGACCCGGCGAGATCTCGGGGCCGGGAGCGACGTCCACGCGCTGATCGAAGATCTCGACAGCCGTCACCCCGGTCTGCGAGAGCGGCTGCGGATGATTCGGGCGCTCTGCGTCGCTTCGTCAACCTCTATGTGAAAACGACGAGGACGTTCGCTTCCTCGACGGCCTCGAGACCGAGTTGCCAGACGGACGAAAGTGTCGATCATTCCGGCGGTCGCCGGCGCCTGAGTGGGCCGTGCCATAAGTAAGGTCCCGGATGTGTATTTGTGGGCGGACACTAAAAGACCTGGAAACTTAAGGAAGTTCCTCGATCCGCCGATTCTCCTCGTACTGAAGGTAAGAGACCGACCGCTCATGGGAGCTTGGCTGCGCATGGCACGAATCTTGATTGCCGACGAAGATGACGAGGTCCGACGGATGCTCGTCGTTTCGCTCGTGGACCACGGGCATGAGATCGGCGCGGTGCCGGACGGCCATCGGGCGTGCGCCGTGCTGTCCGAGGACTTGCCGGACCTGATCCTGCTGGATGCGCTGCTGCCAGGCAGGGATGGCTTCGACGTGCTCGAGGAGTTGAACGGTTCGGGTCGGAGAGAGGGGACCAGGGTTCTGATGCTCACCGCCCGAGGCTCGGAGCAGAACGCAACCAGGGCCTTCGAGCTGGGTGCCGATGGGTACATCACAAAGCCTCTCGACCCTGCAGAGCTCGTCGTTCAGGTCGAACGCATGCTCGCGCTCTCGAGCGACGAGTTGGAGTCCAGCAGAGAGAGGGAGCTGGACAGGTCCCGGCTGCTGTCGCAACTCGAATCGATTCTAGGAGACAACTGAGCACATGGATCGAACAACAGTGGATACCGCTCGCATACTCGTCGCCGACGACGATCCCGATGTGAGGGCGTTGCTGTGCGGCATCCTTACCGACGAAGGTCACAAGGTTGCTGCTGCGTCCGACGGCCGCCGGGCCCTCGAGGCTGTTCTGAGCGACCCGCCGGACCTCATGATGCTCGACGTCATGATGCCGCACATGGACGGCTTCGCCGTGCTCAAGGGAATGGCCGAAGCCGGTGTCGGCAACGTCAAAGTGATCATGGTGACGGCGCGCAGTGCCGAGACCGATTGGGCCGAAGGATTTCGCCTCGGCGCCGATCTCTATGTCACCAAGCCGTTCGATCCCGCCGAGCTCAGCGATGCGGTCACCAGGGTCTTGGCCAGCACCAAGGCTGCGCTCGCCGACCAACGTGAGCACGAACTCGACAAGGCCGAGATGCTGAGCCACTTCGAGACCCTCTTCGAGGTCCGCTAGGCGGACCCGCGTGCCCGGGCCCGGTAACCTCCAGCGATCGTCTCAACGATCGCGCCCGGTAACCTTCAGGAATCGCCTCGACGTCGCACCCGGTAACCTTCCCAGTCGTGAAGCGTCCTACAAACGGTGGGAGCGAAGCTCCTCGTGAATCCGTCTCGTTCGAGCTCGTCGAGCGCTGCAAGAAGGGCGACGAGTACGCATGGGCCGAACTCGTGGAGGCTACCCACCGAGAGGTGTACTCGCTCTGTCTTCGGATCTTGCGAGACCCCGACGACGCGGCCGAGGCGACGCAGGACGCGTACCTCAAGGCGTGGCGGGCGCTCGGCTCCTTCCGCGGCGATGCGATGTTCACGACCTGGATGTACCGGGTGGCCACCAATGCGGCCATCAGCAAGCAGCGGGGTCGGAAGCGCAGACGGGTGCACGAAGTGGATGCGGATGACGAGACGGTGTCCCAATTGCCGTCGACGGCTTCGACCGAGACCCTGGCCGGGGCCCGGATCGAATTGGAGGCCGTCGAGGAGGCGTTGAGGTTGCTCCCTGAGCACTATCGAGCGGCGCTCGTGCTGCGGGACGTCTACGAGATGTCGATGGAGGAAGTCGCCAAGCAGTTGAAGATCACCGAGACGGCGGCGAAGGTAAGGGTCCACAGGGGCCGAAAGAAGCTGAAGGAACTGGTCCAAGGACCGGCTCAGGAAACGGACTAGCGATCGTCTCGACGATCGCGCCAGGAGAGACTAGCGATCGCGCCGGACGGCAGAAGGACGGAGACCATGAGGTGTGCAGAGGTCAGAGAGATGCTTCCCGCTCTCGCGCGCGAGAGCGACCCGTCGCTCGCGGTCCGCAGGCATCTCTCCAAGTGCGCCGGATGCCGAGCCGAGCTCGAGACCTACAGGAGCATCGTCGCGTCCCTGGCCACGCTCGAGACGAGAACGATCGCCCCCCCCGCAGGGCTCGCCGCCAAGCTCATCGCGATCCCTAGTGAGGCCTCCCGGGTCGACCATTTCCGTTCGCACGTGACCCGCAACCGCGCCGCCTATGCCGGTGGAGCTGCGGCTGCGGCGGCCGTCGTCGGGGCGGCCGGCGCCTTTCTGTGGCGAAGTCGCGAGCGATCCTCTGGTCGAGCGCGCACGACCAACTGGGGTCGTTTCGCGGCCGCCTGATGCACTGTATGTGACGGCCAGCGCAGCGCGACTAAACTGCTAGTCCCTTAGGGCGGTAGCTCAGTCTGGTCAGAGCGCTGGTCTCCAAAACCAGTGGCCGGGGGTTCGAATCCCTCCCGCCCTGCTTTTGCCTCCTCGACGCTACGTGCTGCGTTTGGGGCACAGAGCAGCCCTTCGGCAGCAACGGCGACCCGACCACCACGTCCCGGCCCCGGTGCCCACGCCGGTCGGTCGCTGCTGCGTTTGGGGCACGGAGCAGCCGGTTGGCATCACTGACCGGCGACTGCGTCGTCGGGGGGCTCGAGCTTCGTTACCGGCATGATGACGAGTTCGTTCAGGCGCCAGTCGATCGCTTTCAACTCGTGCACGGCTCTCTCGATTTCACTGCCAGTTCCGCGTCCGTTGACGGCACCACCTGGACGTCGGCGAAGAAGACGTGACCTTCCTCGCGGACTCGGACGGCGCAGTCGCTCACCCATCCGAGGGATTCCACCTCTGAGCGAAGTCGTTCGGGCAGAGGGTCTAATTGCGAGTCGTCGGTGACCGTCGGCCGCGAGTCCATGAGGCCACCCGTCGCCGCCTTCAGGTTGGTCACCCCATCCTTCGTGATGTCGAGAGAGATGATGATCGCCGCGGCCGCATCGAGCCACCACAACCCGAGCCCGATCCCGATCACGCCGATCATCGCCGCGACCGCGGTGAGCCAGTCGGCTTGTTCATCTGCGCGTCCGCGTACAGCACCTTGTCGTGAAGCTCGCGCGCCAGGGGCAGCTTCAGCCAGCCGATGATGACGGCTGGGATCGCGCTGTAGACGAGGGCGGGAATCATGAACCACCCCAGCCAGATCGGCTCGCCCCAGGGCTGCACGAGACCTATTGGCGCATGCTCGAACGAGATGAGCTTCATGACCGAGTCGTAAAGGATGAAGAGGCCCATCACGAAGAGCGCAAGCGAGGCGCACAAATAG
>Ga0136630_1000438_pt1 | contig 15904 bp, 15 predicted proteins | sample AntDrymUQ5682106_2_FD_105496 | JGI IMG/M metagenome (GOLD analysis project Ga0136630, IMG submission 105496) | Polar desert sand microbial communities from Dry Valleys, Antarctica - metaG UQ568 (21.06) | ecosystem: Environmental > Terrestrial > Soil > Desert | place: Antarctica: Dry Valley...
AGACGAACAACCGCGTCGGACTCACGTTCGCCACCGCGCTCCGGAACATCCTCCGGAGCGACCCGGACGTGGTGATGATCGGCGAAATACGCGACTATGAAACCGCGAAGATAGCCGTCGAATCGGCGATGACGGGCCACCTCGTCCTCGCGACCCTCCATACGAACGACGCGCCGGGGGCTTTGACGCGCCTCACGGACATGGGCGTGGAGCCATTTTTAACGTCATCGTCGGTGGACTGCGTGATCGCGCAAAGGCTCGCGAGACGTTTGTGCGAGCGTTGCAAAAACCCCGTCGAAGTGGAGCGAGCGGTTCTCGAGGAGGCGGGCTTTCCGTTCGAGCTTATGAAGGGCGAGCCGAGCTTCCACGAGCCTGTCGGGTGCGAGAGGTGCGGCGGCACGGGGTACCGGGGGAGGCTCGGAATATACGAGCTCATGATCATGACCGAGAAGATAAGGAGCCTCCTCCTCTCCCGCGCCTCCGACGACGAAATAGCCCACGCCGCCCGCGAAGCCGGGATGGCCCCACTCCGCGCCGACGGACTTCTCAAAGCCGCCCGCGGCCGGACGAGCATCGGCGAAGTGCTTCGGACGGTGGTTTGATGGTCGCTCCCTTTGGTCGCTCCGGTTGGTCGCTTCGCTCCCGGTTATTGGTAACGGGTTATTGGTTTCTGGTTTTTGCCAATAACCAATAACCAATAACCAATAACCGGAGCGTAGCCGAAGGCGGAGCGACCCCGAAAGAAGACGAGACATCCCATGCCAGCATCACAGGCGAGAGGACACGCGCATGATCGAGAGTGGGCTGAACGACTATCTTTTCGAGGCTTTGGAACGCGGGGCGAGCGATTTGCATTTGACCGCGGGGATTCCGCCTTCCATCCGGATGCACGGGGAGATCTTGGCTACGAACAACCCGCCCCTCTCCCCCTCCGACACCCGCGAGCTTATTTACGGGATTTTGACGGACATGCAAAGGAAGAGGCTGGAGGAGAATCTGGAGCTCGACTTTTCGTACACGCTTCCGAACGTGTCGCGTTTCCGGGTGAACATATATTTCCAGAAGGGCGCGCTCGGGGCGGCTTTCCGCATGATCCCGCACGAGATAAAGGGCCTCCACGACCTCGGACTCCCGAAGATCGTCGAGGATCTCACCGACAAGCCGCGCGGCCTCTTCCTCGTCACCGGGTCGACCGGGAGCGGGAAATCCACGACGCTCGCCGCCATGATCGACCGTATAAACGAGAATCGGCGCGAGCATATCATGAGCGTCGAAGACCCGATCGAGTTCCTCCACACGCACAAGCGGTGCATCGTGAATCAGCGCGAGGTCGGGTCGGACACGAAGGGGTTTGCGAACGCTTTGAAGCATGTGCTTCGCCAAGACCCGGACGTGATCCTCGTCGGGGAGATGCGCGATCTCGAAACGGTTTCGCTCGCTATCACCGCCGCCGAAACGGGGCATATGGTGTTTGCGACGCTTCACACGCAGGATGCGCCGCAGACCATTGACCGGGTTATTGACGTGTTTCCGCCGCATCAGCAACAGCAAGTTCGGACGCAGCTTGCGAACGCGCTTCAAGGCGTCATCACACAGACGCTCATTCCGAAGCGCGGCGGCGAGGGAAGGGCGGTTTCGTGCGAGATTTTGATCGCGACTCCGGGGGTTCGGAACTTGGTCCGGGATGGGAAGAACCATCAGCTTTATTCGGCGATGCAGACGGGCGGGAAGTTCGGCATGCAGACGATGGACGCTTCTCTCGTTGACCTCATGAGGCGTGGGGTCGTGTCCCGGGAGGAGGCCGAGAAGCGTTCGTCGAACCCCGACGAACTGAAGCGACTGATGGAAGGATCGGGAGCTGGTTCGTCGTCATACGGCGGCGCCAACGGCGGGAAGCGGAGCAGCCTCTCGTCGGTGCCGCCGCCGAAAGGGAGGAGATAAGTGGCGGTATATGCATACAAGGCGCGGGATCGGAAGGGGCGCATCCTCGAGGACACGGTCGAGGGGTCGAATGTCGGGTCGGTCGCGGCGACGCTTCGGCAGGAGGGGCTCCTCGTCATCACCGTCAAGGAGCAAGGCGCGGGGCAGAAGAATATTCTGGAGCCTTTCAAGGGCGTGAAGCTGTCGGATCTCGTCATTTTCACGAGGCAGTTCTCCACCATGATCAACGCCGGGCTCCCCATAGTCCGCGCGCTTCGAACCCTCGCCGAGCAGACCCCGAACAAAAAATTGAAAGACGCCATTGACCAGGTTCGGAGCGACGTGGAGAGTGGCTTCGTGCTCTCCGAGGCGCTTGAGAAGCACCCGGACATATTCAATAAGCTGTATGTGGAGATGGTGCGGGCCGGGGAGATCGGCGGCGTTCTCGACGAGGTGCTTCTTCGGGTCGCGTCGCAGTTGGAGAAGGATCAAGAACTGAGGCGGAAGATAAAAAGCGCGATGACGTATCCGACGGTCGTGCTTATACTGGCGATCATCACCGGGGCGTTCATGTTGATCTTCATCGTGCCGATCTTCGCCAGGATGTTCACCGACCTCGGGGGGACGCTGCCCCTCCCGACGAGAATCGCCATCGGCGCCTCGGACATACTCACGAGCATCTTCGGGATACTCATCGGGGCGGCCGCCATCGGTGGGACTGTGTTTTTCCTGCGGTGGATAAAGACGGAGAACGGGCGGAGAATCTGGGGCCGGACGGTGCTTCGGATACCGTTCAAGATCGGGTACGTCGTTCAGAAAGGCGCGCTCGCCCGCTTCTCGAGAACGCTCGGCGCGCTCGGAAACGCGGGGGTCCCTATTTTGCAGGCGCTCGAGATAACGGCGAACTCGTCGGGGAACTGGGTGATCGAGGACGCGCTCCTCCGCAGCCGGGACGCGATACGCGAGGGGCATCCGATATACGCGCCGCTGGAGAACGAGGCGGTCTTCCCGCCGATGGTGACGAGGATGCTCGCCGTCGGGGAGGAGACCGGGGAGATGGAGGAGATGCTCGAGAAAATCGCCGAATTCTACGAGTCGGAGGTGGACGCGACGGTGAAGGCATTGACGAGTATCATCGAGCCGCTCATGATCGTGGTGGTCGGGGGGATAGTCGGGGCGATCATCATTTCGATGTACCTGCCGATGTTCAAGATATTCGAGTTGATCGAGTAGTTTGTTTGTAGGGGTCGCGCCTATCGTGCAGTAGTCGCTTGCAACTAGGGCAAATCGACATATAGCATGACATCTGCTTCACTCAAAGGGTAGCCGACGAGTGAGGTGGATATGCTAAAGAGATACGAACTCACGGAAGCTCAATGGCAAAGGATCGAGGATCTGCTTCCCGGCAAAGAGGGGGATCGGGGCAGGACAGCGGCGGACAACCGCACCTTCGTGAACGGCGTGTTGTGGGTGCTTAGAAGCGGGGCGTACTGGTGCCACATGCCCGAGAGATACGGCAACTGGAAGACGAGCCACATGCGATTCACCCGGTGGGCGAGGGCGGGTGTATGGGAGGAGGTCTTCGAGGTCCTCACCGAAGACTCCGACAACGAACATCTGATGACCGACACGACCCCGTATCCCAGCCACGCCCAACCGACGCCGAGGAGCGACACCCCCACCCCGCGCCGCCACGCACATCACCCAGATTACGTAGTTTTCAAATACGCGGGCTTTTCGTACCACCCTCGATATAGACCGTCGCCGGGCGCGTATAGCCTTCGCGCCGGACGCGGTCGAGGATGGCTCTCCATCGGGCGCGAAGGCGCCGCGCGTCTTCGTCGGAAAGCAGCGAGAATTCCGGCGGCTCGTCCTCGGAGGGAAGCAGTTTGTCGAGATGGCGAATCGGAAACGGCGGGGAAGCTCGATGCCGGACATCGGAGAGCGACCTTTCGTGAAGCTCGACCAGCCGCTCGGAGCTTCCGATGCCGTGCCGTTTCGCGCCGAAAACTCGTCGTTCCATCTCCGCCTCGATGACCTCGGCCTCTATCTGGACGGCCCCCGCATCGTCCACAAAGTCGCTCGTCGCAAACCTTCCTCCGGAACGGAGGACACTCGCCATCGCGGACAAAGCCTCCATCGCCGATTTCTCCGACACATCGAGTTCGTGAAAGAGGCCGGAAGAATGCACGAGGTCGAAAGTTCCCCGCTCGAACGGAAGGTCGAACACGTTCCCGACGACGAAGCGGGGGCGGAGCGGGAGGTCGTCCGGGGCGAAGGCGGCTTCGGCTCGGGCGAGTCCGTCTTCATCCTTGTCGAGGACGATGAGGGAGCCGTTCTCCCCGATCCTCTCGGCGAGACCTTCGATCCACAGCGGCGAAATCCCTCCCGCATATAAAACGTCGCACCCTCGCACATCTCCGAGAAGGTCGAGTTCGCGGTCGGAGAAGGCGATGAGGTCGGTTTCGTACTCGTCGCGCTCTTCGGGGATGAGAGGGTCATCCGCGTTCATGCCGCTCCGGTCATGCTCGCTCCGCTCGCCGGGAGCGGGGACGCGCGCCGCTCCGTATCCGGCTTTTCCGCGTTCCGCTCCACGAGGCTTCGGGGGTCGGGGAAAATGGTGGGCGGGCGAAATCCGCGGTGTCGGGATGTCCTTTCGAGTCCGATGGGAGTTCGTCGGTCGGGGGGGCGAAGGTTTCGGAGAGAAGAGATTCGACACCGGATCCGCTCGACCAGCCGTGCCTATTTCGAGGTCGGCTTCCCGGAGGCGCGGGCGCCCCACCCGCGGTGCGCGCCGCGTGTTCATGCGGCCAAGATGCCCGCGCCCCCACAGAGAGAATGCCGAGACCCCCCGGACTCCCCACCCCCGGTATTTCGACTTCGCCCGGATTGCGTATAAAATATCCACTTTGCGCCCGGCATACGGTCGGGCGAGGATCGGAAAGAACGCACACCATGAAAGTAATTATCGCAAGCAACCTCGTGAAGTACCACGGCGCGGACGTCAAAGTCCTCTCCGGGGCGACCCTCGCCGTCGAGGCCGGGGAGAAGATCGGGATGGTCGGACGGAACGGAGCCGGAAAAACAACCCTCATCGAACTCCTCTCCGGCCGCCTCCGCCCCGACTCCGGCTCCGTCGAATACGTGAACAACGCGAAAGTCGGCATGACCGCCCAAAGCCTGTACGCCGGGGAACGCGGCAAACTCTCCATCGAGGAGGAGATTTCCTCCGCCTTCGAGCCGCTCATGGAACGCGAGCGCGAACTGAAGGAGGTCGAGGCCGAACTCGCGGAGAACCCGAACCTCCTCGAAAAGTACGGGCGGCTCCAAAGCGCCTTCGAGCGCGACGGCGGATACGAATACCACGCCAAGGCGGCATCCACTTTGTCGGGACTCGGATTCCAGCCGGAGGAGTGGAAACGTCCGGTCGGGTCGTTCTCCGGAGGAGAGCAAAGCCGCATCGCGCTCGCCCGCCTCCTTCTCGAGGAGCCGGACCTCATCCTCCTCGACGAGCCGACGAACCACCTCGACCTCCGCGCCATCGAGTGGCTCGAAACGTTCGTGAAGAACGCGAAGAGCGCCATCCTCGTCGTCTCCCACGACCGCTATTTCCTCGACGCGGTCTCCGACTCCATCCTCGAACTCGACGAAGGCAAACTCACCCGCTTCACCGGAAACTACTCGAAATACGTCGAGCAAAAAGTCGCCCGAGACGAATTGCTCGCGAGAAGGGCGAAGGCCGACTCCGAGCGCCGCGCTCAGCTCGAACGTTTCATAGAAAAATACGGCGCGAAGAACACGAAGGCGAAACAGGCGAAGGCGAAGCAGAAAATGCTCGACAAAATGGAAAAGGTCGAGGCTCCGGGGAAGCGGCACAAAAACATGAAGCTCGACCTCGGCGGAGACACCGCGCGGGCGGGGCGCGTCGTCATCGAACTCGACGGCGCGAAATACGCCCACGACGACGACGACGAAACGCTCATCGAAAACATGAACCTCGTCGTCGAGCGGCGCGAGAGGGTCGCGCTCCTCGGACCGAACGGGACGGGGAAAAGCACCGTCATGCGGCTTCTCACCGGGGAACTCGACGCGGACGGCGGGATGGTGCGGCTCGGGCATAACGTGGCTCCGGCGTATCAGGATCAGCAACTCGCCCGCCTCGACGACAACAAAACCCTCCTCGACGAAGTGCGCCACAAAACCGGACTCGACCCGGCAGACGCCCGCGACCTCCTCGGGGCATTCCTCTTCTCCGGGAAGGACGCTTTCAAGAAGGTGTCGGCTCTCTCGGGCGGGGAGAGGAACCGGCTTTCGCTCGCGGAGATCGTGATGAGCGACGCGAACCTCCTCCTCCTCGACGAGCCGACGAACAATTTGGATATTCCCGCGAGGGAGGCTTTGGAAGAGGCGCTCGCCTCGTACCCCGGCACGATGTTCTTCATTTCGCACGATCGGTATTTCCTCCGGCGCCTCGCCACCCGCGTCGTCGAGCTCGAAGGGAAACGGCTCGTGAGTTATCCGGGCGGCTACGATTATTATCGTTCGTACCGCCGCCTCGACAGCGAAGCCGAGGGCGGCAACGGGAAAAAGCGGAACCCGAGGAAGCGCATCCGTCCGGGGCAAAGCAAAGAGGAGAGCATCCTCGCCTCGCGCCTCATCGCCGTCGAGGGGGAAATAGACGCGACCGAGCGCCGCGTGAGCCGCCTCGAGAAAGAGCTTGCGACCTCCGAGTTGTATTCCGACGGAAAAAGGTCGAAGGACGTCATCGGGGAGCATCGTGAACTCAAAGGCGTCCTCGAAGGTCTTTACAGCGACTGGGGGGAGCTTTTGGAGGAGGCGGAGAAGGCCGGGTTGTGAGGTCGCTTCGCTCCCGTTTTTGGTTATTGGTTTTTGGTTATTGGCGAAAGCTGAAAGGCAGGGACCACGAACCAATGGCGGGAGCAATGCGCCCCGAGCGAAGCGGCCTCGCTTTGGGAAACGGGGGTCGGGGGGAAGGCCGCGAATCGTCAGTCGCCGATCGTGAAGCGGAGAATCGCGGCTCTCGGCTTTCTTTTCTCGCATCGCTCGTGGTTTGCCTCGTTTTTTTCTCTTCGTGCGGGGGGGCGCCGCCAGCGCTCGACCTCGGGTGGGAGCCGGATTCCCCGGCGGTGTACCGGGTGAGCGCGTCGGCGGAGAGCGGGTTCTCCGGGGCGGTCTCCGACCTCGAAGCGGCGACGGAGATGACGGCGGCCTTCCGCGTCTCCCCCGCGCCGGACTCCTCGGCGGAGGTCGAGGTTCTTTATCTCGCGGCGAACGTGAGGGACGCTTTCGGCGAACCCGTCGCGCTGAATCTCGGTCGGATCGCCGGAAGCGGGGCGACGGTTCGCTTCGGTTCGCCAGGGGTCGTGTCGGGGGTCGAGGGCGACGGGGAGCTTCTCGAGGCTCCGGTTCCGCTCATCTCGGTGGAGTCGGTGATATGGCACCTCTTCCCGCCGCTCCCCGAAGGCTCGTTTCGCCCCGAGGACACGTGGACGGGCGACATGCCCCCGACGTTCCCGAACCTCGGGGAGGAGCCTGTGCGGATGAGGTACGTCGCGGACGGGGTGGACGCATCGAGTGGGACGGTCGAAGGCTACGAGCTTTCCGTCGAGCCGAGATCCTTCGAGGCCGAAACCCCCGGCGGCGGCGTTTCGGGGGAAGGGCATCTCGACATTGTGTTCGAGGGGGAGCTCGACGAGGCGAATGGCTATCAGAGGATCGAGCGAAGCTCCGAGTTCGACTCGGACTTCATCCGGCTCGAAGGCGGGGCGTATGCGAACGGGAATTCATGGATGAGGGAAGAAATGGTTGTGGAGCGGCTGAGTCAGGCGGAGCAGTTCGGCCTCGATCCGTGAAACGGGTTTCGCGGTTGGCTTGCCATACCAAGTCCAGTCAGATTTTTTCGAGGATGGAGAAAGGCCGGAGGATGGAACCGTCGCGAAGGATTTTCGGCAGTTCTCCCGAAAATCAAAACGGATGGTTCATCACACAAAAAGTCGGGACGAGAGGATTCGAACCTCCGACCTCCTCGTCCCGAACGAGGCGCGCTACCAGGCTGCGCTACGTCCCGACTGAGGGCTGATTATATCAGCCCAGCCAGTCAGAATTTCAGCACGTCGGCATTTCAGCTTTTGTTTCGGCTCCCCTCTTCGCCCGTCGAAGGAGGCTCCGTCGGGATTAACAACGCCGCTTTTCCACCGCTTTTAGCTGACTGGCTGAAATGCGGCAAGCGAAGCGTGCTGACAAGCTAAACCGCTATAAAAGCCGCGTCCCGACCTGAATACAATTCCAGCGACCCGGCTATGGCTTCGGCGGCGGCGGTCGGGTAGTACGGGTCGGAGGCGATCTCCATCTCCTTCGGATTCGTGAGGTGGAGCGCCTCGAGAAGCACCGCCGGGATGTTCGTCTCCCGAAGCACATCGTATGATCTCCCGAACTCCCCGATGTCGCACGTCCCGAGAGCCTGGCTGACCCCGCGCTGTATATACGTCGCGGCCATCCGTCCGCGGTGGGAGCGGTACCCGAGGCGCTCGAAAAAGAACGAGGCCGTGCCGCGCGCATCCGGGAGGACGTGCGCGGCGTGGTGGATCGAGACGACCATCTTCGCCCCGGACGAGTTCGCGAGGAATGCCCGGTCCCCCGCCGAGACCTCCTCGTCGCCGCTCCGGGTGAGGAGGACTTCGCGGGCGGGGAGGATCTCCGCGAGGGAGTGGGCGATAGCCAGATTCAAATCGGCTTCGCAAACGAGGCCGTCCGAGCTTTCGTATCCGCGGTCCCGGCCTCCGTGGGCGGCGTCTATGACGATGGCCCCGTCGAAGAGATCCTCCGGGAAATAGCCGTTGTTTTTGTCCGGTATTTGGTGGGTTCCGAGGGTTTGGGCGGCGAAGGTGGATATGGTTTTGAAGACGGCTCCGTCAACGACGCCGTCGGGCTGGAGTCCGGCGTTTCTCTGGAAGTCGCGGAGTGCGAGTGCGGTTCGGGCGTCGAAGAGGCCGTTCACCGCGCCGGGGTCGAATCCGAGGTCGTTGAGCATACGTTGGAGATCCACGACGTCCTCGCCCCGGAAAGGCGGCTGCCGGAGATAAAGGAGGCGGCCTCCGGGACGGTATCCGGCCTCGACGAGTTCGCGCCACGTGATCGGGCCGACGCGGCCGTCCGCGAGGATGCCGACTCTTTGCTGGAAGGCTTTCACGGCGGTTCCGGTCTCTTCGCGGAAGACGCCGTCAATGCCGCGGCCCCCGAGCTCGAGGCCGAGCGCCTGGAGGCGGGTTTGGAGGTCAACGACCTCGCGGCCCCGGTCTCCGGCCTTGAGCGTCCTCATTCGGCGAGGTTCCTTTGGTTCCTTTGGTTTTTCGTTCGTTTCATGAAGTCCAGTTTAACGAGGAAGCGCCGGGCTGTCAGGCTCGCCCGGCGCTTCTGTGTCGGCGAAGAAACGCCGCTCTTTTACTTCTCGACGATGCCGAGGATGTCGTCGGCGTCGAGGATCATATAGTCCTCGCCGTCGAGGGAGATCTCGGTTCCGGAGTACTTGGCGAAGACGACGATGTCACCCTTCTTCACCTTGACTTCCTCGCCGTCACCGACCGCGACCACCTCGGCGTTCTGCGGCTTCTCCTTCGCGGTGTCGGGGAGGACGATGCCGCTGGCGGTCGTCTCCTCGCGCTCGAGCTGCTTCAAAAGCGCCCGGTCGCCCAAAGGCTTGAAGTTCATAAGCTGCCTCCTCTTTCCTTTCGATTTCACACAGACAAAATAAAACTTCCGGCTGCAACCTCCCCGGAATTGTCCGCCGGAGATTGTAACCGGAAGAGTTGCTAGAAGCAACCGGCTAAAGCCCGAGCTGCTCCGAGAGTTGCGCCTTCGGGAGCGCGCCGACGGCCTGGTTCGTGATCTGCCCCCCCTCGAAGCGGGCGACCGTCGGGATGGACGTGATGCTGTAATTGAGGGTCGTGGTGGGGTTGGCGTCCACGTCGAGCTTGACGAAGCGCACGTCCTCGCGCGACTCGGACATCTCCTCGAGAATGGGTGCGATCCTTTTGCAAGGCTGGCACCAATCGGCCCAGAAATCAACGATCACCGGCTTCTCCGAGCCAAGCACGTCGTCCTTGAATGTCTCGTCGTTTACCTCGTTTACCGCCATGAAAACTACCTCCGTAAAACAATCCGCTTTTCGACAACCCGCGTATTTTACACCCGAGAACGGCTCGCTTCGCTTCGCGCTTGCCAGCTTGCCAGCCCGCCTCGCGGTTGGCTTGTCAGCTTAAAGACGGGCCGACCACCACCCCCGTCCCGGCGGCGTCGCTTCGGCGTGTGTCCGGGGCGTGAAGAGGATCTTCCGAATCACAAACACGAACGGCGACTCCTCGATTCACGCGAAACACGTTTCTCAGCCGCTCGGAAACCGGAACTCGGTCGGCGCACTCTTCATCGGCAGTACGGACGCGGGTGATCATCAACGCATCCTCCGCGAAACGACCGTCCGGCGAATGACAGTTTCTCCCCCCGAAAGCTGAGCCACCTCATCTGCGACCCGGCCCGCCAGCCAAAACGAGGAAACCGAAGCGCCCCCGGCACGGGAGACGCGCCAAAAGCTGACGGCTGACGAGCGAAGCGTACGGCGGCTTCGCCGCCGCCCTCACGCGGGGTCTTCTTGAAAACTCCTCGATGTGAGATCCACGCGGACTTCCCCGGCGAGTTCTTCGGCCCGCTCCTCCTCGAAGGCTCCCGCGCCGAGCGACTCGGCGTTGGCGGCGGCGCATCCGGCGGCGAGCCGGACGGAATCCACGGGGCCGAGCTTCCGGTGGAGAAGCCCCGCGAGAAGCCCCGCGAGGTACGCGTCGCCGCTCCCGATGGTCGAGACGCGCTCGACGACCGGGGCAAACGCGGAGACGATCCTCTCCTCGACCGCGAAGTATGAGTGGCCTTCGGGGGACGTGATGCACGCGCTCTCGGCGCCTAGCTCCGAGAGGCGCGAGAGCCCGCGGGGGAAATCCTCCTCCTCGATGAAGTCGAAGCCCGCGACGCTCTCGGCCTCGCCGCGGTTCGGGCTGACGAGCGCGGGGTTCGCTTTCAACGCGGCTTTGAGAACCGTCGGGGTCGAATCCACGACGGTATACAAGCCGCGCTCGCGGGCGCGGGCGACGAGTCCGGTGAAGAAACCCTCGTCGAAGTTCGGCGGGAGGCTCCCGGCGAACACGACCGCCGTCGCGTACTCCATAAGATGCTCGAAGCGCCGGGAGAACTCCCGAGACTCCGCCTGGCTCACCTCCGGGCCATATTCGTTTATCTCCGTCTCGGTTCCCGACATCGGGTCAATGACCGCGATGGAGGTTCGCGACGAGCCTTCGATCTCGATGAGGTCGAAGGGTATCGCCGCCTCCGAGAGGCCGTCGCGGATGGCGTCGCCGTTGCGTCCTCCGGCGAAGCCCGTGGCGAGAACCGGGACGCCGAAGGTTCGGAGGCTCCGGGCGACGTTTATGCCTTTTCCGCCAGCGAGGGTGACGCTTTGGGGGGCGCGGTGGCGGTGGCCGAGGGTCAGGCTCGGAGCGACGAGCGTGCGGGCGACGGCGGCGTTCAGCGTGACGGTCAGGATCACGGTCTCACCATCCTCTCAGACTCGATGAAAGTCCATCCCCCAGTTTCCAAAGCCGCCCGAAACTTCGCCGGACGGGCATTCTTCAGGTTCGCTGGTACCAAGCCCTTTCGTCTTGATGCTCTTCTCCGCGGTCTTCGCCATGCTCTTCGCCATGCTCTTCGCCATCCTCCGGGTCCGCGTCTTCCCCCGCCTCTCCGGACTCCTCATCTCCGCTCATGGCCGACATCTCCATCGCGTATCCGCGGACGCTCTCGAGCCTCTCCTCGGACCTTTTGAGCCGCTCGTACTCGTCGAGCGTCAAGACCGCGTGCGTCCTCTCTCCGCCTTCATCCACAAGATATCCGGGCATTTCCCCTCCCTCGCGTTCCGGGACTACGTTTCCTCCGCATGATAACCCAGCGAAATCCCATGCGCCAAACCGGGACACGGATCGAAGCGACGGAGCCGTTCGCCCGAAAAGTCGCGGCGACGTCACTGCAAGAGTTCGGAGACGGAGAACCACGTCCGCTGCCATATGGGAGCCTCCTCGTAGCCCCTTCCGGCGACGAGCGGGGTTTCTCCGACGACCTCCCCATCCACCGTCAAAACCACTTCCCCGAGTGTGTCGCCCCGGCTGGCGGAGTCGGGGAGATCCTCCATGGCGGAGGCTTCCCTCTCGACTTCGGACGAGGCTCCGACGACCCACTCGATGTCCTCGGCGGCGACGAGCGGAACGGTCTCGTCCCTCCGGTACGGGGCTTCCGCGACGGAATACCGCTCGCCTTCGCTTATGAGCGCGGGCCTCTCGAAGGCGGCGAATCCGTATTCGAGCATCGCCACCGCGTCGGCGTACCGGTCCGTCTGAGTCCCGAGGACGACGGAGACGTACGACTCGTTCCCCGACTCGGCGGAGGAGACGAGGCTCGGCCCCGCCCCCGGAGTCGTCCCGGTCTTCACCCCGGTCGCGAGCGGATACAGGCCGAGGAGGTCGTTCACGCTCGCGAGCGGTATCTCGCGCTCGGGGGTGGTGATGGTCGCGGAGGGCATGGCGACGGTCTCCCGGAAGAGGGGATGCTCGAATCCGGCGCGGGCCATGAGGGCGAGATCCCCCGCGCTCGAATAATGCTCCTCCGAGTCGAGGCCCGTGACGTTGTCGAGGCTCGTGTCTTCGAGGCCGAGCTCCTCCGCGAGAGCATTCATCCCCTCGACAAACCCATCCACGCTTTCCGCCCCCTCTCCGCCCCCGAGATGCTCGGCGAGCGCATACGCCGCGTCGTTACCGGAAGGAACGAGCGTCCCGACGAGAAGCTCCCGGACACTGAGTACGTCCCCCGCCACGAGTCCGGCGTTGCTGTATTCCGGTGTGGCGAAGGACGCGGCCTCGGCGGATATGACGACCTCGTCATCGAGCGAGGCCTCCCCGGACTCGACCATTTCGAGGGCGGTTATGGCGGTCATGATTTTGCTCGTGGATCCGGTCGGGAGCCGTTCGTCGGCGTTTTCCCCGGCGAGCATTTCACCGCTTTGGAGATCCACGACCGACCACGCCTCGGCGGCTATCTCCGGCGGAGGAGTTTCTTCGGCATCTTGCGCGTACGCCACCCCGAAGCCCATCGAAGCCCCGAAGGCCGCGACGGCGAGAAAAACAGCGAGCGCGAATTGTATGGCGCGAGAATTCAAAACCGCACGGGATTATAGAGGCTCGGAGGAGGAAGTGCGGGGAGGCGCGCCGTCGTCCGGCGCCATTTTCGCAAGCGGGGCGGCGCACGTTATAATCGCGGGCGACGTGGATTGTCCTTCAAATTCCAGGCACGGTTCTCCATGAGGCGGCTCATTGTGGTCGCGGTTCTCGTGGTGGTTCTCGCGGTTTCGTACCGCTCCCTCGGGAGCGCGGAGACGGGGACGGGTTCATTGACGCTTCCGCAGCCCTCGCCGAACGTGGGCGAGAGTGTGCCCCCGTTCAACGTCCCGAGCGAGGAGGGCGGCATGTTCGAGCTTCCGGACGAGGGGGCGTACGTCCTCGCGTTTTTCAGCACGTACAACGGGCAGTCGAACCAGGCGAGGGTCGGGTTCGAGGATCTGGCGGAGGAGTACTCGGACGACGGCATCGAGTTCGCCGTCGTGTACGTGAACAGCGCGCCCAACGACGAGAGCATCGCCTACGAAGTCCTCCAAGACAGGACGGGGCAACTCACCTCGGACTACAACGTCAAAAGGGTGCCGAGGCTTTTCCTGATCGAGGACGGAAGCGTGCGCCTCGTCCAAAATGGATACTATCCCGAGAACGAGGAGCAACTCGCGGAGGAGATTCAAGCCCTCATCGAAAGCCGTGGCAACTAAAACGAAGAAGAAGGAATAGGCTGACACCATGAGAAGAGAGAGCATAGTCCAGATTTTCGGCCTCGCCGTCGCGGCAGGCTCCGTTGTGGTCCTCATCGTCGGAATCCTCCATTCGATCTGACATCGGACATCGTGAGAATCATTCCTCACGATGTCCGATGCGACGCCGAGTCCGCCGCCCAAGCTCCGATTCTCGGGGTACGAGCGGCGAAGAACCTTGTCTCGCGCGAATCGCGAGTATACGACCCGACGACTCGCGCCACCGGACATACGCGGAAGCGACCGCCCGGGTCCCGCATGGCGAACGCCAGTTTCTTCAAACAAACCCGGCTGAAAAAGCCGTCCCCCGCTCCGAGGGGCTCCGGGGAGCGCGAAGCGGAGCGGAGCTAAAGCCTCGCCCCGATGGAGCGAAGCTCGTCTCGGGCGTTTTTGGCCGCTTTGGCGGCGGCCGCCCGGTATCCTCCGCCGGACTTCTCATAGGCGTATAGTATTCCTCGGCTGCTGTTCACGAGAACTCCGCCGTCCCACCCGTCGAGGAGCGGCCTCACCGACGAAGCTCCGCCACCCTGCGCGCCGTATCCCGGCACGAGGAAGAGGGCTTCCGGCAGGATCTCCCTCACCGCCGCCCCAGCCTCGGGGCGCGTGGCTCCGACGACCGCCCCCGCGTCGGTGTATCCGCCCTCCGTCCTTTCGCCGAGCTCGGCTATGAGGCGGGCCGCCGCCTCGTGGAGGGGCGGCGACACCGACTCCCCGAACGCCGCCGAAGACGGGTTCGAGGTCGCCGCGAGGACGAACGCCCCGCCGCCCCGACCGAGGCTCCGAGCCTCCTCGAGGAAAGGCTCCACGGCCTCCGCGCCCATGTACGGGTTCACGGTCGCGCAAGTCGCGCCGAAAGTCCGGAGGTGCGCCTCCGCATAAGCCTCGGCGGTGCCTCCGATGTCGCCCCGCTTCACGTCGGCGATGGTGGGCAGTTCGAGTTCTTCGGCGGCTCGTATGACCTCGGCGTATACCGAAACTCCCTCCGGACCGAGGCGCTCGAAGTACGCGGACTGGATCTTCACCGCCGCCGCGAATGGCGCGGCCGCCTCCATGGCGCCGAGGCAAAACGAGCGGACGGCCTCGATCTCGGCCATGCCCCCGAGTTCTTCGGGGAGGCGATCCGGGGCCGGGTCGAGTCCGGCGACGAGGACGCTCTTCTTCCTTCGGGCCGAGTCAACGAGGGCTTTCAGGATTCCTCCGGGAACAGAAAAAGCGGCGCGGAATACCATCCGCGCCGCTGGATGTTCGTTTCGCCGCCCGTTATTTGAGTGAATCCTTGAGAGCGTTTCCGGCGGTGAACTTCGGTACCTTCGAGGCGGGGATGTTTATCTTCGCCTTCGTCTGCGGGTTGATTCCCTGCCTTGCGTCGCGCTCCTGTACGTAGAATTTGCCGAAGCCCGTGATCTGCACGTCGCCGCCCGATTTAAGCTCGCTCTTCACGACCTCGGTGAAAGCGTCGAAGTGCTTTTGGGCGTCGCTCTTCGAGCCACCCGTCTCGTCGGCTATCTTCTGGATCAAGTCCGTCTTGTTCATTTTCCGTGCCTCCTTTGTCTCTTCCGTTTCTTTCCCCGCCAGCTTCGGGGGAATATATCAAAGATACAATAACGCCTCAAATACCTTTGACTACCCTCAAATCCCCGATCCTAAGCAGGGATCTGAATTCAAACCCCCCGAGCCTCCCCTCTTCCCCATCCTCCCGACGGTCGAGGACGGCCACTATCCCCGCCACCTCGACCCCTCCTTCGACGAGCTTTTCGGCGGCGGCCACCGCCTGAGTCCCGGTCGAGACGACATCCTCGACAAGCACGACCTTCTCCCCCGCCTCGAGCCTTCCCTCGACGTTTTTGGCCGTCCCATACTCCTTCGCGCCTTTCCTCACGATGACGTATGGAAGCCCGCTCGCGAGAGAGGCCGCGACCACGAGCGGAACCGCCCCGAGCTCCACCCCCGCGAGCCTGTCCACGCCCTCGGGAAGAGAGCCGGCTATCTCGGCGGCGATGTCCCGGAGGAGATCCG